>MDTD01001832.1_pt1 | contig 21079 bp, 12 predicted proteins | sample 811221 | NCBI WGS metagenome assembly MDTD01 (sample SAMN05326646, study PRJNA326480) | marine metagenome | isolation source: seawater | place: Pacific Ocean: South West | collected 2011
ATCGAACCAGTACCGCTCGATCGCGTGAGTCTCCGCCGACATGAGGAAGAGCCCGAGATCGCGAATCTCATCCTGACCGGTCTCGGCGCCCCAGTTGACGACCGCGGCGGCGAAGTTCATCGCCTCGGATGACGATTCCTGATTGTTGCCCGCGGCGAAGCCGGCATGTCCGGACGCGTAGGAGTATCCGACATAGGGTTCCATGTGCCGAAGGAAACAGAAGCGGTCATCCTCGCGATCCCAGTTGGCCGCATCCTTGATGAGCAGATTGATCATTCCGCCCCAGACATTCTGACTGGCCCACTCCTGATCGAAACGCGCGATCACCGAAGCCGCCATGATGAAGTAGCCGTAATGGAAATGATGGTCGTTGAGCTCGGTATCAGCCCCGTATGAGGCGGGGTACCCGATCAGCGTCGACCAGATCGGATCATGGGCGAAGAAACGATCCGTCTGTCCGCCGCCTCCATAGTCGAAGGTGAACCAGTCAATCGAACAGATGTCCTCCGTGTAGGGCGTATCGCAGGTGATGTAGACATCGTGGACACCCTCCAGAACAGAAGGATCGGAGGTCGACAGACCGATGGCCAGTTCAGTCCAGCTGTTCCAGCCACCGGTATTGCCGACGCCCGCTTCGGCGATCACCGGTCCAGTCGGTGAATCGAGCCGAATGGAAACAAGCCCGCTCCCGAAGGTTCCGGACGCCAGGCGAATCAGTGCTCGCAGTGGCAGATCGGCTGCGAATTCGATCGATGAAAGGCGTATCCAGTCGCCACCACCGATACCCGTGACCGCCTGACCATCGGCGCCCTCGACATCGTCGATCGCCGCACCATTGATGTCGGTGGCGAATTCCGCCTGCAGACGATCCGAGGAGGCCAGATCATCATCACTGCTGCCGCCGGCGGCCGAGAGCCAACGCTCCAGCTGCGACTTCATGGTGTCGATGAGCTGGACTCGATAGGTCTCGTTGCCGAGTTGATCGGCAATCAAGGCAAGCTGGGCATGTCGACCGATGGCCTTGCCGAACCAGTAGGTGTCACCGGGGAAATTGTCGTCCTCGAAGACGTCGGCCACCAGATTGTCCAGTCGGTTGGTATCCACAGTTCCGATGTCGGGAAGAAGCGGGAGGATCGGCGGGCAGGGGATCGCCACCGTGAATTGGCTGGTATCGGCCAATGTCATCTCGCCTCGTGCGGTGATGTAGCTGCCGAATGTCTCGACAGGCTCGGTGAGATGGTCAAGCTGATGGCCATACAGGCAGACCAGGGGGGGCTTGGTTGAATTCGTTATAAACGAATAGGTGGTGTCCATGGTGCGAGCCACTGGATTCCATTGCCAGTCGACTCTGGTGTCCTCGACGGCGATCAGGGCTCGATCGGCAAAGTGATCGATCGTCGCGGCCTCGTCATTGGGCAGCAGGGCGACTGTGATCAGATCAGCTCCAGATGCCAGGAATGTAGTGTTCTCCTGAACCCAGTCGATGCCCTCGGGGGCAAAGAGTCCCCACGTGGCATTGGCGCATTGCAGGATGACTCGATTGCCGTCGATGACGATGTCGCTGGCACCACCCGAGTCGGGGTTGATGGTGATGGATGGTGTTCCATCGACAGCCTGTAGCTGGACGGTCGGCAGACCTCGTCCGAAGGTCGTCAGCATGGAACGGATTCCATCGTTCCAGGCCGCGGTGACGGTCCAGTCCCCGGCATGGTCGACTCGCACGTCGGGTGCCTGCAGATTCTGGACACCGATCGTCAAGGCATGCTGCGAAGATGTGAAGTGGTAGCCGTAGCCGGCACCGGTGGCAAAGGCCGTATTCGCATGCCCGATCTTCAGGCCGTCACTGCTGGCCTGGAGAGAAAGGGGGTGGGCATGCATGATCTGCCCGAAGCTGTTTCCGGGATAGCGTTCCCAGACAAGCGAGGACCACCATGTATTGGTTGGCACCGGACCGATGAAGTCATCGGTCACTCGTGGTTGCACGGCTGATCCATTCGTATCGGCAGGGCCGGAAGCACCGTTGGGCACAGCGGTGAAGTAGGAACCCGAGCCGATCGATTCAACCGATGGATCGGCCATGACAGCAGCACTCATGAGAGTGATGCAGAGCAGCTTGCTGGTGAACGACATGTGGTGAACTCCCTCCGGTGGCATTGAGATAGCTGCACGGACTCTGTTTCGGCAGCGTTAAATGCGAAATCGAATAGAAGAGGTTCATTTAAAGTTGTTTAAAACGATTGCAGCCTGCGCATTGCCTACAAGCTAAGCCATTCATTCATTCGTTTAATTGTGAATATCGGGAGGCCACAATGACAGCGGGAGGCCACTTCTGACCTCCCGTATCCTTGGTTCGGATGTGATCGGGTATCCGATTCCCCCCTCAAGGACTCGTCTTCGACCAGAGCCGAAGGATGCCTCTCACATGCTCGATTCACAATAGCCTTTCAGTTCTCGGGTGGAATCAAAACTTTCGGAATTCAACTGATATTGGAACGTGATCCGGTTCGACGTGGATTGGGGCCGGCTTCCATGCCTTCAGCGTCTGGCAGGTTGCCGGCGGCTCGACACGCCGCCTCCATAGGCGCCCAGATCCAGCAGGACCGCTATGAGTATCACGATGATTCCCGCCCCCGAGCTAGGGCCAGCCTCAAATGTATGGGCCCATGCGTAGGCCAGCGTCGTCAAGGGCAGGAAAATCAAACCAAGCAGTGGCAAGGCCATGTTGGCATAGGCCTGATCAATGAACGGTTTGTCCAGCAGCCACACGAGGACAAGTGTGATTCTTGGGAAGACAAGTGAGAAGATCGCTACGAGGCAGCACATCCTGGATCAATCCCAGCGAAAGACGCCTTTTTTCCACGCATAGATGTAGGCGACGATGGAGGTGAGTATGAAGAAGAGGATTCGGCCGAAGAACAGCGTCGCTTCCTCGCTCATGGGTTCCATCTGTGTGAAATCTACTGCCCATGGATACAGGAAGATGATTTCCACATCGAATACCAGAAAGGTCATGGCCAGTACGTAGAACCTGATGTTGAATCGCTTCCGGGCGGTGCCGATGGGCGCCATGCCGGATTCGTAGGTCAGATCCTTCCGGTCACCATGTCGAGTCGGTCCAAGGAGATGCGTGCCGACCAGATTCACGACTCCGAAGATGATCGCCATCACCACGATCAACGCTACCGGCAGGTAGCTGCTGAGTTCAGCCAGAATGAGCGGCGGGTGAGTGGCCATGGTGAGAAATTCTAGTTGATCCGCACCTTGATTGCCCCATGCAGATGCTCCAGACGTCATATGGGCAGAAAAAATCCCTGGGGCGGTGGTGGGTCCACCCCAGGGAGGAGGGAAGAGAAGAAGAAGCGGTTTGAGGCTTCCTTGCGAAAGCCACGCCTCTCCTAAGGTGCCAAGGTCAGTGGGCGAGGATTCGCCCCAGGGAGCACGGACGGGGAGCCATGTTGATGGGAACGAGTCCCATCGACGGCGAACACGTCCTGTGTCCGCGATGGATCAACCGAATTCCTTTCAGTCGATCCGGGATCGGAACTTCCATGATCCGCATCCCCTCCTGGAATTCCAGCCGACCCTTGGCCAACCGACTGGGCATCCATGATTCTTTCGAGCCTCCAATCAGCTGCAACCCATCGAGTTGCCGCAGTTCATGCACTTGTAGCAAGTGCCGTTTCGTACAGTGATCGATCCGCAGACATCACACGGCGGCGCATCGCCCATGAGTGTTGCGGTGGCTTGACTCAAGCCATCCTTCGTTTCCGTCGATGCCTCGGGATCCTCCGACGAAACCACACCCGATGGCAGACCGGTCTTCTCCGGGTCTGCGGACATGGATGTCGAATCCGTCCCATGGGCAGAGTCTGTCTTCACCCGGCCTGTACGGGCCTCGATGCCGCGTGTGGCATCGTCCGTAAGTCGTCGGCCAGACGGCATCGATTCCGTCGAGCCATTCGTCTCTGAGCGTGTCTGTGAGCATGCATCGTCCTCCTTGACTTGCTGCAACTCATCCTTGATCTGTGTAGTTCGTGACGCGGTTGTCGTTTCCCGATCGCGACTGGCGCCGGGTCTCTTTGGTGCATTGGCCTCTCTGAATCCCGGGATGAACTCCATGCCCAGCCAGCGGAAGATGTAGTCCACGAGGCTCTTGGCAAACGGGATCTCACGATTGGTCGTCATGCCCTGTGGTTCAAATCGCTGATGGGCGAACTTTGTCACGAGGCTCTCGACCGGTACGCCGTACTGAAGCGCGACACTGATGGCGGTTCCGAGACTGTCCATGAGGCCGCCGATGGTCGAGCCTTCCTTCGACATGGTGATGAAGAGCTCGCCGGGTGTCCGATCCTCGTACATGCCGACTGTGAGGTAGCCCTCGTGGCCAGCCACATTGAAGTGGTGCGTGATGCTTCTGCGAGTGTCGGGTAGTCGACGACGCATGGGACGTTCGATGATCCGTTCCACGATTCGTTCGACGTAGTTGACATCCTCACCGGGCTCGTTGGACATCACGACAGCGGCTTCGGCAACGCTTTCACCGACTTCGTCACGAGCGGCTTCGAGATCGGCGGTGTCCTCTTCCTCGTCGAGCATGGCATCGTCAGACTTGGAGTTCAGAGGCTGTGAAAGCTTGCATCCATCGCGATAGAGGGCGTTGGCCTTCAGTCCCAGCTCCCAGGAGAGATGGTAGGCGGAGGCGATGTCGGCCTCGTCGGCTTCGTTTGGAAGATTGATCGTCTTCGAGATGGCGCCCGAGATGAACGGCTGGGCCGCCGCCATCATGCGGATATGGCCGTCCGGTGCGATGAATCGCTTGCCGTTGGGGCCGCATGTGTTGGCACAATCGAATACCGGAAGATGTTCGTCCTTCAGTCCCGGCGCGCCTTCGATGGTCTGGGTTCCACAGACGAGCGTGTTCAACTCGCGAATGACGTTGTTCTCGAGTCCGAGTACCTTGAGGCCATTGAAGTTCATGTCGGCACGCGCCGCTTCGATGTCGGTGATGCCACAGGCCTGAAGCACGGCTTCCGGCATGCTCCATGCCGTGAAGGCATAGGCCAGATCGAATACGGATGGGAGCTGTCCCATGACTTCGGCGAGGTCGTCTGCCGTGTAGCCCTTGTCGGTGAGGAAGTCGCGGAAGGTGTTGTGGGGACCTTCCCACGCATCCGGCATGGGGACCTCGAGTTCGAGTGCGCCCATGACCCAGTTGAGGATACGACTGGTCTCGTCCTCGTTGTATCCCAATGCGATCAACGCGGGATGCAGCGACTGGTTGGCGATCTTGAAGTAGCCACCGCCAGCGAGCTTCTTGAACTTCGTCAGAGCGAAGTCGGGTTCCACGCCGGTGGTATCGCAATCCATCAGGAGGCCGATGGTGCCAGTCGGGGCGATGACGGTGACCTGTGCATTCCTGTATCCGCTCATCTCGCCCAGCGAGAGTGCCTCGTCCCATGTCGCCATGGCACGAATGGAAAGATCATCCGAGTTGGCGATGGAGCGATCCTCTGACGTGAGGATGTGATGGTTGACCGGGACTGGAGGGATATCCAGCAGTTCCCATGTGGCGGCTTCGCGTGGTTCGCCATGTGCCGCACGGCGATGGTTTCGGATGACGCGAAGCATCGAGTCCGCGTTGTCCTCAAATCCCGGGAATGGTCCATGCTCGGAGGCCATCTTGGCACTCATGGCATACGAGCGGCCAGTGAGGATCGAGGTGACCGCTCCACAGATGGCTCTGGACTCCTCCGAGTCGTAGGGGATGCCTGCCTGCATGAGCATGGCGCCGAGGTTGGCATAGCCCAGCCCGAGTGTTCGGTAGCGATAGCTCTTCTCGGCGATCGACTGCGACGGGAACGCAGCCATCAGGACCGAGATCTCCAGCACGATCGTCCAGATGTCGATGGCATGTTCAAAGCCCTGAACATCGAAGCTCCGCTTGGTGGAGTCGTAGAACTTCATCAAGTTGATGGAGGCCAGATTGCAGGCCGTGTCATCGAGGAACATGTATTCGCTGCATGGGTTCGAGGCGTTGATGCGGCCGCTTGCCGGGCAGGTGTGCCACTGGTTGATGGTCGTGTCGAACTGAAGGCCGGGATCCGCGCACTGCCAGGCAGCTCGACAGATTTGGTCCCACAGGCCTCGAGCACTGATTTCCCTGGCGACGGCGCCATCGGTTCGATTGATCAGTTGCCACGGCTCGTCATTGGCGACGGCTTCCATGAATTCATTGCTCAGGCGGACCGAGTTGTTGGAGTTCTGCCCGCTGACAGTCTGGTAGCTCTCGCCGTTGAAGTCGTAGTCCAGCGTGAGTCCGAGTTCCTGAGCAAGTTCCTGCTGTGCCGGGCTCAGATGCTTCATGCCCTCCACCAGCGAGGCGACCTTCAGTTCTTCGCGAACCTTCCAGTTCACGAAGTTCTCGATGTCGGGATGGTCGGCGTCGAGGCACACCATCTTGGCGGCCCGTCGAGTCGTTCCACCGGACTTGATGGCACCAGCAGCCCGATCACCGATCTTGAGGAAGCTCATGAGTCCAGAGCTGCGACCACCTCCGGAGAGCGGTTCGTTCTCGCCACGGATGTGGGAGAAGTTGGTTCCGGTGCCGGAGCCGTACTTGAACAGTCGTGCTTCCCTGGTCCAGAGGTCCATGATGCCACCGGGTTGGACCAGATCGTCATCGACGTGCTGGATGAAGCAGGCGTGTGGCTGTGGATGGGAATAGGCATCCTGAGCCGGCATGGCCTGTCCAGTCGACGGATCATTGACGAAGTGACCTTGGGCAGGACCGGAGATGCCGTAGGCCCAGTGAAGTCCGGTGTTGAACCATTGGGGGCTGTTGGGGGCAGCAGCCTGATGGAGCATCATCCAGCACAGTTCGTCGTAGAAGGTCTGGGCATCCTGTGGAGTGTCGAAGTATCCATGCTTCTCGCCCCATGCCCGCCAGCAGCCGGCCAGTCGATGGATGACCTGCTTGGCAGATCGTTCCGGCCCCGTCGCCGTCTGGCCATCGGCATCCATGATCGGGGTGCCCGTTTCATCGACCTGGGGTACGCCCGCTTTGCGGAAATACTTGCTGACCATGATGTCGGTGGCCAGCTGGCTCCAGTTCTTTGGGATCCACGCATCGTTCATCTCGAATACGAGCGAACCGTCCGCGTTGGTTATGCGGCTGGAACGGCGTTCCCATTCGACACTGGTGAAAACATCTTCATTCGGCTTGGTAAATCTACGGGTGATCTGCATGTCTTATTCCGGCCTTCCGTGGCACTGTTTTTCCGTGGCTTCGATCAGTCTCTGATCTGTTCAATTGATGGTTGTTTCGTCTCTCGTATCTGACACCATTGGGGACGCTGGTTAGTCCAGCATCTTCGGGAGTGTCAATCCCTCCTGATCCTGGTACTTGCCCTGCCGGTCGGCATAGCTCGTGCGACAGACCTGGTTGGCACGAAGGAAGATCATCTGGGCGATTCCCTCGTTCGCGTAGACCTTCGCTGGGAGTGGGGTGGTGTTGCTGATCTCGAGTGTGACCTTGCCTCGCCACTCGGGCTCCAGCGGGGTGACGTTCACGACCAGTCCGCAACGTGCATAGGTGCTCTTTCCGACACAGATCGCCAGGACGTCGCGTGGAACCTCGATCCATTCCACGGTAGCGGCCAGAGCAAAACTGTTTGGAGGAATGATGACGTGATCAGCGCCGGTCTTGCTGGTGTCGACCTCGACGAAGAGATCGTCGGTGAAACGCTTGGGATCGACAATCGCAACGCCACCAGATGTGGTGTTGGTGAAGATCTTGAAATGCGTTCCGACACGAACGTCGTACCCGTAGCTCGATACGCCGAATGAAACCACGCCTTCGCCACGCTGCGATTCTTGAATAGGTTCTATTCGAACATCATCAAGGATCTGCTGGTCACTAAGTACGGTCATCGGTCTCTTCCTCCAATACTCCAGCGGAGAGCTGGTTTTCATTTCCTGACTCGATCCCCACCGGATCCCTTCAGGTCATGCATTCACATTCATCTTTGAATGCTGTGAATGTTCAATTCAGTTATGGCTGCGTCGATGTTCCTTTGCACCAATCAGGTTTACGACAGGTCTCCCGCCCACAGCCGACAAGTCCCCCTGCAAGGGTCGGGAAGGGCATCAAGGTCGCTCAAATACCCATTAAAACCGGTTGCCTCACAGGGGTCGTATCGTACTACTACATCTTGTGGCTGCAACAATCGCAGGCACACAATCTTGTGATTCGGTTAAAATGACCCCTTAGTGCCGCTCTGAAAGGGCTTTACGAGCCTATTTTCATAAACCTGAACCGGTGCCAAATAGGTGGAAAACCTGTCTGATGGGTCTTTTAACGGGGTTTTTTCTGAATTTCAGCCCCATATCTAGGGCCTGATACCATCAAGGGACATGCTTTGGAGGCCTGAATGACACTTCTGGATGGTTTGACCGACGCCCAGTCAGCGGCTGTTTCGACGCATGAGGGCCCTTTGTTGGTTCTGGCAGGGCCCGGCTCCGGCAAGACGATGGTCGTGACACGACGGATTGCGCATCTGGTCGCCTCCGGGGTCGATCCCGCGGGCATTCTGGCGCTCACCTTCACGAACAAGGCCGCCAGGCAGATGCGTGAACGTGTCGAGCAACTGCTTGGTGAGGAAGTCACCGGTGGCATGCAGGTCAGTACGTTCCATGCGTTCTGCGCACGTCAGTTGAGAATCTGGTCGGATGCCGCCGGTGTATCACCGAACTACTCGATCTGGGACACCTCCGATCAGCGCGATGCCGCCAAGCGTGCGGTCGTCGATGCGGGATTGAGCACTTCCAACTGGCCGCCGGCATCGGTTCTCTCGGTCATCTCCTCGGCGAAGAACAAGTTGCAGAATGCCGCTGCATTTGAAGCGGACGCGATGGATTTCAACGATCGCATGATCGCCAAGGTGTACACCCGCTACGAGGCGCTTCTTCGTGAAAACGATGCCATGGATTTCGACGATCTTCTTCGTCATGTGGCGCATCTCCTTCGTGATGATGAAGACGTGCGTGCTTCATTCGCACGCCGATGGCAGTACATCCTGGTCGATGAATATCAGGACACCAACTTCGCGCAGTTCGTGATCGCCTCCGGGCTGGCCAAGGGGCACCGGAACATCTGCGTGGTGGGTGATCCGGATCAATCGATCTATCGATGGCGTGGCGCCGACATTCGGAACATCCTCGACTTCGAGGCCCACTATCCCGATGCCAAGGTCGTGCATCTGGGGCGAAACTTCAGAAGTACGGGACACATCGTCAAGGCTGCCGCAGGTCTGGTCTCCCACAACCAATCGCATCGCCACAAGGATCTGCATACCGAGATGGAGGACGGTGCCATCGTCGAATTCCGCACCTGTCCCGATGAGCACGTCGAGGCGGACACCATCGTGGAGCACTTCCGGACGGCTTCGGAGGCGGGGCGACCCTGGCGGGAGATGGCGGTTCTGTACCGCGTGAATAGCTTCAGTCGTGTCCTTGAGGATGCATTTCGAAGATCCTCGATTCCGCACGTGGTGGCTCGTGGCACGGCCTTCTACGAACGCCGTGAAGTCAAGGATGCCCTTGCCTATCTCAGATTGATCCTCAATCCCAACGATGAGATTGCCCTGAGGCGGATCATCAATGTTCCCACACGGGGAATCGGCAAGACCACGCTTGATCGTCTTGATGCGCATGCACGCGCGAACGGTATCCGGTTTGGCGAAGCGTTGCGGCAGCCACATGCGGTCCCCACGCTGACAGATCGCGCACGCAAGGCCTTGGGCCGATTCAGCGAGATGGTCAACGGATGGCTCGAGGCGATGGAGGGCTCGTTGCTCGGACTCGATCTGGCGGATCTGGTCTCGATGGTGCTGCGCGACTCGGGTCTTGAGTCATCGCTGGTCGATTCCGAGGATGGCGAGGATCGCATCGAGAACCTGGCGGAACTGGTCAGTGCCGCAGCGGATCTCCAGATCGAACCGGATGAAGATGGTTCATTGCCGGATGTGAGAAGACAGCTGGCGCATTGGCTTGAATCGATCGCGTTGGTCAGCGATGCCGATGCCGTGGATCCAGAGAACGGATCCGTCACGCTCATGTCGCTGCATGCCGCCAAGGGTCTGGAATTCGACGTCGTCGCCATCGCCGGTCTTGAGCAGGGGGTGCTTCCCCACATGCGATCGATCAGCGATCCAGAGGCTCTGGAGGAGGAGCGGCGACTGTGTTACGTGGGCATGACCCGAGCCCGACGTGATCTGCTGATGACTCGTGCGATGATGCGGACCCAGCGTGGCATTCGCGATCGAACCATGGGGAGCGTCTTCATCGACGAGATCCCGGCGGATCACATCTCCTGTGGTCAGCCGGAAGCGTCATGGGGGCAGACCATGTCCACGCCACCCGAGGACTTCGATTACGCGGCCGCTGCCAGAGAGTTCAAGCTGGGCGATCAGGTGGAACATCCACGCTTCGGGCTCGGGCGCATCAAGCGATTGATGTCTAGGCCTCGTGGACTCACCGCCACCATCGATTTCGACGAGTACGGGCCACGAACACTACTGGTCGCGCATGCGGGACTCGTGCCGGTCGGCAATGATCTCGAGGACACGGCCTGTTGATCCGCAGGCCATGGATGTAAGCATGTCAAGCCTTGTTCCTTCGAAACCGATTCTCGATCAATGCCTGCTGGCAGGTTTCGCGGCAGCCGGAGTCGCGGTGGCCGAATCCAGCAGGCATGAAGCAAGCCTCAACTCATGGCTGGAATCCGGTCAGCATGGAGAGATGGGTTGGCTCGAGCGGAATGTCGATGTCCGACTCGATCCACGGCAGCTGGTGCCCGATGCACGCAGCGTGATCGTCGTGGCGGATCGATACGACGGTTCGCCTGATGCGGACCTGCCACCCCGATCCGGTCGCATCGCCAGATATGCCAGAGGTCGCGACTATCACACTCACATGAAGAAACGCCTGCATCAGGTATCCGATCAACTGCAGTCGATGCATCCGGACGAAGTCTTTCGCGCGTGTGTGGACACGGCCCCCATTCTTGAGCGTGAAGTGGCTGCGGGGGCGGGGCTGGGCGGTATCGGCAAGCACACGTTGCTGATCGAGCCCTCGGTCGGTTCATGGCTGCTGCTTGGGGAAGTCGTCACGACGCTCGGTATCGAACCGACGGGGACGGGGCAGCGGGTCGATCCATGCGGTACCTGCACGAGATGCATCGATGCGTGTCCGACCGATGCGATCACGCCCTGGTCCGTGGATGCCACACGATGTGTAAGCTATCTCACCATCGAGCATCGTTCGGACATCGATTCCTCGCTGCATTCTGGAATAGGGGACTGGATCTTCGGTTGCGACATCTGTCAGGAGGTCTGTCCCCACAACCAGCCGACCCGTCTGACCAGTTCCACGCCGACGCATGAGGCCTATGCCCCTCGTACCTCGGGAAGGGACGACTCGGGGGCGTCATTCGATGTTCGGTCAGTGCTCGACTGGACGGAGGAGGATCGCCGAGAGGCCTTCACGACCTCGTCGATGAAAAGAGCCAAGCTTGACATGATCCGACGAAACGCGGTCATCGTCGCGGGCAATTATCTGAATGCCGTGGAAGATGAGGATCTGAGGAGTCGATTGATCGAGATAGCCGGCGATGAAACGGAGCCGCCGCTCGTCAGGCAGGCTGCGATCGAGATCACTGAGCGGACTCGAGAATCTCGTTGAGAGGCTTGATGGCCTCGTCAAGTTCGCTCTGGGTTTTAATCTTGCCCAACTTGATGTCGTTGGTGATCTTTTCGATGCTTGAATTCAAGCTCGAGAAGTCGATTTGAGGCTCGTTTCCAAGTCCAAGCCCAGAATCGGAATCCCCGTCGATGAACCACTTGCCATCGACCTTGATCAGCGCCACTGAGTCACTTTGCTCCATTCCCGCGAATGAAGACGTGACCGTGACACTCCCCCTGTCTCCATTTTCGGTGGGGTTGGAAAGCCTGACGCTCTTCATGATCTGGGTCATCATCTGATCCATTCCGCCGCTTAACCCGCTCAACGAAGCCGTCATGCCGAGTGTTCCGCTCAGTTTGAGGGATTTCACCTTTGCGGCATCATCCAGTTTTTCCACAAGATCCATAAACCGTTCCTGATCCTCGATTGAGTTACTCGCAGGATCGCTGAAGTAGGTGACTTTCGCCATGTTTTGCTTGATGGTGCTGGCCTGAGCATTCCTGAGCATCATGTTGATGCCTGAGACGAGCGAATCCACCGATGGATACCCTGTGGCATCGGTGCTGGTGGGTTTGGACGAGGTCGATCGTGCGGATGGGGCGGAACGCTTCGGATCGATCGCCATCCGCTTGGTCGACTCGACCTTTTCGCCGGCCAAAAAGGCCTTGGCGGCTTCCATGTTGGTTCGTGTCTCGTTGATCAGCTTGGACTGGGCGCCCGATTCAAGCGACTGGTCGATGAATTTGACCGTCTTCTCGGCGATCGCGTCGCGTCGCTTGGTGGCCTCCTCGGCCTGCAGTTTCCAGGCATCCCGATTGCCCAGATCATCGTTCATCGAGAGCATGTTGAGGATTCGGATCCATTCATCCAGACCACGTACCTGCATCAAGCCCAGATCTGCTTGTGCGAGTTGGATCTGAGCCTTCAGTCGCGTCTGGGTTTCACGGCCCAGTCTTCCATCACTCTTGCCACCCTTGCGTGCATACGTTGCTGCCGACGCGAGCTTTTTCTCAGCCTCCTGATAGTCCGTCTGCAAATCGTTGTAGCGATCCGCCATGTCGTTGCTGAGCTCGGTGATCTTGGCGTCCATCTCCTGCAGGGACGCTCGGCCCTTGGCGGCGGAGTCGGCCATCTGACGAGACAGTGTCTGTAGATCGTCCTGAGCGGCGTCGATTTCAGCCAGCATTCCCTCGAGATCCGCCTGTGAGCGATCCATCATCTCCTTGGCAGGTTGCTGAACCAGCTCAAGCGAGAGTTCCCTCCGCATCATCTCAGCTTCGATGCGATCGGCCTGCCGCTCGAGGTCGATGGCCTGTTGGATGATGTCGAATCGATTGACCGGATCGGCCATCGCTGCTTCCTCGCGAAGTCGATTGGCCTGTCGATGTAGTTTCAGCACTTCCTCATCGGACCTCTGCAGAGATTGCACGCTTTCAACCACAGGTGCATCAATCTGATTCGCCTGGTTGCGAAGTTGCTCGATCTGGGATCGAATCTGTTCACGCCGTTCATTCAGCTGGGGCGTGTTGACGGGACCGGAGACCTTCTCACGAGCAGCCGAGAAGGTGGCGAGTCGTTCCGATGCAAATGCCATGGCACGAAGGCGGACCAGATCATGGCGAAGGCCGATCTCCGCCTTCTCGATGTCGCCCATTTTAAGGACGGCCTCGTGCATCTGGATTGAGGCGAGCAATCGATCCCGAGTGGCCATCTGCTTGTCGGTTCCACCCTTGATGGCTTGAAGGGAAAGCGAGACCTTGTTGAGATCAGCGCTGGAGTCAGCCAGAAAAGCGAGATCGGCAGCTGCCTTGAGCTGGTTGGCTACTGTCAGGCGGTTTGCCGCATCGGCATCATCGCACCCCGTAGTCGTCAGGAAGGGGCAGGCGATCAGGCACAAGGCGGCAATTCGAATGAAGTGAAATCTCATGGAATCTCCTCACGGGTATCGAGTCGAGGAGTGTATCCGATGGCAGCCAGCGGCATCTTCTGGATCGAGGCTCTATCTGGTTTCCTGAGGGGTTTCGGCCGGTATTGGCGGCAGATCGACCTGTTCCGGGGGTGACCATGGGGTGTAGGCCACCGGCCAGTCCTTGTGATGATGGCTCATCATTCCATCGACCCACTCCTGATAGGCCCTTTTCAAGGTACGGGCACCAGGTGTGAAGATGGGTTTCCAGCCGTTGACCTCGGGATGGGGCATGGTGGCCTTCTGGCGAGGAAGGGCGTACTGGTAGAGGAGGGACTTCTCCGGTTCGGACCAGTCAAGCATCCGATGTCCATCGATTTCCAGTCTGTTCAGCGTCAACAGATTGCTGGCTCTGACCTGATCATCAAGTCGTGACATTTGATGTAGACGGAATCGGCCAGCCCGCTCGGGAGGCCCTCCGTGACAAGCCCGCGAGCCACATCTGTTCAACAGCCAGTTGTCGTGGATGCGTTTGCGAAAGTTCTTGAGACTGTCCGGTTCCGTGAGGACTTCGACCTCGTTGTAGAGGTTCCGGGCTCGAAGCTGGAACATGATCTCGAGAATGTCCTGTGGCGGGTAGTCCAACATTGCCTTCCGGGATTTCTCATCTGATGGAATCAGTGAACTGGCGCCGTATTGATCGATCAAGGCCTCGATGGTCGATTTAGGAATCCGCATCTTCGGCGGATTCTCCAGATCGATTTCATAGACACGAATAAGGTTCACATCGGATTCCGTGACGAGCGGAGGCATGGGGGATTGTTCATCCTGTTCATCTCCTTCGGAGGAACCTGCTTTCTCGGAATCCTCCCGGATCGCAAGACTCGCTTCCACTTTCCGGAGCTCCCTCATCGCCAACGCGGACTGATGTCTTTCAATTAGCTGGTTGAGTTCGTCCCGTGCTTCAACCAGTTTGTCCTGCCTGATGAGCCATTTGCAGAATTCCAGATGTTCCTTTGGATCATCCGTGTCCAACCGGCTTCGTATCCACGCCAGTTCCTCTTCGAAGCTGGGGAGGATCTTGACGAGCCGGACCTGCTCACGCGGATATCGATGCAGTGTGTTGTAGATTCGGAGATGGACGGCATCGAACGAATCGAGTTCAAGCATGCCTTCCTTTCTCGAGCCGTCGTTCAGGAGCACCGCGGCATGGACTGGTTCCTCCACATCGTGCAATCTCGCGATGGTGATAAGGAGGGACTTGTCGAACCGATCTTCGGTTCCGTCGATTTTGCGGATCCGAATCATCTCGCTGTCCTCCTCCAGCACATGGCCGGAAAAAGAGCGGAGTCTCGATGAGTAGACGATCACTCTCGGAAGGGGAGCCCGCTCCCCGGTTTCAGAGCCGTTGCTGTTCGAAACGGTTGTCGCTGGCTCGCTGGAATTGCTGTTCGCAGTGGGGGCGTCATTAGATGATGAGGTTTCACCTTCGCCAAGAAAGATCACGGCGGCCAAAAGCAGGACGCACTGGACAATCACTTCTTTTTGCCACGGGATTCATGGATGATCGTGCTGAGAATTCCCGTCTGCCTGAGAAGATCGGCAATCCGATCACTCTGGTCCAGATTCGAAGCATCCACCTCTGCCGCCAGGGTATCCCGTTCCTGTTCAAGCCTCAGGAAATCGAGTGCCATGCCGCAGATGGTGTCCGGCGGCATCTTCTCGAGTGCGCTGATGCCCTCTCGATAGACAAGTCTGGCTGCCAGTGACTTGGCTGCCATCCATCGCAGATAGGCCTGGGGGATGTTGTCGTGCAGGCGATCCTCCGCAACCTCCAGCAGAGACTGGGGAAGGTGCTCATGGATCACCTGTCGCATCAGCTGGAGGTTTTCGCCGGTGAGTTCGTTGATCACCGGTTCGATGGCATCCGCGGTTCGGATGACGGCTCGGCTTAGTCGGATGCTCATCTCCGGGAGTATGACGTCCTCATTCTGCTGGAGCAGTCGAACCAGAAGCTGGGCCTCACGCCGGGCGAAGGACTGGAGCTTTGTGATGACTTCCTTGACGAAGTTCGGCTTGATGCCGAGGAATTCGTCGGTGGACAACAGCATGCTGGAGATGATCTCGTAGCTCGAGCAGATGACGCCGCACTTGTTGGCCGATGAATCCTTGAAGATCAAGGTGCCCAGTGCGGAAAGCTCCGCTCGGGCGGTCGGCGTCAGGAACAGGTTGGCTCCCTCGACGACAATCTGGCTCGATGGTGTTCCGTCCTGAGTGAGGAACTCCCGCCAGTTTCGTTCGTGGATGGTCGCCGGGCGACCACCGCAGGGAACGAACGCGTCGGCGACGACCCTGTTGTGGAGGGTGTTTCTGAGTCGGACGCCATCGGGTTCATCCAGACTTGTGATTCGTCCGGAACTCTTGAGTCGACTGCTGTCGTATTCGGCGATCGGCAGGCCCATCTCAACAAGCCTGAGCAGTTCCTCGTGCTCGAGGCCATCAGGACATTCACCCGAACCGCTGCCATCCGCGATGCCCACGAACTTGACGTTCTTGCCGAAGTCCCGGACAAGTATCTTGATGAGGTTTCCGCCGACATCGCCATCGGGGCCACCTGTGATCTTGACGGAGAAGCTCTGTTCTCTGGGATCGATCCCCATGGCCTTCAGCCCGACCTCGAGAAACACAGCGACGCCTTCCGACGTGACGCCGTATTCCTTGTGGTTGATTCCAGCACCAGGCTTCGAGCTCATCAATGCCGTTGGTACGGGGTACTGCCGTCTCTGTGCTCGATCGACGATCCAGTCGATCAGCTCCGGGGTGATGTTCTCGTCAGGACCCAGATAGAGCAGTTCCTTCTCGCCCAGTCGATCGACGATCTTCTTGCGTGTCTTCTCGCAGGGCGTGATCAGATCAAGGAGGGAGTCGACGAATCCCTTGACGGCCCGATCCACCCGGGCACCCGGTTCGACCAGAACCGCGGCCTTGGATCCACCTTCCGGGATGTCCTTGTTCTTGAGCTGCTGTGCATGCGCCAGTCCATAGGCCTCATCGTAGAGACGTTCCTTCTCACGGGCGTGCTGGGCCTGGCTGCGGGGAGTGATGGCTCGGATGCCGCCTCTGGCGATGTCCCGGAACCTGACGTGGAATCCACTGGAGGCGCGGCCGTGTACGAAGAACACGCCGAAGGGGATCTCGGGTCGATCTTCACAGGCCAGAAAGTTCGGATCCAGCCGCATCGCCAGTGCATAGCGATCCTCGACGTAGATGTTCGTCTTCAGCACCATGCTGGTGGCAGTGAGCATCGCGTTCAGGATGGTTCTGGCATCCTCGAGATCGACTTCATCCTCGAAACGTTCGCGAATCGCCGTGGTTCGACTCTCGAACACGGAATCATCGAGCGGGTGCTCCGGGTTGAAGCGATCCAGATACAGGTCGCAGACCGTCTTGGACAGCTCGATGTTGTCCTCGGCCAGTCTTCGGATTCGTTCCGCTGTGAACGCGTAGCGATTCATTTTGAGCAGCTTCTGGTGCACCAGATCGCAAAGCGCCTCGTGCAATTCGGCATGCGTCAGATCGATGTTCTCGTGTCGACCACTGAGTTCGATGCAGCGATGATGGACCCATTTGATCCGGTGCAGGTCGTGTCTGACCTGTGCCCAGAGCTTGCTGTCCTTGTCGATGGGGCCGTCTGGTCCCTGAACGACGAATCCGAGCACGCTGATCATCCCCTTGGGGCCGTCATTGATGCTGTCGAGATAGGCTCGATGGATGTTGATGCCGGAACGGCTCAGACGTGCGGCGACGCGTTCGAGCATGGTGCGGCGAGTGCTGTTGCCGACCGCCATGGAGATGCGGCTCTGGTTGGGATCGAGCTCCTCGGCTTCAAGTTCGATGGCGGTTCCATCGGTACCCGTGATCTTCTGGTACATCGACCAATGCTTTGACAATCTCATCGGTGTCAGTGTTAGCACGTAGTCGGCAGTACATTTGCACAGGAAGTCGGTGATGTCCGCTTCAGTCCAGTCAAGGTCCTTCTGGCTGGCGGCGTACTCGACAAGTTCACGTCTCTTGGCCTGCTGATCCGGATCATCCAGATTGCATGGGGGGTTCTCTCCGAACTCGAAGGTGTCCAGGACGAGACTGCCATCGATCGCGGTGTGGATCTTCGCGGCCCGGAGCGGTTGGTCGACGGGTAGTTCGGCGACCAGTTCAGCCAGGACACCCGGATAGTCCAGTGGTCGCATCGATGTCCACTGTGATCCGTCTTCGCTTCGAAGCGTCATCTCGATGGGACGCCCCGATGCCCGGGCTGCAATGATGGCCCGAAGGTGCACGAGCCTCGTCTCTTCATCGGTGTCCTGGAAGTAGACGACCGGCATGTGCTCCATGAACCAAGGCACGACCTGCTCGGACTGGGCCCGCAGGCTGTCCGTCACGAGATCGACGACCATCTCGGGTTTCTGGGGCTCGTCGGAGGTGGGGGACGCGGAATTGGTCTTGCCATCAGCCATCGCGGAAGTGTATCCGCCCCCCCGAAGCCCATGCAATCAGATTGTCCACCAGAGGGCACAAAGTTCGTAGAAAGCCGTTGCCGACGAGCCGTCCGGAGCCTGTTAGTCTCCCCGGATGCCAACTTCCATGTCCATAGGCATGTTTGACGGTCTCCATCTGGGGCACAGGGCGATTATCGACCAGGCTCGTGATCTGTCGGGTCCCGACGGTTCGGTTGTCGTCGTCACCTTCGAACCTTCGCCGGCGGTGATTCTCAATCCATCCAGTGTCCCGCCTCGCTTGATGACCGCGCATCAGCGTGAACGGGCCTTGCTGGAAGCGGGCGTTGACGAGGTCGTGATCTTGGAGCCAACGGCCGCTCGCCTTGGAATGTCGCCGGTGGCGTTCATCGAGGAGATGGTCGATCGAATTCATCCGGATCACATAATCGAAGGTTCCGACTTTCGATTCGGTGTCGCTCGATCAGGAGATATGGGGTTGCTCAGATCGGAAGGTGTTCGACTTGACTTTGAGGTTCATGAGGCGAAGGAAGTGGAGGCGACCCTGCCGGATGGTTCGCGAGTGCCTGCCCGAAGTTCGACGATCAGGGGGATGCTGCTTGACGGAAATGTCGAAGCGGCGGCCTGTCTGCTGAATCAACCATGGCAGGTGGAAGGTCAGGTCATCCAGGGGGCGCAACGGGGACGCGAGATCGGATGTCCCACCGCCAATCTCGATCTTGGTGAACTGCTCTGTCCGGCAGATGGGGTTTATGCGGGAATAGCCACGCTGGAATCAGGCGACGAGTACATGGCTGCCATCAGTATCGGGACGAATCCCACCTTTGAGGATGGTGGCAGGTCATTCGAGGTCCATCTTCTTGATTTCCAGGGGCAGGTCGGCGACTACGGATGGACTCTGCGGGTTGGCCTGAGGCATCGTCTTCGTGACCAGATCGTCTACGAATCGATCGATGAGCTTGTCGAGGCGATCGAAGGGGACCTTCGCGACATCCGTTCGCTGCTGAGCGTGTAGAGTCTTCATCAAGATGTTCACTTACGAATCCAACTGCGACCTCAAGACGATTGCCCAGCGGATCTCCGAATCGAAGCGGATCGTCGTCACAACCCATGCCAAGCCCGACGGTGATGCGATGGGGTCCGTGCTTGCTTTCAAGCGAGCGCTTGAACCACGCATTGAGGTGGACATTCTTCTGATGGGTCCGGTGACCGCGTCCATGCGGGCTGTGGCGGGCGAGACACCCTGGTTGAACGCCGAGCAGCAGATGCCACCATCCGGTGAGGATCTTGTGCTTATGGTCGACACCGGCGCCTTCAGTCAGGTGTCCCTGATCGATGAGTGGCTGCGCGAACGACATGATCATGTGATCGTCATCGACCACCATGCTTCCGGTGATGACACCGGGGCGTTTCGATACGTGGATCCGACAGCGGCGTCCGCGACCATGCTCGTGCTGCAGGTTCTTGATGCCATGGATATCGAGATCCAGGGTGGTCAGGCAAGCGTTGCAGAGGCGTTGTTCTGCGGGCTCGCAACCGACACGGGCTGGTTCCGTCACAGCAATGCGGATGCTCGCGCCTTCTCAGTAGCCTCGCGGCTGCTGGAACTCGACATCGATCGTGATGGTCTCTTTCGCTCGATCGAGGAGACGGCTCGCCCCAGCAGGATCGCGCTTCAGGCGATCGCCATGAATTCACTCGAGTATGTCCTTGGCGGCCGCGGCTCGATCATGCAGCTGGGGCCCGAGGATTTCCAGAGGACATCGGCCAATTCGGGCGAACTGGCGGGCACGGTAAACATTCCTATGGTCATCATGGAAGTCGAATTCTCGATACTGCTGTACAGCGAAACAGGTCTCGAGACCAAGGCCAGTTTTCGATCGAAGCCGCCACGGCACCAAGGTGGCCCGTTCGTGAATGTCAGTGAACTGGCCGGTCGACTCGGAGGTGGCGGGCATGTGCATGCCTCCGGTGCCAGGATTGCCGGTGGCCTTGAAGAGGCTCGGCAGAAGATCCAGGCTGTCATCGATGAGCTGGAGATCGGTGAATGAGCCAGTCTTCGGGAAGAGGTTGGATCATTCTGGGCATCATCCTCGTTCTCGTCTCGATTGCATCTGTGGTGACCGGGGTAGCCTGGTCGGTCGCACGCTTCGATCTCAAGCAGGTCGTCATGCCGGGCGGTCATGACTTCGAGATGGAAGCGCCCGGCACCATGTACATCTCATATGAACCGGTCTCGAGCTTCGATGGGGAGTTCCTGGCATCCCCTGAAGTCCCGACGATGAACCTGGTGTTGCGGTCGAGTCGAGATGGTCATGAAGTCGACATCCAGAGGAATCCCATGGTGAAGGCCTCGTACTCCATGGGTACCAGACGTGGGTTCTACATCGGCTCCGCGGAGCTCGATGCAGGCCCATGGCAGCTGATTGGAAGCCCGGGTGATGACACGAATGGTCGCGAGGTCTTCGCGATTGGTCGTTCCTCGATAGCTTCAATCGTCACGCCGATCATCTTCGCAGGCATCGTCGCCGCATTGACCGGACCTCTGGGGCTGGGCTGTCTGGTCATAGGGATCGTCAGACGGCTTAAAAACCGTTCTCCGGCAAGAGAACTGCCTCGAGTTGATTCCCCTGAGTAGAATCAGACATGTCGGATCTCCGTGGAGCAGACATGGACTCGAAGGATCAACGTGACATCGCAAGCCTGATACGAGGTGTACAACGCCGCCAACGCCTGAACCGGGGTTTGGCATGGCTGGTCATGGCCTGCTGGTGGCTGGGCTTGGTGGCCTTGACCTTGTCGATCGTCGATCGTTTCGGGGCTCAGCCCTGGGTTCCCTGGTCGCTTGTGATCGCGCTCTGTGTCGTCACGGCTCTGGGTGTCGGTGCAGCCGGCTTGCTGAGATGCCGATTGCATGAAC
>MDTD01178030.1_pt1 | contig 21050 bp, 15 predicted proteins | sample 811221 | NCBI WGS metagenome assembly MDTD01 (sample SAMN05326646, study PRJNA326480) | marine metagenome | isolation source: seawater | place: Pacific Ocean: South West | collected 2011
GCAGATGCACAGGTCAGCGAGCTCGCCGGAGAGCTGCAGCGCGTGCTGTCCAAGGTGCTGGCCGTGTTGCGGCACACTGGGCGAACCTCGACATCAGGGGATCTGACCCTGGCCCAGCTGTCCATCCTTCTCACGCTGTTCGACCAGGGCCCGATGCGCATGACGGAACTGGCCGCGCATGAGCGGGTCCGCACCCCCACGACCACGGTGGCGATCCGCCGGCTCGAGAAGCTCGGACTGGTGAAACGGTCCCGGGACCCTTCCGACCTGCGCGCAGTTCTCGTCGACATCACTCCCGAGGGGTTGGCGCAGCATCGAGAAGCACTGGCCTCGCGGCAGGCGCACCTGGCGTCCCTGATCAGCAAGCTCAACGGCGAGGAGCTCGAGGCACTGGCCAAGGCGCTGGCACCGCTCGAGCGGATCGCCGAATAACCTCGAGCGGATCGCCGAGAAAGTCAGCCCAGCCAGTCCAGTACCGCGGCCGCGGTCCACGACTGCTGCATGCTGCCCAGCGGTTCACCGGTGAACGGCTCGTAGTACTCCGCGAAGGTGCCGTCGCTGGCCTGGCGCAGGCCCTCCCGGCGCAGGATCGAGGACCGCTCGGCCCACCCCCGCCGGGCGAAGCACCACGCGAACAGCCACGTCATCACCGGCCACACCGGACCGCGCCAGTACTCGCGCGGCCGGAAGTCGCGCGACACCGGTGACGTCGACGGAATCAGCGCGTAGGCCAGATCCGGGTGACCGCAGAACCGCGGCCCCTCCAGCAGACGCAGCAGGGTCCTCTCCCGGTCGTGCGGCAGACCTCCGCAGAGCAGCGGCGCGAACTGTGCGACCGTCTCGGTGGCGATCCACCTGTCTGCTCGCACGTCGTAATCCCTTGCCGCGCCGGTTCTCTGGTCGGCTGTCTCGATGACCCCGGACCGGAACCGGTCAGCCCAGGCATACAGGTCCCGCACGTCGGCATGCGGGCGCTTGTAGTCCTCACCGATCTCGGCGAGCACCTGACAGGCCACCGACAGAATCGCCGAGACGAAGACGTCCTCGACCGCGAAACTCACCGACTTCGACATCAGCTCGTCGTCATAGCGGGCTGCTTTCATCTCCTCGACCAACCAGAGGTAACGGTCGTACTCGAGGTCGCTGGGGCGCTGGCTGGCGTCGGTGTTGATCTTGTTGTCCTCGCGTTGGTACTCCGGCACGTCGCCGGGCACCACGTTCGCGTAGGCGGCGTCCCACCGGGGTGAGTTGTCCATCCCGGACTCCCAGCCGTGATAAAGCGTCACCCGGCCCCGTTCGTTGAGGTCGCGGCATTCGGCGAGCCAGCGGTGCCAGCGCACCAGGTCCGCCCAACGGCGGTCCAGGAACGACTCCGCGACCGCACGGGTGGACCGGCCACGGGTGCGTGCGTGGTCGAGGATGCGTTGCACGGCGATCGCATGCACCGGCGGCTGGGTGATCCCCGACGTGTGCCGAGCCCCCGGGGCATTGGCCGCCAGCGCCGAGCAGGCCCACCGGGCCGGCCCGGGAAAGTAGCCGTCGACGCCGTTGGCGAACACGATGTGCGGGATCATGCCGTTGCGCCACTGCGCCGACAGCAGCGTGTCGAGCTCCACAACCGCCCGCTCGACCGACAACGGAGCCAGTCCGATGGACACGAACGCGGCGTCCCAGCTCCACATATGGGGATACAGCAGCGGCGCCGCGGTGGTCATCACGCCGAGGTCATTGCCCCTCAACAGATAGGCCGCGCGGGCCGCGAGCTGCGTGGGCGTGAAGCTGGGATCGTGGGGCATCGCCCTTCATCATGCGACGAGTTCGCCCGCCGCGCAGATCGGTAAGGTTCGTTTCGTGCCGACCGCCATGATCACCGGGGCCTCCGGCGGACTGGGCTCCGCCCTGGCCGATGCGCTGGCCCCCACCCACACGCTGCTGCTCGCCGGCCGCCCCTCCCCCCGCCTCGATGCCGTCGCCGAGCGCCTCGGCGCCACCACATGGCCGATGGATCTCGCCGACCCGGACTCGCTGGCCGCGGTCGTGGAACCGATCGTCGAGCTCGACGTGCTCATCCACAACGCCGGGGTGGCCTACCCCGGCCGGGTCGCTGAGACCTCGGTGGACGAGTGGCGCTCCTCGATGGCCGTCAACGTCATCGGCGCGGTGGCACTGACCCTGGAGCTGCTGCCCGCGCTGCGTGCGGCCGAGGGGCACGTGGTGTTCATCAACTCCGGGTCGGGTATCAACCCGTCCCCCGGGCTGGCGTCCTATTCGGCGAGCAAGTTCGCGCTGCGCGGGTTCGCCGGATCCCTTCGCGCCGATGAACCGTCCCTGCGTGTCACCTCGATCCATCCGGGCCGCATCGCGACCGCGATGCAGGAGGATCTGGTGGCCTACGAGGGCCGCGCCTACGACCCCGACCAATTCCTCAGCCCGCAGACCGTCGCCCGGGTCACCGCGGACGCCGTCAACGCTCCCCGTGACGCCCATATCCACGAGGTGATCGTCCGCCCGCGGTGATCTCGGCGGCTACAGGACCACGTTCACCAGTCGGCCGGGAACCACGATGACCTTCTTCGGGGTCCGGCCGTCGAGGAACGCCACGACCTTCTCCTCGGCCAGCGCCGCGGCCTGCACCGCGTCACTGTCGGCGTCGGCGGGGACGGTCACCCGGCCCCGCACCTTCCCGTTGACCTGAACCGGGTACTCCACGCTGTCCTCGACCAGATAGGCCTCGTCGGCGACCGGGAAAGGTCCGTGCGCCAACGACGCGTCGTGGCCAAGGCGCCGCCACAGCTCCTCGGCCAGGTGCGGCGCCAGCGGCGCGAGCATCAGCACCAGCGGCTCGAGCGCCGCGCGGCTGGTCACCGACTGCTTGGTCAGGTGGTTGGTGAACTCGATCAGCTTGGCCGCCGCGGTGTTGTTGCGCAGCGCGGCGTAGTCGTCGGCCACCCCTGCGATCGTGCGGTGCAGAAGCCGCAGCGTGGCATCGTCGAGTTCGTCGTCCGTGGCCACCGTGGCGCCGCTGTCCTCGGAGACCACCAGCCGCCACACCCGCTGAAGGAAACGGTATGCTCCGACGACATCTTTGGTCGCCCACGGCCGCGACGCCTCGAGCGGACCCATCGACATCTCGTAGACGCGCAACGTGTCGGCGCCGTAGTTGTCGCAGATCTCGTCGGGCGAGACCGAGTTCTTCAGGCTCTTGCCGATCTTGCCGAACTCCTGCTTGACCTCGACCTCACCGTCGGGTCCCGGCCAGAAGAAGCGGCCGTCCCGTTCGACGACCTCGGCCGCGGGCACGTAGGCGCCACGCGGGTCGGTGTAGGCGAACGCCTGGATGTAACCCTGGTTGACCAGACGCCGGTAGGGCTCGCGCGAACTGACGTGGCCCAGATCGTGAAGGACCTTGTGCCAGAACCTCGAATACAGCAGGTGCAGCACCGCGTGCTCGACACCGCCCACGTACAGGTCGACACCACCCGGATCGTCGGGTCCGTGCTCGGCCGGCCGCGGACCCATCCAATACGCCTCGTTCTCCGCGGCGCACATCTGGTCCTGGTTGTGAGGATCGGTGTATCGCAGTTCGTACCACGAACTTCCGGCCCACTGCGGCATGACATTGGTGTCGCGGGTGTACTTCTGGACCCCGTCGCCGAGGTCGAGCTCGACGTTGACCCAGTCGGTGGCCTTGGCCAGCGGCGGCGACGGTTCGCTGCCGGCATCGTCGGGATCGAACAGCACCGGCGAATAGTCCGGTACGTCCGGAAGTTCTACCGGCAACAGCGATTCCGGCAACGGGTGCGCCCGTCCGTCGGCGTCGTAGACGATCGGGAAGGGCTCGCCCCAGTACCGCTGCCGAGCGAAAAGCCAGTCGCGCAACTTGTATTCGACTCGCGCCCAACCGCGGCCGTCGGCGGCCAGCTTGTCGGTGATGGCTGCCTTGGCCTGCCCGACGGTCATCCCGTCGAGGAAGCCTGAGTTCACCAGCTCGCCGTCACCGGTGTAGGCCGCCTCGGTGACGTCACCGCCGGAGACGACTTCGACGATCGGCAGACCGAACTCGGTGGCGAAGTCCCAGTCGCGCTGGTCTCCGCTGGGCACCGCCATGATCGCACCGGTACCGTAACCGGCCAACACGTAGTCTGCGATGAACACCGGAACCTGTTGTCCGTTGGCTGGATTCACCGCATAGGAGCCGAGGAACACCCCCGTCTTGGTCTTGTTCTCCTGACGCTCCAGATCGGATTTCGCCGCGATCGCCGCCCGGTAGGCCGCAACCGCTTCCGCCGGCGTCGCGGCCCCGAAGGTCCAGCGCGCATCGACCCCGTCGGGCCAGGTCTGCGCAGCCAGGTCGTCCACCAGGTCGTGTTCGGGGGCCAGCACCATGTAGGTGGCCCCGAACAATGTGTCCGGACGAGTGGTGAACACCTCGATGTCGCCGGCGTCGGTGCCGAACAGCACCGAGGCTCCGGTGGAACGCCCGATCCAGTTGCGCTGCATGGTCTTGACCTTGTCCGGCCAATCCAGCACGTCGAGATCCTCGAGCAGCCGGTCGGAGTACGCGGTGATCCGCATCATCCACTGCCGCAACCTCTTCCGGAACACCGGGAAGTTGCCCCGCTCGCTGCGTCCGTCAGCGGTGACCTCCTCGTTGGCCAGCACGGTGCCCAACCCGGGGCACCAGTTGACCACCGAATCGGACAGGTAGACCAGGCGGTGTCCGTCGACGACGTCGGCGCGCTCGCCGGCACTCAGCGCCGACCAGTGCCGACCGTCCGTGAGCGGGCGCGTCCCCGCGTCGAACTCGGCGATCAGTTCGGCGATCGGGCGGGCCCGGCCGAGTTCGGGATCGAACCAGGCGTTGTAGATCTGCAGGAAGATCCACTGGGTCCATTTGTAGTAGTCGACGTCGGTGGTGGAAAAGCTGCGTCGCGAGTCGTGGCCCAACCCGAGTCGTCCGAGCTGCCGCCGGAAGTTGACGATGTTGGCCTCGGTACGGGTGCGCGGATGGGTCCCGGTCTGGATGGCGTACTGCTCGGCGGGCAACCCGAACGCATCGAAGCCCAACGCGTGCAACACATTACGGCCGGTCATCCGGAAGTAGCGGGCGTAGACGTCGGTCGCGATGTAGCCGAGCGGGTGCCCGACATGCAAACCCTCACCGGACGGATAGGGGAACATGTCCTGGACGAACATCTTGTCGATGGGCAGTGCCGCGCCGTCGGCGGGGGCCAGCGAGCCGACCGGGTTGGCCACGTCGAACGTTCCGCGGGCCTGCCACTCCTGCTGCCAGCCGCGCTCGATGTCCCCGGCGAGCTCGGCGGTGTAGCGGTAGCGGGGGGTGTCGGCGTCGGCGGCAGGCTGCGCGGTCGGCGTTTCGGTCACCTCACCAGGGTATAAGCCCGTCGATCGCGATTTCCCGGGCCACGGGTTGATCTCGGTTCCGTTGCGGATGCGTCAGGGGTTGATTCCAGGTCGATCCCAGCACTGGTGGCTGCGCGAACCGCATGGATACATTCGTCGCCTGAACCGGGTGAGCTGCCCGGAACCGCAGGAACACACGTCGGGAGAGGAACGGGAGGGCTGCACTCGATGAGCGAAATCCCCCGCCAGTGGCGGGTCATGGCAGGAGGAATCGGGGCGTGCGCCGTAGGCGTCGCCGGAGTCCTCGGTTTGGCGGGCACGACCGCGTCGGCGCAGCCGGCCATCCCCCAGCCGCCGCTGCCCGCTCCAGCACCCGCGACCGTCACCCAAACGGTCACCGTGGCGCCGCAGGCCGGTGATCAGGCCCTGGCCCAGGCCGGCGTGACGCCCGCGGCGGCGGGTCCCGCCGCCGTCCCGGCCGGCATCAGCTCCCCCGCCCTGCCCGCGCCGCCCCCGTCGACCATCGCTCCGGCGACCTCGGGCACGCTGCGGGAGTTCTTCGCGGCCAACAACGTCACCCTCGAGCCGCAGTCCAGCATCGGATTCCGCGCGCTGAACATCGTGCTACCCATGCCCCGCGGCTGGGAACACGTGCCCGATCCCAACGTCCCCGACGCATTCGCCGTGATCGCCGACCGGGTCGGCGGCAACGGCCTCTACACGTCCAACGCCCAGATCGTGGTCTACAAGCTGCTCGGGGAGTTCGACCCCAAGGAAGCCATCAGCCACGGCTTCGTCGACAGTCAGCAGCTGCCGGCCTGGCGGTCCACCGACGCCTCGCTGGCCGACTTCGGCGGGATGCCGTCTTCGCTGATCGAAGGGACCTACCGGGAGAACACGATGACGCTGAACACCTCGCGGCGCCACGTCATCGCCACCTCCGGCGCGGACCGCTACCTCGTGTCGCTGTCGGTGACCACCAGCGTCGACCAGGTCGTCGCCGCCGCCGACGCCACCGACGCGATCGTCAACGGTTTCAAGGTCAGCGTGCCCGGAGCCACCCCACCTGCACCACCAGCCGCCCCGCCGGCGCCTGCCGCACCTGCCGCGCCCGCCGCGCCCGCCGCGGCACCCCCAGCTCCCGCCGTCCCCGCAGCGGTCACCGCGCCGCAGATGTTGGGACTGCAGGGATAGAGCCGTCGTCCCCCGGGCGAAGCCTGGCGCCCGGGGGACGGCACCCTGACACGCCGTATTCTTCTGGTCATGTTCGTCGCCGCACTCGTCTGCCTGTGCGCCGCCGCCGTGACCGGCGCGCTCGGCGCGTGGTTCCTGACGCGGCCGCCGTCGCCGGACTACGTCCTGCGGGTCCTGCGCGCGGTCGCCCCCACCCAACTCGCGGCCGCCGCGATGCTGGTCGCCGGTGCAGTCATCGGGTTCGTCGCGCCGGCTCCGACGTCGACGCTGCTGCTGATCCTGTGTGTCCTCGGGGCGGTCGGAACGGTCGCCGCCGGGTGCTGGCAGGCCGCGAAGGCGGTCGCGCTGACGCAGGCCCGTGCGCAGGCCGAGACGGGCGGCGGATGTGCCGGCGAGAGCGGCGGTGGGTGCGCCACCTGCACGCTGTCCTGCTCGGACCAGAAGGGTTAGTTGCGGCTCAGATCGATCGGGTGGGTGGCCAGCATGGCCAGCGGCATCGGCTGACGCCGGAGCACCCGAGCCCACAGATCCACCTGCGGCTCGACCAGGACATCCGACGGCAGCGCCGAGAGCACGATCCAGTCGTCGCGCTCGATCTCACCTTCGAGCTGCCCGATCGTCCAGCCCGAGTAGCCGGCGAAGATCCGCACCCCCTCGACCATCGGGGCGATCGTGGCGGGATCGGCATCGAGATCCACCATCACCATGCGCCCCTGTATGTGGCGCAGCCCGGCCACCGCACTGTGATCCACGCCCACGCGCAGCGTGGCCAGGCACAGCGCAGCGTCCCGCTTGACCGGGCCGCCGATGAACATCGTCTTCGGCTTGGTCGCCAGCTGCGCCCAGTGCGGCAACACGTTGTAGACCGCGGTCTCGCTGGGCCGGTTGAGCACCACGCCGAGCGTGCCGCCGTCATTGTGTTCGACGACGTAGATCACGCTGCGGCGGAACGTCGGCTCCAGCAGATCGGTGTTAGCCAACAGCAGGGTGCCAGCACGCACGCGGTGCGCCGCGGGGGCGACGAAATCCTCCGGATCCTCTGGCTGACCCATCCGCCCATCATGTCATCACCGGGGGCCGATGGTGGCGCGCAAGCGCCGGACGACACCATATTTGTAGTGTGGATGCGGTCGCGGACATCCGCCCATCGACGCTCGTGTGAAGCGTCGCCGGACCCCCGACGTTCCACCACCGTCAACAGGATGTGAAACCCGTGCCCAACCTTCGCGCGCTGGCCCACGTGTGGCGTGCGGTACGCGCGCTGCCCGAATTCCGGCGCCTGCTGGAGCTGCGTGCGGTCAGCCAGTTCGGTGACGGCCTGTTCAACGCCGGACTGGCCGGCGCCATCCTGTTCAACCCGGAACGCGAAGCCGCGCCCTGGGCGATCGCCGGCGCCTTCGCAGTGCTGTTCTTGCCCTACTCGCTGCTCGGCCCGTTCGCCGGCGCGCTACTGGACCGGTGGGACCGGCGGTTGGTGCTCATCGGGGCCAACACCGGGCGGCTGGCCCTGATCCTCTGCGTGGCCGCGTTGCTCAGCGCCGGGGTCGGTGATCTGCCAATCCTGTTGGGCGCGTTGATCGTCAACGGGTTCACCCGCTTCGTGTCGTCGGGGATCTCGGCGACGCTGCCGCACCTGGTGCCGCGCGAGCAGGTGGTCGCGATGAACGCGGTCTCCGTGGCCACCGGTGCCGCGGCGGCGTTCTTCGGGGCGTTCTTCATGCTGGTGCCACGCTGGTTGTTCGGCGCCGACGACACCGGCGGGGCGGCGGTCATCTTCCTGGTGTCGGCACCGGTGGCGATCGCGCTGTGGCTGTCCGTCCGGTTCCCCGCAGGCATGCTCGGGCCCGACGCGAGTGCCCGCGCGGTGCACGGGTCCGTGGCCTACGCGGTGGCCACCGGATGGGTGCACGGGGCACGCACGGTGGTCGCGGTGCCCACCGTGGCCGCGACCCTGTCCGGCCTGGCCGCCCATCGCATGGTCTTCGGCTTGAACACCCTGCTGGTGCTGGTGCTGGTGCGGCACGTCGAGGCGGCCTCGGTCGCCGGCCTGGGCACCACCGCGCTGTTCGTCGCCGCCGCCGGCACCGGCTCGTTCCTCGCCACGGCGATCACGCCCGCCGCGGTGCAGCGGTGGGGCCGGTACACGACACCGAACGCGGCGCTGGCGTTCGCTGCGGTCGTACAGCTGTGCGGCGTCGGACTGCAACTGCCGGTGATGGTGGTGTGCGGTTTCCTGCTCGGCGCCGCGGGCCAGGTGGTCAAGCTGTGCGCCGACACCGCGATGCAGGTCGACGTCGACGACGCGCTGCGCGGCCACGTCTTCACCGTGCAGGACGCGTTGTTCTGGATCGCGTTCATCGCGGCCATCGCGGCCGCCGCCGCAGTCGTCCCGGCCGACGGCCACGCCCCGGCCATCGCGCTGGCGGGTTCGGGCATCTATCTCGCCGGTCTGGCAGCACACGCCACCGTCGGCCGCCGCGCCACCCCACGCGGTTAAGGTGACCGGCATGGCCGGAGCAGCCCCGATCGTCGACGATCTACGCGCCGAGAGCGACGCCCTCGACGACCTCGTCGCTGACCTGCCCGCCCAGCGGTGGACCACCGCCACCCCGGCCGCCGGCTGGACGATCGCCCACCAGATCGCCCACCTGCTGTGGACCGACCGGGTCGCGCTCATCGCCGTCGAGGACGAACCCGGGTTCACGGCGGTCCTGGGTGCCGCGGCCGAGGATCCGTCCGGCTTCGTCGATGTGGCCGCCGAGGAGCTGGCGGCCACACCGCCCGGTGAGTTGCTCGCCGACTGGCGCGCGACGCGCGCCGCGCTGCACGACGCACTGCTGACCGTGGCCGAGGGCCGCAAACTGCCGTGGTTCGGACCACCGATGAGCGCCGCGTCGATGGCGACGGCCCGGCTGATGGAGACCTGGGCGCACGGCCTCGACGTCGCCGACGCCCTCGGCGTGACCCGGGCGCCGACCGCGCGTCTTCGCTCCATCGCCCACATCGGCGTGCGCACCCGCGACTTCGCGTTCGCCGTGCACGGGCTCACCCCGCCGGCGGCACCGTTCCACGTGAAACTGTCCGCGCCCGCGGGCGCACCGGACGACGTGTGGACCTGGGGCCCCGAGGACGCCGAACAGCGCGTCACCGGGTCGGCCGAACACTTCTGCATGCTGGTGACCCAGCGCCGTCCCCGCGCCGCCCTCGACGTGCGGGCCGAGGGCCCCGACGCCGAACAGTGGCTGGGGATCGCGCAGGCGTTCGCCGGACCACCCGGCGCCGGTCGCGGCTGACGCGCGGGCCCCGGGGCGTGGCTCCGGAGCGTTGAGACTGCGCACCGTGCGGGGAACTGCGAGTGGACCCCGCAGTGGCTGCAGTCTCAACGCCCCTGGACATCACATCTGGGGAGACCCGACCGTGTCGGCGCGGCCGTCGCCGTCGGTGTCCCCCAGGCGCAGATCCCAGCGGCCGTCACCGTCGGTGTCCACCCACGCCGACCCCACACCGAACGCCCGGTCCGCCAGTCCGTCACCGTCGGCATCGGCCAGCCGCTCGGCAGTCCCGTCACCGTCCAGGTCGGCGACGTCGGTGCCGAGATGTTCCAGCCCGTCCAGACCGAACCACCGCAATCCCCCGGCCCGGTCGGCGCCCAGCGCCCAGGTGCCGGTCCCGTCGTCGGTGACGGACAGCTCGGCCGCGCCGTCGTCGTCGACGTCGAGCAGCGCCTCGTCGGCCACCCCGTCACCGTCGGTGTCCAGCAGCATGTCGTCGAGCAGACCGTCGCGGTCCACGTCGATCCCGCCGACGTCCGGCCCGCCGTCGACCGTCCACATCGTCGCCGAACCGTCGGGCTCACCCAGGCAGTAGTCCATACCCGGTCAGACGCCGGCGCCGCCCTGCTGGTTCCACCACGTCAGCAACTCGGCGATCGCCTCGTCACGCTCGAGCGGGCCGCGGTCCAGCCGTAGCTCCTTGAGGTACGTCCACGCCTTGCCCACCTGTGGGCCGGCCGGGATGCCGAGGATCGCCATGATCTCGTTGCCGTCGAGGTCCGGGCGCACCCGGGCCAGGTCCTCCTTGGCGGCCAGCTCCTCGATCCGGCGCTCCAGATCGTCGTAGTTCGCCTGCAGTCGCGCCGCCCGACGCTTGTTCCGGGTGGTGCAGTCCGCACGCACCAGCTTGTGCAGCCTGCTCAGCAGCGGGCCGGCGTCGGTGACGTAGCGGCGCACCGCCGAGTCGGTCCACCGCCCGTCCCCGTAGCCGTGGAACCGCAGATGCAGATACACCAGCTGGGAGACGTCGTCGACCATCTGCTTGGAGTACTTCAGCGCCCGCATCCGCTTGCGGGTCATCTTGGCGCCGACCACCTCGTGGTGGTGGAAGCTGACCCCGCCGTCTGGCTCGTGCCTGCGGGTGTCCGGCTTGCCGATGTCGTGCAGCAGCGCCGCCCACCGCAGCACCAGGTCGGGGCCGTCCGGTCCCTCCAGGTCGATGGCCTGGCGCAGCACCGTCAGCGAATGCTGGTAGACGTCCTTGTGCTGGTGATGCTCGTCGATCGCCATCCGCATCGCCCCGATCTCGGGCAGCACCACCTCACCCAGCCCGGTCTCGACCATCAGGTCGATTCCGGCGATCGGGTCGGCGCCGAGCAACAGCTTGTCCAGTTCGGCGGCCACCCGCTCGGCGGTGATCCGGCCCAACTGCGGGGCCATCTGCTCCAACGCCGTGCGCACCCGCGGCGCGACCGTGAACCCGAGCTGCGAGACGAAGCGCGCCGCCCGAAGCATGCGCAACGGATCGTCGCCGAAGGACACCTCCGGCGCCGACGGGGTGTCCAGCACCCCCGCCCGCAGCGCCGCCAGCCCGCCCAGCGGGTCGAGGAACTCCCCCGGCCCCTCGGCCGTGATCCGCACCGCCATCGCATTGACGGTGAAGTCGCGCCGCACCAGGTCGTCGGCGAGGTTGTCGCCGAAACGCACCTCCGGATTGCGCGACACCTGGTCATACGTGTCGGCCCGGAAGGTGGTCAGCTCCAGCCGGTCGGCCCCCTTGCCGACACCGAGGGTGCCGAACTCGATGCCGGTGTCCCACAGCGCGTCGGCCCACCCGCGCAGGAAACGCTGCATCTGCGTGGGCCGGGCGTCGGTGGTGAAGTCCAGGTCGGCGCCCAGGCGGCCGAGCAACGCGTCACGGACACTTCCGCCGACCAGATACAGCTCGTGGCCGTGCTCGGCGAACAACTGCCCGAGACCGCGCAGCACCTCCGCATGACGATTCAGCGAAACCTGGGCAGCAGCCAGCAGCTCGACATCGGTTTCGCCGGGTGCGGTTTCTCGCCTGGGGTCGGGCACGTCCGATGAGCCTACTGGTCACAGCCGTATCACCGACCGGCGAGTGCGGCGAGAAGCACCGTTGACGGCAGCTACTATCGCTTGGGTGTCGGACGGGGAGCAACCCAAACCCAGACGGCGCCGAGGTCGGCGCCGCGGCCGACGCGCGGCAGGTCCGCCCGAACCCGGTAGCCAGGCCCCCGACAGCGCCCGGACCGCCGGCGCGAAGCAGAACGCGTCCACCACGTCCGGGCAGAACAACACCCCCTCCCCCAAAGCCCAGAAATCGCGGCCCCGCCGACCCCCAGACCGGCTGCGCACCGTGCACGAGACGTCGGCCGGCGGGCTGGTGATCGACGGGATCGACGGGCCCAAGGACCGCCAGGTAGCCGCGCTGATCGGGCGCGTCGACCGCCGCGGCCGCATGCTGTGGTCGCTGCCCAAGGGCCACATCGAGATGGGTGAGACGGCCGAGCAGACCGCGATCCGCGAGGTCGCCGAGGAGACCGGCATCCAGGGCAGCGTGCTCGCCGCCCTGGGCAGCATCGACTACTGGTTCGTCACCGAGGGCCGCCGCGTGCACAAGACCGTGCACCATTACCTGATGAGGTTTCTCGACGGTGAGCTCTCCGACGAGGACATCGAGGTCACCGAGGTGGCCTGGGTGCCGCTGCACGAGCTGCCCGCCAAACTGGCCTACGCCGACGAACGGCGGCTGGCCGCGGTCGCCGACCAGCTGATCGACACGCTGCACACCGACGGGCCCGAGGCGTTGCCGCCGTTGCCGCCGACCACCCCGCGCCGGCGCGGCCAGACCCATTCGCACACCCGCAGACACCGACCCGACCCCACCGCACAACCCCAGAACGGCCGGCGGACGAACGGCTGCGGACAAGGACCGTGACGAGGCGGGCACACCGGGCATGGCTGCGGCTGGCCATCGCAGTCCTGGCGTTGTCGTTCGCCGTGGCGCCCACCGCAGCGGTCGCTGCGCACGCCCAGCCCGCGGCCAACCAGTTCCTGCGACTGACCATCGACACCGTGACCCCGGACGTCATGACGACCACCAGCGAACCCCTGGTGACCGTGACCGGCACCGTCAGCAACGTCGGTGACCGACCGGTGCGTGATGTGGTCGTCCGGCTCGAACACGCGCCGGCGGTGACGGCCTCGACGTCGCTGCGCACCGATCTGTCCGGCAACCTCGACCAGTACCAACCGGTGTCGGACTTCATCACCGTCGCCCCGGAGATGGCCCGCGGCCAGGAGGTGCCGTTCCGGCTGGCCGCCCCCGTCCGGTCCGCCACCTACGCGTCGCTGGACATCGACGACCCCGGCGTCTACCCGGTCCTGGTCAACGTCAACGGCACCCCCGACTACGGCGCGCCGGCCCGACTCGACGACACCCGCTTCCTGCTGCCGGTCATGGGCGTTCCGCCCGAAGCCGGCGCTGAACGGTCCGGGGCGAACACGCTGGAGTCGGCGGTGCCGCCCGACACCACCCGCCCGGTGGGTCTGACGATGTTCTGGCCGCTGGCCGACCGGCCCCGGCTGGCCGCCGGACAGCCGGGCGGCACTGCCCCGGTTCGGCTGATCGACGACGAGCTCGCGACGTCGCTGGCCCCGGGCGGACGGCTGGACACGATGCTGTCGGCGGTGGAGTTCGCGACCAGCCTGGAGGTCGATCCCGCCGGCGAGGTCACCCGCGCGCTGTGCCTGGCGGTGGATCCCGATCTGCTGGTCACCGTCAACGCGATGACGGGCGGCTATGTCGTCAACGACGCCGCCGACGCCGGCGCGGGCACCCCGACGCACCCGGGCACCGGCCAGCAGACCGCCACCGACTGGCTCGCCCGACTGACCGCGCTCGCCCAACGCATGTGCGTCGCGCCCACGGTGTACGCCCAGGCCGATCTCGACGCGCTGCGGCGGGTGGGCGACCCGGGCCTGTCGACGATCGCGACCACCACGGGCGCCGACATCGTCGACCGCCTGCTCGGCACCACCGCGATCCGCGGCGCAACCCTGATCGGCGACGGCCCGGTCACCGCGCCCGCCGTGCGCCTGTTGTCCGACGTCTACGGTCCCGCAGGGACCGTCGCCATCGGGGCCGCACCACTGGCCGGCCCCGACGAGGCGGTGGACGCCACCCCCGCCACCGCCGACGCGGCGCCGGTGCGGTTCACCCCCGGCGTCACCGCGGCACTGTTCGACCCCGCGGTCGGGGCGGCGCTCGGCGGCGCAGGCACCACCCCGGAGACACCGACCTACCTGGAACCGGCGCTGGACATCCCGCTCAAACAGGATTCCGCCGTGGCCCGTCGCCAGGACGCGCTCGGCGCCATGCTGTGGCGGACACTGAATCCCGACCTCGCGCCGCGCGAGCAGATCCTCATGCCGCCGCTGGTGTGGAATCTCAGCGCCGACGACGCGCAGTCGATCCTCACCGCCCTCGCCAGCAGCATCCGATCCGGTCTCGCCGAGCCGCGCCCACTCCCCGAGGTCATCGCCGACGCGGCCGCGACGACCGAGTCGGCCCCGCTGCCGCAGGGAGCGCAGGGCAATCCGCGAGGCCGCTTCGACGACGGCGTGATCTCGGGCATCGCCGCCGTGACGGGCCGGTTGTGGGGGCTGACCGCCGCGTTGACCACCGACGAGCGCACCGGGCTCACCGGGTTCAGCTACACCGACCCGCTGCGCGAGGATCTGTTGCGGGCGCTGAGTCAGTCCGTGCCGCCCGACGCCCGCAACGGCCTGGCCCAGCAGCGGCTGACCACCGTCGGGCGCACCGTCGAGGACCTGTTCAACGCCGTCACGATCGTCAATCCGAGCGGCTCCTACACGCTGGCCACCGAGCGCAGTCCGCTGCCGCTGGCGCTGCGCAACGACCTGCCGGTGCCGATCCGGGTCCGGCTCGACATCGACGCACCGCCGGGTATGACGGTGACCGACATGGGTGAGATCGTGTTGCCGCCGGGCTTCCTGCCGCTGAAGGTGCCGATCGAGGTGCACTTCACCCAACGGGTGGCGGTCGACGTCGCGCTGCGCACCGCCGACGGTCTGCCGCTCGGCGAACCGGTGCGGTTGTCGGTGCATTCCAACGCCTACGGCAAGGTGCTGTTCTTCATCACGCTGACCGGCGGGGTGGTACTGGTGCTGCTGGTGGGCCGGCGACTGTGGCACCGGTTCCGCGGTCAGCCCGACCGCGCGGACCTGGACCGCCCCGACCCGATCGAGGTCGCGCTGGCGTGGGACGACGGCGACGACGGCCACGGGACCGGGGACCGTGCCACCGGTGCCGGCGAGGACCGGGCCGCCCCCGGACCCGACGGTTCCCGCGGGCGACGCACCTCGACGACCACCGGTGGCACCGGTGAGTGATCCGGTGCGGCGCACCGCGGAGGGGCCCGCGCCGCGCCCCGAGCTGTCCGATTCGGCGGTCGTCTCGCGCTCGTGGGGGATGGCGATAGCCACGCTGGTCAGCCGGCTCACCGGGTTCGCCCGGATGGTGCTGCTGGCCATCCTGCTCGGCGGGCCGCTGCTCAGTGCCTTCACCGTTGCCAACCAGCTGCCCAACCTGATCGCGGCGCTGGTGCTGGAGGCCACGTTCACCGCGATCTTCGTGCCCGTGCTCGCCCGCGCCGAACGCGACGACCCCGACGGCGGAGCGGCGTTCGTGCGCCGCCTGCTCACGCTGGCCACGACGCTGCTGCTGGTCGTCACCGCCGTGTCGATCGTGGCGGCGCCGCAGCTGGTGAACCTGATGCTGGGGTCCGACCCGGAGGTCAACCGCCCGCTCACCACCGCGTTCGCGTATCTGCTGCTGCCGCAGATCATCTTCTACGGCCTGTCGTCGGTGTTCATGGCGATCCTCAACACCCGCAACGTGTTCGGGCCACCGGCCTGGGCGCCGGTGGTCAACAACATGGTCGCCCTGGTCACGCTCGGGCTGTTCGCGCTCGTGCCCGGCGAGCTGTCCATCGACCCGGTCGCGATGGGCACCGCCAAACTCCTGGTGCTCGGCATCGGTACCACCCTGGGTGTGATCACCCAGGCCGCCGTGGTGTTCGTGGCGCTGCGTGCCCGCCACGTCAGCATGCGGCCGCTGTGGGGTATCGACGACCGGCTCAAGAAGTTCGGCATGATGGCGCTGGCGATGGTGCTCTACGTGCTCATCAGCCAGGCAGGTCTGGTGGTGGGCAACCGGATCGCCGCCGGCGCAGCCGATTCGGGACCGGCGATCTACAACTACACGTGGCTGATCCTGCAGCTGCCGTTCGGCATCATCGGCGTCACCGTGCTGACCGTGGTGATGCCGCGGCTGTCCCGCAACGCGGCCGCCGAGAACGGCCCCGCGGTGCTCGCCGACCTGTCGCTGGCCACCCGGCTGACCATGGTCACGCTGATCCCGATCGTCGCGATGATGACCGTCGGCGGGCCCGCGATCGGCAGCGCCCTGTTCTCCTACGGCAACTTCGGCGCCGCCGACGCCGGCTACCTCGGCGTGGCCATCTCCCTGTCCGCGTTCACGCTGATCCCCTACACCCTGCTGCTGTTGCAGCTGCGGGTCTTCTACGCCCGCGAGGAGCCGTGGACCCCGATCGCGCTGATCGTCGTGATCACCGCGGTGAAGATCGCGGCGTCGGTGGCGGCGCCGCACCTGACCGACGACCCGAAGCTGGTGGCCGGCTACCTGGGTCTGGCCAACGGGCTGGGCTTCCTCGCCGGGGCCGCGGTCGGCCACTTCCTGCTGCGGTCCCGGCTGGATCCGCCGGACGGGCACCTGCTCAGCCTCGACGTGGTGCGGACCATCCTGGTCACCATCACCGCGTCGTTGGGGGCGGGCCTGCTCGCGCACATCGCCGATCGGGTGCTGGGTCTGGAGGTGCTGACCGATCAGTGGGGCGGCGGGGGCTCGCTGCTGCGGCTGGCCGTCCTGGGCCTGATCATGGTGCCCGTCATCGCCGGGGTGCTGCTCGCGGCCCGGGTACCCGAGGCCGAGGCCGCACTCGCCGTGGTGCGTCGCCGCCTCGGATCCCGCCGGGCAACCCCGCCCGCCCGCGCTCTACCGTCCGTCCCGCCACGATCCGAGCGGCCCCTCACGTACCCTGATCGCAAGAGTTCGTCCTCGCCGCACCGCCACCAGCAGCCTCATCCGGTGCAGCGCGGACCTTCGGCCGACGTCGCCGACGACTGGAGGAGGGGGAGAGGATCCGCGGTGAGCGACAGACCCGCAAACGGTTCTCCGGCCGATCACGATTCCGCGGACAGCCCTGAAACCACTCGTCTCTCCCGGCCGACCGGTCCCGCGGCAGACGACTTCCAGCCCGACGTACCCGCCGCCGCGAAGCCCGATCCGGCGTCGGCACCGGAGGGTCGCAGGCCCGCGAACGACTACGCCGGTGACCCGACCCGCGAACCGGTGGCGTTCGAATCCCCGCGCGAGCAGACCGTCGAGACGCCGTTGTCCGGAGACGACGTCCACCTCATTCCCGGCGCGACGATCGCCTCCGGCCGCTACCGGCTGCTGGTTTTTCACGGCGGACCCGCCAACCTGCAGTTCTGGCAGGCCCTGGACACCGCGCTGGACCGCCAGGTCGCGCTGACGTTCGTCGACCCCGACGGCACCATGCCCGACCACGAGGTGCAGGAGATCCTGACCCGCACCCAGCGGCTCGGCCGCATCGACATGCCCGGCGTGGCACGTGTCCTCGACGTCGTCAGCAGCGGCTCGGGAGGCCTGGTCGTGTCGGAGTGGATCCGGGGCGGATCACTGGCCGAGGTCGCCGACACCGCGCCGTCCCCGATCGGCGGTGCCCGGGCCGTGCAGTCGCTGGCCGCGGCCGCCGACGTCGCGCACCGGCAGGGCGTCGCGTTGTCGGTGGATCACCCCAGCCGGATCCGGGTCAGCATCGACGGCGACGTCGCACTGGCGTTTCCGGCCACGCTGGCCGACGCCACCCCCGAGAACGACATCCGCGGGATCGGCGCCGCGCTGTACGCGCTGCTGGTCAACCGCTGGCCACTGCCCGAACGCGGTGAGCCCAGCGGCCTGGCGCAGGCCGACCGCGACGCCGCGGGTCAGCCCGTCGAACCCAAGACGGTCGACCGCGACATCCCGTTCCAGATCTCGGCTGCGGCCATCCGGGCCGTCCAGGACGGCGGGGCGATCCGCAGCGCGGGCACCCTGCTGAACCTGCTGCAGCAGGCCACCGCCGTCGCCGACCGCACCGACCACCTCGCCCCCGTCGAGGCCGCGCCCGAACCCGCCGCCGAGGACTGGAAGCCCGAGCCGGATCCCGAAGCCGAAGCGCGACGCCGCAAGGGCCTGATCATCGGCCTGAGCGTCGGCGCGGCCGTGCTCGTGTTGTTCGTGGTGCTGATGGGCACCGTGCTCAGCAACATCTTCGGCGACGTCGACGACGGTCTGGGCGGCGACGAACTCGGCCTGAACTCCCCCACCGAATCCTCGGAACAGACCAGTGAACCGCAGGCCGCCGGGCAGGTCATCGAACCCAGCTCGGTCACCGTGTTCTCCCCCGAAGGTGAGGCCGACGCACCCGACCTGGCCGAGCTCGCCATCGACGGCGACCCGAGCACGGTGTGGCCCACCGACACCTACAGCGACCCGGAGCCGTTCCCGAACTTCAAGAACGGGTTGGGCCTGATGCTGCAGCTGCCGGAACCGGCGACGCTGGGATCGGTGACGATCAACCTCAACAGCACCGGCACCTCCGTGCAGATCCGTTCGTCGTCGACCGCCACCCCGTCCTCGCTGGAGGACACCACCGCACTGACCCAGCCGACCGCGCTTCGGCCAGGCTCCAACACCATCGACGTCGAGGACGCGGCACCGACATCACACGTGCTGGTGTGGATCACCAAGCTCGGGAACGTCGGGGAGGAGAGCCGCTCCGACATCGCCGAGATCACGCTGCGCGCCGCGTCCTGACCGGTCATCCCCAGCACCGCGCCGGGGTCTGCGCAGATTAGGGTGGTTGCCGGAAACTGGTGTCCGACACCCCCTGTCGGTGCCCTTAGTGTTCGGCTGTGGGGATCTTCGGGGCACATCGGGACGGGCCGGACCAGCCGCTCGGTGACGCCGAACTGCGCAGTGACGCCGAACTGCTCGCCGCGCATGTCCGCGGCGACCGGTACGCCTTCGAGGAACTGTTCCATCGCCACCATCGGCAGCTCTACCGGCTGGCGAAGCTGACCAGCCGGAACCCCGACGACGCCGCCGACGCGCTGCAGGACGCCATGCTGGCCGCGCACCGATCCGCGCACCGGTTCCGCCACGACTGCACGGTCAGCAGCTGGCTGTACCGCATCGTCGTCAACGCCTGCCTGGACCGGCTGCGGCGTAACCGGGTGCACTCCTGCGAGGAACTGGACGAGCAGGCCGGTCCGGCTTCCGACCCGACCGGCCGGCTCGTCACCGCTCTCGTCGTGGAGCGCGCGTTGCTGGGCCTGCCTGTCGAACAGCGAGCGGCGGTCGTCGCAGTCGACATGCAGGGCTACACCGTTGCCGAGACGGCGCTGATGCTCGGTGTGGCCGAGGGCACGGTGAAGAGCCGCTGCTCACGGGCCCGCACCAAACTGGCGGGCGCGCTGGACGGGCTGGCCGCCGGTGCCACCGCCGGATGACCGCAGTCGGCTAGCCTCGAACGGTTCGCAGGAGTCGACGAGCAGCCGGGGGCAGAGATGGACGGTCACGCGGGCCGTGGCCCCGACACTGATCCCCCGGAACTGTCCGCCGCCGTGCTGGCCGACCTGCAGGCCGGTCTGCTCGACGACGCCACCGCGGCCCGCATCCGGCGGCGCGCCCGCGACGATCCCGAGGCCGCGCGCACCCTCTCCCGTCTCGACGCGGTGCGGGGTGAGCTGGCCCGGCTGGGCACCGATGCGTCGTCCGCACCCGTCGCGCCGCCCGACGTCACCGCCCGGGTCGGTGCCGCGTTGCGCGCGGCGTCCAGCACGCCCGGACACCGCATCACCCGGCCCAGCCTCAGCCGTCCCCAGCGGTTGGCGGTCGGCGGCGGTCTGCTCGCCGCCACCGCGGCCGTCGTGATTGGCGCCGTGACCCTCACCCGCGAGCCCGCGCCGTCGTTCCCGGCCGGACCGACCGCCTCGCAGATCAGCGTCGCGCCGGACGACTTCCCGATCCCCGAGACCGAGTTACGCGCGCTGCTCTCTGCGCCGGCGGAGCTGGGCGCCCTGACCGATCCGCAGCGGCTCGCGTCCTGCCTGGCCGGGCTCGGCCACTCCCCCGACGGAGCGGTACTCGGCGCGCGGGGCGACCGGATCGCCGACCGTCCGGCCGTGGTGCTGGTTCTTCCCGACGACGTCCCCGGCCGGGCCACCGCCGTGGTCGTCACCCCCACCTGCAGTGCCGCCGACACCGGCCTGCTCGCGCGACGGAGTCTGAACCTGTCGTGAACCACCGACACCCCCACTGGGCAGGTCCGCGGGAACACCCGGGCATACCCTGTTGTTAGAACCCGTGCCGCAGGCAGAAAGGCTCGCATGACCTCCTCACCCACCATCCATGACGTCATCGTCATCGGCTCCGGTCCGGCCGGTTACACCGCCGCCGTGTACGCCGCGCGCGCTCAGCTCAAGCCCCTGGTCTTCGAGGGCAGCCAGTTCGGCGGCGCGCTGATGACCACCACCGAGGTCGAGAACTACCCCGGCTTCAAAGACGGCATCATGGGTCCCGAACTGATGGATCAGATGCGTGAGCAGGCCCTGCGCTTCGGCGCCGACCTGCGCATGGAAGACGTCGACGCGGTCGACCTGACCGGACCGGTCAAGACCGTCACCGTCGGCGACGAAACCCATCACGCCCGCTCGGTCATCCTGGCCATGGGTGCCGCGGCCCGTCATCTCGGCGTCCCCGGCGAGGACACCCTGCTCGGCATGGGGGTCAGCACCTGCGCCACCTGCGACGGCTTCTTCTTCCGCGACCAGGACATCGCCGTCGTCGGCGGCGGCGACTCGGCCATGGAGGAGGCCACCTTCCTGACCCGCTTCGCCCGCAGCGTCACGCTCATCCACCGCCGCGACGAGTTCCGCGCCTCACGGATCATGCTCGAACGCGCCCAGGCCAACGAGAAGATCACCATCCTGACCAACACGGCCGTCACCGCCATCGAGGGTGAC
>MDTD01110728.1_pt1 | contig 21046 bp, 15 predicted proteins | sample 811221 | NCBI WGS metagenome assembly MDTD01 (sample SAMN05326646, study PRJNA326480) | marine metagenome | isolation source: seawater | place: Pacific Ocean: South West | collected 2011
AGTAGGAAAGAATGAAGGTTTTATAACATGAACTGTACTTTTGTGCAAGCAAAAAAGAAAAAGGAACAAAAGCAAGGGGGGGCATTCATCCTGGCCCTGAAGGACCGGGCCTTCTGCCTCCTTGTCTATGGTAAAAGGAGAACGCACTCTACAGAGAACATCACCACCTCGAAAGGAAAGGCCTCGGCACGTGCCCCATTCAATCGACAAGGTAACCATATGGTATGTCGATCGCTTGTAGTGCTTTTTGGTAGGACGGAAGCGCCTGTATACGTTTGACGTAGGCTTTGATGTGTGGATATTGGTCGGATGCCCGGCTCAGACTCGTTTCAAGAGGGTAGATCATCATGATATCTGCACCTGTCAGTGAGTCTCCAACAAAAAATTCGTGCTCTTTGAGATGTTCGTTGACGTACACGAGATTGTCCGTTAACCGCGGTGCGATGAAAGCTTTGTTGATGAGATTAGGGATCATCAACATGATCGGGCGAAGCAGCCGGGGGACACGTGACTCAGCGATCGAAAAGACATATCTCATGACGAGATAAGGAGCGAGTGTACCTTCCGAGAAGTGGCTCCAAAAGAGATACTGCTGCAATGCTTGTGGCTCCGAAGGGATCATCTTACCATCAGCATATGTCCGCGCGATGTACTCGACAATCGCACCAGACTCAGCGAGGACCAGCTCACCATCGGTGATCACAGGTGAGCGACCAAGAGGGTGAATCTTCTTCAACTCTTCGGGGGCGGCTCTTTCTTTGGTTCGTTTGTACACTTTCAATTCGTAGGGGAGTTCAAGTTCTTCCAACATCCACAAGATACGTTGCGCACGGGAATCTTCCAGGTAGTGTAGAGTTAGCATCTTTCGTTTTCTCTCCAAATGATGGTTTGTGTTCGCTTTTTCTGACGACGGCCTTATCTTGGTCATTGGCAAGTCATCTTTCAACCACGTCCACAAAAGCATACGAATCTGTGACACAAGTAGATTCTTTTTCCTATCGACCGGCTGCAAGACGCTCAGCAAACGAACGCAACCTCATCCGAATGTATTTGCGTTGCTTACTGTGATTGTCGATGAATGAGAGCAAAAATAGATTGTACAGGGCTTTGTAGGAGAGTTTTGAGAAGAGATATGAATCCTCAGGCTCCGTGTAACGTAGGGTGTGGATCAACTGTTTGAGATAAAGAGGACACGAAAGCACCTTGTGTTCGGGAGATACAAGGCCAGGAGATAACTCGTCGAGGATCCATAGACCACAGGCGAGGAGCTTTTTCATCTCCCACTTGTGCGCGAATGAGACAACCTCATCCCACTTTGGGACAACGCGCAGGTACAACTCTCTCAGCTCAAGATAGGATAGCAATCTCACCTCAGAGGGATGAAAGACGTGTTTACATTGATGATAAATGTGGAACAAAAACTCCCATGTCTCCGGAAATTTTTTAAAACCATCAGATGTCAAAACAGGTGAGGAGAAGAGTTCCTCTCTTTTCAAGTTACTTTGGTGAGGACGTTGTGTGTGAAAGTGCAGATCAAGGTGAAGTTTATGTTCTGTATGGATGTACAAACGTTCGGCAGGATGTTCATTTCCAGCATATTTATAGTCCATCGACTCAAGCAGTGTGTGGGCTTTTTCGACGTCTTGAGGTGGGATAATCAAGTCGATGTCGGACATCGTACGCAAGTGGGGTTCTTGATAGAGTGTCCGGTTGTACGCGATACCTTTGTAAAGCAAAACAGGAATACCTTGTGCTTCGAGTGATGTCACAAGCGAAGTCACCTCTTTTTTGCGAAAAGTCATCCCCACCCATGCGCTCATATACGCGGACTTTAAACGCTTTTGTTGCTCCTTTGATAGCTCCGAAAAGAGCGCCTTTGCGAACACATCACGTCGCTTTGTCGTGTTCTCTTGTTCTGTCCTCCAGACAAACATCGCAGCCATACGTTGAGAGAGTAGAATGTCATCGAGTGCTTCTATTTGCTCACGTAATGGCGACATATCCGAGAAAAAGATCTCTCCCTTGCTAGGAGGAGTGGGGGCACACAAGGAGACAAGTGCACGTTCATGAGGAGAGAAGAAAGAGCGCTTCATCATGATATCCTTATTCTTTTCTTTTTGAGGACAAGAGAGCACATCAGAGTCGTTGGATGAAGATGGAGGGTATCATAGACAATGGAAGGAGGTTTTCTAGGGGAGTGTTCGTACAAGTCGAACACCAACGCTGAGATGTAGCTCGCCACCATTTACAGGAAAACCACGATGAGCAGAACGACAATACGCGGCTGCAATACGCCAATGTCCGCCTCTGTTAAGACGTGTGCATGCAGCAGGGGGTGACGAAGCACAGTTATTGGTCGCGTTTGGTGTCAAGAACGTGCTTACACTGATGGGATCTGTGACAGCTGCGCTTGTGTATGTACGTGTACCACTATCAACAACCCACTCCAACACGCTACCAAGAAAATCATGAAGACCGTAGGCATTGGGGGTTCTCGCAGCAATTGTGTTGAGAGGTTCTGTCACCGTTCCCGTCGAATTACGACAATACCATCCGATCTTGTCAAGGTTGCTATCATCACCACTACCATTACACTGTGTCGCCTGTGAAGCCATCACTGGACCGTTGTGATAGGCGGTCGTCGTCTTTCCTCTTGCGGCAAACTCCCACTCAGCTTCACTTGGAAGTCTGTATCCCTTACATGTAAAGTAATCTTTTCCACCATTGCCTTGAAATTTGGAGGCTATTTCACAAGTCCCTGTATACTCTGAACCTTTGCTCCAACTGCTCTCTCCACCACAATCAAAACACTTCTCAAAGCCACGACTTGTAGAGAGCAAGTTCGCAAGAAAAGCAGCTTCGTGCCATCGCACCTGATTAACGGGATAGTTCGGAGCGGGAGACGGAGTTGTCGAAATGGAAGGAGATGTTGACGAAGGTGTGCGGTAGTAACCCATGTATGTATGGAAGACACGTCTGGTGACAGGGTGGCGCATCACCGCAAGATCATGACTGATTGTGACTGAGTGGGTTGGCCTTTCATTCGTACTGCTTCCAGGCTCGGAGGATGGCGCTCCCATCGTAAAGGTTCCTTTACTCACGCGTTCTTCAGCGGTGGGACAGAATCCAGTAGCATTACCGATCAGACCGTCACAGTCATTGTCCAGGTTTGCACAGGTCTCTGTGATCGGTGTCTTAGGCTTTTGATCGCACTCAACACCCGTTTCAGCTGCATTGCAAATAAACTTACCTGTGACCTGACAAGGACCTGTGCCAGCGGTACAAGCCTGTCCTTTTGTCGTGAATGTCTCGTCGATCTGACCGTCACAATCATCATCTTGATCATTGCAGACTTCTGTTGTCGGCGTTTTGGGTTGCTTGTCACACTCTACGCCATCTTTCGTGGCATTGCAGACGAGGTTACCAGTGACTTGACATCCACTACTGCCAACAGTGCAGGATTGTCCCTTTGTAGGCCATGTTTCATCGATTTGACCGTCACAATCATCATCTTGATCGTTACAGACCTCTGTGATCGGTGTCGTCGCACCTGAACAAGTACTCCATACACCATTGGAACAGGTTTGTGTACCTGCTTTACAAATCCCCTGACAGTTGGTGCCATCGGCTTGACAACCCGTTTGTCCTGTCGGATAACAGCTACGTTGGGCTACAGTGCAGCAGTTCTCGTTGACTTTGCCATCGCAGTTGTCGTCTTGTGGTGTGTTACAGTCCTCGACCTTAGGAGACACAAGACCAGTACATGTCCCCCAGGCGTTGTTGGTACATTTCTGCGTGCCAGCCTTACAAATCCCCTGACATACGTACATACCACCACTAAATGTACATCCAGCTTGTCCTGTCGGGTAACAATCTCTCGTCGCACCTTCTGCGCATACACACGGTGGGATGGGGTCTACTGAACCATCACAATCATTGTCGAGACCATCACCGCACTTTTCGCTCGCTGCAGGCGTTGTCTCGCCTGTACACGCAGACCATTTTGTCCCGTTTTGACAGGTCTGTGTGCCCGCCTTGCAGATCCCTTTACAGGTGTACTTTCCATTGGAGAGAGTACATCCGGAGGTACCGGAGTAGCACTCTCGGGTCTCATTTGGTTTGCAAATACATGGTGGGTTGTTGTCGATGACACCGTCGCAGTTGTTGTCTTTTCCGTCACATGTTTCTTGTGTGGGCTGGACATCACCGACACATGGACCCCACTGGCGGTTGCTCTGACAGGTACTCTCCCCTTCTTTGCACTCACCCTGATTGCTACCACATTTCTTCTTCTCACCGGGCTTACAAACGCACTTAGGCTCTGTTTGTTTGTCGTCGAGCTGACCATTACAGTCATCATCTACACCATTACACACTTCTGCTGTTGGCGTGACTGTACCTGTACAGCTTCCCCACTTACCCTGCTCGCACTTCTGAACACCCGCTTTACAAGGCAATTGGCAACTAAAGCCACCTCCTACGCCCTTTGTACATCCTGCTGTTGCGTCTGGATAACAGGCGCGCTCTGCGTTTAACTGACACTCACAAAATGGCTACTCATCGACTTTTCCATCGCAGTTATTGTCTTTGCCATCACAAATCTCTGTCGTGGGTGCCACTTCTCCTTCACATGTGCCGGGCCATTGATTATTTGTACAAGTCAACACACCCTGCTTGCACTCACCTTCATTTGAACCGCAGGGTTTTTGTTCACCATTGGTACAGGCACAGTCGGGGCTATCATCGATCTTACCGTTGCAATCATCATCGACAGTGTTACAGATCTCCTTCTCTTTGGGGAGAACTTGACCTTTACAGACACCGCTCCATGAGCCCTCTTCACAGTCTGGACTGCCGGCCTCACAACAAGTCTCTGTCCCTGCAAGACAGGGAGCCGTACAGCTGTAACTCACACCACTTTTGACACAGCCTGTTTGGGCATCAAAGCAGCTTCTCTTTTCGCCTTTCACACATTCACATGTCTTATGCTCGTCGATCTGTCCGTTGCAATCGTTGTCGATGTTGTCACAGATCTCCTGAGAAGGTGGAACAATCGAGCCACAAACCACCAACCCCCGCAAACAGACCGTTTTGCCCTGACTACAAGGCGGTTTCAACGAATCGACTGTACAATCTTTGCCAAGCTCATTTGCATCACATTCGTTTTTGACACCGCAGATACCGAGGATACATGCTCCTTCTCCACAGTCGTCGTCTGTTTGGCAAAAATCTACGCCTGTTTCAGACAATTGAGGAAGTTCACAGCCCAACACTCCAAACGAAATGCATGCGAATACAAACAACAAGCCAATTTTATGATACATGCCAAATTGAAAAAGGCGATCCATGTTAACACTCCCTGAAGTGGGCCCTTGCAGAACTGTGAAGGCCTCATCATGCCCATCCGCAGACACAGGACAAAATACAAGCCAAAATGTAGCATATCTCCATGGAAAACAAAAATATACCATCAGAGACAAGAGGAGCGTATCCCAGGTGCTCTCAAACCACATACACACAGTACAACACAAACACACGAGGTATCACACTCTTTTCTCCCCTGTTGACCCCTCTCACACCCCATCTGGTCTCCATCCAACACGAGAAAACAGCACTCGTGGTCTCATCCACCTGCTCGAAACCATACGGAGAAAACATCGTTACACAAACCAAAGAGCCAGTGAAACAACAACACATACCAAATCGAACGACTGCGCAACGCAACGGCTCCCCAAATAACACCAGCGATAATCGCACCAAATGTCTCACTAAAAGGTTTGTCATAATGCAATAATGTCGAAGCCATCACCTGAAACATAATCGCACCAAAGGCACCAAATCGTTCGCGCAACCCAAATTGCATAAACCCACGAAACATAAACTCCCACGCGACGTAAAACGTGAAGTACGTAAGTGTCCACAACAAGAAAGTGTTGACGTCCTGGCCTGCGATCTTGGCCAACGGATATGTCGCCTGGATCTCTTTGTCCATCGCACCCAGGTATAAAAACGGAAAGGTGATCGGAAACGCTATCGCGAACGCCTTCAGACCAAATCGCCAATCCCCCAAACCAAGACCGTAATCTACCAGATTCTCTTTGAAGACGAACTTGATGATCACTATCGGTACCAATACAAACAGGACGTTCGCCATCAAAAATTGATAACCATACGAAGACCACTGTAGGTACTGTTTATCCGAGACCAAGTGAGACAGGTGTTTGACAAAAAAGGAGTGATTCCCCTGATACATGTAAATCACCATCAAAAACGTCGACGCGACCAAAATGATCGTACTCTTCTTGTCCAAATCCTTAAAATAGGAAAGCATCTCTTTCATCATATGAACCTTTCAACTTGTTGGTGGGCGAGGCAATCTTCACAAGACATCCACTTGTCCCAAAGGAGCCACAAAAAATCAACCCATCCACAAGTCGACCTCCCCACACCCCCCAAAACCAACAACACAAACCACATGTTGTCTCGATCTTTCAGTAAGAGTATGCGGACGTTTTTGCAAAAAATGCCCATCTGTCAGTGATAAGTTGTATGAGTACATGTATATAGGACTGAACCTCACCTTGAGGATTTACAAACCATCTTGTCGACAGAGGAGCCATGTATGCGTGTTTGTGTCACGACTGAGCAACGTTTTGAGAGAACACCAGACGGGCGTATTTGGGCGCTATCGACGTTTCGATACGATTTTTGGCTGCGTTATCTCGAAGTTTTTGACGAAGTACTCGTCTTCGCGAGAGTCCAAGACGTCCAGAGCCCATCAAGCACCCAAGAAGTCTCAGGTCCAGGGCTCTCTTTTGCACCTCTTCCCTACTACGTCGGCGCAAAGGGTTATTTTTTATCCGCACCACGTATCCTACAAAAAATGAGAGCGACAATTTCACCTGAGGACGCGATGATTCTGCGATTGCCCTCTTTGATGTCCTGTGGATTTGATAAATATCTACGCCTCAAAAAACGACCCTATGGAGTAGAAGTCAGAGGTGATCCGTACGACGTCTTCGCGTCTGATGCCATTGGGGTGCCCAACCTACCCATGCTCAATGTCAGCCAACTCGCAGGCTCCTTTTTCGCCCACGACCTAGCCTCCCAATGTTTTCATGCCTGTGCTGCTGCGTATGTTACAGAGACATTCCTTCAACGACGATACCCCTCCGGACCCAATACATTTTCGACACATTACTCATCCATCAAGATCGGCGACGAAGCCTATGTAGAGACACACAAAGCCTTTGCCCCCAAACCCAAGGGAGAACCTTATGTCCTCGCGACGATGGGCTCCCTTGAGCAAATGTATAAGGCCCCTGATATCTTCATTGAGGCGGTCTCTACATGTATTCACTCGATGGACCTCAACCTAAAAGTGCTCTTTATGGGCAGCGGCAAGCATATGGACGAGATGAAGGCCTACGCGAAACACAAAGGTATCGAAAAAGAGTTCCAATTCTTGGGTCACTTGAACGGTGGAGACGCAGTCAGAGCCCAACTCGACAAGGCAGACTTATTCGTCCTCCCTTCACGCACAGAGGGACTCCCACGTGCGATGATCGAAGCTATGGCCAGGGGGCTTCCGTGTATTGGGACAACTGTTGGGGGGATTCCCGAGCTCATCCCAGAAGAAGACCGCGTTCCTGTTGATGACGCTCCTGCACTTGCTCGTAAAATCAAAGCGTTTTTGACCAGCCCCGAAAGAATGGTCCATACCGCTGAAAGAAATCTCAAAAAATCAAGGGAATACCACACCGATATCCTATCACAACGAAGGCGTGATATGTACCAACATGTCAAAGAAACAACACTCGATTGGATACGAAACAAGAAAACATCTTTCTTCTCTTGACCAACTTGTGTAACAAGTGGATGCAAACGGAGTATATTCCATGTAGGCTTTTGACCTCGAAGAATACGCACTTCGCAGAGAAGCCATATGTCGAAATGGTCTGTGTTGGATTCTTTGCCCTGAATTTGTTTAATGTTCGGCGTCAATGACACGCCAGAGTGTGGAGATAGATAGATGCAAGCAGCCAAAGAGCGCCCTCTCGTATGTGTACAAGGACTTGGATTCGTTGGAACGGCTATGGCTGTTGCCGTCGCTTCTGCAAGAAACGAACAAGGAGAAGCGCTCTACTCTGTCGTAGGGATCGACCTACCGAATCCCCTCGGAACACACCGCGTTCAGTCGATCAACGACAGCACATTCCCCTTTGAGACGACTGACGAAAAACTCAAAACCAATCTCGAACGCTCCGTCAAAGAAGGCCATCTCAGCGCGAGCTTCGATGAGTCCCACTACGAGCGCGCTGACATCATTATCGTCGACATTCCACTCGACCTCTATCTCGAAGACGACACAGACACCATCGATGTCAACTTTGGCCCATTTCGTGGCGCCATCCGTACGCTCGGGCAAAAAATGAAACCCGATTGTCTCGTCATCGTCGAGACAACAGTCCCTCCAGGGACATGTGAACACGTCGTCTTGCCCATCCTCAAAGAGTGCTTTACACAAAGAGGTCTCGACCCCTCCGAGATCAGACTCGCACACTCCTATGAACGTGTCATGCCAGGACGTGACTATCTCGACTCTATCATTAACTTTTGGCGTGTCTTCTCCGGCATCGATGAGCGCTCAGCCTCTCTCTGTGAGGACTTTCTCAAGGATATCATCAACACAGAAGAATACCCCCTCACACGTCTCTCCAAAACGGTCGCCTCCGAGACTGCAAAAGTCCTGGAAAATAGCTACCGTGCAACGACAATCGCGTTCATGGAGGAGTGGGGGCGTTTCGCTGAAGAGGTTGGTTTTGATCTCTTCCAGGTGATCAGAGCCATCAGAATGCGCCCGACACACAGCAACATCCGACAACCCGGATTTGGCGTTGGTGGCTACTGTCTCACCAAAGACCCACTCTTCGCGCAATGGTCCTCACAAAACTTCTTCGACAAACCTCTCGACTTTCCCTTTTGTATGCAGGCCGTCAAAAAGAACAAGGCCATGCCCATCGTCACACTTGACGCCGTCAAAACGCTCCTCGACGCCCCATTGCAAGGGAAAAAGATTCTTCTTCTCGGTGTCAGTTATAGACAAGATGTAGGTGACACACGTTACTCCCCCTCTGGAACATTCCTGACCGCCGCTCAAAAAGAAGGCGCAAACGTCATCTGTCATGACCCCCTCGTCGATCTCTGGGAAGAATTCGACATTCACGTAGAGAGCGAGCTTCCAAGTGTTGATGATGTTGATATCATCGTCCTCGCCGTACCCCACCAAGAGTACAAAACACTCGACCTCGTCCAATGGCTTAGTGACAAGAAGCTCCCTGTCATCGACGCCAACTGTGTGCTCTCCGATGAACAAAGACTCGCCTACATCGCAAAAGGTGGTACACTCTTCAGCATCGGACGTGGGGCACAGCTGTAGGCAAACCTTCACGCACATCCAACAAAATGATAGCACTGAATATCCATCCCCCCAGATAAACAGGGACGTTACTGACGCCTCAGCGATATGAAAGGTTTTTATTGATGAAAGTTCTGATCACAGGTGGTGCCGGTTTTATTGGTCTTCATCTCTCCAATCTCTTGCTCTCACAGGGCGCTGAGGTCACACTCGCGGACAATCTCTCCAGAGGAATCAAAGACCCCGACCTCGAAGAAACCCTCCAGCACCCAAGCGCGTCCTTTGTCGAGCTTGATGTCCTCGACCTCGAAGCTGTCATGAAGCTCCCCAAAGATTACGACATCATCGTTCACTTCGCTGCGATCATTGGTGTACAGTTCGTCCTCAAACGCCCTTACGATGTGCTCAATCTCAACCAAGTCTTGCTCCACAATATGATCGAGTTTGGACGCGCACAACAAGACCTCAAGCGTTTTGTCTTCGCCTCCACAAGTGAGATTTACGCAGGCACACTTCGTCACGGCTCACTCACCATCCCCACACCAGAAAGCTCTCACCTCGTTCTCCCCCCACTCGAAGAAGCCAGAACGAGCTACATGCTCTCCAAAATCTACGGCGAGGCGATGTGTCATCACTCAGGGCTCCCCTTTACAATCGTCCGACCACACAACGTCTATGGCCCTCGAATGGGACTCTCACACGTCATCCCTGAGCTGTTTCAAAAGATCTACAACGCAAACGAAGGCGATGATATCGAAGTCTTCTCTCCTGAGCACACCCGCACATTCTGCTACGTAGAAGACGCAATCCAGCTCACCACACATCTCATGACCAAAGAAGAAGGCCTCAACAAAGCCTTCAACATCGGTAACGGTTCACCTGAGATCAAGATCATCGACCTCGTCAACGTCCTCGTCGATGTTGTCGGCAAGAAAGTCAACATCGTCCGTGGTGAGACCACACCCGGCTCACCTGCACGTCGCTGTCCCAACATGGAATACACAATCAAAGCATCAGGTTACACACCTTCTATCTCTCTGGAAGAGGGCGCCAAACGCACCTTTGCATGGTACAAACCCATCTATGACGGACAAAAAGTCTCCGCAAAGTGAGGCACACCACAAGCCTCTACGATCTGCTCGACTCTTCGTCTTATATTGCCCCTGGTGACGGGACAAATAGAAAGGAAACACTTGATGATTTTTCTGGCCATTCCTCGCACTGACGGTAACGAAAGAAAGTATCTCAACGAATGTATCGATACCAACTTTGTCTCGTCTGTTGGACCGTTTGTCTCGCGTTTTGAAGAGGATATCCGCGACGTCTCTGGGGCACAAAGCGCTGTCGCTGTCTGCACAGGGACCGCCGCCATCCACCTCTCTCTCCTCGCCGCCGGTGTCAAACCCAATGACCTCGTGATCTTGCCCTCATTCACCTTCATCGCGAGCGCCAACGCCATCGCTTACTGTCAGGCCGATCCCTGGCTGATGGACATCACTGAAGAGAGCTGGACGCTCGACCCTGAGATGCTTCGTGAGGCCCTTAAAAAGGACACGAAACGCGAAGGTGATGACCTCATTCACACCCCAACAGGTCGACGTATCGCCTGTATTATGCCCGTCTATACACTCGGATGTCCCGCCGACATGGACCCCATCAATGAGATCGCCAAGGAATACAACCTGCCTATCGTCGCCGACGGTGCCGCAGCCATTGGCGCGACATACAAAGGACGTCCACTCGCTGAGCTTGCAGATCTGACGACATACTCATTCAATGGAAACAAAACGATCACTGCTGGTGGTGGCGGTGCGATCGTCGGGAACAACGTCGACACGCTCAAACACATCAAACACCTCTCGACCACTGCACGTCCCACCCTCGAGTATCTCCACGACCACGTCGGATACAACTACCGTCTCACCAACATCGCTGCCGCCGTCGGTTGTGCGCAGATCGAACGACTTGATGAATTCATCCAGAAAAAACGCCAGATCAAAGCTCGGTATGACGAAGCATTCGCAGATACAGAGCAGATCAAACCTATGCCTGTTCCCGAATGGGCACAGAGCGCTTGTTGGTTCTCTGGTGGCGAATTACAGGGTCTCTCACATGATGAGGTCAAGGCTCTTATCGCAGGACTCAACGAACGAAAAATACAGGCTCGCCCCTTCTGGATGCCTATTCATCTCCAACCCTCATACCAAAAAAGCCCTGTCTACAATGTCGAACGCAGTGACAAGGTGTGGAAAAATGTCCTCACACTTCCTTGCTCTACACTGCTCACTGACGAAGAACAAACCTTCGTGATTGAGAGCGTCAAAGAACTTCTCCCCTCAAGCAAATAACCCTCCCACAAAACGACGTTTACTCAACTCCATCCTACTGTTTCTCTTTGACAACAGCCGGGATACCAAGCGCGATCACATCTTCCGGCAAATCCTTTGTCACAACAGCTCCTGCGCCCACAGTTGTCTTGTCTCCAATATGAAGACCAGGCAGAATACTCGCACCAATTGAGATCATGACTTCTTTACCAATTCTAACATTCCCACCTGCTGTTGAACCCGGAGACATCGTAGAAAAAGCTTCCATCACACACTCGTGATCGACCGAAGCCTTTGTATTGATAATGGTATGATCCCCAATCAGACAATCACTGTTGATCACCGCTCCAGCCATCACCATCACACCTTGTCCAAAGCGAACACCACGAGCAATGGAGGCATTCGGATGAATGGCATTGATAAATGTAAAGTCCGGGACATGATGCAGAGCAGCGTTCGCGACTTTCTTGCGAAGATGATTGAATCCAAGCGCGACGATCCCTCTTTTGGTCCCATGCTCTTCACATAATCTCGGCAAATCCGACTCTTCACCTAGAACATTGTATCCAAAAAATGACTCTCCAATACGATTCGGCAAGTCGATAAACCCGGCGATGTTGTACTTCCCTTCTTTTTCAAGAATGTCACAAACGACCTTTGCATGACCTGACGCCCCAAATACGAATATCGACTCCATCCCGTACCTCATGTTGTATCCATCCCACCACGACGTCCATATCACCATTTATATCTATCAAACGATTGCATCGAAGAATATCGGGTGGTTGTATTGTTTTCGCACCTTCTCATCGCAACAAAAGCAGCTCATAGACACAAGTCGCCTGTGAACTTTTTGCACGAATGGAGTATATATAGCAGACCGTCCTGACTGGACAACGAAAAAGTTGCCGTGGACTCTCTTTGGGTCCACCTCACGTAGAAGATTGACCTCCTCGATACAATAGGAGGGATGATAGGAGTTGTGCTTTGCGAGTGTTACATCTGGTCAAGACCCCGTCTGGTGCGTTTTGGGCGCTACGTGTCATGAAAGAGTTGGTCAAGTTGGGTGTCGAAGTCCATGTCGCGATGCCACCAAAAGGACGCTATACCCCTGAATATGAAGCCGCCGGTATACCCATTCATCCACAAGAGTTTGACCTCTCCCCCGCCCAATTACCCAAACATGGCTACGCATTTCGTCAACTCGTCAAAAAAGTCCAACCAGACATCATTCATAGCTGGTTTGCCCAAACGACCATGTATATGCGTTTCTTTTTGCGTGACATCCATATTCCACGGATCTTCCAGGTCCCTGGCCCACTCCATCTGCAAAACCCCTTCTACAGAAAAGCAGATGTCCGCTCCGCCACAAAAGACGATTACTGGATCGGCACGAGTAAGTGTATCAACCAATTCTACATCGACGAAGGTGTTGACAAAGAACGACTCGCCCTCGTCTATCTTGGTGTCGATCTCAACGATTATGAGCCCAAACCACCAGGGTTTTTGCGACAAAACTACCCCATCCCAGAAGACCGAAAGCTCATCGGCATCGTCGCCTACATTTACCCACCCAACAAGATGCTCTTTCGCAAACGTGGACTGAAAGGGCATGAAGACTTAATCGACGCCTTCTCCATTCTCCTCAAAAAACGCAACGATATCCATCTCGTCATCTGTGGAAAAGTATGGGGAGGACAAACCTGGTACGAAGACCAAATCAAAGCATATGCCAAAGAAAAATGTGGTGAACATGTCACATTCACGGGGTTTGTCGATGATGTACGCGAAGTCTTCGCTGATCTCGATGTCTTCGTCTATCCATCTCACTCCGAAAATCTCGGCGGTGTCTTCGAATCACTCCTCCTCAAAGTTCCCACTGCTGCTTCCAATATTGGCGGCATTCCCGAAGCTGTTATCCACAACCAAACAGGTCTGTTATTCGATCCCAACAACCACGCACAGATCGCATACTCCATCGATCGATTACTCGAAAACCCAGAACTCGCAAATACTTTCGTCGAGAAAGGATATGAGCATATCCGAAGCATCATCGACCTAAAAAAATCCATTCCACCGATCGTATCGTTTTATGAGAAGCTCCTCTCCTCGTAAAGCGCGTCTCCACACAACAAAAGGATGTGTGGTCAACGACCTCAGGGGTCTCCACGCTTCACCAAAACGAAAGGTTTTGCTCTGATGACACCTCAAAAACAAGAACGTGTTGATGCCCTCTCCATCGATCTACACACCAGCATGCTCGATGCGATCAAGCTCATGGACACACTCGATCGCAAGTTGTTACTCGTCCTCAAAGGCACACAATTTCACAGCCTCCTCAGTATCGGTGACATCCAACGCGCGATCATCAAAGGCCATCCTCTCGACACACACGTCTCCTCCATTCTTCGGGACAATATCCAAGTCTGTGACACCTCCCACTCACACGAACATATCCGCTCGCTCATGCTCAACTGGCGGATGGAGTTTATGCCCGTCCTCGACGAACGAAAACAACTCCACGACCTGATCTTTTGGGACGAACTCTTCGAAGCAAAGAGCCCCACCTTCCAGGGCACACTCGACCTCCCTGTCGTCATCATGGCCGGAGGATTTGGTAGTCGACTCAAGCCCATCACCAACGTCATCCCCAAGCCCCTCGTCCCCATCGGAGAAAAACCTATCCTCCAATTGATCGTCGAGAAGTTCGCCAGGATGGGCGCACAGAAGTTTTACTTCTCCGTCAATTACAAAGCCTACATGATCCAGGATTACTTCAAACACCTCGATGGACCCAAGTACGACATCGATTACTTCATGGAAGACAAACCTCTCGGGACAGCCGGCAGTCTCCAGCTCCTCAAGGACAAAATCAAACAGACCTTCTTTGTCTCCAATTGTGACATCCTCATCGACCAAGACTTCGAAGCGATCCACACATTCCACAAGGAAAACAAACACGAATTAACCCTCGTCGCCGCACTCAAACACCTTCAAATCCCCTACGGAACTGTCGAAGTACAAGATGGTGGTCTGCTCGATGGTCTCAAAGAAAAACCCGAGCTGACATACCTCGTCAATGCCGGCATGTATCTCCTCGAACCCCACCTCATCGATGAAATCCCCGAAGGCGAGTTCTATCACATCACAGACCTCATCCACAAAGTCAAAGAACGTGGCGGTCGTGTCGGTGTCTTCCCTGTCAGTGAGGGCTCATGGCTCGATATAGGCGAGTGGAAGGAGTACCTCAAAACACAAGCCATCTTCGAAAAACGTATGTCCAAGGATTAAGACGACAATCTCCCCCCCTTTTTTCTCCAAAAGCGACAAAAACCCCTCCATCAAAACCCAATAAATCACCGTATATACCGAGAGAATACAAATAGTTGTGAAAATCTTCACAACGATCAGGGGGGTGTATTTCACACAAAAGCTATGAGCCACTACACGGTCATATCGGTCAAATTGCGTATTCTGAATTGTGTAACGAGAGAACACGAACAAAGCCCAAGACGGCTTACTCATAAAATACTCAGATACTCGCTGCCACGGAGGCAGCCAACACAATTCAGGAGAAATATCATGTTTGGATTCGTCAAAAGTGCAGTCTCTTCCGTCGCCAAAAACACAGTCGGTCATGTCGTCAACAGCGTCACACAAGGCGTCAAAAAAACCTTCAGCAATGTCGCCAAGGGAGATGTCTTCGGCGCCTTTAACTCAGCACTCGGTATCTTCGGAAACCTCGCAGGTGGACTCAACCCCATGCAAGGGATGGGACTCCTCTCTGGCGGAAACTTCCCACAATTGCCTGGCATGAACAACCCCATGGGACAATCAGCCATGGGACGTCCTGTCATGGGCGCTATCGTCTGTGGCATCCCAGCCAGAAAACCTGCCCTTCGCACCTCTGACCCCTCTCTTCAAGGGGCTGCAAAGGCACTGACCGGCATGAGAGACCTCCGCGAAGACATGAACAACCTCATCGCCAACAAAAACATGTCCTCCGAAGAAAAACGCCTCCGACTCATGGAGTGCCAACAACAAATGCAATCCATGCAGCAGCTCCTCCAACTCGTCACCAACATGTCCAAAACACAACACCAAACCTCGATGGCTATCATCGGCAACATCCGATAACCAAACACAAAACGCCAACAAGACTCAGTCCATATCCTCGCCACTTCAACGGCTCAAGCTGCCTCTCCGACCACACCCAACACACCCTATCCTCACTCCAAAAGAGTCTGTCCAAGCGGCATATCAAGCCCAATGAACCGATAAAGTAACTCCTTCGCGACCTCATAACAATCACTAAGCTGCCGAATCAAAAGGTTATTCCATCCATTGTGGACGCCCATGTCTGCCAGCCCCAAACGCACTTTGACCAGTGGCGGAATCAACGCCAACTCCTCACGACTCAACGGCTTCGACAGCACTCCCTCCACATCCTCTTCACGCTCTACAACACAATCCTCCTCAAGCTCTACTCGACGACACCCATTTGGCAGCTCAACGCTTCTGAGAGGAGAGAGAGGTGTTGAGGAGGGAGCATCATTCTCATATTCACTTTGTTTTTCATAAGCTTGCACTTGATTTTTTTCGATTGATTCGGATGTACCTCGCAGGCTCTCTTGTATATTTAAAGAATTAAGGTGATAGCGAGGTACATCCCCGTCAATCGCCTCCAAACACCTCTTTTCCTCTTCTCTCACTAAGGACTCCTCGATTTCGACCTCCCTCTTTTTGAGCAATTGTTCCCGTGCCCAATACGCCCACTTCTGACTGACCATCCCCTCTCCCTCTGATAGCCACGTCCTTAGCTCACGAATCGCAGGGGTCCGACCTAGAGATGAAGCGTATTCAATGAGTTGTGGGATTTTTCCTTGAAAACGCTCCAACGCCTCTGTATGTGTTTGCTCGTTGCGCTTTTTCAAGATCTCGTTGAGCTCTTGTGGCTCGCCAAAGAGCTCCACATCACTCAACCCAAGCCCCAAACGTTCGTTTAACTCCTTACGGCTGCAAAGCTCAACAGGGACATCCCAAGGCAATCCGTCCAAAGGCTCACCACTCAACACCAACACCTCCACCTCAAATGAACGTGGCCTCGCTGCCCCCTGTACAATCCCTGATGTGTGTTGGTGACGGCGCATGTGTTCGACTAACACGTCATGACTCACATGCATCTCGCGGCTCATCGGTCTCCACACGTCGGTGTAATGGCGTGTTTCTGTAAAGACTCCTGAGATAAATTGTTCTGGCATTGGCTTATTGCGGACCTTTGACAGCTCTCGTAGCTGCCACGCCTGATTTTCCAACTCCGCGATCGGTAAGGCATAATGACCAACCAATCCAACCTTTGCCGCACCACTGTAGCAATTTAAACCGCGCTCTGCGTGACCAAAGTGCCCGTCTATCGCGAGATGTGTCCCCTCATCATCGTCCTTGTTCTTGAAGCCCAAGACGATTCCTTTGTGATCGTGGATGTGTTCAGTGAGCGCCTGTATCAGGAGTCTTTGCTCTCTCACTTGTTTACGATCCCACAAGATATCGGGCACTTGGATCAAACGTGGAAAACGTCGCTTCATCACAGGCGCTTCAAAACGCATGTCCGTCAGGTGAGCAAACCAATTGAGGAGCACTTCGTCCGGTGTCGCGTCCAAATTCACGATCGTCATGTGCTTAAAACGCTCCAACAATCCATTCGCTGGCTGCAAAAAAGTCAGATAGTTCTGACCCTTCTCTCCCTCAACCCTGACGGAACCGCCCCTCGCCATCCACGATGAGAGGCGATGAACGGCTTTTAGTGGCAACATCTCCTCTTCCTCTACGATCCTCTCACAGACTGGCTCTTCGAGCTGCGCGATCACACCAGAGAGAGCGACAAACTCCTTGGAGAGCTGTGGTTGCGCAACGTCCGAATTCAACAAGAGCAACAGGCCCTCGATCCATTGCTTCAACTCTGTGTGTTCTTCGTCCGCATCGAGAAGATCTGGATGTGTTCTCCATTGTTCGATGTCAGTCTTTTGAATCCGACATGCCCGCGTCAAATGATGAAAAAAGTTCGGGCAGTCGTCGATGATCATTCGGCGAAACTCCCCAAATAACTCCATCGTGTCCTGATCGGGCAACATCTGCAACAGATCAGGATTTGCCACCAAAGATTGAGGGACCATCAACAAATACTCAGGCGGATTCTCAAGTGTTTTTCGCCTCTGCTTCCAGTAGGGACACAAGCCCTTCTCCTCTGACTGCCCCTTCTCTTCGCCCTCTGCCTCTCTTTTGGGCTGCAAAGGACATCCTGCACATGGACTGTGGCCTCGTTCACTTCGAGCCTTCATCTCCGTGTAATGAGGACACCCTGCCCGCTCATAACGTTTGGCTGCGGCTCGATCTTTGGGGTCGCTAGGAGGCGCAATCCGACCGTACAACACACGAGTCTTTCCAGGTCCATGATGCTCTCTCATGTCGACATCAACCTCTTCTAGAGCCGTGTAATTACGATACACCTGGAGCGTATAAGGCAGACCAAAACGAACACTCGCGTAAGTCTTCCCGCTCCCTGTGTTGGCCGCTGCGCTCGTGATAGTCCCTGCCGGCTTGCGGAGCGCGTCGAAGACCATCTGCGAAGTCTCCTCACGAAGCTCCTCCAATGTCGCGACCATATCGCTTTCTGGTTCCCATTGTGGGAGCTCGTCTGTGTTCTTCAGACGAGGGTTGCTGTACCTGATCGGTTCTGATGATCGGATCACACCCTCAAAAGTGATCTCGTAAAGATCACTTTTGGAGAGTCCATTACACAACGCATCGTCGATCCCCTTACCCAAGCTCGCGTGCCACCCCATCGCCTGCGCAGGAATCCCCAGATTGTCTATACTTTTCAATAGTTTAGCGAGTCCCCTTAGGACACCGACCTTTTGGTTCCAATCACTGTCATACACAACGATGATTTGTTCTACATTTTCAAGTGTTTGGATTATATCCAAGACACTCTTGACGTTCCCCACACCAGCAACACTGATCACCCCATCAGTCCAGTCATTGAGCAACAAAGAGGCGCCTTTAAATGTCCCCTCCGTCACCCACACAGTCGTCGCGTTCTGATCACCCAGGAAGCAAGCAGGCGCTCCACTTCCGGCCCCTCCGCGTGCTGCGCTACTCAACCATGTGTACCGACTCTGATCTTCTTTGCTGCTGTTTTTTCTGATCTGGAACCCTTGTATCCGGTTCTGTCCATCGAAAGATGGGATCAGAATTCCCTGCGCACCACCGATCGAAAGGTGCTTCCTCTCATTGATGAAAAACCCTGGAATTGTAAGGACTTCTTCTGTTGATAGGCCAAGCTCTTCGACGATCTTTTGGGCGATCTTCGGGCGACTCCTCGGAGGAGGCATCGAGCCCATGATCAAAAGTTCTTTTAGCTTTTTGAACGGTAGCTTACGGCGTGAAAGCTGTCCTCTGTGGGAGGGGGTGAGTGGACAGTGCTTGAGGAGAGATCGGTAGACGCGATCACGTAACGAAATGTCCGCAGAGACGGCAGGATCAATCGATGTCGAGGGGAGCGAAAGACGTTGGATTTCGTGTCCATCCAAAGTCGATTCATCGCGGTGACGGCGGTACATACGACCACCAGTCTCAGCCTCCCCAACATCAATCCATTCCGAAGATGGCGAATATTCGGGACTTCCGTAACTGATGATAAAATCAGGTCTTTGGGCATGACCTGAATAACTCCAACGTTTACTTCCGTTTACAGGACACGGTCCGCGACCGGTGAGCAATGCCTTCTTTTGCATTCCCAGAACTCCATTTTTGGTTCTGGCGAAGTCATCTCATGCTTGTGAAAACAGAAAAAGGGGTTTTACATCGAAATCGAAATTCTTAATGAAAAAGAACGCTTACAAGGAACATTCTTGTCACAACGAATGGTAGACTTGACGACGCAGATATATCGTCCTATAAAAATAGGCGTACCTCTTCCTTGTAGTCACTTACAGGGAAGGTATACTTCATACCTCTCCCTGAGAGGGACAAGTGATAGCGAGGAACGAGCAAGGCGGCGAAACCTTTATGGCTCGTTTTTCACGTTTAGGGGGCTAGTTTTTCTTTCACTTATCTTTTAACTTCGCTTTTTTGTTACTCTTCTCTCACTTCGAAAGTGTGTCAGCACAACACCAACACTGTTTTGGTTGCTTTTCATGAACCCCACTGTTGTACTCCGTCAGTAAACACAAATGCAAGGCAATTTTGGACGGATGTATTTTGTGGGTTCGCCTTCCATGACAAGCAACGCCGTTTGTTCATCGAAGTTGCGCTGGAAGGGGTTGAGTAAGAAGAGATCGATAGACGCGATCACGTAACGAAATGTCCGCAGAGACGGCAGGATCAATCGATGTCGTGGGGATCGAAAGACGTTGGATTTCGTGTCCATCCAAAGTCGATTCATCGCGGTGGCGGCGGTACATACGACCACCAGTCTCAGCCTCCCCAACATCAATCCATTCCGAAGATGGCGAATATTCGGGGCTTCCGTAACTGATGATAAAATCAGGTCTTTGGGCATGACCTGAATAACTCCAACGTTTGCTGCCATTTACAGGACACGGTCCGCGACCGGTGAGCAATGCCTTCTTTTGCATTCCCAGAACTCCATTTTTGGTTCTGGCGAAGTCACCTCGTCGAGATGAAAAAGGAAAAAATGTATCTTCGAACGATTTACAGAATGATTAAAAATCAAGTGGTTATGATGTTTTTCAGATGCTGTATGTGTCGTCTGCTTGACGACGCAAAGATATCGTCCTATAAATCTAGGTGTCTACATTATTCCTCGTGATCATTCTCATGGGGAAGGGGAAACCTTTCCCTGCAAGATGTTGATTTCGAGGAAAGCGAGCAAGGCGGCGAAACCTTTTTGAGCTCGCTTTCGTCATTTTAGGGGCACCCTTTTCAGGTCCAAATCAATCTTAACTTCGCTTTTTTGTTAATCTTCTCTCGCTTCGAAAGTGTGTCAGCACAACACCAACACTGTTTTGGTTGCTTTTCATGAACCCCACTGTTGTACTCCGTCAGCAAACACAAATGCAAGGCAATTTTGATTGGGGATCATTTCTTCTCGCGCGTTATCGATTGCACAAGGCCCGACCCTGCTGAGAGCAAACCATATATCCGAAGATTTGGCGATATGTGGGTATGCAACGACATACACGAGGGGGACTCGAATGCTGTTCCGGCGGACGTTGCACTTGTGTCTCCGCAAACTCCCCTGACCATCCTATTTCATCCCCTTCTTTCTGGCGGATATAGC
>MDTD01061962.1_pt1 | contig 21043 bp, 22 predicted proteins | sample 811221 | NCBI WGS metagenome assembly MDTD01 (sample SAMN05326646, study PRJNA326480) | marine metagenome | isolation source: seawater | place: Pacific Ocean: South West | collected 2011
ATAGGTATGTTTACCTGTCTTTACGATATTGTATGGTGGATAGTTAGAACCTACTGACAAAGTTGGACCGTCAAACATTGACTCAAAGTGGTCAAATACATCATCAAATCCTACTGACAATGGTCTTAACTGATTAAAAATTGAAATTGCTTTATTGGTCATTAGAACCTCCTTTTGTTAAGCAAAGTTTAATTTTATGAGCCCATTATGGCGCTCATTATTATTTATATAGTCATTATTTACCATATTTCAAGTGGTAGTTTTAATATTTGTGGCGTAAACTACCAAAATCGCACAGCAGCTTAAGTTGATTTTTGGTGTGTACAACCAGGCGCAAATGCCAAACAAACACATTCTACTCCACGCTAGCTTTGTAGAATCTCTAAAATTCTGGCAGTTTGTTTTTCCCGAAGTAAACTGCCAAATCTCCGTTGCGACACCGACTTTGATTTTAGAAATCGGGATTGTCGGCTCCCTTTTTTACGCTGTTAAGGTCTTATGAATTGCCTTAACATAATATATATATGCGATCACCAGCGTAAAAATTCATTAGTATCCTCTAATTCTCTCTAATTTTTTCATTTTTTTTCTGTAATTAGCAATACCTTCCTTCTTTTTTCTACGCTTTTTTGCTGAAGGCTTTTCAAAATATTGTCTCATTTTTATCTCTTTGACAATACCCTCTTTTTGTACCTTTCTTTTTAGTACACGCATTGCTTGTTCCAGATTTCCTTTTCTTACATCAACTATAATCAACTTTTTTACCTCCCTCCTGTGTAATAAAAGAGAGGCGGATCGCTCCGCCTCCCTGGACTACACTATGAATAGGTTTAGATAACATCTTCGTCATCTGACTCACTATCATTGTCATCCGTTTGTTGAGATACCTCAGCTTGTCTTTGCTGTTCCAAAATTTGGTCAGCAGAAGCACCGCTATCAACTTTAGTATATAACTCAACAAAAGAATTTTTTGTATCATCATCAAATCTATTAGTACACAACTCAATGGCTTTCATTTTGTTGTTGAAGATAGCATACGCTTGAGTTATATGTACAAGTCTTCTAGTAGATATAATCTCATCAACACCGCCATCAAAAAATGTTTTTCTGATAACATCAGCCCAAGTAACCAGCTTCTCAATAAATTTGACATCTGATTTACCATAAGACTTTAAGGTATTGTTTAATATCTTCTTCTCAATAGATAGAGACGGATATTTCTGTTCAAAGGTTACTGGAAATCTTTCCAGAAAAGCCTCGTTAAGTATGTTAGTACCGATAAACTTACCGTCTTCGGAACCTTGACCTTTAGTGTTTGCTGTTGCAATCACATTAAAGCCATCTTTAGGTTTGACCCATTTGTTAATCTTTTTAACAAAGACACCAGAACCTTCAAGAATAGGTTGTAAACACATTATCTTATTAGAAGCAAGGTCAATCTCGTCAAGAAGTAAAATTGCACCTCTTTCCATCGCCTCAATAACAGGACCATTTTGCCAAACGGTTTGACCATCTTTAAGTCTATAACCACCTAAAAGATCATCTTCATCTGTTTCAATAGTAATGTTTACCCTAATTAACTCTTTTTTGTTTTCAGCACAAGCCTGGGTAACTGACATTGTTTTACCGTTACCAGATAGACCTGTAATAAAAACAGGATAAAATTTGTTAGATTTAATAATTGATTTTATATCAGTATGATTACCAAAACTAACAAAGACAGGATCTTTAGTAGGAACAATATTTCCTGTTAAAGATGAAACCACATAAGCGGCTTCTTTTTTAGTTTCAGTATTTAAAACCTTTTCTGCTTCAGGTTTAGATTCAATCTTTGTAGGTATTGAAACATCTTTAGCATTTAAAGGCAGTTTGAATAATGATTTACCAACTTTGTAATCACTATTTTTTATCAACCATTGAGGAGCATATTTACAACCAAACTTTTTGTTTGCTTGTTTCAACTCACTAACGGTCAACTCAGCTTTACCAAACATACCATAAGCGTGTTCAACAAAGTCTTTTTGTTTTAGATTTAACATAGTGTTTTTTTGTCCTTTCTTCATTTGTAGGTCCATCCTAAAGGTTTTTTTCATAAATGTCAAGCGTTAATTTCCCTTGTCCACCGTGCATTTAGGCAACCATTTCTATAAATTTATTCAATAATACTCTGGAAGTGATTCTTCCTTTCATTGATTTATTGAATATTTGTTTAATCTTACCAGGCTTCATATCTTCTTTAACACCTGATAAATCATTGTTCTCAACTTTCATATCTTTAGCATTAACAATAAAGTATTTGTTATAACCATCTTTATTTACTGCCACGACTTTTTCTTTTGAGAATAATTTTTTTCTAGTCTGATATTCATTATGTCTTTTATAATAATCTTTAATACTATAATCATTAAAATATCTTTCAACATACCATCTAGTTGTTCTTTTTACTAGATAGAAACCGATATTGGTAACATTGTATTCTTTATGTAAAATATCTAATAGTAATGTAGTTAAGTTTTCGGAACTATAATGATTTTTTCTAGGGCTGTAATTCTTTTTACCAACTTTTAAAACTAAAGTATCATCATATCTACCAGATTTTATACCTAGTTTGCCATCTTCTACTTTGATATTATCAGAACCACCGTGGTTAGCACCACCATCTGTTAAGGTAATAAATGTCATTTTTTCAATACTATATTTGTTTTTAAACATTGGCACTAACTCTAAACAAGCGATTAAAGCTTCATTTAAAGGTGTTGAACCAAGATAATATTCCTGAGGAGGGTTAACTCTATCAGGCATATCATTATCTAACCAAAAATTATGTCTAGTATACCAAGTACCAAAAGTACCTGCTAAGTGATATAGATACATTAGAGACTCATCTAATTGTTTTCTTTTTAATTTATGACTAGCAACATTTACTAATTTCATAATATCACAAGCTAAATCACCATTTTTGTAATTATATTGAGCGCTTGTTTTATAAGAGTCACCTAATTTATAATTATCATTATGTTTAGCCATTTCACTAGTGAAAAAATAAACTTCATAAGGAATATTAATCTTATCACAAAAATAAACTAATTGTATTAATTGATGTACGGTTTTTTGAATACTATCAGACATTGAACCAGACCAATCTAATAACATCAACATACCGTGGTTTTTAGAATCTGGTAGCACCGTCATTCTTTTAAATATATCTTCACTAAATTTGTAATCTTTTAATCTTAAAGGATCAATAACACCAGTTTTATCAGTATTAGCTCTCTTATAAGCAGTAGCAGCTTTTTTCATTTCAAATTCTTTTACTAGATACATAATAGTTTTTTTACTATCATTAACAAATTTCTTGTAATCGTTTTTCAACCAAGGTAAATATTTCTTAGCTGTCTCTTTATCACTAGCAAAAGATTGTTTCATATCTTTTATAAAATCTTTATTACTATGAATTATATCTTTTAATTTAGGTTCAGGTATAGTTGAATATCTATAACCTTTTTCTGTTTCAATAATCTGTTCTTTTGCTTTATCAAAATACTGGTCAGTAATTACTTTACAAGCTAATTTGCCGTCTTCACCAGAACCAACGGCATTACCGTTACCTTTTTTATCGGCGTCTTTATCTTCTTTATCTTCATCTTTACCAGATTTATCACTTACAGCAAACTCATCATCTTTTTCATCTTTACCATCAGCTTCTTTATAATCATCTGCTACATTCTCTAATTGACTATCACCAGAATTATCAGAATCATCTTTGTCTGAATCTTTGTTTAAGTTTGGTAAATATGCTTTTGTTATTTCGTGTGTATCAAAATCAGGTAATTTAGCAAGCTTCTCATTTTGTTTTTTCTGCCAATTCAATAATTTCTTGGCTAATTCAACAACATCTTTAAATGATTTTAAATTGTCAACTTGTCTTAGCCAAGATTGATCTAGGGAACTAAAATTGATTGGTAATCTTTTTGAAGATTTATAGTAAACATTAATCTTATCAATTAACATTAAACCAGTATCTAGGTTTTTATCTTTTAAACCAAAGAAATTTTTAGATTGTAGTATATCAAAACCATTTAAGTAATTTCTAACAACACCAGGATATTTCTTTTGAATTTTAGCGTCAATTCTGCAATCTTCTAATACATTTACATATGCTCTTAACTCATCATCACCAGCAATTGATTTCCAAGATTTGTTAGGAGTAAATAAAGCGTGAGCACATTCGTGTGCTATTAACATATCGGTTACATCTTTAGTTGTATTCTTAAATATAGGTAATGTTAATATACGATTCTCTACATCAAAAGAGGCCGTCTTAACATTGTTTGCTTGAACCGTTATGTTTTCTGTAGCAATAAGTTTTGCTAGTTGAGATTTAGTATCTAAATTCAATTGATAATCTTGCATAGTGTAATCTTTCATAGTTATAGATTTATCCTAAAGGAAAAGATTGCAAATGTCAAGCGTTTTATTTTTGTTGGTTTTACTCGCTTTTTTGATTATTTTTGTTCTGGTTATGTTCTATTTTCTTAAAAAATATCATTTTTTTGTTCTCACCTGTTGGTTTTACAAACTTATTTTTAAGCGATTCGTTAGTGTCCCATTTCATACTACTTGATTTATGCTCAGGTAATCCAGATGTATAACCTATCATCTTCCAATTATCTGCTTTATAGACAGCACCATTATTACCACCAGCCACAAATGTTATTAAATATTTCAATTCTTGATTGTATTGTTGTTTCCAATATAAAGGTGCTTGTCTTCTTAATTCTTTTAAAATTTGAGTACCACCATTTTTAATTTTTTCTCTCATACAAAATCGCCAGTTATTAGCAAATGAATTAAAGTTATCTTTATATTCACTTTTAGACATTTTTATCTCGTTGAGAATATCTTTTGGTGGTGGATAAACGGATGACCCTATACCAATCATACCAACTGGTTTATCTTTGTATAATACCACCCAATCTAATCTACGGCCTACTGAAGCTGTAGTTGGTACATAACTATGATAGTTTTTTATTGTCTCTTTTATGAAGTTTTTTGCTGATTGATCTCTAGCGATTCTTAATTCTATCATCTACCGACCTGATTTAGATATTTTTGTTTTGTCTCTTCCCAATCCATATAAATTATATCATCATAAAAATGTGATTGTTTAGAAAACTGACCTCTTTCAACTAATGATTTAGCTCTTTTTCTGGCGTGTTTATCTTTCCAGACTTTTACTAATGCTTCAGTTGAAGAATCAAACCTTTTATCTAACTGGTCGTCTTTGATTTCACTTCTTAAATATTCGTAAGTATTATTATATAATTTAGCAAAATATATACCTCTAGCGTGTTCCGATCTAATATATTCTTTTGGTACACCTAGTTTAGAATATGTAAATACATATGATCTATTTTTGTGATCTCTTTTTAATGGTTGACCATTTGCTCTAGTTGCCTCATACCATTCAAAGTATTTTCTAGTATGATTTTTCATCAACCAAGTTTTAATCATTTTTTTGGTATTTGGCATAGGTTCATATGATACTGAACCAGTTGTAAATCCCATTCGTTTCCAATATTTTAAACCATCATATTGACTTAATGTATTTGCTTTTGCTTTACCATATAAACTGGTTGTGGTAACACCAACTAATGTATTACCATATTTTTCTTTCCATAGTTTTTGTACATCATCACTTAAACAAAGATATGCTAATAATTTACCACCTGTAAAACTATACCCTAAAGGTTGTGTAGGCACAATAGATGAACCGATAGCAGTATGATTTATCATACCACCAAATGTTTTACTTTCTCTATCCCAACCTATCTCTTTATCTCTAGGTGTCAAATCCATAAAATCGCCAGATATACATATTACACCTAACCACTTGCCTGATCTGTTATCTTTTACATTAAAGAATAATTGTCTACCAATATTACTATTGTTTTTCATAGTAGATAAAAATGTTCTTAATGTATTCCAGTTTTCTGATAACTGGCCGTCTCGTCTAGCTTTACCTGCATAATTAAGTTTTGTATCATCTGTAAATTCTAATACAGGTTCTAATTTTTCTAGGTCATCTGGTGATTCAGGAATCCAAATGTTGTTTTTTACTTCTTCAACGGTCTTTTTCTGGTCTTGATTTACTAGTAATTTTTCATCACCATAAAGAGTTTTGGTGTTTATTGTAGGATATTTTGTATGTACTTCTTGCCACTTTTGAAAAAGTGTATATTCCATAACTGACATTTTAGATACAAATGACAGGTCTTTTATTATAGAATCTTTAAGATGGTCTTCTTTTATATCTTCTATTTTAGATATATCGTTTTCATCTTGGAATTGTTGCCATTTCTTTTCAACACCTTCCATATCTTGTTTTTGGTGGATATCAATTTCTGACATAATATATAACCTATCATCTTTTTACTTTTTTGTCAAGCGTCGGTACCTGGCCATATCTTTTTCTGCTTTTTTATATGCCATATCTAGCTTTAATTTACTTGCTCTTTCTGTAAATACTCTACCTTGCGTGTGGTCATATTCGTGTTGGAATATTCTGCTAATCATACCATCTAAATGTCCCTCTTGTAGGTCACCATTTTCATCTTCGTATTTTACCACCACTTTTCTAGGTCTTTTAATATTTAAAAATACAAAAGGAAAGGTCAAACAACCTTCTTTCATCATATTTGTTTCTTCGCTTGATGATATTATCATAGGATTAAAACAAGCCATTTTCAAACCTTTTTCTAATTGTATGTGATCGCCTAATACAAACATATTAAAAGGTAAACCTACTTGATTACAAGTTAAACCTATGCCACCATATTTTTTCATTGTAGAAAACATTGCTTCTGTTAATTCTTTTCTATCTTTAAATCCTTCATCTTTTAACATATCATCATTAAAAGGCGCTATTGCCGATATCACTCTCGGGTCTCTAGGTGGTATTAGTTTTAGTTCTTTCATTTTATTACCCTTTCTCCTTTACTCATTGAAACTCCTGCTCTAGGTGTTAATGCTTTTACATTGTGATATACACCAGCTGGTACAATGATTAAATCACCAGGCTCTAATATATATTCTTTATCTTCTATTATCCATTTTGATATACCTTGACATTGCCAAAAATATACATCTTCATTATCTTTATGATTTCCAAAATTTTCACCAACGGTAGTTATATTAAAATATAAATGAGCGTCATCAACATTTAAATCTTCCATTATTGGTTTTAATCTATCAATTCGCCAAGCACTATGGCAAACAAAAAATCCTATAGGGTTGTGTTTAATAAGTTCTTTACTTTTAGCTGCTAAATCAAAATTTAAAAATATCTCATTCCAACTTAATACATTATCGCAATAATTTTTATGTAATTCTACGCTAGCCATAATTTTGTTACCTGATCTGATTTACCTAATTCACCTTTTACAAAGGTATTAAATGATAAACTCCATCTTAATGTTTCATCTTTACTTGTTTCAACTCTATGATGTAAAGTAGAGGGAAACAATAGTAAACGACCTGATTGTGGTTTAATTGTATATGATGTGCCGTTATATAAATGATAAGCGTATCTATTAATCTCTAATGGTGCTTTATTTAATGCGTCTGCGCCTGATAAAAATACAATATTAGTATCTGTATTATTAAAGTAATAAACACCACTTATAATACTATTAGGGTGGTGGTGTGAGTGGTGTTTTTCTGATTTAGCTGTACTATTAACCCACGATTGAGTTAAATATATCTGCGCCTGTTTATCATCTATCTTCATTATCTCATCAGCATAAAATTTTACCCATAGAGAACAATGATCTCTTAAATCTTTAAACATAGGGTTATTTAAAAATAAATTTTTGTCAATAGATATTGAATTATGATCGTTTTTTTTCATATCTAAATCAGGTAAATATTTTAATAACTTGTCGTTACCCTTAAATAAATCTTTCACCATTAAAACAGGTGATGAGAATAGTGGTAATATATCGTATGTCTCTTGTTTGTATATCATTTTAAATCGTAAATAAATCCATTTAAAGTTAATCTGCCATCATCTATATTTGTGCCATAGTTTAATAATGATTTATGAGGTATAGAACCAGGAAAAAATACTGCTGTATTTTGAATTGCTGGCACCGTCATATATGGCGTTGTGTCTTCTCTAGTCTTGTAAAAACCTGTGCCTGATTTCATATTAGTTTCTGATAAGTAAACTATCATTGTGCTTATTGTAGGATCAGTATGTACATAATCTTTTGCGTCATCATCTGCCAATCTCAAATGAGTTGATACATCTAAAAATATATTACCATAACTAGAATTTAATTTATTAAATATTGTTTCCATAACTAAATTAAATGCAAAAGGATTTCTAATGTGAAATGACTCTGATCTTAAACCTGGAAAATAAGAGTCTTTTAAATACTCTATATCATTAGCCACATTTATTTGTTTCTTTTTATAGGTTTCACAATCATACATAGGTATTTTTTTAAACTCATCTTTTATATTATCAAAGTTATTAAAAAAATTATCAATTACTTCAATGTTTCTCATATCGGTTGTAACCTCGTAAAGTTTTTATACTTTTCATATTTAACAACATTTGTAAACTTGTCAAATAATATATCGCCTTTATGTGATATAATAAAAATATTTTCGCTACTAAGCTTACTTATAATCTTAAAAAAATCATCTGTTCCTTGGCCATCTAAACTTGAATCAAATATCTCATCTAACATTAATAGATTGGTATTTGTACTATTTTTCATCTTAGCAATATGTCGCCAAGTAAATAGTAAGGCCAAATCTATTCTCATCTTTTCGCCCTCGCTAAAACTATTATAATTAAATGTATCTCTAAATCTACTTTTTACCGTCTCATTAAATTCTTCATCTAAATTAAATGATATAAAAAAGTCCATAGATTGTAGATATTGATTTATTAACTGATTCATAATAGGCACATACTTTCTTATTATTTGTGCCTTAGCACCTTTATCATTTAATACTTCTCTTAATATATCAACATATTCTTTTTGTTCTTGTACTTTATCTAAATTAGTTTGTGCCTCTTGTAATTGAGATTTCATTTCTTCTAGTTCAGATTGTATGCTTTGTATATCATCATCACTTTGATTTTTCATTGATAAGTCTTGTTGTATTTGGTCACTTGATCTTTTTAGTGCCTCTAGTGATGAAGATATTTTAGCAACCTCTAAATTCATATCATTAATTTTTATGGAGACAGCAGAAAATCTTGTTATCTTTTCCTCTTGTTTTGTAATCTCTTGTACCAGTTTACCTAAACCTTTTTCAAGTTCGTTTATTACACCGTGTTCTTTGGTGCATTTTTCACCTTTAAATTGTTCATCTATTTTTTGTGTACACACAGGACAATTATCATTTTCTTCAAAAAACTTTAATGTTTTTTTATGTGTATCAAGGTTATGTTCTATTTTTGTTTCTAATTTTTCTAGTTCTTTTAATTTCTTTTCGGTATTTTCTTTACCAACTAATTGATTTTGACTTACGGCTATAGCCTCGTTTAAGGATTGTAGCTTTTTATCATATTCTAGCCTAAAGTTATCATTATCTTGTAGTTTTTTCTGTGCTACCGTCCTGGTATCGCTACCTTGCGCCTGGAGAGATTTTAGATACTTTGCTTCAGTTTCATACTTGGTAGTTATTAACTCCGCTTGGTGGCGTACCTCCGTTAACTTTTTTTGAAGATCGCTTTGTTGTGATCGCAAATTTAAGTCCATTAGACCAAAAACTCTTATGTCCAAGATTTCTTCAACAACCTCTCGTCTATATCTTGGTTTCATCTTCATAAAGGGCTCGTATGATGAAGACCCTAATATAACAACCTGAATAAATGATCTATAATTTAATTTCATTATATTCTTTTCTAAATATTTTTGATAATCTATATTGTTAGCCTCTTGATTAATTAAAACACCATCACGATATATTTCAAAGAAGTTTGGTCTAACACCTCGTCTAACTTTATATTGTTTAGTACCAACTTCAAAGTCTAGTTCTACTTCACAATCTGCCTGATTAATGGTGTTTATCATTTGTTCTTTTTTAATTATTCTAAAGGGCTTATTAAATAGAGCCCAACACAAAGCGTCTAGTAGTGTTGATTTACCACTACCATTACTACCAACTATTAATGTTGTATGAGATTTATTTAAATCTATTTCTATTGGTGTATTACCAGTAGATAAAAAGTTTTTATATTTTATTTTTTTAAATACTATCACTCACTAGCCTCTACATATAATTCTCTTGCAAATTCTTTTAATTTGTGTTTGTTTAATTTTGTGTCAATCTGGTCAATATAATTACTTAAAAATGTTAAGGTATCTTCGCCAGTTTTATCTAATAAATCACTCTTTACGGTTTGAGTTATGTCAATAGGGTCTTCAACAATTTGTAATTCGTGTACATTTATTGTATTATAAAATCTTTCTATTAGTTTATTGTACATATCTTCATCTGTTTTTTGAGATACAAATAACTTAACAAAACAATTATCATATTGAGATATGTCAAAGTTTGTATAGTCGTTTTGTTTATCATCATATATTATCTTTTTAAATATAACAAGGGGATTAGGCACTCTTTCTATTTCTCTTGTTTCAGTATCAAATATATGAAAACCTTTAGGACAATTATAATCTGACCACATAATTTGATATTGTGTACCTAGGTAATAGATATGGCCATCATCTGATTTTTTATGAAAATGACCAGATAATACTTTTTCAAATCTTCTAAATTGGCCTCTTTCTAAGCCGTGTTCATTTACAATACCGCTGTGCATTTCAAAACCTTTTATCTCTAAATGACCCATACATATTTGTGATGTAGAATTATCTATTGCATATATTGAATCTTCATAGTTGTCATCACATATCCAAGGTAAAAATAACATATCTAAACCACCAATATTTACTTCTTCAGCTTTGGTATATAACTTAACATTTTTTGATAAGTTTAAGTTTTGCATAGCATTTACATCATTTGTATTTTTAAAATATGTATCGTGATTACCTATTATGATATGAGTATCAATATTAAGTTCATCTAGTCTATTCCAAAACACTCTTTTAAAATTGTCTGCCGTGTTATGATTAATAAATTTTCTTCTATCTACCACATCACCTAAATGTATAAGTGTGTTGATACCTGATTCTTTTAAGTAAGGAAAAAATAACTCATTGTAAAACCTATTTTGATAGTTCAAAAAGGCTGGTGAGTCGTTTCTACAACCAAAATGAGTATCGTTAAGTAGAGCTATTTTCATAATAATTATCTTTCAAGTAATGATATAATTTAGGTAATTTTTTGGCCTTATCGTGCCACTCTTGTTTTTTAATTACCATATAAGATGATGAATCTCTTAAAAATCTCTCCATATTTGGTATATTGCCTTCTCTTACTAGAGATATTTTATCTGTTGGTGCCCAATTCATACCAGCAGCTATATAATGTAAACCATTCTTTTCACTATGATGAAAATTAAATGCTCTTTCTATTACTGCCTGATTAATACCAACTGATAAATCTGGTTGTCTTTCTATTAGAGTATTACTCCAAGTTTTGTTTAAGTTTGCTTTCCAGTATTCAGTATCGTCTCTATGCGATAAAGCATAATGTAATGATACAAACTCGGCAAAATTTCTAAAGTCTTGCCTACAAGCATAAGTAAAATTATCTCTATCAAATTGAGAAACTTTTTCTCTTTGCATATTTCTAATTAAAAAAGTTAAAAATTCGTGTATCGTATATAGACCATTACTCTCTAATGGTTCTATAAATCCTGCTGATAAACCAATGGCGGCTACATTTTTTACCCATAATCTTTTATGAATACCAACACGCATTTTAATTTTCTTAAATTCTGCTTCATCTGTACCAATATGTTTTTGAAATTGTTTTAAAGCTGTATCATCATCAACAAATTTATCTGAATATACATAACCTGTACCTATTCTTGACCATAAAGGTATATTCCACACCCAGCCATTTTCTATTGCCGTGCAATTAGTATATGTGTTTAATTCGTTTTCTTTATCTTTGTATTGTAATCTAGTAGCCCAAGCACTATTATTTGGTAATAAATCATTATAACTAATAAATGGTTCTTTTAATGTTTCTCCTAGTAAAAGAGATTTAAAACCTGTACAATCAATATACATATCGGCTGTATGTTTTCCGTTAAGTGAAAGTATTCCGCTATCGTCTTGTTCAACTGAAAGTATGTCTTCTTTAATATGTTTAACTCCTCTTGGTATACAATAATGATCTCTCAACCACAAACCAAATTTTGTGGCGTCAAAGTGAAAGGCTGTATCCCTTTCAAACATAAACAAGTCTGAATTATGATGGCACCTATTTTCATTTACCATAGCCATTTGTGAAGATACACAATCTGCATATTCACTATTAGGTGTTTCTGGTCTATAAATTTTCCTAAACCACCAATCATTTAAGTTTGCTTTGTGATTAGTTGTATCGGGATAACCAAAAGGGTAATGAAAGTGCTCACCTTTTTTATAAAAATCTTGAAACCTTATACTTAATTTAAAACTTGCGTCTGTATAAGGTACAAAGTCTTTATCTTTTATTCCTAGATATCTAGTCCATTGTCTAATTTGTCCTATTGTACTTTCGCCAACACCCACGGTTGCGATATTTGGACTTTCAATTAATGTTATGTCTCTATTAGGAAACTCTTTTATTAATGTGGCAGCGGTCATCCATCCAGCGGAACCACCACCTACTATGAATATTTTTTGCATAATTTAACTAACAAAAAAATCTAAATTGTTTTTTGACTTTCTCGTTCTTTTTTTCTTTTTTGATTTTTGAATACTTTGTGCAATTTTTTCCTGTTCATCAGCAGGTATATTCTTTTGTAAAAATTCAGTAAATTGATTTCTAAACTCTCTATCTTCGCCAGGTTGTAAAGTCATATCGTCAAAGTTGGCGTCTGATATTAGTCTATGTTTTATTGTAATTTGTTTTTTCTCTTTCTGTATTCTTCTAACAAAAGCATAATATATTATTTGTGTAAAGTAAGCAAAAGGATTGTTTGATGTTTTAGGGTTAAAGTTGTCAAGATATTGTAAGCAGTTTTCAATACCATCACTAATCATATCGTCTCTAAATGTATAATTAATAAAGTTAGGTCTATACGATAGATGATTTGCTATTTTTAAAAAACACTCACCAATATAATCGGTTACAGGCGGCTTTATTTTATTTTCACGCTTAGCCTTGTTAACAGATTTCTTATATTCAACCATAGCGGCCAAAAATTCTTTGTTATTAACATAATGCTCTGATTTTGCTTTTTTTCTCATAGTTTAAATATACACCATTTAGTAGTAAAAGTCAATGCCTATACTATCATTTTTTCTTCAACTGCCATAAAATTAACATTGCAACTGATTATAGTTTTTCTATTGTCTGTTTCTATTACAGGTGACCTGTGTGGTATATAAGAAGGAAATACTGCGATATCACCCTCTTTTATATCTAGCTGAAAAATTTTTCTGTTTTCCAGGTCATAAAATTCTGTACTATTTCTCTTATCATCTAGTTCAATATAGTAAACAAAACTTAAATTACTACCACCGTGAAAGTGCCAATGATGTGTCCCTTTCTTTTTGTATTGTTGGAACCAACCGTTCCTTATGTTAAATTCGTTTAAACAATAGTGATTCACCATTTCATCATAAAAATCCTTTGCATATAAGTGAAATTTAGCAAAGTAAGGTCTTGATTGTAGGTCTGATTTTTGATAATAGTCTGTTCTTTCAATTAAGTCAATACCATCATCAAACTTATTTTTTGGTGTTTTTTCAAACTCTTTTAATAAGTAATCTTTTATTTTACTATGATTTTTTAAAGTGTGTTTCCAGACTTGACTTTTCATAATTTATGCCTATAATAGGGGTGTAGCCCTTTGAAGAACAGCTTTAATGGATAGTTCTTTTAAGGGGGTCATCCGCCCAATCACCATCATCATCAAATTCATCAAATAATTCATTTATTTTTAAGTTGTCTTCGTTTGACAATTCTTTTCTTTCGTAGCCGGACTTTCTCACAGGCATTGGTTTTTTGTCATATTGATTCGCAATGACATTATAATTTGTTATCATTTCACCTGAAGCATTTGTAATTGTCATAATCTTATCTTTTGGAATTGTAATAACTTTGTCTGGCGTATAATTACACCATCTGATTAACGCTATGTAATCTTTAAATCCTGCAGCCGTCATTTGTGGCACATACTTTACCACTAGTGGTTTATCTAACCTCACTAACGGCGATTTTTCTGTTAATTGATTTTTACCTGTAGGCAAATGGCAAACGATATCATCACCATTTACAAGTTTAATTATTTTTATATTTAATGTTTGTTGGTGCATAGCCTTATCCATATTTATTATAAATCAACATTATGTATCTCGTATTCAAAATCTTCTTCATTGTATATATTTATTCGTTCCCTAAAGTGTGATAATGTATAATTTTCTTTTTCATTCTTTGTAAGATCGTCTGATATATCATATAAAGTTGCGCCACTTTTGTTATCCTTTAATCTTAATCCTCTACCTATTGATTGTAAATTTCTTATCCTGGATTTACTAGGACTAGCAAAAACAATGTTATGAAGGTTCCTAATATTAATGCCGGTACTGAAAGTCCCAAAACTTGCAACGATAATAGCGTTTTCACTTTTTTCGGTAATAAATCTAATTTTTTCTCTCTCATCTGCCTCAATGCCTCCGTGAACATAAAAAACTTTTCTTTCATCTGCTTTCTCCTCTATCATTTCTTTTAGTGTTTGACCGTGTTTTTCTACATATTGAAATAAACATAATGTATTACCTTGTAAACCAGTCACCAAATTTCTGATAAACTTATTTCTCTTTTCACTTCTTACTAGGTAATCCATTTCTTCTTGATATGATTTACCAAATAAAAATTCTCTTGCCTGTTTATCGTGTTGCAAAATTAAACAAAATATTTTTAAGTCTGCTAATTGTTTTTTCTCTTGCAACTCACTTGTTGATACTACTTTATTAACGGTACCAAATAAACCCTCTAATACCAACTTATGTGTTTTTGTACCATCTAAAGTACCAGTCAAGCCAATTCTATATTTACAAGTCTCTAATTTTGTCATAATTTTAGTTAAAGAAACTGCCTTAAATAAGTGTGCCTCATCACCTATTACCATACCAAATTGTTTAAACCATTTTTTAGGCATATTATAAACTGATTGCCAAGTAGATATGACAACTCTCTTGTTTGTTTCTTTATCGTGACCTTGATATATTCTATGTACATTACGATCACTATTATATCCATAATCTTTAAAATCTTTAAATAATTGTTCTACTAGTGAAGTTGTTGGTACTATAATTAATATTTTATTTTGTTTCTTTTCTTTTAATCTCAACAAATTAAATATTAACATTAAGTATATTATTAAAGACTTACCAGAGGCAGTTGGCGATAATAATAAACATCTACTTTTTTGTATTGAATAAACAAATGCCTCTTTTTGATAATCTCTTATTTCTAATGGCACCTTTAACGCTTTTAAAAACTTATCAACTTCGTCTGATTTAATATTTACATCTGAAATTTTTGTGCCATCAACTACTTGTACATCATTTTTTTGACACCAATCTAATATATAAGGATATAAACCTGCATATATTTTACCAGTAGCATAAGAAAATAATCTTATTTTTCCGTCCCACACTCTATTTCTAAATTGTGGCATAAACTTAAAACCAGGAACCTCAAAGGTAAAATATTCACCTAACTCACGCCTAATATCTTCATCTGCCTCAATTTTGAGATAGACTTCGTTTACTTTATCTACTATTAAATATCTAGTTGTTGTCATTATACAAAAGGATTACCACGATTTTGCATTACTAAAGAGTATCTAACACCTCTGGTAACAGGCGTAACCTGATGGTACATAAAAGAAGGAAAAACAATTATTGATCCTCTAGGTCTAATTTCTGTACACTCTTTAAATCTAGGACCTTGAGATTCTTTTTGATGAGGACCCCAATCAAATTTTAAATTACCACCCTCATAATCTTCAGGCTTGCTTAAGTTAACGGTCATACTTAACTTTCTAACCTTACCTCTACCACCTTCAGGTCCATCTTTAAATACACAATTATGATCTGAGCCACCATCATAATGCCAACCATAAAATTGATTTAATCCGTATTCTGTAAATTGAATTGATTCACTCCAGTCCCAATGAAATTTCCAACCTGACTCTTGATTTGCTGTGTGTAAATAAGGTTGTAATAATTCATACAACCATTTTTCATTATCATTATCACCCAACCAACATATTTTACTATCTCTAACCATAGCATTGTCGCTAACTTCTTGTTGAGTTTTATCACCTTGATATTCAATATTTGAGTTTTCTTCTTCAATACCTCTTTTGTCAAAAGTGCCTGCCATAATACCACTAGTTTTAAGTTTCTCTTTACCTAACTCTAATATCTTATCGCAAACATTATCGTCTAATGCTTTTGTGAAATAATAATAATTGTTTGATATAATCATTAAATAGCTCCGCTAGTAAATTTTCTCCAGTCTATTGCATTTTTAATTACAAAGCCTCTATTAGAAATTTGCCTAACGGTTCTATCTAAAAAATCAACAACGGTTTCCAAATATCTAACCTTTTGATATGCTCTTTGATATTCTTCATCTGAATTAATATATTTGTCAACATCTTGTTTTAGAATTTTTAGATTAAATGGCTTTGCTTGATAGACAGCTGGGTCTGATTTACCTGTATAATATTCCCATTTATCTTTAGTGATATTTTTTAATTCGTCTTCCGATCTGGTAAGTAATAACTTAAATTTATTTAAATATTTTAAATATTTGTTATGTAGTTGTGGTGTTTTTAATGATTCCAAGTCTAACTCGGTATCATTAATTTTTAAATCTTTATCTGCTTGTTCTTGTAGTTGTTCTAAATCCATAATATCTCCAATATATCACGAAACTCAAAAAAAGTAAAGCTTTTAAGAGGTTGTGATAGATGTAGTTGACGAGCCTGAAGACGCAAAATCAAATATCTTGTAATTGAAAGTTACCGTGGCTGTTAGGTAATCCGTGTCCGAGGCTTGTTGATTGTATGATAGAGAAGATAATGATATTGGAAACAAATCACTAAATCTCACTTCAATATTTTTAGTATTTTTACTTGTTAAAATTGACAATGTGGCGTCTGAAAATATACCACCTTGATTAGGTGCTGAAAATTTTTCTCGGCCTGCGTCACCTAGTACCGAGCTTTGTGATGTTGGAAATCTATCAGCGCCAGCTTGTAATAGATTTTTAAATTCTGAATAACCACCAGGGAAACCTAGACCTCTCAACCAACCGTGTATCTCTTGATAGTTTTCTAAATTTTCATCTACTATAAAAGTCATATTCAAAGGCTCATAACTTAACTTTTCTCCTGGCAAAGGTATATTTCTAAAAGGTGTTGGTTGTTCGTAATTATCTGCTAAATTGATACCAGGTAGATTTACCTGTGTACAAAAATATTCTACTTTAGGAAGTTTAATAATACTAAATTTAAACTTTGTAGGATCAGCGTAATCTAGTTTTGATGGCTGTCTTGAATTACTATTTATTGTTGTCATTGTCAACCTCTTGCCACTCTTTTTCAGTAGCTATTGCTTCTAATTCTTTTTCTTTTTGTGTTAAAACGGATTTTTCTCTTTCTAAACTATCCATTCTTTCTTCAATATATTCTAATCTATTTTTTTCTGTAGGAAAAGTTAAAATGGCAATCATCATAATAGCTGCACTTAAACCTAATACCCATCCCATTTCTTTTATCATAATACTATTTATCCATTTCCTGGAGCCAAAAAAAAAGGGCGCCGAAGCGCCCTTTAATCTGTTCAAAACAACAATATTACATTATGTTTTGTACTTGTACTCTTTGGTAGTATCTGTTTGAGTTAGCAGAACCTGAATTGTTTACAGGTGTTACCGAACCAGATACAGCTCCTGTTTCCGCAAATGGGTTAGCAACTAGACCATATCTAGTTTTGAAACCAATTTTTGGTTGGAATGTATCTTGACCAACAGCTCTTACCATTTGTAGAGGTACATATGGGCAGTAAAATATACCTGCGTCATATGGTGAAGTACCTTTGTAACCTACAACATAGTATTGTCTTGTTGATGAGTTAGCTGAGTACGGGTCAATGTACACTTTATATCTACCGTTTAATACACCAGCAAAAGTATTACCTGTGTCGTCAACGTTTAGATTGTTGTTTAACGCTGGAGTGTAATCTAGGACACCTGCCATTTGAAGAGCACTTGCAACATCAGCAGAGCAGATAATCATATTACCTTTACCTCTTCTTGTTCTTTGTGCTATTCTGTTAGCGTCTCTCTCTAATTGGAACATTAGCCCTTTGAATCTCTCAACTGACCATCTTCCGTTTGAGTCTGTGTCTAAATCAAAGATACCTGCGTTAGTTGTGTTAACAGCGGCACCTTTTTCAGCGTTGATGTAAACCGTTCTTACGACTTCTCTATTGATTTCTGCAAGAATTTCAGCAGACAGAATATTTGCTAATTCTGTTTCTGCGTCTAAACCGTGGATTGCTTTTAAATCTTGAGCAAGTTCCATAGTGTATTCTGCTTTCAACGCTCTGCTTCTAGCAGTAACCGTTGATTTCTCAATTGAGAAAGCCATTTCAGCAAACTGATTATTTGTTGAATCACCTAATGCTTCTGCACTAGCAGTTGTCATACCTTGACCTCTGCTATATTCACCTACCGTACCAGTATCGTTAAGAACACCTGGGTTAGTACCTCTATGTTCTGTTAGACCTGATCCTGAAGATGAGTCACCAGCAGCGTTTCTTGATGAGAAGTCAGTATCAGCTTCGTCAAACAATGCTTCATTGCCTGTTTGTGAAGTGAATCTTGATCTCATTGCAAAGATAAGTCCAGTTGGACCAGTCATTGGTTGTACGCCTGCGATATCGTAAGCAATTAAGTTTGGCATTGCTCTTCTTACTAATGAGATCAAAATTGGATCCCAGTTAGAGATAGCAGCACCTGTTGAGTTAGTAGGAGCAGTTTCATTTAAGAAATTCTGATCCTCTTTCATCGCTCTTTCTTGGTTTTCAAGAATAGTAGCGGTTACGGCACGTCTGTAAGAATCACCGATCTTTGGAAGATCAGGATGCTCCAGTACAGGCTGCCATTTTTTTTCGTATTGTTCAGATAAGTACATTTGTCTTATTCTCCCTTTTTACTATTTACTTTGACACCTTTAATGGAATGTCTTTAGTTTTACTAATAGCGGCACTATAAGCAGCCATTGCATTTGATAAGTCAGGATTAGATCCCTCCTCATTTGCCGCCACATCATCTATCTCTCCAGAAGCAGCCTTTTTGCCAAAGTAAGATTCTTTAATAGTTTCTACTTTTTTTGTAAAGTCTTCTTTTGAAGTATATTCAATTTCTTCAGCTAATTTGCTAAACTTTTCTTTTGCTGTGTCTGTTAAGTCCTCAGCAGCTTCGTCTAAAACACTTTGTCTTACGTGTTCGCCGTTTGCTTTGTTAAGTTCAACATTTTTAGCCACTTCTTCGTTAAGTTTCTTTTCAAGATCCTCAATTTTAGAAGCTTGATCTTCAAGTACATTATATTTTTCATCTGGAACATCAATGTAATGGTCTTCAAATAATTTTTTCAAACCACTAATAAAGTCCTCAGCGATTTCGCCTTTGATACCTCTTTCTAAAGCAATCTCGTTTTCTTTCATCCACTCTTCCACTACATATGAAAGGTAAGAGTCAACTTTTTCTACGAGCTCGTCTTTAGCTTTAGCTGTATCTTCTTCAAATTTGTTTTTGTAATCTGCTTCCATTTGTTCAGCAATTTCTTTGACTTTCATCTTAATCGCTGATTCAAATATAGTAGCAGCCTTATCTTTAAATTCTTCAGATAAATCTTTTTCGTTGGCGACTAGAGCGTCCACGTGTTCTTTAACGTCTAACTCTTTTTCTTTCTTCTCGTCTTCTTTTTTCATTTTAGAACCATACATAGCTTCTGACTTCATTTCTTTTTTCTTATCTGGCATTGCCATTTCAGATTTGTCGTCTTTTTTAGCCATATACTTTTTTAGACCAGCAGGAAGTTCGCCTTCTTTAATTTCTTTATCTTCCGAATCTTTAGTTTCTTTTGATTCCATTGCTTTGCTAGGATGTTTGTCATCTAGTTTAGGCATTGGATCAGCCGCACCTTGTGATTTTTGTTGTGCGTCACCAGAAACTTGTTTACTTTGTTTGGTAGCGTCAGGATTGCTGTCTGTTGGTTTAACAACAGCTGCGCCTAAATCTTCTGCATTATTCATTTTCGCAATGTGAGAAGGCTCAGCCGCCACAGCATTCTTTTTAGGAGCGTCCGGAGCAGTTTGTTCTTTAACTTCTGCGTCCTTAACTTCTTTTTCTGTCGCCTTTACCGTTTTTTCTGTTTCGGCCATTTTAGAAATCTCCCTTTATTTAAAACTAGTTTTAAAGTTGTTTCGTTATTAGATATTTATAAAACTAGAGTTTTTTAAGAAAATTTGCAAAGACTTCAGCCTTAGCTTCTGCTATCGCCACTCTCTTTGCATTTTCTATTTGTTTCTTCCAAGCGTCTATGTCTCTTTCAACTAAAACGCCATTATCCCATACCCACTCTTTGTTTTCCATAATGCCTTCTACGAAAGCGTCTGGAGCGCTTGGGTCTGCAACAATATCAGCAGCTGTAGCTAAGTAGAAATCTTTACCTACATAGTTTGCACCGCCTCTGGATTCTAATGAACCCATACCTCTTGAAGACACTCCTAACTGAGCACCCTCATCAATAAGACCTTTTACAATCTTACCGTAAGGTGTATCCATGATTTTTGCTTCACCTATAAAATTCTTG
>MDTD01149343.1_pt1 | contig 21038 bp, 16 predicted proteins | sample 811221 | NCBI WGS metagenome assembly MDTD01 (sample SAMN05326646, study PRJNA326480) | marine metagenome | isolation source: seawater | place: Pacific Ocean: South West | collected 2011
TCCGCGCCCCGGCCCGCCGCGCCCGGACCCTCGGCACCCTGGCCGCCGGCCGGGCCGCCGCCGGGGCCGCCATTCCCGCCCGGGCCACCGTTCCCGCCAGGGCCGCCGCCGGCGCCGCCCCCGCCTGCTCCGCCACCTCCGCCGCCCCCGCCCCCTCCGCCGCCCCCGCCCCCTCCGCCGCCCCCGCCGCCGCGGGCAGCGGCCGTCCCGGGGCCGAGACCGGGCAGGCAGGGGGCAGCCGCCAGGGCGATGCCCAGCATGGCGGTCAGGAAGCGCCGGCGTCCCCAGAAGTCCTGCCCCGAGGCACGGTCCGGGGCACAACGCCGGCCGCGCCCATCGCCGTCAGGGGCGGCATTCGTCCGGTCTTTTTCTGGCAATGGGCGCATGGTGCGGTGCCGGTAGTTGCGGTTCCCTGTGGCGGCGGGCACAGTCCGCCGGCAGTGCCGGGCGGGGGGTCCGGTCTGCGGCGGTCCCTCCGACGGTGCCTGGGGAGCGGTCCCTGGGGAGCGGTCCCTGGGGAGCGGTCCCCGGGGAGCGGTCCCGGGCCGGACCGTTCTCCTGGTGCCGACCCTGCTCCGTTCCTATCATGACCCACGCGATGACAACACGGCAGGGGCGTGCTTCCTTCCTGCCCCGGCGATGCTCCGCTGCGCGCGCCTGCGCCGCGCCGGGAAGGAATCCGCGCCAGGCGGGTTGTCCCGGCAGGAAGGAAAGGCCGGCATCGCCGCAGCCTGCGCGTTCGGGCATGCCTGTCCGGGCGCCCATGACGGAACCGGGCGCGATGGATGGGGGCGATGGCTGAGGAGGAGGTGCTGCGGCTGGAGATGGCGGCCCTGGTGCCGCGGCTCCGCCGTTTCGCGCTGGGCCTGACCCGCGCGCCGGACCAGGCCGACGACCTGGTCCAGGCGACCTGCGAGCGGGCGATCCGCGGCCTCGACGGCTTCACCCGGGGGACCCGGTTGGACAGCTGGATGTACCGGATCATGCAGAACCTTCACCGCAATGCGCTGCGCGACCATGCCGTCCGGCTCCGCCATGCCACGCAGGTCGGCCTGCAGGGCGAACCCAGCCTGGACGGCGCGGGGGCCGCCCAGGCGCGCGCGGACCTGCAGACCGTGGGCGCCGCGCTGGACCGCCTGGATCCGGAACAGCGCATGGCGCTGATCCTCGTCGGGGTCGAGGGCTTCTCCTACCAGGAGGCGGCGGAGATCATGGAGGTGCCGGTCGGCACGGTGACCAGCCGGCTGGCGCGGGCGCGGCTGCGCCTGCGCGCGGCGCTGGAGGATGACGGCCCGGGCGGCGGTCCCGCGGACGGGAAGGAGGCGTGAGATGAGCGTCGACCGGCCGGACGAAGACCTGGCGGCGCGCCTCGGTGCCTATCTGGACGGGGAGCTGCCGCCGGCCGAAGCCGCGGAGGTCGAGGGGCTGCTGTTCCGCGATGCCGCGGCGGGGCAGCTGTATCGCGGCATGAAGGCCGACCGGGCGCTGCTGTCGGCGGACCTGAACGCCGCCGCCAACCGGCCCGCCGGCGACCTGCTCGCCGTCATCGACAGGGAGTTCGCGGCGCGGCAGCGCGGGCCTGCCGGCGGCCCGGCCGTCCCGCGCGGCCGCGCCTGGTGGCCGCAGGCCGCCGCCGCGGCGGCGGTCCTGGTGCTGGCGATCGGCGGCGCCGGCTGGTGGACCGAATACCGCATCGGCAGCGCGATGAACCGGCTGGAGGCAAGCCACGAAACGGTGCGGGGCGAGATCCAGGCCGCGGTCAGCCGGGCGCTGGAAACCCAGGTCAGCGGCCAGACCGTGGCATGGTCGGGGGAAGGGATCAGCGGCGAGGTGACGCCGATCCGCACCTATCGCAGCGCCAGCGGCGACTGGTGCCGGGAATATCTGCGCTCCACCCGGCTGCAGGGCCGCGAACTCTCCATCCGCGGCCTGGCCTGCCGGAACGCCGATGGCGAATGGGTCACGGTGAAGGCGGAACCGGAGCAGGGAAAGCCCGGGGATGCGGGCTCCGGCGGGGCGGGCGGGCAGGAAAGGCTCTGACCCGGGACGGCCGGCGCGACCCGCCGGCCTGCAATCGTGTGCGCGGACGCCGTCTCATCCCTTCCGGCGCTGCTGCCCGGCGGCCTCGCCGCCGCCATCCGTCCCCTTGGCGCCGGCGGCCGGATCCTGGCTGCGCTCCCGCTTTTCTTCCTGCCGGGCGCCGGGGGGGCGGCGGGTGGCCCGCTGGGCGGCATCGTAGTCGCTGTCCGAGAGGTCCAGGTCGTAGGCGGTGCCGGACCTGCGGTGATCCTTCGGTTCGTCCTGCCGTCGCAGCGCGCAGGGCTGCTCCAGAAGGCTGAAGGTCTTCGCATTGTCGTTGCTGGCCATTCCTACTCTCCCCGAGCCTGCCATACGACGGCACCGGCTCCCCGACGAAATCCGCATCCTGTCCGCCGCGCGACATCTGCGGCCCGGAACAGGATCGGCCATCCCGGACGGACACAGGGTCCCGAAACGGGACGGCTGGCCATCGACGATGCAAAAGAAAGGCCCGCCGCATCGCAGTGACGCCGCGGGCCGAGTCAGAAGGGAGGAAGAACGAGGCTGATTAGACCATGGGGGATATTGCCAAACCGTTACGCCTCGGCGCGTTCTGCATGGCAGGTCGTCATCGCCGCCGGTTTCTGCCCGTCCATCCTCTCCGGTCGTCGTGCGCCGTCGGCGGCGCCCGCGGTGCGTCTGCAAAAGCGTCGAGCGTCCGCACCGGCAGCCGGGGAAGGGCGGAAGCGACCGCCGCGCGGGCCAGGAAGCGTCGATCGCCCCCGTCCTGCCGTTCCGACCGCCGATGTCGGACGCTCTGCCTCGACAACCCGGCTTCCGGGCTCTTCTTCCCGCCGGGTTCGTTTTTTTTGCGATGGCGGCAAAATAATTTTGCGGCGGCACCTTTTCGGGCAGCGCGCGAATCGGTTGCGTGCATCTGCACGAAAGGTTACGAGGATTTCATCCGGTACAACCGGACAATGGTCTCCCCTGGGGTCTCCCCCGGTTCCTGTCCGCCGCGGATCGCATCCGCCGGTCAGCCGGTTCGCCCGCGGGGGAGGCGTCCCTTTGTCACAAACAGAGATTCCGTCCCGTGAACATACAAGTCCCATCCCCGGCGCCCGCGACGGGCGCAAGCGGGTTGGGGTCCGGCACCCTGCCGGGTCTCCGCTCGCAGGTCACCAGCATCACCCGGTCGCATATCCGCGCGATCGCGGAGCTGGGGGCGGCGATGGAGGATGTCGTCCCGCTCTGGTTCGGTGAGGGCGACACCCCCACGCCGGAATTCATCCGAGCTGCGACCGCGGAATCCCTGGCGCGCGGCGAGACCTTCTACACCCCGAACCGGGGCATCGGTCCGCTGCGGCAGGCGATTGCCGACTATCTCACGGGGCTGCATGCCCGGCCCGTCGCGCTGAACCGGGTGACCGCCACCCTGTCCGGCATGAATGCCATCATGCTGGCGATGCAGACGATCGTGGATCCCGGCGACCGGGTGGTGATCGTGGCGCCGGTCTGGCCGAACGTGCGGGAGGCGGTCCGGGTGCTGGGCGGCGAGCCGGTGGAGGTGCCGCTGGCGCGCGATCCCGACAGCGGCCGCTTCAGCATGGACCTGGACCGGGTGCTGGATGCCTGCGATCCGCGGACCAAGGCGATCTTCGTCAATTCGCCGGGCAATCCGACCGGCTGGGTGATGCCCGACAGCCAGGTCGCGGCGCTGCTGGACGCGGCGCGGGAGCGCGGCATCTGGGTGCTGTCGGACGAGGTCTATTCCCGCCTGGTCTATGACGGCAGCCCGCATGCCCCCAGCTTCCTGGACCATGCCGCGCCGGACGACCCGCTGATCGTGATCAACTCCTTTTCCAAGGCCTGGTCGATGACCGGCTGGCGGCTGGGCTGGCTGATCACGCCGCCGGGGCTGGGCGACCTGCTGGGCAAGCTGACGGAGTTCAACGTGTCCTGCGCCACCACCTTCGTCCAGTATGGCGGCATCGCCGCCCTGCGCGAGGGCGAAGGCTATGTCGCCGAACTGGTGGCCCGCTACGGCCGCGCGCGCCGCACCATCGTGGAGGGGCTGTCGTCGATGCGCCGGGTCCGGGTGGCGGAGCCGGAGGGCGCCTTCTACGCCTTCTTCAGCGTCGACGGCGAGAGCGACAGCGTCGCCTTGGCCTACCGCCTGCTGCACGAGGCGCGGGTCGGCCTGGCGCCGGGGCTGGCCTTCGGCAATGGCGGCGAGGCGCATCTGCGGCTCTGCTTCGCGGCCTCCGACACCCTGCTGAACCGGGCGCTGGACCGGCTGCGCCCCGTTCTCGACGCCTGACCCGGCCGCTGGCCGGCCGGCCCCCCTTGCCAGCGTCGTGACGAGCAGGCAAAGGTGCATGCGCACATTTGCGGCCGGGGCCGGCGCCGCAGGGGGCGCCGGCGCACGGTCCGGCCCTGCTGCCGCCGGCTGCCCGAGGGCCGGCATCCGGCCAGAGCGGAATTCTGAGAGGAGGAAAGAGCCATGAGAGAAGCGGTAATCGTTTCGACTGCGCGCACGCCGATCGGCAAGGCCTATCGCGGCGCCTTCAACAACACCCACGGCGCCACGATGGGCGGCCATGTGATCAAGAACGCCGTCGAGCGCGCGCATGTCGCGCCCGACGAGGTCGAGGACGTGATCCTCGGCGTCGCCAATCCGGAAGGTGCCACCGGCGGCAATATCGCCCGCCAGGCGGCGCTGCGCGCCGGCCTGCCGGTGACCACCAGCGGCACCACCGTCAACCGCTTCTGCTCCTCGGGCATGCAGGCGATCTCGATGGCGGCGCAGCGGGTGATCGTCGACGGCGTCCAGGTCATGGTCGCCGGCGGGCTGGAATCGATCAGCCTGGTGCAGAACGAGCACATGAACATGTTCCGCGCCCGCGAGGAATGGCTGGCGGAGCATGTCGACGGCCTGTACTGGCCGATGATCCAGACCGCGGACAATGTCGCCCAGCGCTACAATGTCAGCCGCGAGACGCAGGACGAATATTCCCTGCAGAGCCAGCAGCGCACCGCCGCGGCGCAGCAGGCCGGCCGCTTCGACGACGAGATCGTGCCGATGACCACGACCAAGATCGTCACCGACAAGGCGACCGGCGCCACCAGCGAGGAAGAAGTCACCCTCGCCAAGGACGAGGGCAACCGGCCCGAGACCAACCTGGAAGGCCTGTCCGGCCTGAAGCCGGTGGCCGGCGAGGACAAGTGGATCACCGCCGGCAATGCCTCGCAGCTGTCCGACGGCGCCTCGGCCTGCGTGGTGATGGACCGCAAGCTGGCAGAGCAGCGCGGCCGCGACATCCTGGGCGTCTATCGCGGCCTGGTGGTGGCCGGCTGCGAGCCGGACGAGATGGGCATCGGCCCGGTCTTCGCGGTGCCGAAGCTGCTGGAGCGGCACGGCCTGAAGATGGACGATATCGACCTGTGGGAGCTGAACGAGGCGTTCGCCGTGCAGGTGGTCTATTGCCGCGACCGGCTGGGCATCCCGAACGACAAGCTGAACGTCGACGGCGGCGCGATCTCGATCGGCCATCCCTACGGCATGAGCGGTGCCCGCATGGTCGGCCACGCCCTGATCGAGGGCAAGCGCCGCGGCGCCAAGTATGTCGTCTGCACCATGTGCATCGGCGGCGGCATGGGCGCGGCGGGCCTGTTCGAGGTCGGCTGAGCCTGCGCTTCGCAACCCTGACGGAAAGGGGCCGGCGGATCGCCGGCCCCTTTTCTGTTGGTTCCTTCGGTTCTTTTGAGTTGCGTCCTCAGAGCAGCCCTGCCGGCGGGACCGGCAGGCCCGGTTCCGCGCTGCCGCTGATCGAGAGCTGGACCTCGCGGCCCAGCACGTCCTGCCAGGCCGTCATGCCATAGCCGCTGCGGTCGATCGCGCCGGAGGCGGTGAACTTCAGGCTGGGCGCCGCTGCGCCCGGCACCGTCTCGGTCCACAGCAGGACGGCGAAGTCGGCGGGCTGCGTGACGCCGCGGATCGTCAGGTCGCCGTGCAGCCGGGCATGACGGCCGTCCAGCCGTTCCAGCCGGCGGGAGACGAAGCGGATGCTGGGAAACCGTTCCGCGTCGAAGAAGTCGACCCCGCGCAGTTCCTGCTCGCGCCAGGCCCGTTCCTCCTCGGCCCCGGCGACTTCGACGCTGCCCGCGTCAATCTCCAGTTCCACCCGGCCCGACAGCGGCGCCCCTTCGTCCAGCGCGATCATGCCGCTGAAGGTCGCGAAGCGGCCCTCCGTCGTCCGCAGGCCGCCCCATTCCTCGACCGAGAAGGTGATGTCAGCGTCGCCGGGGTTCAGGTGGTAGACCCGGTCGGCCGCCATCTCTGCGGCGCTGGCCGGGCACATCGCTGCCGGCAGCACCGGCGCGGCAAGGATGCCGGCCGCCAGCAGCACGGCCCGCAGCATGTCTGGACCGGTCCACCCCAGAACAGTCGTTTTGGGGCGGACAGGATGCGGCGTCGCTGCGGTCACTGGGCTGCCTCGCATCTTCACGCCCGACAGTATAAGAGGATTCGCGGAGAAAGCGCCTCTGCCGGCGCGCACAACAGAATGGGAGGAAGCTCATGCGCCCGGTCCTGCGCCACCCCGATCTGCATCCGTTTTCCGGCCTCGACATGGCGGCGCTGGTGGATGACCGTGCCGACCGCTGGGGCGACAAGCCGTTCCTGGTCTGGGAGCCGTTCTCAGGCCCGGCGGAGATCGTCAGCTATGCCGCCTTCCGCGACCGCACCATGCGGCTGGCCGCCGGCCTGCACGGCCGCGGCCTGCGGGCCGGCGACTTCCTGCTGATCCACCTCGACAATTGCCTGGAAACGGTCCTGGCCTGGCATGCCTGCGCGCGGCTGGGCGCCGTCGCGGTAACCACCAATGCCCGTTCCGCCGGTGCGGAACTGGCCTATTTCGCCGAGCATTGCGGCGCGGTGGCAGGGATCACCCAGCCGCGCTTCGCCGCGCTGGCGGCACGCCACTGCCCGGCGCTGAAATGGCTGGCGGTCACCGCGACGGACAATGGCGAGGCGCCGGAGCCGGGCAGCATGAACCCGCCGGATGCGGCGATGCCGATCCTGCCCTTCGCCGACCTGGACGGCGATCCGGCCGACCTGCCGGCGCGGGCGGTGGACCCGATGGCGCCGATCTGCGTGCAGTACACCTCCGGCACCACGTCGCGGCCGAAGGGGGTGCTGTGGAGCCATGCCAATGCGCTGTGGGGCGCGCGGATCAATGCCGCGCACCAGACCCTGCGGGCCGACGACGTGCACCTGACCTTCCTGCCGCTGTTCCACACCAATGCGCAGGCCTATTCGGTGCTGTCCAGCCTCTGGGCCGGCGCCACCGCGGTGCTGCAGCCGCGCTTTTCCGCCAGCCGGTTCTGGCCGGTGGCGCTGAAGCATGGCTGCACCTGGTGCTCGATGGTGCCGTTCGTGAACCGCGCCCTGGCGGCGCAGCCGGTGCCGGCCGACCACCGCTTCCGGCTGTGGGGCAATGCCGCCTGCCTGGACACCGAACCCGCCTTCGGCGTGCCGACGATGGGCTGGTGGGGCATGACGGAGACCCTGACCCACGGCATCGTCAGCGACCCGGCGCATCGCTACGCGCCGGAGGCGATCGGCCATCCGGCGCCGGAATACGAGATCGCCGTGCTGCGCGACGACGGCACGCCCTGCGGCCCCGGTGAGACCGGCCATCTGCGGATCCGCGGCATTCCCGGCCTGTCGCTGTTCCAGGAATACCTCAACAACCCGCAGGCCACGGAAGAGAGCTTCGACGCCGACGGCTTCTTCATAACCGGCGACCGGGTGATCCGGATGCCCGACGGCGCGATCCGCTTCGCCGACCGCGACAAGGACATGCTGAAGGTCGGCGGCGAGAACGTCGCCTCCTCGGAGATCGAGCGGGTGATCCTCACCGTGCCGGGGGTGGAGGAGGTCGCGGTCGTGGCACAGCCCGACCCGATGCGCGACGAGGTGCCGGTGGCCTTCGTCCTGCCGGCGGCGGGCGCGGCGGTGGCGGAGATGGAGCAGGCGGTGCTGGCCGCGTGCCGCGACGCCCTGGCCGATTTCAAGGTGCCGGTGGCGGTCCATCTGGTGGACGAGATGCCGCGCTCCACCCTGGAAAAGATCGCCAAGGCGGAGCTGCGCAAGCGGCTGCGCGCCCCGGCCTGAGGAGACCTCCGACCGGAAGGTGGTCGGTCAGTTGGCCTGCAGGTCCAGCCGCGGCTCGGCGACGGTCAGGATCACCGGCGCGCTGATCGCGCCCTGATAGGCCAGCCGGTACCAGACCTCGACGAAGGCGGCGGTCGGTGCCAGCTCCGTCTCGACCTCCACCGGCAGCCAGCTCGGGCCCAGATTCTCCAGGCTCTGCCCCCGCACCTTGCTGCCGTCATAGAGGTAGATGCTGCCGCCGTTCAGGGTCGCCGCATGGTCGGGCTGCACCAGGGCCGTGAAGACCGCCCTGCCGCGGGGCGCGTCGGGCAGGCGCGACAGGTCGAGCCGGAAGCCGACCCGCCAGTCCGTCTCGGCGAAGGGCGGTTCCGGCACCGCCTCGACGGCCAGGATGCAGGCCGGCACCTGGCGGCCGTCCGGCGCCGCCACCTCGACATTCCGGACGGAGACCTCCGGCGCCCTGCCGCTGCCGTCATTGCGCACCACCTGCCAGCGCAGCTGCGGCGGGGCCAGCCCCTCGGTATCCGGGCCGGCGGCCGGCCGCACGGCGCTGCCGCCGGCGCGGATCGCCAGCGGGCAGACAGGCTGCGCGGCGAGCGCCGCCTGGGCGGCGCGGATCTGCGCCTCGGTCTGCAGGCGCAGCCGCGGCTGATGGACCATCCACCAGGCCAGGGCCAGCAGGCCGGCGAACATCGCGACGAGGATTAGGGGGCGGACTGCTTTCATGCCGGGACGGGCTCCAGGGCCGGATCGCGGAGTCGGATGCCGGCGGCGGGCGAAGGAGGACGGCCGGCCGCGCGCCAACCTGTCCGGGCGGGCTGCGGCCGGGCGCGCCTGTCTAGCACGCCGGGCCGGGGCGGCAACATGGCCGGCCGGCGCTACTGCGCCCCTGCGGCCTGCGGTCGCGGCCCGAGCACGACTTCCGGGGCACGCATCTCGATCCGTCCGGCGGGCGTGACCGGGGCTTCGTGGCTCAGCTGCAGCCAGAGCCGCAGGGTGGTGGTGCCGGGCGGCACGGTGACCGTCGTCTCCACCTCCCGCCAGCTTCCGTCCAGGTCGGTGATCGGCGTGCGCCCCTCCACGCCCTGGCCGGTGACGACCAGAGCCGCATCGCCCAGCCGCATCGCCGGTTCGGCCCGCAGCCCGGCGCGGAAGGTCAAGCTGCGGTTCCAGTGGTCGTCGCCGAAGAACAGGTTGTGGCCGATCCGCCAGTCCAGCCCCGCCACCGCCTGGTCCGGCGCCCGGCTGATATCGAGCAGGCAGACCGGGGTGCCGTCGGCGGTGGCCGTGGCGGAAACGGAGACCTGCAGCGGCGGCGGCGGGCGGTAGACCCGGAAGATCTGCCACAGCGGCGCCTCCCAGCCGGCCTCGGCATCCGGCATCCGCTTGCGGAACGGGCAGCGGACATCGCTGCGGCCCTGGATCTCACCCGGTGCGGCGACCGGCGGCGGCACCGGGCGCTCGAGCGCGTCCGGCACCGCCGGCAGGATGCCTTCCTGCGCCAGGATGCGGGTGATGCTGTTGGCGTAGACCTGCATGCCGAAGGGCGAGGGATGGTGGTCCGTCGGCTGGTGCGACATCGCGAAGGGTTCGTCCAGCGGCGGCACGATGAAGTCGGCCAGGCGATAGGCCGGCCGGCCCAGCGCCTCCTCCAGCGAGGTCCAGAGCGCCGCCTGGTTGCCGACCAGCATCGCCTCGCCCTCCACCAGTTCCGGCGCGATCGGCAGGTGGATCAGGACGATCGGCACGCCGGCCTCGCGCAGCTGCGCCAGGTCGGCCGCAAAGCGCGGGTCGTCGCGGTAATCGTCCAGCGCCACCCGCGGCAGGCGCCAGACCCCACCGGGGCTGATGCGGGCGAAGGCATTGCCCTGCAGGATCCGGCTCGCCACGAAGGAATGGTTCATGCTCAGATAGTTCGGCGTCGCCCGCTGGGCGTCGCGGCGCATCCGCAGGTAGCGGTCGTTGAGGGCAGTGAGCTCGGGCGCCGTGCCGCCCGCCGCCAGGGTCCGCTCACACCATTCCGGACTGGCTTCCGGAAACAGCACGAAGGCATCCGTGGCATGGCCCAGCCCGGGGCTCGAATCCGGCCGGTCGGTCACCAGCAGCCGGGGTTCGCCGTCGATGCGGGTCGGCACCCGCCAGATCCGCACCCGGTCCAGGTCGTCGCTGATGAAGGTGAAGATCACCAGGTCCGGCTTCCAGCGCGGCACCATCTCGGCCGCCAGGTCGAACATCTGCAGGATGCCGGTGCCGTCGCGGCCGAAATTCACCACATGGGCATCGATGCCGGCCTTCTCCTGCAGCACCTGCTGCAGCTTCGCCGGGAAGGTCTCGCCGTTCAGGATGAAGGCGGGGAAGCTGTCGCCGAACAGCAGGATCTTCAGCGCGGCGCTGTCATAGTCGCCGCGGATCGGGCCGATATTGCCGCGGGCGTTGATGGTGTCGAGCTGGTCGCAGCTGGTCAGCCTGCCGTCGGTGACCGAGCCGATCAGCAGCTTCCGCCCCGGCGGGTAGGTGTAGCCGAACGCCTCGTCATACTCCCAGTGGGACCGGTCGTAGAAGCTGAAGGTCGGTGGCGCGTCGTCGGTGGCGGTAACCTTCGGGACCGGCGAGGCGAGCCAGAGGTAGGTCCGGTAGGCGGCCTCGACCAGGACCAGGCCGACGAGGACCGAGACGGTCAGCAGCAGAGCGTTGAGGAGGAAGGTTCGGAACATGATGCGTGGCAGGACGATGCAATGATGGCGCGTGACGGGCAGGCCGGCCGCGCGGCCGGCGGCGGAATCGCAGAGCCGCGATATTGCCGGCACTGCCGCGTCTTGGTAAAGCAGCCGCCGGGAGCGCGCGGCGAAGCGCCACCGCGCGGAACCCGCACCGGTTGCAGCGCGGGCGCGTCGGCCCGCAATCGTTGAGATCCCCATACCTTTCGGCAGAGGAAGCGTCGAGCGTGAAACAGGAAAACCTGCACGAGGACCTGCGGCGGGAAGAAGAGGTCAAGGGATCCTCCAACCGCGGCTTCGGGCTGGTCTTCGCCGCGTTCTGCGCCATCGTCGCCGGCGTGAAGGGCTGGCACGAATCGATCTGGGCGCTGGCCTGGCTCGCGGCCGCGATCGGCTTTCTCGCCGCCGCCTATCTCGCGCCCGACCTGCTCGCCCCGCTGAACCGGCTGTGGACGAAGTTCGGCCTGCTGCTGTTCCGCGTCATCAATCCGGTGGTGATGTTCCTGCTCTACCTGACCTGCATCGTGCCCATCGGGGTTTCTATGCGACTATTCGGCTGGGACCCGATGCGCCGCCGCTTCGATCCGGAGGCCGGCAGCTATTGGATACCGCGCGACCCGCCCGGACCGCCGGCGGACAGCATGAAGAACCAGTTCTGAGGCAGAAGGGCGACGTCCGTCCGGGCGGGCGGGTGGCGAACGGGTGCGCATGACCAAGAAACGCCTGCTGATCGCCCTGCCCGGCCTGGTGATCGTCCTGATGTTCGCGCTGTTCCTGCTGCAGGACGACCGCGCCGGGGGCCGCCAGGCGGCGTGCGGCCTGGGACTGGGACCGAACCTGCGCGCCGCCCTGGGCGCGGAGGCGGGCGGGTCCGCCCTGTGGCAGGTCTATGCCCAGGACGGGCGCGGCATCGCGCCGGAGATCCGGGTCGCCGCCCTGGACGACGCGCAGCCGCCGCCGCCGGCGGGCGCCGGCCGCGGCTGCGCCCTGGAGGTCGTGGCCCCGTCCCCCGACGGCACCCGCGACACCGACTGGCGGATCGGCCACAGGGTCGACCTGACCGCGCTGCAGGGCCGGACCCTGCGCGCGACCTTCTACCTGCGGGCGGCGCAGCCGGCCCGGCTGCCGGAGGCGGAGGTCTACCTGCATGACGGCAAGGCCGTGAGGGGGGAGCCCACGCACCGGATCGGCACCGACTGGACGGCCTATACGGTTACCCTCGACACCGCGCCGGGCGCGACGGAACTGGAACTCTGGTTCCGGCCCTTCCACGACACCGGCACCGCCCGGCCGGCGCGCAATACCCTGTACCTTGCCGCCGCGCTGAAGGAATACACCGCCGACGACCGCGCCGCGGAGGATGCCGCCGCGCTCTATTCCGGCGACCAGTATCGCCAGGCGGCATGCGCCACCGGGCTGCCGCAGGGTATCGCCGCAACGGCAGGCGGGACCGCGGACGGGGTGACTGGCGACGCCGCACCGGACCTCTGGGTGACCTATGCGACCGCCGGTGCCGGACCGGAGCCGGGGATCGCCGTCACCGCAGCGGCGGCCGGCACGCCGGGCTGCCGCCTGACCCTGCGCGACGCCGGCCCGGCGCCGGGGGCCGCTGGTCGCGACCTTCGCATCGGCCGCGCGCTGCCGGTGGCGGAGCTGCGCGGCCGCCGCCTGACCTTCGCGGCCGACCTGCGGGCCGACCGCCCGGCGCGCCTGGGCGACGCCTATCTCTACGTGCATGACGGGCGCACCACCTCCGCCACGCCGGTGCGGGCGGTCGGCACCGACTGGAGCCGGGTCGCGGTCGAGCATCAGGTGCCGGCGGATGCGCCCGCCCTGCAGGTCTGGCTGCGCCTGCTGTTCGGCGATTCCGCCGTCGAGCCCGGCGACCTGCAGCTGGATTTCGCGCCGCAGGTGACCCTTGCGCCCGCACCCTGACGAGCGTCCGCCGCGGACAACCCGCCACGACAGAGGATCGGCCGCCTGCGATGACTGAGAAACGCCCGACCCGCGCCGGTGCCATCGTCGGCACCATCCTGCTGGCCGCGATCAGCGTCGCGATCGGCCTGCTGCTCTGCGAGGTCGGCTATCGCGCCTTCGTCTACGCGCAGCAGCCGGAGCGGTTCGAGGATCGCACCGAACTGCCGGACAGCATCAGCGTCTACGACCGCTCGCTGTGGCATTTCGACGAACGCCACGGCTACATCTATCCGCCGGGGGTGGAAGTCGGCGTCACGACGGTGGAGGACGGCGTGGTCGCCAATTGCGGCGTGATCTCGTACATCAATGCGCAGGGCAATGTCGGGCCGCCGATGGACCTTCATGCCGATCCCGACTTCACCATCGCGGTGTTCGGCGATTCCTGGACCGCCGCCTACGACCGGGGCAAGACCTGGCCGCACCTGCTGCAGGAACGGCTGGAGGAACGCACCGGCCGCAGCTTCAACGTCTATAATTTCGGCCGCGACGGCACCGGGCTGATCCACATGATGCGCCAGGCGGAGGCGCAGCTGCCGAAGCTGAAGCCCGACCTCGCCATCATCGCCTTCATCACCGACGATATCGACCGCCAGATGTTCTGGCGCACCGAGGCGGAGATCGACGGCGAGCTGCGCGCCCTCACCACCCTGGACCCGAAGCCGGTGCCCGACCCGGCCCGCTCCAGCGACACCGTGGTGGTCGTCGCCGATGCCAGCCACGACTGGTGCACGCGCACGATGGGCAAGCGCGACGAGACGGTGGAGAAGATCGAGCGCGTCTACCGGCAGCGGCAGGCGAACGCGGCCTCCGCCCAGGTGACGGCGAGCCTGACCACCCTGGCGCATTCCTATATCTGGAACCAGGTCATGGAGGGCGATCCGCTGGCCTTCGCCCGGCCGCGGTTCCGCGCCTCCCAGAACCCGCGGATCAGCGCCTGGGCCTTCGAGGAACTGGAGGGCTTTCCGGAAACCGTCGCCGCGGTGCAGGCGAGCGGCGTGCCGGTGCGCCTGGTGCATCTGGCGATCTACCCGGAGATCCTGGAGGGCAGGGAATACCTGATCTCCGCCCAGCAGCAGCGGCTGTTGGACAGCCTGCATGCCATGTTCGGGCAGGAGGCGGCGCAGACCCTGCCCCATGCCGATCCGCCGGACGACCTGATGAGCATCAACAAGTCGGAGACGGACTTTCACCCCTCCCTGCGCGGCATGGAGTTCTATGGCGATGCGGTGGCGGACATCCTGATCGATGAGGGCCTGGTGCCGACGCGCGACAATCCCGGCCCCACCGCGCTGCCTGGCGGCGGCTGAACCGCCGGCCGGCTTTTTCCGCCCGGCAACCGCCCTTGCCCTTGCCTGGCGGCCGCGCAGCCGCCACCTTCGGCACCGCGGTCGCGGCAGGCCGCCGGCCGATCGCCGGCGACGGGCTTGTCCCGTGGCATGGGATCGGACATACAGACGCCAGCAACCGATACGCGCGGCGACCGGGTCCCAGCGGTTCCGGACCGGCAGCGCGCCGTTCCTGAGGACGAAGATGAGTTTCATTGCCGAGTTGTGGGCGTTCATGCGGGCGCGCAAGAAGTTCTGGCTGCTGCCCATCCTGATCGTGATGGCGATCTTTGGCGTGCTGATCGTGCTCACGAAGGGAACCGCCGTCGCGCCCTTCATCTATACCCTGTTCTGACCGGCTGTCGGCCCGCCCCCCACCGGAGGCGGGCCGGGCCGGGGAGTGATGCCAAGGTGATCATCCTCGGACTTTCCGCCTTCTACCATGACAGTGCGGCCGCCCTGGTCCGCGACGGCCGGATCGTCGCCGCGGCGCAGGAGGAGCGCTTCACCCGGAAGAAGCACGATGCCGGCTATCCGGAGAACGCCATCGCGTTCTGCCTGAAGGAGGCGGGACTCGCGCTGGGCGATGTCGACCATGTGGCGTTCTACGACAAGCCGTTCCTGAAGTTCGAGCGCCTGCTGGAGACCTACCTCGCCTTCGCGCCGCGCGGTTTCACCAGCTTCCGGATGGCGATCCCGCTCTGGCTGCGGGAGAAGCTGTTCCAGAAGTCCCTCCTGAAGGACCACCTGAAGAAGGTGGAAAAGGGCTTCGACTGGGAAAAGAAGCTGCTGTTCGCGGAGCATCACCTGAGCCACGCGGCCTCCGCCTTCTTCCCCTCGCCGTTCGAGGACGCGCTGGTGCTGACCATGGACGGGGTCGGCGAATGGGCCACCACCTCGGTCGGCACCGGCCGCGGCAACAGCCTGCAGATGGAGCGGGAGATCCATTTCCCGCACAGCCTGGGCCTGCTCTATTCCGCCTTCACCTACTATACCGGCTTCAAGGTGAATTCCGGCGAGTACAAGCTGATGGGCCTGGCGCCCTACGGCGACCCGGTCTATCGCGACCTGATCCTGGACAACCTGGTCGACCTGAAGGCGGATGGCAGCTTCCGGCTGAACCTGGACTATTTCGACTACTGCACCGGCCTGCGCATGACCAACGCGAAGTTCGACGCGCTGTTCGGCCATGCCTACCGGTCGCCGGAAGGCCAGCTCGACCAGCGTCACATGGACCTGGCCGCGTCGATCCAGGCGGTGCTGGAGGAGGTCGTCCTCCGCCTCGGCCGCTCCCTGGCGGCGGAGACCGGGATGCGCAACCTCTGCCTGGCCGGCGGGGTCGCGCTGAACTGCGTCGCCAACGGCAAGCTGCTGCGCGACGGCGCCTTCGAACGGATCTGGATCCAGCCGGCCTCCGGCGATGCCGGCGGCGCGCTGGGCGCCGCCCTGGCCGGCTACCACATGCATGCGGGGCAGGAGCGTCGCCTCAACGGCGGCATGGACGCGATGGCGGGCAGCTATCTGGGCCCGCACTACGAGACGGCGGAGATCCAGGAGCGGCTGGCGGCGGCCGGCGCGCGCTTCACCACCCTGGACGACGAGGCGCTGGTGGCGACCACCGCCGACGCGCTGGCGCAGGAAAAGGCGGTGGGCTGGTTCCAGGGCCGCATGGAGTTCGGCCCGCGCGCCCTGGGCGGACGCTCGATCATCGCCGACCCGCGCAGCCCGTCGATGCAGAAGACCCTGAACCTCAAGGTGAAGTACCGGGAGAGCTTCCGCCCCTTCGCGCCGTCGGTGCTGCGGGAGGATGTCGCCGACTGGTTCGAGCTCGACGACGACAGCCCCTACATGCTGCTGGTCGCCGATGTGGTGGAGAGGCGGCGCCGCCAGATGACGGCGGAGGAAAGCGCGCTGTTCGGCATCGAGAAGCTGAACGTGCCGCGCTCCGACATCCCGGCCGTCACCCATGTCGACTATTCGGCGCGGATCCAGACCGTGCACCGGGAGACGAATCCCCGCTATCACGCGCTGATCACCGCCTTCAAGGAACGCACCGGCTGTCCGGTCCTGGTGAACACCAGCTTCAACGTCCGCGGCGAGCCGATCGTCTGCACGCCGGAAGATGCCTTCCGCTGCTTCATGGGCAGCGAGATCGAGGTGCTGGCCGTCGGCAACTGCCTGCTGCGCAAGGAGGACCAGGATCCCGCGCTGAAGCTGGACTACACGTCCGCCTTCGAGCTGGACTGAGCGGCGCGCCGGACGGAACGGGCGCCCGCCGTGAGCCGCCGCCGGACCGTCGCGCTCGCGGCGGCGACGATCGCCATCGCGGTCCTGTTCTCCGCCCTGGCGGCGGAACTGGCCTATCGCGGCTGGATCTATCTGTCGAACCAGCAGAACTTCGCCCGCCTGGCGCAGGGCGAGGGGCTGACGATCGGCGTCTACGACCGCTCCCACTGGGAATATGACGCCAGGCACGGCTTCCGCTACCCGCCGGGCCGGAAGATCGCCTACAGCCATATCCAGCATGGCCGCCTGACAGGCTGCGCGATGCTCGACACGATCAACGCACGCGGCAATATCGGCCCGATCCGCGGCGACTATGACAGCGCCGACCTGAAGGTGCTGGTGTTCGGCGACAGCTTCCCCGCCTTCATCCGCGACGGCATGACCTTTCCGGTGAAGCTGCAGGACGAACTGGCCGCCCGCACGGGCGAAGCTGTCCATGTGGTGAATTTCGGCCGCGACGGGACCGGGATCCTGCAGATCGTCGATCTGGCGGCGGACAAGATCGCGGAATGGCGGCCGGACCTGGCGGTGATCACCTTCACCACCGACGATCTCAGCCGGGTGCGGATCTGGCGGGCGGTGACGGAGATCGACGGCCGGCTGCGGGTGCTGACCACCACGGAACCCGATCCCGCGCCGACACCGGAGAACGGCGCCGATACCTATCTGCTGGAGCCGCGGGCGGATGCCGGATGGTGCCAGGAGACCGTGGCGAAGGGCGGCGAGGGGCCGCTGGTCGACAGCCTGGTCGAACGCTATGGCAAGCTGGCGCAGCAGGCCAACTACACCATGGGCAGCCTGACCGATGCGACCCGGTCGTTCCTGCTGTCGCGGCTGCTCTATGGCGACCCCTTTGCCGATGGCGCGCGCTTCCAGGTGCCGCGGCTGCGGATCGAAGACTTCATGGAGGATCCGGGCTTCCGGGATTCGATCGCCCGGATCCGCGACAGCGGCGTGCCCTTCGTCCTGGTGCATCTGCCGATCTATCCGGAGGTCACCGGCGGCATGGCGCCGCAGTTCCGCGGCCCGGACGCCGCGTTGTGGGACAGCCTGGAGGCGGCCGCCGGCCAGAAGGTGCGCAGCCTCTTGTCGGCCTGGCCGGAGGACCTGGAGGATCCGGCCCGGATCAACAATTCGCCGACCGACTACCATCCCTCGCCCTTCGGCATGCAGGTGATCGCCACGGCCATCGCCGACATCCTGCAACGCGACGGACTGCTGCCGGCCGGCAACCCGCCGCCGCCAGCCGCGGGCGCGGAAGAACCTTGAACGGCGATCCCGCATTCACTATGGCTAGGCGCCGTCCCGCGGCCCGGCGGCGATGGCACCGCCCCATCACGGAATACAAGCAGTCTCCATGACCCATCAGGACAAAGGGCTTGCCGCCGTCGTGGAACGCGGCCTGCGCTCCAACCATCGCGGCTTCCGCGACCAGTTCGCGGCCGGAAACCTGGCCGAGGCGCTCTCCCTGCTGGGCCTCGAGGTCCCGGCGGGCGGGGCGGCCGGCGCCTTCTGGCGCGACGTCGCGGAGGCATTGACCGGTTTCGGCTGCGATGCACTGGCCGTGCCGGCCTACGAGCAGGCGCTCGGGCGGCTGGAGGGCGAGGACCTGGCGGTCGCGACGGCCGGCTACGGGCTCTGCCTGATGACCGCCGGCAATGCGGCGCAGGGCGAGGTCGCCTGCGGCCAGGCCCGCGGCAAGGCCCCGCACCTGCCGGTCACCCATATCGCCCTTGGCCGTGCCCGCCTGGTGCGCGGCAAGGTCGAGGGGGCGGAGACCGTCATCCGGCATGCCCTGAAGCTGGCCCCCGGCGAGCCCGCGGCGCTGGCCGCCCTGTCGGCGGTGATGGCCCGGCGCGGCCAGACCGCGGATGCGCTGCGCCTGATCGACGAGGCGCTGGCGGTCCGGCCGGGCCATCCGCGCTTCCGCCTGCAGAAGGCGCGGATCCTGGCGGCCACCGGCGACTGGCCCGCGGCGGAGCGGGAGGCGCGCCAGGTCGCTGCGTCCTGGCCCTGGTCCGGCGGCGCGCAGCGGATCGTCGCGCAGGCGGCGCTGATGCGCGGCGATGCGGCGGCGGCGATCCCGCCGGCCGCACAGGCTGCCGCGCTGTCGCCGGAGGATCCGGAGGCCTTCGCGCTGTGGAGCGAGGCGCTGCGCCTGACCGGCCAGGCCGGGCAGGCCGCGCAGTCGGCCCGGCGCGGCCTGCAGCGGCATGGCAATGCGGCGCGGCTGCATGCCGCCCTCGGCATGGCGCTGATGGCCGCCGGCGCGCCGGCCGACGCGGCCACGGCGCTGCGCGAGGCGTCGCGCCTGGCGCCTTCCGACCAGGTGCTGGCCGGCAACCTGCTGGCCGCCCTGGCGGCCGCCGGCGACAACGGCGAGGCGGCGGAACGCGGCCAGGCCCTGCTGGCACGCGACGATCTTCTGCCGGCGGTGGCGCATGAGGCGCGCCTGCTGCTGGGCCGGGTCCTGCTGAGCCAGGGCCGGGCGGCTGAGGCGCGGGACGTGCTCGCGCCGCTGGTGGAGGGCGCGGAACGGACCGATCTGGAGGTTGCCCTGCTCTACGCGCGGGCGATGCGCCATGCCGGCGAGCGCGCGAAGGCCCTGGCGGTGCTGCGTCGGATCCTCTCGGTGCAGCCGGGCAACGCGGCCGCCGCGTCGGAAGTGGCGGGGCTCGCCTCCGCGGTGCGCGACTGGGAGGCTGCGGAGGCGGTGCTGCGGCGGGCCCTGGAGGCCAATCCCGGCAGCGCCGACATGTGCGGCCTGCTGGGCGAGGTGCTGCGTCGCTCCGGCCGCGCGGCGGAGGCGCTGACCTGGTACCTGAAGGCGCATCAGCTGATGCCGCAGGACTGGCGACACAAGCGCGCCTGCGGCGAGGCGCTGACCGTGGTACATGCCAGCGAAGCGCGGGTGGAACTGGAATCCCTGACCTCGCGGGCACTGGCGGAAGCCTGGGCCCGGCCGAAGGACCTGGCGCCGATGGCGGTCAGCCTGCTGCAGCGTTCGCCGAAGACCGCCTGGATCTTCGAGCCGGCGCACGAGCCGCAGCCGGACGACCTGCATGCCGCGGCCGGCGTGACCCTGCTGCAGCGGCTGCTGCGGGCGACCCCGGTGCCCGACTGGGCGTTCGAGCGGGCGATGGTGCGCCTGCGGCAGCACCTGCTGGGCCGCGCGATGCAGGGCGGCGCGGCCTTCGCGGAGCATTGGCTGCCGCTGGCCGCCTGCCTGGCGGACTATTGCTGGCTGACCGACTATGCGCTGGAGGAGTCGGCGGAGGAATCGTCGCAGCTGGAGGCGCTGGGCCAGGCCCTGGCGGATGCGGTTGCCGCCGGCCGGCAGCCGCCGGCGGTGCAGGTCGCCCTTGCGGCGGCCTATCGCAATCTGGGCCGGCTGCCGCAGGGGGAGCGCCTGCTGGCGGCCGACTGGCCGGACTGCATGCTGCCGCTCCTGCGCCGGCATCTGGCCGACCCGCCGCGGGAGCGCCAGCTGGCGGCGGAGATCCCGGCCCTTTTCGAGATCGCCGACCCGGTGTCGCGGCAGGTCATGGCACATTACGACCGCGCGCCCTATCCGCGCTGGTCGGCGGTGCCCGTGCCGCCGCCCGCGGCGCGCCAGCAGCGCGATGCGCCGCAGCCGCTTCAGGCGGTGCTGCGCAGCCGCTTCCCGCTGCTGCCGGCGGCGCTGTGGCCGGCGCCCGGCGCGGGCGAGATCCTGGATGCCGGCTGCGGCACCGGGCAGCTCACCCTGGAGCTGGCCGCCACCTATGCCCACACAAGCTATACCGCCATGGATCTGTCGCGGCGGGCGCTGGCCTATGCGCAGCGCAAATGCGCCGAGGCCGGTGTTGACGGCATCCGCTTCCTGCAGGGCGACATCCTGCAGCTGGCGGGGACGGAGCTGCGCTTCGACCTGGTCAACGCGATCGGCCTGCTGCACCACCTTGCCGACCCGATGGCGGGATGGCGGGCCCTGACCGGCGCCACCCGGCCCGGCGGGGTGCAGCGGATCGGGCTCTATTCGCGGCTCGGCCGCACGCCCGTCGCGACGGCGCGCCGGGTCCTCGCCGACCTGGTGCCGGCGCAGCCGGACGACGCCGCGCTGCGGGCCGCCCGCCCGCGCCTGGTCGAGGCGGTGGATGCGGAAACCCGCGCCGTGATCACGCGGGCGCCGGACTTCTTCGCCCTGGGCACCCTGCGCGACATGCTGCTGCATGTGCAGGAGCATGTCTTCGACCTGACGGCGGTCGCGACCATGCTGTCGGTGCAGGAGCTGGACTTCCTGGGTTTCGACCTGCCCGACCCGTCGCTCTATGCGGCCTATGCCGCGTTCGCGCCGCACGACCCGCAGATGCGCGACCTGGAGAGCTGGGCGCGGTTCGAGGCGGAGAACCCCTCGACCTTCCGCGGCATGTACGTGTTCTGGGCGCGCAAGCGGGACGGCTAGCGCATCCTGCGTCCGTTCGGACGCAGACAAGATGCGCTATCTTGTTGAAATCGATCAACTTATTGCCGCTCGGATGATTCCATCCGAGTGCA
>MDTD01056733.1_pt1 | contig 21037 bp, 27 predicted proteins | sample 811221 | NCBI WGS metagenome assembly MDTD01 (sample SAMN05326646, study PRJNA326480) | marine metagenome | isolation source: seawater | place: Pacific Ocean: South West | collected 2011
GGTCCAAGGGGGTGGTCCAAGGGGGTGGTCCAAGGGGGGTTGGTCCAAGGGGGTGGTCCAAGGGGGGGTGGTCCAAGGGGGTGGTCCAAGGGGGTGGTCCAAGGGGGGTTGGTCCAAGGGGGTGGTCCAAGGGGGGTTGGTCCAAGGGGGGGGGGGGTTGGGGGGTCCAAGGCTCCCGCGTCTGGATGCCCCGCTCTCGACCGGTTCCTTTTCACACGCCCTGGTGACGCGCCCTGACGAGGGCCTTCCCGTGGCGCAGCGCCTCCTTCCAACGAGTGCTCGGAGGTTTCTCCTTGCAGCACGCCGGAGAGCACGGTCCGACAACCACATCGGGGCATGCGTCACACGACGTGTGGGTGAGACACCGCCCCCGGCACACGACCCACTCGTGCACCGCGACGCTGGCATTGCGTGCCGTCCTGACCGGCATCCGCACACTGTCGTATCCCTTCTTGAGCGCGGCCGCGCACAGGCCAGGTTCGCTGTGCCGCGAATTGCAACGAGGGTCCCTGTGGCACGGCGCCAAGACGCGGCCGACCTCGGCCGCGCTCACGGTTGCATCAATGAACGGGTACGCCTCGCTCTTGTCGCGCAGCAGCAGCGGATTCGAGACGTTCACGACCAGGACTGGGAGCGTCTTGCGCGTCTCGCCGTCGTGCTCAAAAAACCAGCATCCGTACCCGGCACCGTCACAGCCGAATCCGTGGCGCACCGGGTGGAAGCGGTAGACGAGCAATCCGATCACACCGGCGACCGGGCCGAGCATTCGAGGCCTCGTGCCATGGTGCGGCAATCTGAGCCTCGCCCGTGGGATCAGATTGCGAGCACCGCCCGATTGCTGCGCCGTCCACCTGTCGCGGCGGATGATCCGCGCCGCAATCATCGTAGGCGCGGTCGTTCTCGTACAGTGGCTGGCCACGGAGGCCGCGCTGCGCGGCGAGTGGCCTTGGTCCATTGCGCCACCGAGGGTGTCTCTCTACGCTACGAGTGTGATATCTTTGTTCTTTTTCACCAGTCTGTACTTGGAGCTTGTGCTCCCCGGCCGCCCGTACAAGGGCCCCCTGTCGACGTGTGGGCAGCAGGAGACGTACAAGGACAACGCCGTCGCCCACTGCGTGTTCTCGCACATCGTCTTCTTCTTGGGTGCGTCACTCGGCCTGTGGCCGATGAGCGTCCTGGCCGCGCGGTACGACGAGATCCTGTCGACCCTGAACGTGATCGGCTTCGGGGTGAGCGTGCTCCTCCTTTTGAAGGGTCGGCATTTCCCCAGCGGACCCACCCCTCCCGCACGAGGCGGCCTGCACGACTTCTTCTGGGGGGTCGAACTGTATCCGAAGGTGTGCGGACTCTCCGTCAAGCGCGTATTCAATTGCAGATTCTCGATGTTGTTCTGGATGTTGCACAGCGTGTCGTCCGTCTTCCATGAGCACGAGCGCCACGGATCCGTTTCCGAAGCTGGAATTGCAGTGGCAGTCTCTCAGTGGTTGTACCTGCTGAAATTCTTCTGTTGGGAGCGCGGCTACATGAGCTCGCTGGACATTGTCATGGACAGGTGTGGATTCTACCTCATATGGGGAGTTATCGCGTTTGTGCCGGCGGTGTACACCGTGCACCTGAGGTGCGTGGCCGAGCGCGGCCGGGGCACCGACGCGCCGTGGTGGACGCTGGCCTTCTCTGTGCTTTCCATCTTTCTCAATTACCGCTCGGACCTCGCCCGCTACCGCTTCCGGCATACGCCCGCACCCACGCAATCCTTCATCGCCGTCACCTACCAGGTCGAGCGAGGCGGACACAAGACGATCGAACAGTCGCGCTTGCTGGTCGCGGGGGTGTGGGGCGCCCTGAGACACCCGAACTACCTCTTCGAGCTCTGCGTGGCCTGGTCCTGGGTGGCGCTCTCGGACCCCCTCGGCACGCGGGGCGTCTCGGCGCTCTACGCCCTCGTGCTCACGATCTTGCTGTTCCACCGCGCGAAGCGCGACGAGGCCAAATGCCTCGCGAAGTACGGCCCCGGCTACCAGGAGTACATGCGGCGCGTGCCGAGCCGTATCATCCCGTGGATCTGGTAGCGCATCGCCACCGCGCGCGCGCCCATCACGGGCGCCCGACCTGCACCGGCCGGATTCCCACCGCCCCATGCGCCGCCGCGCGGTTCTCCGCCTCGAGGTACTCCCTCGCGGTCTCCGCGTCCTGCGAGCTGGCGGTCCAGTAGGCGTTGCCGTACATGACAAAGAGCTGTGCGTCCGACTCGATCGGCCGCGCGACGACGGCCATGCTGAGGCCCTTCACGTAGGCCAGTTGGCAGTTGAGCTTCGCATTACTGGCGATCAAATACTTCAATTGGTAGTTCGGCTGGTCGACCATGCAGGCGCCGTCGTTGATGATGTGCGCGCACGCGCTGGGCGTGTCTTCACGCGGGTCTCCGACGCCGCGGAGTTGGAAGAGAGGCTCTTCTCGCGACGAGTTGCAGAGGTCGATGCCGTAGGTGGGCACGAGGGACGACCACTCGTCGGCGACCTGCTGCGCGTCGGCGCTCCTTGTCTGGAGGACGACGCGGTCGCCCCGGAACGGCAGGCCGACCATGTACGTCGTCCACAGCGTGGCCACGTCGCCCCGCTCGAGGGCGCGGGTCGCAAAGACGCCGCGCCCCATGACGCCGGCGTCTCCGACCCGAACATTGTCCAGGTCGAACTTAACGTTCGGCGACAGGAGCGCCATCGCGAGATCGATGCAGAAATCGACGGCGTCGGCGCCGGAGCGTCTCACGATCCTCGCCATCAGGTCTGGGATGAATGGCTGGTTGAGCACGGCCGTCTCCACGACCGCCTCGGCGTCGAGCATCCCGGCTTCCGGGAGCTCGGTGAGCGGCAGATTGAATGCCTCCTCGACCCACGCGTTGACGCCATGGATGGTCTTGTCGGCCAGAGGTATGAGGCCATCCTCTCCTCGCGTCGCATCGATGTGCTTCAGTCCGATCGCGTAGCAGATTGTGAGGAGGCCCGGGAGCGGCATCTCGGTCGATGCGGCGAGCGCGCGCAGTCCGTGGGCGGTGCACGGCGGGAGCGCGGACGCCTCCGCGGAGATTTGTTGCGACGAGATCATGCCCGACTCGCACCGCTCGACGAGCAGCGGCGGTCCTGATCTCTTCCACGCGTGGTACGCATCGGCGACGAACTGGGAGAGCCGCGGGTCGGCCATCGTAGGAAATGTGGAAGGGAGGCGGATGGGGCGACGTGGCCGCATTTTCATCTGCCCAAGTTCGGCTCCCTTGCGAAAGGGGTGTGGAATGGATGGGGTGTGGGAATGTCGAGGGAGGGGAGGGATGGGGAAAGAAAAAAAGGGACTTTGTGAAACAGAGGGCGGATGTTCGTGCTGCTGCTGACACTCGCCGCCGCGCTGTGCGTGGCGGTGTGCGTGGCGGTGTGCGTGGCCGGTCGCTACCGCGCGCCCCGCCCCTACTGGCCCGCCCGAACGCTTCCCCAGCTGCGCGCGTTCACTCCCGAGACGCAGGCGCGGATCCGCCGGGAGCTCCTCTCGGGCGCACCCCCGTGGATCGCGTGGCCCGAGCGTTACCTGAAGGGCGGCGATGACTGGCATGTCATCCCGCTGTTCGCGTTCGGCACGTGGCTGGCGCCGAGCGCCCTGTTCCCGCACACCACATCCGTCCTCAGACGGTGCGAGGGGATGAGGACGGCGCTCTTCTCCAAGCTCAACCCGGGGACGAGGCTGACGCCGCACCACGGCTACGCCTGCCTCTCCAACCGTATGCTGCGGTGCCACGTGGTGCTGCAGTGCGAGGCACGGAAGTCCTACCTTGAGGTGAATGGGAAGAGGAGATATGTGTCTCAGGGAGATGTCGTGGTCTTCGACGACTCGCTGCTTCACACGGCTGGCAACGAGGGCGGCCTTCCGCGCTTCGTGCTGCTGGTCGACTTTGACCGCCCGCGCTGCGTCGCACCTGGGACATCGCCGGTAGAGGCGACCACAGACGAGCTCGTGGCGCTCTGCAAGGAGTTCGGGATTCCGGAGGCGCGCGTAGGTTAAGTAAATTACTTCAGCGATTCCATCCATTCCATGAGCTCGGCCTCCGACATGGCCTCTTCTTGAAGCGCCTCCTCTGGATTAAGCGCCATCAGCATGCTCGCCGCTTCTTCATCTCCCAATTGATGCACCGCCAATTCTTTGGGGTCAATCGGCACCAAGGGGCCGAGGTTGTCGAATGCGTCGTCCACCTCCTCGTGCGACCCTTCTTTCTGTTGCTTCTTTTTCGCCTTGCCCGCCTTACCGGCGTTGCTCGCTGTAGGCTTGCTCGTACTCTTGGGGCGCTTCGCACCCTCGCCTTCTGGCATGCTCGGCTCGAAGGGAAGCTCCAGGCGCGCCAGGTCTCTCTTTGCCCTCTCTCTCGTTTCCTTATCGTATGTACGGATAAGCAGTTCGTCGGGGTTTTTCAGGAACGCTTCGAACTCTCGCAGCACGAGATCTTGCCATGGTTTGCTGGAGTTGTCTCTCAGCTTCTCAACCTCGATATCGTCGGGGATAGTGACGAGCGCCGGCTTCGCCTGGGTCAGCGGATACAGGAGCGCCTTCCGCGCCGCGAGCTCGCCGGCGCAGAGCGTGACCGGCTGGTGTCCCTTGGGCCGTTTCGCTCTCCTCTTTTTGCAATTCTTGTACCTTTCCGGCTCGTCCGCATACCGGGTGCCATACGCCGTCAGGGCGGCCGCCACCCATGGATTCGTATAGGTCCCCCCCTGGAACCAGAGGTTTGCTTCCTCGTTGGCCTGCTCGTTTCCCTCTGGCTTCACCCAGTACGTGAGTTGCTTTTGGGCCACGTATCGCCGCAGCTGCCCGAGCTCCACGCTACCATCGTCGCCCACCACGTTGCGCGCCACACGCAGCTTCTTGATGCCCGGGGGGAACTTCGGCTTCTGGACCTTCTTCTTCAAGCACGTCGGCTGCTCGGACGGATAGTCGTCGTACAGTTTGCGCGCTATTTTGCCAATGGGCCCGTCGAGCAGCAAGTGCGACACGACGACGGCGCCGTTGATCTTGCCGTGGTAGCGCGTCTTGCTGTCCTTGTCGAAGAACTCTTGGTTCGACGACGACCTTATGTTCTTCCCCAGCTTGTAGAGATTCAGGTAGTCATTCGTGGTGGCGTGCAGCGCGGAACACCCTTCCTCGTCCCACGGGTTGCCTCTCTCGTCGTCGGGGAGACGCTCGAGGGTCTTCCACCACCATTTCCCCTTCTCGGACGTCGCCGAGTCGCGGCCGCTCGTCGCCGAGTCGCGGCCGCTCGTCGTCGAGTCGCGGCCGCTCGTCTCCGATGACGAGGACGCGCGATAGGCTCTTCGGCGAGATGCCATCTTTGCATTGTCCAACACAAAAAAAAGTCTCAAATTCGGGCGAAAGTTTTCCTGCCCACCACAACATCTTTTTGTTGGCGTACTTGTAGTGACCGCGCCGCGCGATCGCCCGAGATCGCCCGATGCGAGACCGCTCGACGCAGATAATGCGCTCGGAGATGGAAGGCCTCGTGGAGCTGCGCGAGCGCGAGGCGGAGCTCAGCAAGTGTCGCGGGAAGGGCCTGCCGGTGCGCGGCCCCTCCGAGAGGCTGCTGCGCGCGCGCGCGAACCTCAGGCGGGTCCTGCTCGCGCGCGAGGCCGCGTGCCAGCCCCGCGCCAGAACACTCGAGAGGTGGTGGCGCGCCCCGTCGTCGTCGCGCGCGGCCGCGCCGCGCCAGGCGCGCGCCTGCGTCGACACGCTCACCCTGTGCCGCATCTACGGCACAGACGTCCCCTCGCGGATCGTCAGGACGCTGAGGGACGTCGAACGCATCCTGCTCGTCGCGTCCTCCAGGGCGCCATCCCTCGCGGAGCAGCGCACCGGGCGCGGCGTGGCGCCCTGCCAGTACGTGCCCGAGTTTGCGACCCTGCAGAACCTCCGAGTCCGCGAGCACGCCGCGCTGTCCCTGCTCATCCGCTGGATCCTCAACGCGCGCCCCGCAGCCAAGCAGATCCGGGCCGCGACCCGCCGGTTCGGGGTCGAGCACGCCGACAAGCTCTGCAGCTTCGCGAGCCGCCTGCAGCCGTAGGGCCGGCACGAAGGGTTCGGACGCGCCGACGCTCTGGCGCTCAGAGGTTCAGGGCCTCGAACGGGATGTCGTCGGACTTCTCGATGGCGGTGTGCTTGAGGAGGGCCTCGTTGATCCGTCCGTTCATGAGGTCGATCGCCGTCCTCGCGGCCTTGACGTTCTCGTACAGCATCGAGAGGCCACCCTGCACCTCGTCGTTCTCGGCGTACAGCTGCATCGAGTCGCGCATGGTAGCGTACTCGCTCGTCACCTCGAGCCCCCGCTCGCGGGACGCCTTGCACGCGTCGAGCAGCTCCTGCCGCTTCGCGGCGTACTTCTGCGCACGGGCCTTCCGCTTCTCCTCGGTGACCGCCTTCATCTGCTCGTCGAGGACTGCTTTCTCCAGGACCATCTCCTGAAGCATTGGCACGAGAGAGTGGGTCACGAGCTGGACCACCACATTGGCGTCGTAGAGAGGCTTCAGGGCGTCTTCGAACCACCGCTGGTCTACGAGCGTCTTTACGAGCCCCTGCAGGCGCTTCTGCGCGCCCTCGACCTTCGCGGTCTGCAGCGCGTTCAGGAAGCGCATGGACTCGTCGAAGCTGTTGGGACGACGATAAATCATACGGCCCTTCGCTGTGTAGTACACGGGTCATCGTGTTTTTTCGCAATCTGACGGAACGCGATCCGCACGCGTTTATTGTTGGGCGAAATATTGAGCGGACTCTCGGTATGCAATCGCCGGCCGGACATGCGACCGGCGCGCTTCGCCCAATGTTCGGCAACCGCGGTGTGCGCGGTGTGCGCGGCGGTCGGCGCGTCCGGGCTCGGCGAGTCGGTGGGGGACGACGCGTGCCTGCTCACCTGCGAGGACGCGCGGAGTCTGTGGTTTCCCGTGCGCGCGTCGGACGGCAGGGTGTACGACGCGCGCGCGCTTCGCCAGTGGCTCTCGGTCTGCGCGGAGAGCGACCGCCCCCTCGGCGTGATACCGGGCCAGACGATCTGGGACATCCGACCGGCCTCCTACCAACGCAACTGCTACGGGGCGCTCGTCGCGCTGTGCCGCTGGTGCGGCTACGTGATGTGCGTGTGCGTCGAACTTGCATGCCGAGGGGCTCGCTCGCTGCGGGGCTCGCCCGGGCGCGCGCGCGCCACCACCCCGCCGCCGACGCCGGGCTGCGGTCGCCCCGCGCGCTCTCCACCGCGCCGCCGCGACCCCGCCGCGACCCCGCCGCGCGAACGGCCCGTCACCGCTTGCGCTTGTTGGCGCGCCCCGCCGCTGCGTGGCTTTGTCCACTCGGACGACTCGCCGTTCGTGCGCGTTGTGCCTCGAGCGGATCGCGCGATGCTCGCTGCGCTACCTCGGCGCGCGCGAGAAGTGAGGCTGCGGGTGCTCGGTGCATCGGGTTGAGCTGCGCCAGGCTGTCGATGAGGTTCTGCATGAGCTCGGTCTTGTCGATCGGGGCGCGCTCGTACCCGAGCAGGGCGGTCGGCGACTTCGCGACGGGCACCTTCCGGTGCAAGAATATGCGTTCAACGATCGATTCCTTGGAGCCGCTGTACGGCGGGGCGCCGCTCCACAGGTCGGCGAGCACGATGCCAAGAGACCACAGGTCCGCTCGCTTGTCGTAGGGCCTCTGCCCGAGCAGCAGCTCGGGCGAGCGGTACTCGACGGCCTGCACGTTGAGCGTCATCAGCCGCTCGGCGTCGCTCGCCATCCCGAGGTCGGCGATGACCAGCTTCCGGCCACTCAGCAGGAAGTTGTCGAGCTTCAGGTCCCGGTGCGCGATGCCGCGCTCGTGCAGCGCGTCGAGGCACTTGACCATGTGGCAGGCCGCGGTCTCCTTGTCGACGCGCTCGCGCAGCTGCAGGAGGTTGGCCGAGGCGAGGTCCAGCACCATGTGCCCCCTCCCGCAGTGGACCCCCTCGTCGAGGAGCCGCGTCACCCGCGGATGGGCCGCCCGCTGCAGCATCCGCACTTCGCGTCGGAACAGCTCGCGCTGGCACTCCGTGGCGACGGGGACCGACTTCACCGCGACCGGCAGCGCACCCCACTTGCCGAGTCTGACCAATCCGTACACGCCACTGCCCAGGGTCCGGTCGGTGAGCTCCGTCTCCTTTCCGCTCGAGAGGCGGAGCATCCGGGCGCGTGCGGCGACCCGCGGCGAGCTCAATCTGACGACCACGGGTTCGCGCGCGCGCTCGCGCGCGGCGAACGCTCGCGCGCGTCAAATCCAGATGCGGTCGCCAAAGTCGGTGTAGAAGAAGGGAATGTTCGCCGACGTCGACGCAAAGTAGGCCTCCACCGTCTCGCCTTCGTGCACGTGGGAGCGGCGCTGCACCTGCCGCTTCAGTGCCGCCGCCGCCTGCGGCGTCCACACCGCCTCGAACGCGTTCGGGGTCGACGCCGAGCGGTGGGCGAGCAGCTGCCAGTGGAGGTCGCTGAAGAGCAGGAACACCGCGCCGACGGCATCGGCGACCTCGTACGTGTACAGCGAGGGGGCGCTCCGCGCGCGCGGCGACGTGATGTACACGCTCAGCCGGTGCTGGTGGAGGAAGGCCACCATCTCGGGCTGGTTGAGGAAGCTGCGCTCGGCGACGTCTCGGTAGGCCCGCGCGAACTTCCTCGCGTGCCGCGCGGCGAGCTCCGGCTGCACGCGCTGCAGCACCGCCTCGTAGATGCGATGGCGCACCTGCATGCGCCCCAACGCGCGGCGGGTCATCGCGAGGTGGACGACGGCAAGGACGTACGCGCCACAGTGGCCGTCCGGCCGCACGTTGACGCGCCGCAGGTCTTTGAGCGTCCTTTGGGAGAACGCGGCCGCGAACGGCTCGCCGGCCTCCATCGGGTACACTGCAGTCACGCCGATGGCCTTCACCACCTGCGAGGTGGGGTGGTCCGGCGCCGCCATCGCCGATTACACGTACGCGGTCGAAAAGTTCGTAGGGCGTTCGAATCCGACGGACCCCCGCTTTGCGAAGGTTTGATGGTGCCGCCCGTGCTTTTTTCACCAAGCATCTGTGCCCTTTCCTGTCCCTTCCCTTTTCCGTCCCACCCACACGCACCCTTTCTGCCCGGATGTCCGCCACCAAGCTCGGGCGCTGGTGCCTGCCCTCGTCGCCGCTGTATCGCAACCGGTGCAACCAGATGCTCAAAGGGACGCTGGCCGATTGCGACAATAGCACGTGGCCGCGCCCGCCCATCGGCGCCGAGCCCAAGTCGTGTGCGGAGCTGGGCCCATCGTCTCCGCAGACGCCCCGGTCGACGACGTCGCATCCTGCGCAGGACGCCGTCGGACGCGACGCTCTGACCGCGCTGATCGCACAGTTTCACGGCTGAGCACGGGGGGGTGTGGCCGGACACACGCGCCGATTTTCGCCACTCGGGGTGCAGAGTGATGAGCTTCGGCCTGGTGGCTGCGATGTTGGGGCTGGTTGCCGGCGCGCCCGTGCCCGCGCCGTGCCGCCGGGCGGCGGGCTTCTGTGGCGACCGGATGCGCGAGGCCGACTGCGTGCGCGCGGGCGAGCACACGCGCGTCGGGTTCGTCGGATGCGTGTGGTCGAGCAACGTGTTCGGCTCGCTCGAGTGCCGGGCCGACTTCGCTGGGGCGACGATCGCGCACGCGTGCGACCAAGAGACGCCGCCCTGAAGCGAGCGACAGAAACAAAAAGATTTTTTTCGCGCGAGGTCAGAACATGGGGCGGATGCCGCTCGCGAGCATCGACCAGACGTCGGTGCTGTGCCATCTCGCAAATCGGACGGGCGCCTGGCCCGAACGACCCCTCTGCGAAAATCGACTCTGCTACGATCATGCTCTGGGCAAGATGCTGTTCCAGCTGTCGCGCCAGGCGATCGGCCACGGCCGAAGCTCGACACCGACCACATACGCGCACGAACTGAATCACTGGACGAAGCACAGCCGCTGCCGTCGCGGCGAGAGCTTTTGGACGTGCTTGCTTGGCGAATCCCGCTGGAGCGGGCGCGAGGGGCGGGGCTGTGACCGGGTGCATGCCACCCCCAGCACTCTGGATCTGCAAGCTGGGCTCCTCTTCCTTTGGATCGGGCAGGGCAAGTCTTTGAATCCGGCGGCCGGCCGCGTGTGCAGTGTCCACATCAGGCAGGGGGACTCGTGCGATGTGAAGGTGGCCACCGAACGCCCCAAGACCGGTCGTGTCTGGGGCTCCCCCGGCGGGCGGAGGTGCGTCCACGAAGACGTCTACGTCAAGCTCGTCCAGAACATGACATGCGACACCATCCTCGTCGCGTCCGACTCGACGCGCGCGGTTCAGAGGATCGACGGCGCCTTTCGAGGACGAGTGCGATACAATGCGTTCACCAGGGCGGGATACACCCACGGGAAGGGCTGGATCGAGAACCGCAAGGATCTCGCGTCCGACTACCTGATTCGGATGTCGCTCCTCGACATGCGACTTCTCTTGGACGGCGACACGTTCCTCATGTCGAAGTGCTCGTACTACTCCAAGGTGGCGTGGATGGCCGCCTCGTTCCGACGAGGACGCTGGCTTCCGTACCACTCCGTCGACGAGTGCGCGCGGTGAGTTCCGCGCGGGGAGAATGTTCGACCTCCCTCTGTGCTCTGCGTGCGTGCGCAGGAGCAGTCGGGTGAAGACGCGAGGTCGCCAGGTCATCAGGTGAAGAACCTCACGATCTCCTCGGCGACCCACGCGCGGTAGCGGGAGCGCTGCGCGCGCACGGTCTTGCCCGTCGGCGCGGCCGAGGGGCTCCAGTCCTCGAAGCGGGTCTCGGTCGCGCCGCTGTCGGCGACGCCCTCGATGCCCACCCGGCTGGCGAGGCCTGCGAAGCTGTCGTCCAGCAGGTCCGAGTGGCCCACGCCCGGGTACACCTCGCGCGTGACGTCGCCCTCGATCTCGATCGCGAACTGGTCGGGGATGAAGGGTATCCTGCCCTGGCGCGAGAGGCCCGCCTCGAGGACGAGCGTCGGGTAGAGCGCGCGCGCGGTCTGCGTGCTGAGGCCGCCGCTGTCGACGCTCGGGACCGAGCACGGGTCGAGGAGCACGGCGCGCTTGACCGAGCACGACGCGAGCACGTCCGGATTGAGCGCCGAGTGGACGACCAGGCCGAGCTGGTCGACGCCGATCGCGCGCGCGACCTCGCGAAGCGTCTGCGCGGTCGGGTTGGGCTTGTCGAGCGTGAGGATCGTCACATTCTTTTGGAGGCTGGCCAGCAGGCTCGAGTACCCGCGAGCCGGCATCGCGTTGAAGAGCCCGCCGGCGAAGACGACGGGAGGGCCGTTGCCCTTCATGCGCACGGTGGCGCCGCTCGGCAGCGCGAGGGTCGAGCCGCGCGAGAGGAAGAAGCCGGTCGTGCACTGGGCGAGCGCGAGGAGCAGTGCGGCGCGCATGCACGAAGGAGAGAGGAGGGCTACCCCCCAGCCGAAGAAAAAATTGTGCGGACACATCGCTTCATTTCCTAACGAGCCCAAGTTGTGTAAAATCTTGCACTGCGTCCACATCAAGTCTTCTCAGAGGAGCACTTGTCGTTTTCATATGATCACCTTTTGTGTCTGTTATGGATTTCAATTGAATCTCGCACGTCATTCTACCGTCACAAGTTGCCTTTATTGTGTAGTGTTTATCTGAAGGTTGGCTCAGATTCGTCACGTCGTTAATGAACGTCTCATTATTAGGTTCTCCTGCGAGCAACACCACGGCCCCAAGACACGTCGAGCGTGACTCATCGCCATACCAACCCAAAAACCTATTTTTCTCATCGTATGTGAAGTACCTCAGATTCCACCGTCCCAACATTATGGGCTCGCCCAACTTGTAGGCCTTGAAATGCCGCACCCATCCGCTGGGTGTATACGTTTTGCACCCTTGCGTACCGCGCCCTCTGTACGTCGAGTGCTTCCAGGTCTTCGAGGCGCCCTGCATGGCCTCTTTGAGCGAGCACGCGTGGGCGGAGCGGTACTTCATGACGTGGGACACCCACGCGGAGCGCTTGGCGCGCGTCGGCATCCTTTTCCACCCACGTCCACATTTTTTTCGATCTCATAGCACGGGCACCCGCGCCACAGCCTCCTGGACGACGTAGCCGAGCACGGCCACCATCGCGATCCGGCCGTTCCACACCTCGCCGGCCTGCAGGTCGAAGAACGCCTTCGAGCCGGGCACGGCGTCGCCTATGCGCCATCGGTAGTCGCCGGCGATGGGAGAGACGATGCGCTGCTTCCGGAGCTCGATCACCGCGCCGACGCCGAGGAACAGCAGGAGCGTGTCGAGGCGCAGGCCGCCGTTGACGAGGGACGGCGACAGCGCGTGGTCGGCCAGGAGGTTGGGGAGGTCGAACGTGGACGACAGGAGCGGGTTCAGCTTCTCCTGCGCCGGGTACGCGACCGCCGCGAGCATCGCGAGGCGGCCGTGCTTGAGCTCGGCCTCGCGGTACTTGTGGATCCGCTCGGGGACGGTGCACGACGGGTAGGCGAGCTTGCTCGACGAGAGGCGCAGCGGGTCGAAGCGCACGTTGCCGGCGAGCGCCGAGGACGCGAGCGGATCGACAAGTGCGAGACCCAGCGAGAGGGCGAAGAGCATTTGCACGTCGCGACGCAAAATGCGCCGACCGCACCGAACGCGCCTCGAGAGGCGCGGCGGCGCCTTTTTTGTGTTGGACATGGGCAACACGACACGCCTGATGCGTCCACTTCTGTTGCTCCTGCTGCTGCCGACGACGGTCAGGTCATCGCACGGCCCACACCTTGCGCTCGTCGGTACGACGGAGGGAACGTTCACGCCGGCGCAGGCGCATCCTTTCATGGACCAGTATCGTTTTATGGCTGACGATTACGGCGGCGAGTCGCACCGGATGTATGTCGCCGGGTGGGACGGTGCGACGGGACATCAGTCCTTCGCCCAGTACAATTTCAACGCCACGGGCGCACCCATAAGTTGGTCAAGGAGCCTCGACCTCAACACACAAAACTATGAGAAGCACGGTATACGTTCGGACGAGGGCTGGCTCGTAAGCGCGTACGGCAACGCGTTGCACGACGCACAATCCAGCAACGTCCTCTGGACCAACGTCAATGTCAGCACCCACGTCTGGGACGTCGCCGATCCCTTTTACATGTCTTGCGACAGCCACGAATGTATGAGAGGGAGGTACGACAATGGGAATGTCGAAACATTCGAATTCCACAACGCAACGTTGTGTGGCTTTTTCGAGGATGACGACGATCGGACATCGTTCGCGCTCAATGAAACGCACGTTTTGATCCGAGGAAGCGACACGCATCTGATTCAATATCCTCAATATCCATATGTGTTCACGGTAATGAACGAAATGTTCTCCGACGCGGGCGTCAACCCTGTCCCATTCACCGCGAGAAAGTGCATGTATTCGAATGGGGACGGGGACTGCGTGCATACCATCGTAATGGCGTTCAACGATAAGTTTGCCATCATAGACATCGATGAGTCAACCCAAAGCGCTAACGTACATGCAGGAGTGTCTACCAACGCGAAGATGACTCCTTGCGTACGCACACCCGAATGTCTCTTGTTTGCGTACGACGGCCCGTTTTCGGACAACCCCCAAATGATACTTCCCGATGCGTTGCCTACGTCGTTGGGCTTCCATAGCACTGGCTACGAGGAGAAGTTCACCAACGCTTCCGTCGTCATCTACGATTCGTACGTGCTGGTCGTTTCCAACGATACGAAGAAAGACATGAGATTGTACCGGATGACTCCTCCTCCTCCGTCGTCCCCTCCTCCGCCGTCCCCTCCGTCGTCCCCTCCGTCGTCCCCTCCTCCGCCGTCCCCTCCGTCGTCCCCTCCGTCGTCCCCTCCGTCGTCCCCTCCGTCGTCCCCTCCGTCGTCCCCTCCGTCGTCCCCTCCTCCGTCGTCCCCTCCTCCGTTCTCACCCCCTCCGTCGCCCACCGGACCGCGTCGTCTCATCGACGTGGCGTTGATCGTGATCGGCGCGCTGGCCGTGTCGGGAGCTGTTTGGCTGGTGTGCGGGCGGAACTTCGAGTTCGGCTTGGCTCGTGAGTGAGGAAGGTTCGGACAAGCGTCACGATTTTGGAGATCTTAACGTCAAAGAGACGGATGGGGCTTCCTGTTCGAGACGACGTGTGCGCCGCCCTCGCCGTGACCACCGCGGTCGTGGTCCTCGCAATGATCGGCAAGGCCGCCCGCGGAGAGCGTGCGCGGGCCCCTCAGATCACACGCGCTGCGCGCGAGCTGCTCGGGCAGAGTCAGACGTGGAGCGACATGGCCGCACAGGACCAGGAGAGCCTCTACAAGCTGCAGCACACGTGCATGGCCGCGGCCTACGCCAACGCCGCGCGCGTGCTCGCCGCGGACGACGAGCTCTTGCGTGCGAGCAACATCGACGTCCACCAGAAGCTGCGTGAGCTGGAGGCGGCGCAGCGGAAGCTCGTGTCGAAGATGAGCAAGGGGACGCCGAGCGTGGTGGACAAGGCGAAGGTGACGAAGGCAAAAGGGACCGACATCGGCGGCTCGTCCTGGCTCTGACGCCCTAACGCTTCAGGACTTGGAGTTCCGTCCCCTCAAAACTCTCCGGTTCAGACGTGTCCGTCGCCCGGCGCGGCGGCGGCGCAGTGCGACGGCGCTCGGCGGGATCCGTCGTGTCGAAGTCGGTGCTGATCAGCACCCACTCCTCCTCGTTCTCGTTCACCAGCAAGCCGACCACCGGGCCCGGTGGGCCCACCGGGCCCACCGGTGGCGCGTGTGAAGGCTGTGGTACGACGTCGCTCGGCGGATGCATGGAGCTCGCGCCCCTCCCTTTTTTTTCTTGTCACACATCTGCCCAGCGGCGCGTGATCCATCGGGGGAGCAGCCCGACCGCCTCGCACGTCCAAAAGGCGCTGAGCAGCACGAGCCCTCCCCAGAGGACGAAGGTGGCGGCGCCGGCACGTCCGTACGCATACGCCGTGAGGACGGGCATGAAGACGCACCTGCACACGACCCAGCTTCCGAGAAAGACGAGGTTGGTCCATCGGCGCTTGTGTACGCGGCTCACGTTGAGCGCGAAGGAGCTGAACTCGACGACGGCGGTGCTGTTCCAGAACAGCAGGTCCCGGTCGGGGATCGTGATCGCGCCCACCACCACGAGCGCGTGGTGGGCGAGCACGCTCACCAGTCGGCCAGGCCCCGGGACGCGCCGCGGAGACCGTAGCAGGAGGGCCGAGTCCACGACGTGGTAGAGCAGCGCCGCCCTCATCGCGAGGCGGCCCAGGGTGTGGCTGCCGACGACGGCGGCGGTCGTCCCCACCGTCGCGAACGCCAGCGCGATCACCGCGTTGATGACTTCGGGGCGAGGCGTGCCGCACTGCGCCATCCCCTCGCCTCGTGTTGACAGGGGGCGGTCGAAAAAAATCAGCTTCTCCCTCCAGCTCGGGAAACGAGGCCCGCCGACGGCGGGCGGGCAGCGCTCATGCGCACACACGCACACCTCGCACACACATCTGGCGATGTCCGCACTTGTGGACTCGGCCAACGGACTCGCCGACCTCTCGGGGTCGGTTCTCACACGCGCGGCCGTTTCGGCGCGGGCCGAGAGCGGGGGAGCTCATGCGCGAAACGCCACATAGCATCTATGAAGCGGTCCCAGTCGCCCATGTTCTTATCGCGGGGTCGGACATGGTGAAGGAACATGCCGCGAAGGTGTTTGATGTCCACACCGTCCTTTGCGCCCTCACGCTGAAAGAGCACGATGTAGTTCGGCATGCGGTAGTCGATGACGAACTCGAACTTGGAATTCTGGCCACCGTAGACGAGGCCGTTGATCATACCGACGACCCGCGAGATGGCCACCTGCATCCGATCGAGGACCTCGCGACGGTACTGACGAGGAACCGCGTGTGCCATTGAGAAAATCTCCATTTCGAGAAAGTCGCCTTTGACCGTGAGCTCCTTCGGGCGCTCGGAGAGCTTGCCCTGGATGTACGCGACCGCATCTGAGTTCGTAGCGAACATCAGGATCGAATTGTAATACTGCATCGCATTGTTGAATCTCGAGCAGACCGCCCCGCAGTGCGGGTGGCTCTCGCGAACAGGCGACTTGACGAGCACGGAATAAAGCCCCGCATCCTTGTACTTCTGGATGGCGGAATACGTCGGAGAGCTCACGGGCGACTGGAAGGAGGCCTGGGGAGGGGTAGGCGGCTTGGGCATCTCGAGGTGCATCGCGGGGGGGGTAGGCGGCTTCGGCATCTCGGGGGGCACCGGCGGCAGAAACGGCGGGGTGGGGGGCGGGGCGGAAGTCGGGATGCCAAGAATGCCATTCCTGATGACATCCAGGTGGCAGAGAACGACGCTTTTCATGTGGGGCGAGAGATTTTTCAAGTGATTCGGATCGATCTCGAGGATCGCCAAGAACTGCTTCTGCTCGTCGGTCGTCGAGGACATGACGTCTGCGCGAGAGAGCGGGGGTGTCAGTCTGGTGCGGCGAGTCGGGGCGATGGCGAACAAGGCATGTAGGTGTGGACCCCATCCGCCGTTGCGCACGCACCAGGCAGGTCACGAGCACCCGAGAGCGGCGGTGGGGAGAGGGGCGAGAAAGGGAGAGAGCGACGTACCAAGGACAGAGATTTGCTTGCGTTTTCTCCTGCCCGTCATCTGCCCAACCTCTGCCCGTTTCCCTCTCTTTCATACAGCCCCTTACTACACGTTACCTTTTCCCTCCTTGGGGCTCATAATGAGTCCACAAGCCTTGGTGCAACTGATCGGTCCGCGTGCACGCACCTCGACCTGCTCGGCGAGGATCACGCCTCGCTCCAATTCTTGCACGGACCGCCTGACTTGCTAAAGCGGTCCTCACACATTGGAACCTGAGCGGACTGCGGGTGAGACGGTGGGCGCTGCGACCGTACTCACTTGCTGCCGCACTTCTCGCCCTTGGTCTGGTAGCTGGTGGTCCACGGCGGCGGCGTGTACATGACGTTGCTGGTGTACGTGGACGGCGTGCAGATCGCCGACGTGCCCTTGCACTTGTTGTGGCTCAGGAAGGGCGTGTTCTTGGGGCGCGTCTGGAGGATCTCCTCGTTCGCGGTGGAGCGCGAGCACATCGTACCTTGAAACGGGCCCGACAGGTCTGTCATGAGAGGCTTTTACTTAGAGCGTCACAAAAAAATTGCGCGCGCGCCAAGGGCTTTTTTCTCAGACAGACGTTCAAATGCCGAGCGCCCTCGTCCAGGCCCTTCCGTTCACCAGCGCCGTTGCGTCGCTCGTCGGCCGCACCCTCAAGATCCGTCAGCTCCAGGGGGTGCCGCTCAATGAGAGCTTCGACAAGGAGCACCTCACGTCGATCCTCGTCGAGGTGTTCACGATCGGCGCCATCTGCGCGCTGGCCGCCGAAGGCGGCCGGGAGGGCAGCGTGTTCAAGGGCGCGTTCATCGGGACGGTCGCGGCCATCGTCGCGTACATCCTACCCAAGCTCTACATATCGCCGATGCTCAAGAAGCACTGTGGATCGTGCACGCAGTGGGGCACCGTCGGGCTCGGCATCACCATGCTGCTGATCCTCTACATCTGCCTGTCGCTGCTGAACTGGTTCTTGCTGAGCTGAGCTCACTCGCGGTCCTCGGTAATCACGGCACAGGTGACACGATCGAATAACCACAGGCCGCACGCGAGGAGCGGCACGGCCACGACGACGACTACGGATACCATGGTGAGCGAGTCGATGAGGAGGCTGTCGAGGTCGTCCATCTTTTCTCATCCACGTCGACAAAAAAAGGCGGCGCGTCAGATTGCCACGCCGGCGGCGGCCGGGGCCGAAACATACAAGCGATACAGGGCGTCATGGCGAAGCCCGGGCGCGGCCACAACCCGCTGACCAAGCTCTTCGACGAGTTCTGCTCCGACAAGGGCACGCACTATCTGAGCAGGCACCACTACAGCGAGGCCTACCACTCCATCCTGGAGACGCGCCGCGTCGACGCCATGATCGAGATAGGAATCGGCGAGGACACCGCGCCGAGCATAGCCTCGTGGAAACGTTACTTCCCGGATGCGCAGATATACGCACTCGACATCACAAAGCAGAAAGACTTCAACATGCGCGCGGAGACGGGGATCACCGAACGCCTGCGCCAGCGCCAGCGCGCGGGCGGGTGCGAGCACGACGAGCGCCTGTGGGACCGCCGAGCGCATCTGTCGCTCGACACGGACGCGACGCGCGCCGACGACCTGGCGCGCGCCAACCTCCCGAAGTCCGCGCAGCTGATCATCGACGACGGCAGCCACGCGATGCGCGACCAGGAGGCGACTCTGGAGCTGCTGTGGCCGACGCTGAGTGAAGGCGGGTTGTATATAGTGGAGGACGTCTTCGTGGGCGCGCTGCCGTGGCGCATGAGCCATGCGCAGGATGCGCCGACGCAGAACTCGAACTGCGGCCACGAGTGCTTCTTCCCGCAGCGCCCCGCCGAGCATCCGCTGTTCGTCGACCGGTTCAACGTCGGCGGGCGCGACGTGTCGGCCCGCCCGGCGCTCAGGAACGCCACCACCAAGATCATGCAGGAGAACGACTGGTTCTGGGTCCTCACGGGGATGCACCAGGGTGGCGGCCTGGACTGCTCGCTCGTCATTCGCAAGAAGGGCGTGCCGTTCGCCGGGACGCGGGCCGCCGCCGCGCTCGGGCCTCCTCCGCAGCCCCCGCGCGCCGGCCGGCACGCCGGCATCACGGAGGTGGCGGAGGTGCCCCACGGCTCGGCGACCGCGCTGTTCGTCTGCCTTCTCCTCGGCGCGTCGCTCACGCTGAATGCGATCGCCTCGTACTTCTTCTGGAACCGACGCCACCACTACCGGTCCCTGCGCGACTGACGCCGCGCCTTCCGCCGCGCCTTCCGCCGCGCCTTCCGCCGCTCGCTCTCGCCCGGGGCCGCCAGACCCAAGCGCTTTTTTTGTGTGACAACGGAAAACACATGGAAACGGGGCGGCTGCGCCTGGCGGTCGCCACGCGGGCGATCGGACTCCTGCCGCGGACGCTGGGCGTGACCGAGCCCGCCACGTTGTGCGCGCCCAAGCCCCCTCGCATCATCCGAGAGCGCACCTGCGCGTTCGAGCTCCTCCTGGCGGTCGGCATGGTCGGCGTCCTCGTCGGCTGGATGCTGCGCCACACGCGCTGAGGCGGCTCCCCCTCCCTTCCCTTCACGCGTACGCGACGAGCGAAACGCGAGCGGAGCGGCCGGGCGGGTGTGCGAGTGCGGCGCGGAAGGCCTCGCCGGAGGCGACAACGATCTTCCCTGGGTCCGCCTCGAAGAAGGAGGACTCGTCGAGCGGGAAGCGCGTCGTCGGGTCGTTGGACGGCGAGACGACGTCCATCTCAGCGCTCAGCTGGTGGTCGGCGATTTGGTAAGCATCCGAGGCGGCCGCGCCCGGGTAGTGCACCACCAGGCTCCAGGAGGCCGGTGTTCGCCGTGCGCCCGCGTCGGCCAGTGCGCGCTCGAGGGCGTCGATCGCGACCCTCGCTCGCTCGTCCCCCTTCATGAGCTCGACCCACTCTGCGGACATCTTCAGCTCGAACCGATCGAGCGCTGGCAAGAGGCAGTCATCGGCGTCGCCGGAGCTTTCGGAGTCGCCGGAGCTTTCGGAGTCGCCGGGGTCGTCGGCGTCGCCGTTCGCATCTTCCTCGACACCCTCGGCGCCGTCGTTGCCCTCGCGGTGGATCTCGATCCCGAGGTCGGCCTGGAAGCCGCACGGATTCGTCTCCTGCACGAGCGCACAGACGGCGCCGACACAGCTCTCGATCGACGCGAGCTCTTCCGGCTGCATCGCGCGCGGCTCGGCCACCTTCGAGAGCTCGGCCACGAGCGCGTTGAGCTCGAACAGCTCGCACATCGCGTCGAGCGACGCGTCCAGCGCCTGGGCCGAGGGTGCGTCGACCACCCCCACGAACGGCTCTTGCAGGACCACCCGCATGCCTCGATGCTTTGCACCGGGGCGGCACAAAGAAGCCGCTCTCGCCGGAACGCGCCGCCGTGTCGTTCCGCCCCAACCGGCTATTTTGTGCGCGTCTCATACACATGGGATCGCGGGGGCTCCTGTCGGAACGGTACGCCTTTCAGCGGCTGGGGCTGCTGGACCGCCACATGAAGGCGTCCGAGACGGAGCTCATACGGGAGTTCGATGGCCTGTGCGTCCCGGAGGCGATCTTCGAGATCGAGGGCGGCACGGTGTCCGTCGAGGTCAAGCGCATCGTCGGCAACAGCCTACCGCGCGACGGTGGGGGGCGGCGGCGCATCACGCGGGTTCGTAACGGGAAGGAGCGGATCGTCTGGCCCTGGACCTCCTCGGTCGAGAGCGCGCTGTCGAAGCTGCAGGCGCCGATCGCCTCCACCTACGGGGTCGACGAGCACCTGGCGGTGTTCCTGATCCCGTCGTCCCTCCCCGCGCGGGTGAAGCAGCGCACGGTGCGCCACATCCACCGCGTCGCGCACCGCTTCTTCGTCGGGACGGACCCGGTGGTGAAGACGCGCTACCACATCTTCGAGACCCACAGCGACGTGTTCGACCGGTTGTGAGGGCGTACAAAAAATGATTGGGATACGTGTAACTGACTGTTTCGTTAATAGCAGGAAGCCTGTTCTCAACGTTGTCGAAGAAGATGCCGCGGCCAGCTCTCGTGTCGCACGGCGGCTACCGCCGCCTGCAGCATGTTGAGTGTCGCAAGGGCATCTCGATCTCGGCAACGATGAAGAACGCCGCAGGTGCCTCCGTCGGTCTTGTGGACGCGGACGCGCTCGCGCGCTTCGGTGTGCAGCGAACTCGAATCCATCGTGCGATCATTTTTTTTGAGCACCGTGTATGTATTTTTTTGCTGCAAATGGAGAAAGGTGGGTTCATGTGGGTCCTGTTTCCTTACCTTTTGCTGCAGTCTCCCGGCGGCACGATATTCGAAAACCGCACCGCGCTGCTGACGGCGCGCGACGCGTGGTGCGACAATCGAACCGCCGCGGACGCGAC
>MDTD01076433.1_pt1 | contig 21037 bp, 23 predicted proteins | sample 811221 | NCBI WGS metagenome assembly MDTD01 (sample SAMN05326646, study PRJNA326480) | marine metagenome | isolation source: seawater | place: Pacific Ocean: South West | collected 2011
CAATAAGCCACCGCCACTTTGCTATTCATCTGTTTGGCTTTCAATGAATGTTTTAGTATTAGATCCAAAAACAGTGTGCGTAGAAAAAAGTGAAAAATACCAAGCAGAGCAATTAGATAAACTAGGTATGGAGGTTATCCCAGTTGATTTGAGAGATGCCTATGCTTTTGGTGGTGGACTTCATTGTTGTACAGCTGACGTTTATAGAGAAGGAAATTTAAAAGATTATTTTCCCAAACAATAAAATTTAACTTGGATTTTTTTTTAAATATTCAATAAATTCTAAAACCTCAGAATATTTTTCATCGGGAATTTCTTTGTAACTCACATTAAACTTTTGCTTTACACAAAATGCAACATGCGCATATGAATTACGACCTTTAGGATGATTTGGATGGCTAGGCAATTCACCATCTAAAAAATCTCCAGCCTCCTGAATAATTTTCCATAATTTTATAGAATTTTCTTTATTCATTAATTTAAGATATAATATAAGCATATCATAGAATATTTTATCATGAACAAAGTTTTTAAATTAGGTGTTGCAGAATCAAATAATAAAAAAATAAATGAGGTAAATTCTATTCAGGTTGAGGCTAATAAAGGTATTGTTGGGGATAGACACTTTTCTGAATTTAATGATCCATATTGTCAGCTATCATTGATAGAATCAGAGAATATTGATTATTATAATTTAAAATATGGCTTAAATATTTCATATGTAGATTTCAGAAGAAATATAATCACCAAAGGTGTCCGATTAAATGAGCTAGTGGGAAAAAAATTTCTTATTGGAAATGTAAAAGTTGAAGGCATAGATTTGTGTAGACCTTGTAAACATTTAACAGAAGTTTTAAATCAAAGTAATATTCTTAAAGAATTTTTAAGAAAAGGAGGACTTCGTTGTCAGATACTTTCATCATCAAGTATTAGTATTGGTGATGAAATAAAGATATTAGAATAAATCTTAGTTTTCTTTTGTTTTATCCACATCAAATCTTTGTAATCCAGATGAAACACTTTTTTCTATAAAGTTTTCTTTTTCCTCAAAAGATCTTAATTTTTCCAATTCTTTTTGGCGTAATCTTTGCTCTCTTAAATTTTCCCTATGTTCTCTAGCTTTCTGTTCTCTGTCAAACTTTTCTTCCCATTCTTTAATTTTAATATATTCAAGTTGTTTTTGTTTCTCTTCTTCCTCTTTAATCAATTTTAAAGCTCGTTCCCTTCTTCGTTTCTCTTTTAATTCAAGACTCTTTTGCTCTTCTTCTCTTACCTTAAGATCAATGTCTTTTCTATTTTGTTCATCCTCGATTAATTTTAATTTTTTCTCTTTCTCCCTTAAATCATTTGTAATTAAAATGATATTTTCATCTTTTTTAATTAATCTATCATTCTCAATTTTTAATTTTTCTTCTTTAGCTTTTAGTTCTTTATCTTTAAGTCTTAACTCATCTTCCTTAGATCTTAATTTGTTATCTTCTTTTTTTAATTTTTCTTCTAATACTTTAAGTTCTTTTTTCTCCCTTATTATTTCATTATTCTCTTGAAGTTTTTTTAATTTTATTTCCTTAATTTTTTTGATTTCTTGATTCTTTTTAAAGTTTACAAATGCATTACTTAACGATCTTGTTGTAATAGTAGCAATTTTCGCCAGACCATTATTTCTTTTTGCAAGATTTTTTTTGGTTTTACTTTTTGAGTTTCTTTTTCTAGTCATTTTGTAAAAACGTATTTGAGCAAAGAATTAACTTTGATTCAATAAGTACTATTAAAAAATTTTAATACAGTGGTTATTTTGAGTTTCAACCTGTGAGCGATTATTATCTTGAAATTTACTTATATTTCATAATTTTTTTGCATTAATTAATTCAAAATATTATTAAACTTCAGTGAAAAAATTAAAAAAATTAATAATAGCATGTGATGGCGAGTCCGCGAGTGGCAAAAGCACAGCTGCCAAACTAATCTCAAAAAAATATAGATTATTATTACTTAATTCAGGACTTCTTTATAGATATGCGAGTAAGCTCGTAATAAATAATAATCCTACAAATTTAATATTTTTTTTAAAAAAGAAATTTAGTAAAGTTTCGTATAAAAAAATAGCCAGTCAAAATTTACACTCAGAAAAAATAAGTGACCATGTAGCTATTTTAGCAAAAAAAAAAAAGATAAGAGATATAATTAATAAATTTCAGAGAAAGATAATTAAAAACAACCAAAGGATTTGTGTAGAGGGTAGGGATATCGCAAGCAAAATTTTATCCAAAAAACCAAAATACGATATAGCTTTCTATTTTAAATGTAATCTTGATACCGCAAGTTACAGACGATGGATTGATTTAAAGAAAAAAGTTTCATTAAATGATGTTAAAAGATCCTTAAGAAAAAGGACAATAATGGATAAAAAAAGAGTTAATAGCCCTCTAATTAAAGTGAAAGATGCAATTTTAATAAGAACAGATAAATTATCTAAAAAACAGGTTTTATCTAAAATGGTAAAGTATATAAAAAATTTAGATTAAATTTTATTATCTTCTTTGATTGATTCCTCTATAGGCTCAGTTGTTGGGTTTAGCTCAATACCTGCAGGCGTAATTGTTTGGGGCATTGCAACAAACTGAGAGTCTGGATTATCTACTGTTTGTCTTACTTTCATTCTATAAATTCCAAAAATTCCAATAATCGAATGAAAGATAAATAAAAATATGAAAAATCCATTAGCACCAACAATATCCATGAATATCGAACATAAAAAAGGACCACTCATTGCACCCAAACCAAAAGCAAACTGAAGACCTGCGCCTGCAGCAACAAATTTTTCTTTTGAAATATAGTCATTTGTATGTGCTAAGATAAGTGAAAACATTGGTAAACTACAAAAAGAAAAGAGAATAAAAAAAATATAAAACCATAATTTACTTGTCGCTAAACCATCTGGTAAATACATTTGTTTTGAAACAAATATTGCAATAATTGAGAATATCGCTGCACCAAACGTACTAAATACAATTACTTTTCTTCTATCATAGATATCTGAAAGTTTTCCAATAGGAAATTGTGCAATCGAACCTGAAATAGCTAAAAGAAAAGTTACAATTGATATTTCTAATATAGTGAAATTCATAGAAGTTGCATAAACTGCCAGAAGAGTAAAAAGAGCTGATTGTATTGTTCCATAAAAAAGAGAACTTACAATTCCAAAAGGTGAAGCTTCATACAAATCTTTTAAATTCATCGCTTTAATTTTTTTGAATGTAGGCGGTTTTTTTTTAGTAAGTAAAATTGGAATTAATGCTATTGAGGTAATTACAGAAACTAAAATAAAAGGTTGGAAATTTTGTGGAGAACTAAAATTAAGTAAAAACATTCCAATTCCCATTGATCCATATAAAATAACCATGTAAACAGACAAAATACTTCCACGATTTCTATTATTTGATCTATCGTTAAGCCAACTTTCTGCAACTGTATAGATACAAACCATGCTTACACCAGTTAATATTCTTAATAAAAACCATATGAAAGGATGGATTAATATTGAGTGAACTAAAATTACTAATGATGCTAAAGATGCAAAGGCTGCAAAAACCCTTATGTGGCCCACTCTTGAAATTATATTTGGTATAGTGGCAGCTCCTATAAAATAACCAACAAAGTATCCAGACATCATAAAGCCGGTAGCTGTTAAACTGAATTCCTCTTGAACTGCGCGTACTCCAAGGAGAGAACCTTGAAAACCATATGCCATCATGATGCATCCCATTCCCAAAAATAGTGCCCAAGAATTTTTTAAAACTTTATTCATAAAAAGTGAGGTAATTATTCGCCATGTATTATTAAATCAAGTCTTAATTGTGACAAGACTAAGAATTTTTAAGCTTTAAAAATGAGTGAATGGCAATAGTTGAAATTATAACTAACCCCCCATAAAGAGTCTCAATACTTGGCTGTTCTTTGATAATTAACCAAACCCATAAAGGACCTATGATAGTTTCTAATAAGAAAAAGAGATTTACTTCTGCGGCGGGTATAAATCTTGGAGCTATAGTTACTAATACAAAGGGTATTGCAACACAAAGAATACACATTATAGGAATTATCAAAAGGTCATTTTCAGCAAGAATAAAACTTTCAATAAAAAATAATGCAAAAATTGCAACAAATAATTTTCCAATAACGGCAGCCGGAACTAAATTTTTAGTTTTTGCTGATCTGATAGTTACTGCACCAACAGCTAGTCCTAATGCAGTAATAAATCCTAAAATATCTCCATAAAAATTTCCCAATTTTAAAGAATCAAAAAAAATATAAATAACAGCAAAAAAAGTAATTATTATTGATATCCATGTTTTTTTATCAGGGGGTTCTTTTAAAAAAATACCACCCAAAATAGCAGATAACATCGGAGCAGTTGCAATCATAACTAGTGTGTTTGCCACATTAGTGTTTTGAATCGAAACTACAAAAGTTATATTAGTAACACTAAATGTTCCAATATAAATTAAACCTGCATAACCACTTGAGAGAAGAATCTTAAAGAAACTTATTCTGTAAATAAATAACATTACTAAAAAAACTGTAAAAAATGGAATTATCCCTCTATAAAAAACCAAACCCCAAGTATCTACATTAGATAATCTTATAAAAAGGGAGTCAGGCGTAATGAACATGACTGCAACAAAAGCCATTAGGGAGCCTTTTTGTTGGTCTGATAGATTTTTCATGCTTTTAGTTCACTCCAGAAAATTTTAGCTAAATTAATTTGTGAGAGATCATATAAAGTTTTTAATCCAGTAGGTGAGGTAACGTTAATATCACCATTAAGTTTTTCATCAATGAAATCAATCCCTGCAAAAAAAATATTATTGTTTTTTAAATCTTTTGCAATTAATTTGGATATTTTAATTTCTCTTTGAGTAAGTTTTGTATTTTTAGGTTTTGCACCTTTACTTAGGTTACTCAAGAATGATCCTTTTTTAGGCACTCTTGAAATTGCCCCCCATACTTTACCGTTTATAATAAATACTCGTTTATCTCCCTTACTAATTCTTTTTAAATATTCTTGACACATTACATAGCCATGTCTTTTTATAAAACTAGTGATAAGCTTTAAATCGATCCTTTTTAACAGGTGTATATCATTTCCACTATATCCATGAACAGGCTTAATAATTATTCTTTTATGCGTTTTAAAAAATTTTTTAATATCATCAATATTTTGAGAAAAAATAGTTTTAGGCATAAATTTTTGAAATTTAGTAGCATAAATTTTTTCAGAAATATTTCTAATAGATGAAGGATTATTTATGATTTTAACTTTATCTTTTATAAGATCTAAAATATAAGTAGATGAAATATATTCAACGTTAAATGGTGGATCTTGCCTAATTAAAATAAAATTACACTTACTTAAGTCAAGTTTTTGTTTTTTTAATATTTTGAAAAATTTTTTTTTGGAATAATCAAATCTAATAAAAAAACCTTTTGCAACAACTTTTTTATTTATTATTGATAAATTTTTTGGATCGTAATAGAAAATTTTATAATTTTTTTTTTGTATTTCGTGTGCTAAAAAAACACTTGTGTCAGTCGAAGGATTTAGTGATGAAGGGTAATTACCTTGGATTGCAACAATTCTATTTATCATACAATTCACTTAAATCTTCATTTTTTGAAAATTTACTGATCATATGATCTGCGTTCGTTGTTTTGTCGTCAATTACTTTTTGTAAATGATTAAGAAAAATACTTTCATTTTTTTTACCTTTATTCAAAATATCTCTATTTTCCAAACCTTTCCTTGATAATTTTAATAATTCGGTTGCCCAATAAAGAAGATCTTTTCCCATAAGATTTGTATTAAAACCTTTCTTTGGGGCCTCAATATATGCATTAATAATTTTATCTTTATCCCATTTTGAAATAAAGTCGAACACTTCATCTAAATTTCCATATAACATACCAACATTAAACGCTGGCCCAGAGCACAAACAGTCCCATCCACAAGTATCCATTGATCTAAGTTCAATATATTTTTTTAACCTATTTTCAGTAAATATCGTACTTAGATGAGTTGATAAATCATTTATAGTTGGTAATCTTTTTTCTACCTGACTAATTTTTCTGTTCATAAAATCTTTAAATATATATCTTTGACCTGAGATGTAATTTTCTTTTTCTTGGATGAAAAGAATTGGAAAATCCATTACAAAATCAGCGTATTTTTCAAAGTTCAAATTTTCAAAAAAAAATTTTGGCAATCCTCCTCTAGAAGTGTTTTGCCAAACTTTTGATCTATATGAGAGGTATTTACTTCTTTTTTTTTCAACAATTGATGAGTTAGCAAATAAAGCAATTGAAATTGGAACAATTGAATTAGCAATCTTAAATTTTTTCATAAAATCTTCCTCAGAGCTGTAATCTATGTTTAATTGAGTTCCACAAGTTCGATACATCATGTCCAAGCTTAACTCTCCCCCTCGAGGCATATCTTTTGTCATTAATTTGTATCTTTGTTTAGGGTTGTTAGGTATATCATTAAGTTTTGAAATCGGATCAAAACCAACACTAACTATACTTATATTAAGTTTTTTTGTAGTTTGTCTTAGCTCAAACAAATAGTCGTGAGATTCTGCACAAGCCTCATGAATATTGTTAAGTTTTTCGCCAGATAATTCTATTTGGTTTCCAGGTTCTAGAGTAATATTTTTACCACCTTTATTTAACCCGATTATATTGTTCTTTTCAAGAATAGGATTCCAGCCAAATTCTAATAAAGCAGAAAACATCTCTTTTATTTTTACATAGCTAACTCTTTGATTTGTTAGATTATCAAACAGAAATTTTTCATGCTCAATTCCAATTTTGAAATCCTTCGTTTTTTTTATTCCAGATTTAAAATATTCAATTATATGCTCTTTTTTCTCAATCATTGATTTATAATATTACTTTTTTTTTAATTCTAAAGATATGAATATGGTTTTCTAGAAAAAATTTTTTTTACCATTGGTTTAAAAAATTCTAGAGGTAAAGATTTATATTGTGGGTCAAAAGAATTTTGGTCATATTTTTCGCAAAAATTTATTGTGTCCTGATAGTATTTGTGATCTTTATATTTATCTCTTTTATTTTTGTCCCCACCCAAATGGTGTGCATAATAAAACATCTGAAATTCTCCGTGTTTTTCAATTATCCAATGAGTTTTTTCTGATACATAGGGTTTAAGAATAGCAGCAGCATATTCAGAATGGTTCATTGGTGCCAACTCATCTCCAATATCATGTAATAATGCAGCTACAACCATTTCTTCACTCTCTCCATTTTTGTAAGCTCTAGTTGCACTTTGAAGTGAGTGTTCAAGTCTTGATATTTGGTAACCCTCTAAAGTTTCTGTTAATCTAGACATGAATTTAAGTATTCTGTCGGCAGTTTTGCTGGCGAAATTTTTTTCGTGTTTATCTAAAAAAAGATAATCTTCTTTAGTTCCTTTTTTCATTTCTGTAAAACTTACTTTTTTCATAAATTAATTGTTTGATGCAGTGTTTAATAACGAAAGCTGTGTTACTTTATTATCTCCAAGTTCGTCAATTGGTTTAACAGGATAATCTCCAGTAAAATAATGATCAGTTAATTGTGGGTAGTTTTCATTTCTATTTTCAAATCCGATTGCTCTATACATACCATTCAGAGATAAAAATTTAAGTGATTTCGCCCCTATATATTCACATATTTCTTTGTTAGATTTATTTGCTGCAAGCAATTCTTTTTTTGTAGGGGTGTCTACTCCGTAAAAATCAGGGTATTTAATTTCAGGACAGGCTATCCTTACATGAACTTCTTTTGCACCTGCATCATAAAGCATTTTCACTATTTTATAAGAAGTGGTTCCTCTTACAAGTGAGTCGTCTACCAAAATTATTTTTTTGTTTTTAATTGCTGACTGATTGGCATTCAATTTTAATTTAACACCTAAGCTTCTAATTTTTTGGCTAGGCTCTATAAAAGTCCTTCCAACATAATGATTACGCACTAGACCTAGTTCAAAATTCATACCCCGACACTGAGCAAAACCTAAGGCAGCAGCATTACCCGAGTCAGGAACAGGAACAACTATATCTGCCTGAACATCGTTTTCTTTTGCTAATTCTACACCAAGGTTTTTTCGATGTTCATAAGCTGTTTTTTTACTTATTATACTATCTGGTCTTGCAAAGTATATATATTCAAAAACACAAGGTCTAACTTTCTTAGGTGGAAATGGCTTAATACTTTTTATTGTATTTTTTTCAATAAGAACAATTTCTCCATTTTCTACCTCTCTGATAAATTTTGCTCCAATAATATCTAATGCACAAGTTTCCGAAGCTAAAACATAGCTATTTTTTAATTTTCCAATTACCAAAGGCCTTATACCAAAAGGATCTCTTACTCCGATTAATGAATTTTGTGTAAGCATCACTAAAGCAAAGCCACCCTGTATTTGAAAAATTGCATCAACGATTTTATCAATTGTCTTTGATCTTTTTGACTTAGCTATTAATTGAACGATAGTCTCGGTATCAGATGTAGTATAAAAAATTGCACCATCTTCAACAAGTTTTTTTCTTAAGTAAATTGAGTTAGTCAAATTTCCATTATGTGCTACACCAATACCACCTGCATTAGTGTCTGCAAAAAAAGGCTGAATATTTCTCAGGGTATTTTCACCTGTTGTACTATATCGGTTATGACCTATTGCATAGTCTCCGGGGAGTTTATTAAGCACTTTTTCTTTATTAAAATTATCTCCAACTAATCCAAAACGTTTTTCAGAAAAATACTGTTTTCCATTAAAAGTAACTATACCACAACCTTCTTGCCCTCGATGTTGAAGCGCATGAAGTCCAAGAGCTGTTAGTGCTGAAGCGTCTTTAGCATTACTTATTCCAAATACTCCACATTCCTCTTTAATTTTAGGATTAAAGTTCATTAATTCTTTCTTTTGAGTCTCGATACTTTTTTTCATCAGGAAATTCTTTAATTAGATAATTACTACCTTTTTCTAAATATGGAAAGGCGAATGATTTATCTAAATTTATTGGCCATTTGTCATAATTATACACTATATGTACAGCTGAAAAGATGCATATCGATATAATATATGCCCTTATAAATCCAAAAAAGAATCCAAATATAGTATCTAAACTTCCCATACCTGTATATTTGACAGCTTTGCTAATACCTTTATTTATCATTAATACCAAGAATATCACGATTACAAAGATTGTTATTCCCAAACCTATATCAAGCACGTATTCATTATCAATCATATCTTTGAAATAAGGTTTCAGCCTTGGGAAAATTAATAAAGTTATTACGTATGCAAATAACCATTTAGCCATTGACAAAATACTTAAAACAAATCCTTTTCGATAACATTTTATGAGCGAGGTTATGGTAATGATTATGTATAAAATATCTACAATTGAACTTGAGTCAAATAAATCCATCAGTACATCTGGCATAAATTTATTTTCCAAATGGCTTAATTAATAGGATCAGAGAAGGAAGTAAAGTTAGCACAGAAATCATTGCTAACAACATTGCTAATCCAGTAAAAATACCAAAATAAATTGTTGGGATAAATTTTGATAACACCAATATTGAAAAACCAAATACTATTGTAATCGAAGTATTTAGAATTGCTCTTCCAACTGTTGAATGACATAAATCTAATGTTTTGTGATAATCATTTGAATTGCTAAATTCTTCCTTAAATCTATAGATATAATGAATACTATTATCAACGGCGATACCGATTGTAATAGCAGCTATAGTAATTGTCATCATGTCTAAAGGGATTTCCATCAAACCAATAATACCTAGAATGAAAAAAGCAGCTATAAAATTTGGTACTACACCGATCAAAGATAGTTTGATATTTTTAAATAGGATTAAGAACATGCAAAATATACCTATTATTACTAAACCAAGAGTTAGAATTTGAGATTTGAAAAGACTTTGTAATAAATTATTAAATAAAATCAAAACCCCGGCAAGTTTGAATTCTTCATCTTTAAGTCCTATTTTGTTTTTTAAGTCATAATTAATTTTTTTAATTAGATCGTTTCTTCTCAAATTTTCTTGAGAGTCAATTATTCTTAAATTAATTCTCGCTTCATTATTTTTAATGGAAATATATGGGTCAATTATTTCTGTCCTGATACTTTCAGGGATTTTGGAATATAGCACTCCCATTTCTAAAGTTCCAAGAGGTTTGTTATTATTTAATAATGTTGCCACATCAATTATTGATGAGAAGGATAAAACCTTTCCAATTTGGGGCAAATTATCGAGATAATTATGAACTGATGAGATTTTATCTATTTTGTCTTTTGTAAACCAATACCTCTCATCATTTACATTCTCTTCATTATCCCAATCTTCAAACTCATCATCTACTTCCTTTTTTAAATTATTTTTTTTTGGAAATTTTAAGATCACTTCTAAAGGTGTAGTGCCTCCGAGCTTTTCATCAATAAGCTTCATTCCTTTGTAAATTTCAGTTTTTTTACTGAAATAATTAATGAAACTATTTTCTACTTCGAGGCGACTAATTCCAATCAAACTTAAAATTATTATTGAGCCAGTTATAAAAAAAATAATTTTTGAATTAGTTTGGGCTATTTTTGCAAAAAATGAGGTTATTACAGATACATCTTTTTTATTTAAAGAAATATTTTCCTCTGGTACAAAAGTAATCAGTGATGGAAGAAGTGTAAACGTTATTAAAAATGAAACTACAAGTCCTAAGGTCATCATCCAGCCAAAATCAATAATTGGTTTTATTTCACTAAAAGCTAAAGAAAGAAATGCTATAACGGTTGTGATTACAGTATATAAAATTGGCCAAAACATCTTATTTGTAGTCATCGTAATTAATTCTAAAATACTTTTATTTGAATAATTTTCTTTTAGTTGAAGAAATCTAGTACTCATGTGTATATTCATTGCCATTGTCAGGATTAACATTAAAGCAATAAAGTTTGAGGAAATTACGGTCACCTTCCAGCCAAGTAATCCTAATATTCCAATCATTATTATGACTGAGAAAAAACAACTACTAATTGGAACTATAATCCAAATTAATCTCCGAAAAATAAACCACAGTGTTCCTATTATAAATAATAATACTCCTATACCAAAAACTATTATATCGCTCTTGATAAATGTCATCATATCATCTGCAATCATAGGTATTCCACCTAAATGAATTTTTCCTATATCCTCATAACTTTTTATAACATCTCTTATTTCTAAAATATTTTGATGATTTTTTTTTTTTATTTTATCTTTATAGGCTTCAATCTCAGATTTTGATTTTGTTTTAATATCTTTGATAGGATCATTTTTTTTTAGATAAACAATAATACCACTTGTTTTACCATCTTCACTTATTACAAAATTTCTGAAAACTGGACTGCTCAATATTTCGTTAAAACCTCTATCTCTATCAATTTCATCGTCTTTTAAGGTTTTAAAATTTTTAAGTCTTTCTTGCAAAGGTGTATCAGAGCTATTTAGCAAGGGTACATCTAGCAATGTTACAACACTATGAACCCAATCTAAACTTTGAATTTTATATTTTAAGCTTAAAAGATTATTTATAGATACATCAGTAACCATACCTTCATCTGGAGTATATGTTAGGATTAAAAATTCTTTAGAGCCATATCTTTTTGATACTTCTTGAAGATATTTTAAGTCTGGGTCACCATCAATTAAAAGAGTTTCAGAAGATGCATCTAACCTAAAATCTTTTGAGTAATAGCCAAAACTTAGAACTATTATTAACAATATTATGACAATTGATTTAGGGTTCTTAAGAATTAAATTTTGATAAATTTGGGCAAACATCTAACTCTTTTATATTGGAATTTAATTAGTTTGAGTATCTTTAAATTTGGTAAACATTGCCTCAAACTCAAGCATAATGTTTCCAGTTGGGCCATGTCTTTGCTTACCAATTATAATTTCTGCCAAATTAGAAACCTCGTTCATTTTTGCCTGCCATTCTGCATGTTCAACTGTTGCAGGTCTTGGTTCCTTATTTTCGAGATAATAAGACTCTCTATATACAAACATTACTACATCTGCATCTTGTTCAATAGAGCCAGATTCTCTAAGATCAGAAAGTTGTGGTTTTTTATTATCTCTTTGTTCTACTTGCCTAGACAGTTGAGACAGCGCTACCACAGGCACAGACAACTCTTTAGCAATAGCCTTCAAACCTTGGGTGATTTCAGATACTTCTTGAACTCTTCCATCTTTGTAATTAAATGAACCTCTCATAAGTTGTATATAATCAACAACAATCATCTCAAGACCGTGGATTCTTTTTATGCGTCTTGCTCTATTACTCATTGCAGCTATAGTTATAGCTGGAGTCTCATCAATATATAGCGGAAGTTCAGAAATATTTTTTGAGGTTTCTAGAAATTTATCGAATTGATCATCTGAAATTCTTCCACGTCTAATATCATTTGATTTAATCCTAGATTGTTCAGCTAGAATTCTTGTAGACAACTGTTCAGATGACATCTCGAGAGAAAAAAAAGCAACACATGATTTTTTACCGTTTTCTTGGAGTTTTTTTGAGGCATTAAAGGCAATGTTAGTTGCTAGAGCAGTTTTTCCCATCCCAGGTCTTCCGGCAATTATAACTAAGTCTGATTTGTGAAGACCACCGAGCCTGTCATCAAGATCTTTTAAGCCTGTGGGTACTCCTACAATACCTTCCTCATTTTTATATGCAGCAGAGGCCATCTCAATTGTTTGTCTCATTGCTTCATCAAATTTAATAAGTGAAGAATTAAAAGACCCTTTTTCTGCGAGATTAAAAAGTAATTTTTCTGAATTTTCTATAATATTTTGTCCAGATGTATTTAAATCGTTAAGTTTAGCAGTATCAATAGTTTGTTCAGAAATTTTGATAAGTTCTCTCCTAACGAACATATCGTATATAATTTTTGAATACTCAGTTGCTTGGCGTGTTGAGGTTGAAAATTTTGTAATTTTGACTAGATATTCTGGAACATTTAACTCATCATTTTCGTCCTTAAAATAATTTTTTAATGTGATTGGATTAGCAAGCATCCCTTTATATATTAAACTTTCAATAGCAGCAAAAATTTTTTGATGCATTGGATCATAAAAATTAGCGCTTGATACAATCATATTAATTTCATCAAATATTTCATTTGTAACTAAAATTGAACCTATAACAGATTGCTCAGCTTCTATATTGTTTGGGAGTTCTTTGAATTGATCTTTAACAATACTTAAATTTTTTTCCATTAGCTTATTCTATAATAAATCTTATTAATAAGAAAAAAAAAAAATATTGGGGAAAAAATTGTATAATTATTGAATTGTCTCGGCCGAAGAAACAGTAACATCTATTTCAGCATCAACTTCAGAGTGTAGTGAAATCTTCACCTTGAATTTACCAAGAGTCTTTATTTCTGTAACAGGTTGTATCATCGAAGGCTTTACCTCAACTTTGTCTATTTCGTAAATTAATTTCGAAATTTCAGTAGGTTTCACGGAACCATATAATTCGTTATTTTCAGTGCTTAATTTTTTAACACTGTAATTTTTTTTATTAATTTTCTCTGCTACTTTTTTTGCATCTTGTTTCTTTTCATTATCTTTTTTGGATAGTTCCGCTTTTATCTTTTCTACTTGTGAAATGTTTTCTTTAGACGCGTACAGTGCTTTTTTATTAGCAATCAAATAGTTTCTTGCGAAACCTCTTTTTACGTCAATTATTTCACCAATTGATCCAATCTTTTTTAAATTTTCAAGTAAAATTACTTTCATTTAAATTAATGCTAAATTTCGTGCTCTTTTAATTGATAATGATAATTCTCTTTGTTTTTTTTGACTTACATTCGTAATTCTTGAGGGTAAAATTTTGCCATTTTCTGAAATATATTTCTTTAAAAGCTTGATGTTTTTATAATCAATTTTAGGGGCACCTTTTAAAGATAAAGGACAACTTTTTTTAAATTTATATTTATTTGGTTGAAAAATACTTAACTTTGCGAAATTACTCTGCTTATTTTTTTTATTATTGTTATGTCTTTTAGGCATAATCAGTTTTTTACAGACTCCTTTTTATCGTTTTCATCTTTTTTTGAAAAATAATTTGTCTCAAGATCAAATTTTTTCACTTTAACAGTCAAATATCTTAGTAATTTCTTATCCAAAGACTCATTTTTCTCTAGTTCACTTATAACTTTGCCTTTACCCTTAATCTTAAAATGTAAGTAATTTCCTTTTCTATTTTTTTTGATTAAATAAGATAAATTTAAAAGACCCCAATTTTCAGTTTTGACAGTTTCGCCATCATTTTTTTCTATAATTTTTGAGTATTTTTCAATTAATTGCTTAATTTCACTTGGTGAAGTATCTTGCCTAGCAATTATAGTGTGCTCGTATAAATTCATTTATGTTCTTTAATAAAAAGTGAGGATATACTATTATAAACCTTCAATTACAATAGCAAAAAAAGTAAAAAAAAGGGTTTTTTTAGATGTTTTCAGTAATTTTTCCCGGACAAGGTTCTCAAATAGTAGGTATGGGAAAGGAGTTTTTTGACAACTTCAATTTAGTAAAAGAATTATTCAAAGAGGCTGATGAAGTTTTAAATTTTCCTTTATCGAAATTAATTTTAAATGGTCCTAAAGAAGAATTAGATTTAACAATCAATACCCAACCCGCCATATTTCTAATTAGTTACTCAATATTTAATGTTATAAAAAAAGAATTTAATATTGACTTACATAAGGCAAAGTATTTTGCTGGCCACTCATTAGGTGAATATTCTGCATTATCTTCTGCAGGTTATTTGAATTTTTCAGACACATTAAATCTTTTGAGAATAAGAGGAAATGCTATGCAAAATTCAATTCCAAAAGGAGAGGGGGGTATGCTAGCAATTCTAGGTTCAAAAGTTGAAGAAATTGAAAAAATTTTAGATGATAAGGAAGATAGTTTTTCTGTTCAAATAGCAAACGACAATTCAAATGGTCAAATCGTAGTAAGTGGTAAAAATAATGATTTAAACTCAATGATAGAAGCTTTGAAAACAAAAGGTATCAAAAGCATAAAATTACCAGTCAGCGCTCCTTTTCATTGTAAGTTAATGAATAACGCAACCAAGATAATGAAGAAAAAGTTAGAACAAACAAATTTTGTAGACGGAAAAAATATTCTAATTTCCAATGTTACTGCTAAAGAGATTTTGAATAAAGATGAATTAAAAAAATTACTTATTGAGCAAATTGAAAGTAGGGTTAGATGGAGAGAAAGTATAAATAAAATGATTGGTGACGGTATAAATCATTTTATTGAAATAGGGCCTGGAAAAGTGTTAACAGGCTTAATAAAAAGAATTAATAAAGATGTAAAATTAAATACAATTAATCAACAGAGTGATATAAAAGATCTTAAGATATGATTGATTTAAAAAATAAAAATATAATTGTAACTGGTGCCTCCGGTGGAATAGGAAATTCTATTGTTAAAAGACTAAATGATTATGGGGTAAATATTTTAGCCTCTGGGACTAAAATTGAAAAATTAAATGATTTAAAATTAAAATTTGATAAAATAAAAATTTTGAAGTTTGATATTTCAAAAGCCGATAAGATCGAAGAGTTCGTTGAAAATGCAACAAATGAACTTGGTGGTAAATTAGATTGTATTATAAATAATGCTGGTATTACTCAAGATAACCTAGCTATTAGGATGACTTTGGATGAATGGAAAAAAGTAGTAGATATTAATTTAACCTCTACTTTTTTGTTAAGTAAATTTGCTATTAAAAAAATGTTAAAAAATAAATCTGGAAAGATTGTTAATATAACTTCAGTTGTTGGACACACAGGAAATTTAGGCCAGGCAAATTATACGGCATCAAAGGCTGGAATTGTTGCAATGTCTAAAAGTTTAGCAATAGAGTACGCAAAAAAAAATATTAATGTTAATTGTATTTCACCAGGTTTTATAAAAACTGCTATGACAGACAAAATTGATGAGAAATTCAAAGAGGTAATAATCTCTAAGATCCCATCCTCAAGATTAGGGGAGCCAGAAGATGTAGCAAATGCTGTTCTTTTTTTAGCTTCAAATCAATCTAATTATATAAATGGGGAGACATTACATGTTAACGGAGGCATGTATATGGGTTGACAAAAGATGTTTTTAAACTAATAAGAATTTAAAACAATAAAGGATCAATATGTCAGAAGATGTTTCAAGTAAAGTTAAAAAAATAGTTGCAGATCACCTTGGTATAGATGAAGCTAAAGTTACAGAGGAATCAAGTTTTATTGATGATTTAGGCGCTGATAGCTTAGACACTGTTGAATTAGTAATGGCCTTTGAGGAAGAGTTTGGTTCAGAAATATCTGATAGTGAAGCTGAAAAAATTTTAACAGTTGGAGATGCTGTTAAGTTTATAGAAGGAAAAGCAAACTAGTTTTTAATGCCCACAGATAAAGATGGGGTAATGATTATTCTGTCCTCTCCGTCTGGAGCAGGAAAAACAACTTTAGTAAGTTTACTATCTAAGTTAAACAATTTTGAAATATCAATTTCTCATACAACTAGAAAGCCTAGACCTAGCGAGAGACCAGACAAAGATTATTATTTTGTTAATGAAGAAAATTTTAAAAGATTGATTAAAAATGGTGAATTTTTAGAATATGCGAAAGTTTTCAATAACTTTTATGGAACAACAAGGACTCCGGTAATTGATAAACTTAATAAAGGGAAAAATATTTTATTTGATATTGATTGGCAAGGTGCAGATCAAATAAAAAATAAAAAATTAGATTACAAACTAGTAACTTTTTTTATTTTGCCCCCTAGTAAAGAAGTACTATTTCAGAGATTATCCAATAGAGATATGAAAGATAAACTTATAGTAGAGGAAAGAATGAAACAATTTAGCCGTGATGTTCTTCATTGGATCAATTATGATTATGTTGTCATAAATGAAAATCTTGAGGAATGTTATTCTAAAATATATACCTTGATTAAAGCTGAAATAGAAAATGGCTCAAAAGATTATGATCCAGATTTTATAAGAGCGCATGTCGAAAGATTAACTACTTAATTTTTCAAATTCACGAGCTAATTTAAGATAGGTTTCGTAGTCTAAGTTTTGAGGTCTTAAATCTAAAGAAATATTCAATTTATCTAAAACTTTATCTTTTTTAGAAAATATTTGATAAAAAGGTTTTTTAATTTTTTTTCTTCGTTGATTAAAAAAAATTCTAGTAATCTTTTCCAAGCTATATGGATCCCTAAGTTTAAATGGATTCTTTTTATGTGAAAAAAATAATAATGAACTATCAATTTTTGGCTGAGGTGAAAAACAGTCAGGTTTAATATCTACAATTTTTTTAACATCTAATTTCCAATTAGCTATTATCGAAAGTCTTCCATATTTTGAGCTATTATGGCTTGATAAGATTCTATCTGCTACTTCTTTTTGAAACATAAGTATTAAATTTTTAAACCATATTTTTTTATCATCTAAATTTAAAATCCATTTACATAAAATTGCAGTAGAAATGTTATAAGGTAAATTACCGAATACCAATAATTGCTTTTCACAAAGTATATCCTCTTGAATATTTAATATGTCATCATTAATAATTTTTATATTGTTGCCAAATTCTTTTCTTAACAGTGATACAAGTTCTTTATCTTTCTCAATCACAATTAATTCTTTTGGATCTTTTTTTAAAAGAGATGATGTTAAATTTCCTGTTCCTGGCCCAACTTCAAGAATTGATTTATTTTTGATATCTACAATTTCTGAAATTATATTTATGATATTTTTATCTATCAAGAAATTTTGTCCTAAACTTTTTTTGGGTTTAATCACTTTTTATCTAAAAATTCTATTGACCTGATAAGACTTAGTGGAGAAGATAAATTCCTATTTTTCATAGACTCATTAGGGCCGTGATCAGGCGAGACTCTTAAAAAGGGAAGACCCAATGTAATATTTATTGCATCATATTCTTTTAATGTTTTGATAGGTGATAAAACCTGATCATGATACATACCTAAAATCACATCAAATTTCTTTCTATTTTGCTTCAAAAAAATTGTATCAGCTGCAAAGGGTCCACTCACTTTAAATTTTCTTTTTTTAAGCATCTTGACCGTAGGTTTAATTATTTTTGTATCTTCATTAAATTTTAAAATACTTTCACAATGTGGGTTTAAGCCCAAAATTGCTATTTTAGGCCTATATCCAAAATTTTTTCTAAAAAAATTATCAACTAATTCTGTTTTTTTTGAAATTAAATCTTTATTTATTCTTTTTGGAATTAATTTTAGAGGCAGGTGAGTCGTAATTGGGCAAACTGAAATTTCCTTGTTATAAATTAACATAGCTACATTATTTATACTAAATTTACTTGAAATGTACTCAGTCATGCCTAAAAATTTCTTATTTAAAAATTGAGACTTATTTATTGGTCCATTGATTAATTTATCAGAAATTTTTAATCTTAAAATTTTAAAAGCAATTTCAAATGACTCTTTTATATAAGATTTTGATTTATTGATATCTGAAGAAATATTAATCAAATTAACAGTTCTATTATCTAATTTATAATATTGAATTTTATCTAAATTTATTAATCTTATTTTCTTTTTAAAATTAAATCTATCCATTTCAAATTTAAGTAATTTGATTGAGGAAATTATAATTAGTGGACTTCTAAATTTTTTAGTTTTTAAAGACTTAAAGAAAATCTCAAAAAAAATACTATTTTTTTGTCCAGGTACAATTAAAATAGGTTTATATTTCATTAATTGAATAATTTAATTTTGCTTTATTAAAATAAATTCTTGAAAACTGATTTAGTTGTTTATTTGTTTCAAATTTGATCATTCTATTTAATTGTTCTTTTTTATCTATAGAAATTTTTTTTAATCTTGTGTCTTCAATCTTTAATATTATAAAATTATTTCCCAAAGGTATTACATCAGTAAATTCATTTTTACTAATTTTATTTAAATTTTTAAAAATAATTTCTGATAAATTATTTTCATCCACCCAACCTATTTTACCGCCCAATTTTGAGCTTTCGGAAATGCTATAAATATTTGCAGTATTGTTAAAGCCAATTTCAGAGATACTAAATTTAATTTTTTCAATGAGGTTTTCTAAATCTTCATTATTTTTTTGGAAAACAATTTCTGATAAAAGATATTCTGTTTTTGTTTTATTACTCATATCTTGCACTTTTTTTGATAATTTTGTTGTGTCAATTTTAATTTGATTTTTATATTTTAAATAAATAAATTCATTCCAAAGTACTTCAATTTTTATCTTTTCCTTAATTTCACTTAAATTATAATTTTCTTTATCAGATAAAGATTCTTGAAATTCTATTTCATTTTTATAATTTAATTTTGTGTAAAGATCTTTTAAATATCCCGTTACAAAAACATTATCTTTTTCAAAATCAATTAATTTTTCAAATTCTTTTTTTTTGATAATTTCGTTAATCAAAGATTCTTTGGCAATTTCTTTTATTTTTTCGGTTTTTAGATTAGATAAACTTGGGTTTAAAATTTTTAAATATTCACCTTCTTTTTCAATATCATAATTTGTAATTATTTGATCATCAACTATTACAGATATATTTATGGAATTAGAAAATGATGGTGAAGTATTTATTAAAAAAAAGACAATTGTTAAATAAAATTTTATTCTAAGCATTAGTTTTTTAGATTTGGACTACTTGTTTCACCAAAAGGAATTATAGTTAATTTAAAGAAAATACTTTCCTCAGGTTTAATATCTCTATCATTATAATAATCTTTATTATATTCAATTGATGCTGCTAAACAATCAAGCTTATATTGATAAATAAAATTATAATACTCAGTCAAATTAGTCTTTTTATTTCTTCTTGTTGAAAAAGAAAAATTATTTCTGTCATCAAAATTATAAGTTGTTGTATTCTTTAGATATGTATTTTTTTCATTTGTATTATTTTCGTTTAGATAATCAAAGGTTGTCACAAAGTTATTAATACTTATTTCTGCAAGAAAATTTTCGTAAGAAACATCAGAAAAATTATTTTTTGATGAGGCATTATACTTTGTTTTTAATATATCGTTAGGACTGTAGCTGATTTCTCCAAAAAAATTTGATGTTTTTCGTCCAATTTGATTAGTCTTTGGTAAATCATCATTCTCGTTTAATCTTAAATTATTGGCTAACTTTAGTGAAAAAATCTCACTATTATTCTCATTATTTAATATTGTAAAGTCGTTTCCATAAGCTAACGAGACTCCTCCTTCTATAGTATTACTTGATGAAATTCGATTTAAATTAAAGATATTATTTACATCTAATCTTGTTTCTTCATTACTGATATCTTTTGTGTTTTCTGGACTTATCTTTAGTGCAAGTTTAGGTTTAAAAATTTTTTGTAAATTTCCCTGATCTTTTATTAAAGGTAAAGATGAATTAAATTGAAATAAACTAGATAAGTAGTGATTTTGATCCTTTTTGTAAATTATTGAGTTTTGAGAGTCAGAATTTACATTTTTAATAATGAAATCGTAATTATTATAAAATCCAAATTTACTAATTTTTGGATTTGAATTAAAAATTATGTCATTAATGTTCACTTTTTCAAAAATGTTTGTTTCATAATTCTTAATAAAATTATTTGAGATGAATTGAAAATCACCAATCAATGGAGTCTTATTTTCTAATTTTTTTACAAATTCAATTTTAGGCAAAATAAATTCATATCTATCACTTTTTTTCTTGTCTAAACTTTCATAAACTCTAAATTCGGTATTTATTGATGTGTCAGCAGAAGACATATCAAAACTTAATGAATTTTCTAAAACAGTTTCACTCAAAATAATAGGTGACTGTAATTTATTACTTTTAAGATATGTATCATTTGATGTTTTCTCAATTTTTAATTTCAATTTACTA
>MDTD01151098.1_pt1 | contig 21035 bp, 20 predicted proteins | sample 811221 | NCBI WGS metagenome assembly MDTD01 (sample SAMN05326646, study PRJNA326480) | marine metagenome | isolation source: seawater | place: Pacific Ocean: South West | collected 2011
AGAAGGCTTTATTGAAAAACAATATACCTTGATGGAAACATTTGAATACTTCAACTTAAAACCAGATTCAGATGCTGGAAATTCTCTTCAACTACAAGCAGGTCATATGTTTTTCAAAAAGAATTCAGATTCCATAAATTATTTTGTAGAATATGATAATTTTTTAAAACAAAATAGTGAATTAATTACAGATTCAATTAACCAGAAAAAGCAGATAGTAAATTTTGTTGAAAACAGACATGACCAAAGTATTTTTAGTCTACTGAGTAAAACATTAGGATCAGTAATTATTCCAAACGAAACAGAATTCAGATTAAGACCAGAACTTCAATACAATTACCCTTTTCTTAGCGTAAGGTCATATGGCCATGGTCCCAAAGACTATCTAAGATATTTATATAGTCCCAAAAAATTTACTGAAAATACAATTTTTTTTAGTTAGACCAATTTTTTTGGTTAGAAAAATAGTTAAAAATATTTTCGACAAAACTTTCGTAAGTTAAATTATTTTTAATGATATTAATAGGTGAATATGAATCTAATTTTTTTATAAAATTATCAAAATTTTCTTTAAGTTCCTTTTTAGAATCAATTTTTATTCCACAAGTTTCATCCCAAAATGGGACAGAAGTTCCAGGTAAATCATAACCTTCATAATTATTGATTTTGTAATCCCAAACAATAAGTGGTAAATTGGTACTCATTATTTTTTGGATTGCAAAACCTTGAGTTTCAGTTTTATCAATAATGATTCCAAATCTTGATCTTTGAGAAAAATACTCAAGGTCACTATTTTTATAGGAACCATAATTTAAAACATTGTATGATAAATTTTTAGAATCTAAAAAGTTAGTAACAAAAGCTAATTCTTCAGGACTTCTTTTTTTAAAGTAGATTAAACAATCAAATTCTTTTTCATAATGTTTATCAAGTGATATATTTTTTGATGAACAAATTCCGGATGGACATATAAAAATATTTTTAGTTATATTTTTACCGTGAATTATATTTTGATATTGTAAAGCTATATCAGAAGCAACCATCTTTTTAATAAAGTGATATTCATTCATATAGCTTGTTAATTTTTTGTCCATGTCGATTGAATACAGTGGCCCAACTAAAATTTTTGTGTTTGGGATCTTGGCATTAATAATTTTTTTCAATATTTTTTCTCCGTAATCGTCAAATTGTAAGATGTAGAAATTATTATTTTTCATGGAATTGAATGTGATATTTTTATTTCCTCGAAAGGCTCTGATTAAATGGTTTACTCTCATTTGTGGACCACTAAAGATTTTATTTTCTGAATAAGGCAAATTAAATTTGTATAAAAAATAAATATATAAATTGTAAAACTTTGAATATTTAAATTGTTTAGTAAGAAATATTTTCTTTTGATTATTTATGAAGTAAATCGGATTATAAAAAACATTTAACATATAATTACAATACTAAAGTTAAATATATGAGTCTTTATATTAATTCAATAAATGAAGATCAAATATTAACTAGTTATAATTTTGCTAGAAATTCTGATATTGTTTTTTCTGAAGTTGTGACAAAAGAACAATATAAAATATTACAAAGCAATACCACTGAAGTGATAGAAGAGACCGAAAATTCAGTATTTTATTTTCTTAAAGAAATAAAAGTTAATGAGAACGATATTATTTTTACAAACTCATATTTAGTCGAAGCACTATTCGACAAACTTAAAGACTTACCTTTTTATAATTTAAAGGTTATCTCATCCCAAACAGATCATTCTGTAAACAGAAAAATGTTTAATAAAAAACCAAAATCAGTTTCTTACTGGTATTCAACCAATGTAAATTATAGAAATCAAAGACTTAAACCAATACCATTAGGATTAGCAAATAATTATTCGCCAAAAAACTTATTTAAAAAAGATTTTCAAAATTTAGAGTTGAAAGAAAAAAATAATTCCCAAATTTACGTAAATTTCGAAACAAACACAAATTATTTTCACAGAAATCGATTAAAAAAAGCGATCTCAAAAAGTCAAGATGCTTTTATTGAGAATGAATCTCTAACATTAACTGATTATTTAATTAAGTTAAATAATTATAAATTTGTATTATGTCCATGGGGAAACGGCCTAGATTCTCACAGAATATGGGAAACACTTTACGCTGGTTCATATCCCGTAATTCCGTATCATTTTTCATTTGAAAAAATTTTTAAAGACGATAATTTACTTTTCAATCAAATAAGTTCATTAGATATTAAAAAATTAAATAGAAATTTTGATAACCAAATTAAATATAAAACTGAAATTTTAAATATTACTTACTGGATTCAAAAGATTAGAAATAGTAACGATAATTTAAAAAATGATAATGTGAAAGAAATAAATTTTTCATACAACAATATTGTTAAATTTTATAATAAAAAAAAGAAAACTGAATTTCAATTAAAAAAAATGTATACATTTTTAAGAAAAGTACATAATAAATTATTTAATAAATAATTTAAAATTAACCAAACTTATACTTGTTAGATGAAACTTTTCAAAGAAATTGTTAAAGATGTTCTTTACGCTTCACGTATTACAAGTGTTGGAAATAAAAAACTTATACTTACCACCGTAGTAATTCTTTCCCAATTGACTGCTTTTTCTGATGTTGCATTAATTGTAATTTTTGCAGCAATAATTTCTGGAGGGTACGAAGGTGATGGATTATTTACACCGGTAATAGAAATTTTCTTGGATAACTTATTCCTTTTGCCTTTTTTAGTAGTTGCTAGATTTTTATTCACATACATACAAACAATGACCATGAAAAAACTTGAAATGAGGGTTACTAGAAATATAAAAGTTCATTTGTTACGTGAAGTTTTCGAAAAAAGAAATTACTCCGTTGCTGATGCATATTTTTATATAAACCAACTAGCTGGCCACGTTTCTTTCTTTTATACAAATCTAGTAGGTTTTGCAAATAGCATTTTACAAACTATTGCTTATGTAGCTTACTTAACTTTTTCCGATTTTAATGCATTCATCGCTTTTGGTGCAGGAATTATTGTCTTGTCTTATCCTGTTAAATTACTAATTGGGAGAGCAAGAAAATATATGCATGAAATCTATATTTACTCCAAATACTCCGCTGAAGAGATACAAAGAATTGTAGAAAATATGTTCCTTATAAAATTACTTAAAAAAGAAGAAAAAGAAATAGAAAATTTTAGAAATACTTTAGAAGAACTCAATGACAGTGATTATCGAAATATAAAATGGACATCTTTAAATGGCTATCTACCAAGTTTTGCAACAATGTTCATATTGTCCATAATTGTAAGTATTAGCAATCTTGCTGAATCTCTAACCTTAGATTTTATAGGTGTCACTTTAAAATTATTTCAGGTATTAGGCACTGTAACAAATTCAGTAAATAAAATTGTTAATTCTCATGTTCATTTGTCAAAACTTACTGAGCTCTTGAAGAATAGGAATGAAATTAATAAAGAAAATTTCATAATGAATATCTCAGAAGCAGAATTTGCAATCGAATGCCAAGATATAAGTTTTAAATATTTTAACAGTGAAGTTTATATTTTTAATAATTTAACTTTAAACATAGCCAAGAATAAACATACTATTCTTACTGGGGCAAACGGTTCAGGCAAAAGCACTTTATTGGGTCTTTTATCTGGTGTTTATTATTCGGAGTCGGGAAAAGTTATTGTAAATTCGAAAAAATTTGGATACATAGGCGCAACACCGTTAATATTTAGTGCGTCATTAAGAGAAAATCTTATGTATGGAAATGACGAAGAAGTTACAGATGAAATGATCTTAAATGAATTAAGAAATTTTGATACTTTTAAAGAAGAGAGTGGTTACGACTTAGATAGGGTAATCGATAATAAAAGTTTATCATCTGGGCAAATGCAAAAAATTGCATTCATAAGAGCTCTAATTTCAGATGTTGATATCTTATTACTAGACGAATCAACTGCGAATTTAGATGACAGTTCAAGAGACTTAATTTTTGATATTCTTGAAAAAAAACAAATAACAATTATTAACTCTACTCATGATGCCGATCAATTTAAAAACGTTGATCATCATATCAACATAGATATTATTGAAGAAAATAGAATTTTAGAAAATAAGTTTTAATTTAGTTGAAATCGTCAGAATTTAAAAATTCTTTGAATTCTTCTGGGTTTATATTTAAATCGCCGCTATAAAAATTATTACTATTTGATTTACCTAAAAAATAGTAATAATCATGATCAAAATCAGATGCTAATGAAAAAAAACAATTATTTTTATTATCTCCAAGTGCGCGTAATTCTATAACTTTTGATTTTTTATTCATAAAAATCATATTTGTTAATCCAGCGCCATGGACACCTCCAATGATTTTACAGTTTTTTAATATTTCAATAGTTTCAGAAAGTCTGATATTTTCAAATTCTAAAATTTTAAAATTTTGTTTTTTTAGTAACGGTTCAATTTGTTCAAAATTAATAATTTTTCTTTTTTCTGCATTTTGTCTGCTTACCCAAATTTTTTCATAAGAATTATCTTTTTTGTTTTTCTTACTATTATTTTTCAACCTCGAAGCAATTGATTTGATTATATCTTTTCGAAAGTTTCCAGCAGGTGAAACACGCTCAGAAAGTACGAGTTCTTTAACAAAATAGTTTTTTTCATTCGAAAGATTAATAAATTCAATTCCTAGGATATCTAAAGAATCTTCAACATATTGGTAATTACTAAATGCTGATGTCAGAATTATTTTATGACTTGAATGAAAATTTTTTGAAAACTCTAATCTTTGCATCGCGTCAGTAAGCCAGTGAAAGTACTGGTTACTTCTTGAATCAATAGCCCAAATTGCTTTCTCAATAGTAATTGTTTCTCTGTTGTCATTTTTTTGAATTAAATTAATTAGGTCAGTAATAAAATAAGATAACTTATCTTTCACAGTCAAAGGATTCATTCTCCATTGTTTTGTCATATATCTAAAATATTTAAATTTCTTTATCTTTGAGTCTGAGATGTAGACATTATTAATTATTTTTACTTTACTTTTTTCTATTGTTTTTGAATATTCATGATTAAAGAGATAATCATCTTCGGATTTTAAATTTTTTGGCTTTTTTCTAGTAATTTTTATTTTTTTTAATATCTGAGTCATTCAATTACAATCCTATTTTAATTAAAAGGAAAATAAAAAGTATTAAAAATAACTAATTAACATATGGTTGTTGAAAGATTATTTAGTTATTTTAGCTGGTTCTCCAAGAGGTGGAGAACAGACGTGGACATCTTTATACAAGTATGTTGTTGATTTTTTAGACGCAGATCTGGCTATTTGTTGTAGTGATAAATGGAATCAAGATATTTCACTTTTTCAAAATGCTGATTATAAATGGATATTTCCAGAATTTGATAATTACTTTGATTACTACGATTCAAATTTTGATGGATCGTGGATGAAGTATTTTGAAACTGGAAAAGATACTGGACTTTATTCATCAGGCTCTGTTCATTTTGTGTTTAAAGATATAATTTTAAAAAATTATTTGAAAATTTTAAATTCTTATCAATATATTATTTACACTAGATTTGATCAGAAATATACTGATTATCATCCAAAGGGTTTACAGAATAAAATTTTAATTCCAAAAGGTGAAGATTATTTCGGTATTTGCGACAGACATGCACTTTTCCCATCAGAGTTTAGTGAAGAATTTTTAGATATATGTAATTATATAAATAAAGAATCCAGCCTAAATCCTAAAGACAACTTTAATAATTGCGAAACAACGTTCAAACGTCATTTAATATCAAATAATATTTTTAAAAATGTAGTTAGGTTTGATAGGTCGCAATTTACTACTAGTTTAAAAGGAGAACATACAAATTGGAGAATTGCAAAATATAAACTGTATTTGTTCAAAAAATTAATGATCAAATATCCCGATGAATTTATTTCTTCAATGAAAAATTTAATATCAAAAAAAGGGTTGTTGTATGTGTTTAATAATGAGCTTAGACTTTTAATTAATTACATTTATTTAATTTCAAGACGAGTATTGGGAAAGTTAAAAAATAAAAATGTCTAGTAAAAAAGTAGCTCTTATAACAGGTTCAGATGGATTGGTTGGTTCCGAATCAGTTCGTTTTTTTTCAAAACTTGGTTTTGAGATTATAGGAATTGATAATAATTCAAGAAAAAAATTCTTTGGAGATGATGCATCTGTTCTTAAAAACAGATATAAACTAAAAAAACAAATACCAAACTACAATCACTTTAATATCGATATAACAAGTAAAGGTATTGAAAGTATATTCAAAAAGTACAACAATGATATAAAACTAATCATTCATGCGGCAGCTCAACCATCACACGATTGGGCTGCGACTAATCCTCGTCTAGATTTTAATGTAAATGCAGTTGGAACATTAAATTTATTAGAGAATACAAGGAAATACTCAAAAGATGCAGTCTTTATTTTTACTTCAACTAACAAAGTTTATGGGGACAACCCGAACAAAATTATATTTCAGGAGCTAGAGAAAAGATATACACCGATAAAAAATTCAATATATATTAACGGCTTCAACGAAGAGTTTTCTATTGATAACACTCTTCACTCTATATTTGGAGCCTCGAAATTATCTGCTGATATCTTAACACAAGAATATGGAAAATATTTTGATATGAATACAGTAGCATTTAGAGGAGGATGTTTATCTGGCGGTAGCCATGCGGGTACTATGATGCATGGATTTCTTTCATATTTAATGAAATGTACCATTAACGAAAAAAAATATAATATATTTGGTTATAAAGGAAAGCAAGTCAGAGATAATATTCATTCATCAGATCTAGTATCCTGTTTTTACGAATTTTATAAAAAACCAAGAATGGGAGAAGTCTATAACATTGGTGGAGGTATTTACTCTAATTGTTCTATGCTGGAAGCTATTGAAATTTGCGAAAAAATTACAGATAAGAAATTAAATTATAAATACATTGATGAACCAAGAAAGGGAGACCACAAATGGTACATAAGTGATCTTTCTAAATTTAAAAATGATTATCCAGAATGGAAAATTGATTTTGGAATTGAAGACATCCTTGTTGATATTTATAAAAATAGATAGGTAAATCAAAATATTAAAAATAAAAACTTCCATAGAACTAGCATAAAAAAATGAATAATTTCTTATATTGCATTGATAGTAATTATAATTTCCAAGCCTTCTCATCGATTATTTCTTTATTAGATAAAGTGAATGAAAGAATCTCTATTTATTTAATTCATAAAGATGAACCTGATTCTGGTTTTATACCCAATAGAATAAAAAATCACAAAAACTTACAACAAATGCAAGTTTACAAATTCGATAAAAAAATTGATCATTATCCAAACTTGTACGACGCCCATGTTTCAGAAGCAACTTATTACAGATTATTTTGTACAGACTATTTACCTAAGAAGCTAGAAACTATTTTTTACATTGATGCCGATATAATCTGTGTCAGAGATCCTCTGCAATTAATAAAGGAAGATACTGACAAATTAATCAAGAGAGACTTAACAATTTCAACTAAAACTGAGGTTGTAAGATCTAAAGATCATGAAGAAGTCTTCAATAGATTAGAACTTCAAAGTGAAAAATATTTTAATGCGGGTGTAATGAATATCAACCTTACAAAATGGAAAAATCTAAAAGTTGACTTTTATAAACTATTTGATGAATTAAATGATAAATTACATTATTGGGATCAAGATTTACTAAATTATATTTTTGATGGTGAATTTAATGAATTAAATAGTAAATTAAATAAGGTTCTTGACTTTGCAGGGTATGAGTATTTTAAAGAAAAAATTAATGTCAGTGAAGTTATCGGAGACAATATGTTTATTCACTTTGCAGGCAGTCACAAGCCTTGGTCTGTAAATGGTATAATGTGTAATCTTTCAGAAATTTATCAAACTGAATTTAGAAAGATTTCATCTAATAAGTTTCATATTACACATAAAGTAAGATCCCTATCAATATGGAATTTTTATAAAAATATTATTAATTTTAAATTTTTCAAAATTGAAAACAAAACAGCTTTTCTTGTCGATTTTATAAATAGTCTTTTTCAAAAAAAAATAAGAAAAAATGAAGATTAGAAAAAATATATCATTTATTTTTCCATTGGTACCCTCATTATTGTATTTTTATTTATCGTCATTTGAAAAAAAATTATACGTTACCACAGGGATATTCATTTTTTTAATACTTATAAATAGAAACTTTATAAATCAAGTAAAAATTCCAGAAAAGATAACTAATTCAAGATTACAAAATTATATGTACTTTTTTATGTTTATTTTTTTAATATATACACAAAATAAATATCTTAATATAGAAACTATAACTTGGGATGTATCTTCTTATTTAGTCGCATCGAATGAAATCAACCGAGGATTTATTCCATTAGAGACACAATGGGAATCTAAAGGCCCACTAACAATTTATATTTATTATTTAATATCATTACTTGTAAACTCAAATTACGTTTTTTTTAAGCTAATAAATGACCTAATACTATTTTTAACAATTGTAATATTTTCAAAAAACATAAAACTATATGAATTTAAAAAAGGAAAAATATATCTTTATGCTTCTTTTTTATTAATTTCAATTTTTTCAATCAGATGGTTTGTTAGTGAATATACAGAATTCTATTGTTTGCCTTTGATCGCTTATGCTAACTATCTGTACGTTAAAGATGATAAAACAAAGGAAAAATATATTGGGTTACTTTTTGCAATAAGCTTTTTGATTAATCAGGGATCAGTGTTGCTTTTTGTCCCAATTTTGCTTCATACAATTTTAAAGAACCAATATATATCAGGCATAATTAAAACATTCTTGAAATATTTTTTAGGGTTTATTTTTCCAAATATACTGTTTCTCATTATTTACTGGGAAAAGGGTCTCTTAAGAACTTATTTGGCAAATTACTTAGATATTCCATTAGGTTATATTGGAGAAAGAGCGTCTTCATTTTATGAATTAAGAGTATTTTTAAGAGAAATATCTGGAATAAATATTTTTTTATATTTTACATTAATATCTATTTTTATCTTTTTTATTATTAATTTTTTCTTACAAAAAGATTTTAAGATTTCTTCAATATTTGATTTGATAAATTTAAATGTTGTATTTTCTTTACTTTATTATTTTATTGCTGGCCATAATTTCTATCACCACTTTATTTATTTTCTATACTTTTCGTTATTTTTAATAATAAAAGTATCGCAAGGTTTTCAAAAAGACTTGATATATTTTCTTGTTTTTATTTCATGTATTAATTCTGTGATAATATCTTCACCAAATTCATTTAAAAATTTGTCTGCTATTTCAGAAACCTATGAAAATTATCCTTTAAAGAAGCTCTCAATTGAAATTGATAATGAATTTGAAAACAAAAATTATACTATTTTAGCCTTAGATTTTGTACTAGTTTTACATTATCTTGACAAAACTAATTATTCATATATTGTCCATCCCACAAATCATTATCAGGACTACATAACCGACGTATTAGTTGATTTGGGAAGAATAGAAGAAAACCATGTCTATAAGTCCATAAGTGAAAAACCCGATGTTATTATTTGCAATTCTAAGTCAATAGATGCTGGTGGAAATGTTTTCAGCACTGATCCAGAAAATTATGGTCAAGAAATTATTGAAAATAAAAGAGGTATTTGTGATTTTAATAATTTTTCTAATGATTATAAACAAATAGACTCATCAGAATATAGAACCGATCCAAATTTAAATTATTATTACGACCCTTACAAGGAAATGAATATTTTTATAAAAATTAACAATTAAATTTACTGATTTCACATAAGTTTGAGAATTATTTAATAGTGTATACATCTCCAAAAGAACCAAAATTATTAATCAAAATATCAAGTTTTTTATGATATTGTAAACTTTTTTGAAGCTGAAAGTTTTTCCAATTTCCAAAATAAGGTCGATAAATATTTACTATTCCTGCCAATGCATCAATTCCTACACCAATATCAAGATATACTGCCGGTTTTATTTTTTTTAATTCATGCAATAGTCCTAACTTAACATGACCAACTCCAATTAAGTAAATATCTGAATCTGACTTTCTTAGTTGTTTAAATATTTTTTTCTTTGTTTTTTCTAAATTGTCACAAGCAAAATTTTGATCTACATATATGTAGTCATTAAATTCCTCAATTTTCAGATATTCTTTATATTCATCATGTTTCAAAAGTTGTTCAATCATTTTTAACTTTGGCTTAGCTCCAATAAGTCCAATTTTTTTTGTTATATTTTGAAAAAACCATTTATTTGCAATAAGCCCATAAATTATTTCAATCGGAAAATCTGGACCTTCTGGAATTAAAGTTTTGAATCTAGTCAGGTGATCTTTTGTTATTAAGCCCAAATAGTTATCATTTTTTTTGAATCCTTCTGAAAATGGCTCAAGGTTAATTTTTGAGTATGGCTTTTTCAATGCTCTTTTTCCTGGCTTTGCACTTCCTTTAGGAATTTTATTTAAAAAATAGTAATCACCATCTCCTAGCCTTAGATATGTTTCTGAGCTATTAAGTTTTAGACTTTTTAAAATTTGCTCTTTGAATGATTCAATCCTTAACTGAAAATCTGGATATAAATTTTTATCTTCGTACTCTTTTGATGGATTTAGATACAATGTGTTTTTAATTTTATACAAATTATCCATATAATAAAATAACATAGTTTTACTAAAAAAGTATTAATCTATGAACTGGAATGTTCAAATTTAATGAAACGACTTTTTATAGCAGGCATCACAAAGAGCTTTTAAAGTTTATTTTTAAAAATCATAAAGCATTACATATTATGCCAGTAGAAACAAAGATCGAAGACCTTGGTAAAGATTGTGAAAATTTATTAGTCGATCATGTCGATAAATTAATTGATTCTTTAGATCAGCTCAAATCAAAATATGATTTGATTATCATTACAGATTTTGTAGAGCAGGTTCAAGATATAAATTCTTTTTTTCATGTTATAAATGAAAAATTAAACAATGGAGGAAAGCTTCTTATTACATCGGTAAACAATTTTTGGTATCCAGTTCTAGATTTTCTTGAATTATTGAAACTTAAAAACAAATCCAAAAAACGTGTCTATACAAGCTTGAAGAAACTTAAAAATATTTTATCAATTAGTGAATATGTATTTATTAGTTATACAACAAGACAATTTTTTCCATTTAAGATGTTTGGGATTGGAAATGTAATTAATCATTTTTTTGAATTGATATTAACAAAGTTTAATTTAGGTATAAAAACCTATATTTTATTCCAAAAACATAACGAAATTAAACAAGACTTATCAAAAACAATAATTATTCCAGCAAAAAATGAAGAAAAAAACTTAAGACCACTGATTAATCGCATACCCAAATTTAATGATTTAGAAATAATATTGGCTTGTGGAATTAGCCAAGATAAAACTTTTGAGGTAGCAAATGAAATTAAAAGAGAAAAATCAGATATGAAGATTCAAGTTTTTCAACAGAACGGAAGAGGCAAAGCAAATGCTGTATTTGAAGCTGTAGACAGAAGTAATAACGATTTAATTGCAATTTTAGATGCTGATATAAGTGTTGATCCGGAAAATTTGGATAATTTTTTTCAAATTATTGAAGATGGTAAAGCTGATTTTGTAAATGGAACTAGATTTGTGTATAGGATGGAAAAAGGAGCAATGCGGTTTTTTAATGTTCTTGGAAATAAAACTTTTCAAGCTTTAGTTTCTTTTGTAATTGCTAGGTCTTTGACTGATTCATTATGTGGTACAAAAGTTTTCAAAAAATCATTAAAAGAAAAAATAAATGATTGGCAAATTCAAAATAAAACTTTAGATCCATTCGGAGATTTTGATTTACTTTTTTCTGCTGCATACTCTGGTCAAAGTATCCAGGAGTATCCTATACATTATAGAAGTCGAACTTATGGAGAAACTCAGATATCTAGATTTAGGGACGGTTTTAAACTTTTGATCTATTTTTTATCCTCATTAAAGAATTTCAATACATCTAGAAAAACTTAAATTACCTATTTCTTATTTTAATCCAATCATCAAAAAGAAGATTTTTAGATTCTCTATTTCTGAACCAGGGATCTGCCACAAAAATTTTGGATGTCATCTTTTTTCCTATTTGGGCTGCAAAAAAGGAGAATGTACTATTGCAAACAAAAAAATGATTATTTTTAAGCATTTCTGAAAATAATTCTATAACTTCTTGAGGTTCATTTTTAGGTCCATAAATTTTTGATACACCTTTGAATAAATCATTCTCTTTAACCCATTTGATATCATCTGTAAAAATATTAATTATTGGGTTTTCTGATATTGTTGAGATCTTTTCAAAACATTCTTCATAAAAATCTAATCCTAAATCTTGATCCATGTCCACATAATCTCCTCTTCTTACAATCAACATAAAACTATTTTCTTCAGGAATTGAATTTTTTGCTTTGTTAATTACGTCGAGTTTCATGAGACTTTGATTTACAAAATCGGGTTCTAACTTTAGGTAATCAATATCTTGCCAATATCCATCAAAGTGTGAATATGGTTCGATAATATTTAGATCATTAAAATTCGTGTCTTTGTAGTATCTGTAATATTTATCCCTAAAAAAAGGTAAATATTTTTTCATCTTTTTACTATCGTTTAATTTCTTCAGTAGTTTAAATAATTGTCTTTCAAGTAATGATATATTTTTAAAATTAAATAATGATGGATCAAAAACCTCACTTCTTAAAGTTATTCCTTTTTGTTTTTTTAATGTTTTGTAAAAGTAGTTGTCAATTTTAACATTAAAGCCCTTAATTTTTAAAAAGTTCGCAAAGTTATATTGAAATAATTGGTTCCCAAAACCACCCTTTATCTCTACTACACATAGTTTTGAACTCATTTTTATTTTTCAAAAAGTGTGATTGGGTTCGTTTTATCAACATTGATATCTTCGACGAGAACTGTAAAACCTTTTTCATTACATAAATTTATAAAATCTTTCTTACCAATCCAAAACCACCGAGGTTCATAGTCAGGGTCTGATGGTTTTCCATTTTTATCCTTCAGCGCATCGTTAATAAGTATTTTATTAGAAAATTTATACATGATTTTTTTATATGGAAGGTATTTTATTACGTGGTTTCTATTCTCAGGCTCACTATCTAAATATTTTTTAGGATCTGCATACATAATAAGTAACTTTGCTCCTTTTTTACATTTTTTATATAATGCTTCTAGATAAGCATCTAAACCTGAATATGAAATGTGACAAAAAACATCATAGCTAAATACATAATCAAGACTATTGTCCTCTAAAAAATTTAGTTGAAAATTATTTACATGTACATATTCAATAATATTTTTTGAACTTTTCCCAAGAAAACTCCAGAATTGATTGTGTTCTTCACTTAGAACGTCAATACAGTAAATTTTTGAAAAGATTTTTAAATCGTAAATAAATTTCGACCATTGTCCACCACCGCAACCTATTTCAATGAGTGTTTGTCCATGCAAATTCTCGGCTAAATAATTCTCAAGTCCTTTTTGATTTCTTTTTAATGAATAGCCTGTTTTATAACCGCCTTTCCAAATTTTTTGAAAGCTTTTAATTTCGCTTTGAAGTTTATCCATCATTACAATTATATTTAATTCAATCTTTAATATGCCAAGTAGTAAAGAATTGAATAGTTTTTAAAAAGTTAAAATATATACTTTTATCTTTTACATATGTAAAGATATTAAATATTAATATTATTACGTGAGAAGAAAGTTCATTATTAAATTTAAAAAAAAAGTTGTCTGGAGATTCAGAAGCTTATTTCATCTTTTTCAAATTTATAAGCTTTTCACTATATTTAATGAATTAAATTACTCTTTAGTTAAAAAAGATCCTAATTTTCCATTTATAAAATTCGGTTCTGATTTTGATATTTACGTTGAAAATATAGAAATCTTTAACGATAAAATTGTTAAGTTTTTCAAAAACAAAAAAAAATATAAAACAACTACACAGGCAATAGAAGAAGGTAGTTTGCAAACAGATCTTTTTTTTAATGGTAAATTTATTTATAAATTTGATCTATACAACAATTGTTTTATCTCTGATCAGCACAACAAAATTTTTATAACTGATGTAATAAATAAAAGCCAGATATTTAAATTTTATTTCTTTAAAGAATTTGAAATTAAGGTACCAAATCCAAACTTGGATACAATTGTAAGAATTTTCGAAATAAAAAAACACCCTAGTAAACAACATCACTTAACTTTGTTAAAAAATACTTCTAAAAATCTGATTAAAGACATCAAGAATGAAATTAATATTTACTCTGATAAATCCTTTGATGATATATTTAAATTGATCGATCAAAAATGATTGAATTCAACAGTAGTTTTTGGAACAAAATGGATCCAGGTTATTATGATCGAAATTTTGATAATTTAAATTTAACTAACAATGTTCAGCATCTATGGCATTATTTGACTTTCTTAAAACAAATAAAATTTTTAACAAGTGATAAAAATCATTTAGATTATGCTTGTGGTCCTGGTACTCAAATCGGCCTTTTTTCAAAAAGTAATAGTTTGGGTTATGATCCATCGGAACAACAAATTTCATATGCAAAAAAAAAGTATAAAACAATTACTAAGAATTTTACTAGTAATTTAGAAGACCTCTTTACGATAGATAAATTTGACGTAATCACCATTAATGGTTTATTTGAATATTTAGATAAAGATGAACTAGCTCAATTGCTTACTCAAATTAAAAATTACTCTAAAGTAGGTACAAAGATTTTGATAACAACTCCAAACTACAATGGTTTCTTTCCAATAATTGAATACCTTTCTAAATTTTTTGGGATTATTAATTATGAAATAGTCAATAAAAGTAAATTCAAAAAAAAATCATTAGAATCTTTTTTGCTTTCATTTGGAGCTAAAAACTTAAAAGTTATAAAAATTATTAACGTGGGTGTATTTTTAGCTATTGTTAATTCAAGGTACGCAATCAAAACAGAAAATTTAATTGCAAATTTATTTAAAAATAAAATTGGTTTCTTATTGATGGCAGAATTTGAGATTTAGGTATATGTCTAAACAAATAAATTTGAGCGTTATCTTGCCTGTTTACAATGAAAAAGATAATTTAGAATATTTTGTTCCTCAGATTCATGAGACTGTTGTTAAGTTATGCCAAAAGTTTGAGATATTAATTATTGACGATCAATCCATCGATGGTACTCAAAACTTAATTAAAAAATTTAAAAAAGAATACGAAAATTTATCATATTTCGTAAGAGACGCAAAAAGATCTTTACCTATGTCAATATTCAATGGTGTGGAAAAAAGCAAATATGAAAACATAATGTGGCTTGATGCTGATGGCTCGATGGATACTATTGCAATTAAAAAGTTAATTCTTGAATTTAAGCAAGATACTTCAAAATACTATGTTGGCTCAAGGTTTATTGAAGGTGGGGGGTATAAAGGACAATTAGAAAATCAAAAAGGTTTTTTTAATTTAATTAAAAATATTAAAAACTCCGAAGATTCTTTTTTAGCTATTTATCTTTCAATATTATTTAACAAAATATTAAAATTTCAGATGTCTACTTATGTAACTGATCTTACAAGCGGATTTATTATCGGTAATAAAAAATACATTGAAAAAGAACCATTTGAAAAATCAAACTATGGTGAATATTTTTTATATCTAATCAGCGATTTAATAAGTAAAAATAAAACAATTATTGAAATAGGGTACTATTGCAAGCCTAGAGTCTATGGAAAATCAAAAACAAGTAATAATCTTATGACATTGATAAGATTAGGTTTACCATACATTAAGGCTGCAAATATATGCAAAAAAAATTTGAAAGAAATGAAAAAATTCTAGACAGTAAAGAAAATATCATTGCAATTATTGTTGATACGAATTTAACAAATTACGAAAAAGAGTTTCATACTGATCACAAACAAAGTTTTCAAATAGGTACTTTCAATCTACGCAAAGGTGAAGAATTAGAAAGGCATATTCATTTAGAAAATAAAAGAATCATTTCAAATACTTGTGAAACATTGATAGTTCTTGATGGTAAAATGTCAGTTGACATTTATGACATGAATAAAAATTTTATTTGTACAAAAAATTTATCAAAAGGTAAATTGATATTATTTTTTGAGGGTGGTCATAAATTCAAGATTGAAGAAACATGTAAATTTATTGAAGTAAAACAGGGACCATACATTGAAGGCTTGGATAAAGAAAAGTTTTAAGAAATGATTAAAGTTTTTAATCCTAAACTAACACTTTTTGATAAATATAGTGTTATTAAGGCTCTCTTGAATAATGAAATTTCTGGTTCAAGTAATAAAGTAATAGAATTTGAACAAAAATTAGCAAAATCTTTCAATAGAAAATATTCTGTAGTTTGTTCAAATGGCTCAGTTGCATTAGATGTATCATTTCAACTATTAGATCTTAAAGAAGGGGATGAAGTCATTCTTCCAAGCTTTACAATTATTTCATGTTTATCTGCAATATTAAGAGCTGGAGCCACACCTGTCTTTTGTGATGTTGATCCTGAAACATGGAATATGAAAATTGAAAATGTAAAAGATGTATATACCAGTAAAACTAAAGCGGTACTGATAGTTCATACTTACGGTCTTACCGCAGATGTAAAAGAAATTAATAAATTCTGCAAAGAAAAAAAATTAAAAATTGTGGAAGACTCTGCTGAAGCGCATGGACAATCTTTTGGAAATATACAGTGTGGTTCAGTGGGTGATATCTCTACTCTTAGCTTTTATGCGAATAAACATGTTACAACTGGAGAAGGGGGAGCGATCCTGACAGATAATTTTGCAATTTATAAGAAAGCAAAGCAAATGATAAATTTAGATTTTAAAAGCGATAAAAGATTTTTTCATGAGAATTTGTACTGGAATTATCGACTTGGCGGGTTACAATCAGCTCTTGGATCATCTCAACTGGATAATATAAATAAAGTAATACTGTCAAAAATTAAACAAGGAAAAAGATATACGTATTTATTTAATAAATACAATATAGATGTTCAGTTACCAGTAACATCAACAATTCATTCTTTTAATCATTTTTGGGTATACGGTATAATTTTCAAAGACAACATAAATAGAGATAACGTAGCAAAAAAATTAAAAGAGGCAGGTATAGAAACAAGGCCGTTCTTCTATCCACTTCACCTTCAGCCATCAGCAAAAATATTTAAACAAAAAAACAAAAAACTAATTAATTCTGAGAGATTAGGTAAACAAGGTTTATATTTACCTTTAGGAAAACACGTCAAACCGTGGCATCAGAAAAAAATTGTACTTCAGGTAAAAAAATTAATTCAAGGGATTTAATTCTCAATGTATAAAGACCTATGGGAAGAAATCGATTATTTTCTTTATTACGATTACTGGCATAGAGAAGGACATGAAAAGTCAAAAGAAATTAGAGAAAAAAACATCGAAATTCTCTCAAAATTATTGGATGATAATTTAGAAATTTATTTAGCAAAAAAAACATTATTTAATATTTTAAATAATCGAGAATATGATTTTAGTAATGATGCTGAATATTTTGTTTGTAATGATCAAAATTATGAAAAATTTACCGAAATTATTGAACAAAGTGATTTTGAAATTATTTTACAGAATAAAAAACAAATTACTTTATTACGAAATAATCGATTGATAGTGGTTAACTTTAAATCGACACCATTATTTTCAAGATACTTATATTTTCAACTCTTCAATCATGAATTTAAAGCTTTCAGAGTTACTATTATTTATCTGAAATTAATAAATACTTTATATTTCATAACAATCAAACTAAGAAATAAATATAAACTATTTAAACAAAAAAAAATCAAAGATCGTAATACACAGATTCTTTTGAATAATTTAAAGCTTGATAATTATATTGTAGGCAGCTTACATCAAATCAACTTTGAAACTTTTCTTAATTTACAGATAGAGAGTAAGGAATCTCCGAGTTGGTTAATAAGAAAAAAACATTTAGATCTAGTTACAAATAATAAAAAATATATAAAAATTAGTGAGATAATTGATTATCTTAAAAGAAACAACAAACTTCATGAATTAATGGCAAAAGTTACTGAAAGTAAAATTGATAAACCAATTGAGGGATCCATAAGCCATTCAAAAAAATTTTGGTATACCGGCAATAATTATTTTATTTATGCAATAAATTATCAATTTAGAAAAAATGTTGTTCCCTATAAAAAAATAAACAAATTTTTAAAAATGAATAAAGATATCACCCTTTACTCTAAAGAATATTATGAGTCTTTAGATACAATGGACGATGATGAAATAAAGGATTTTTTAGATAGAAATCCTATAGAAATTACATCTAATTATATTACAAGCGGTAAGCATAGAATATTTGCAATGATTGGAAGAATTATTGATGGAAAAGACTATATTCCTATGACAGCAAAACTTGGTTAATCAATTATTTCATCAACTATATAACAACTAATTTCTTTTATTGATAAATGTTTGGCAATACTAGCTCTATGTAAACCATCCAAAATTTTGAATTTATTACTTTTAAAACTTGAGAACTCTTTTTTTACACAAATAAATAAATCATCATGATTTTTTGAAATATTATTTCTTAGTTGTCTAAAATTGTCCATTTGTAATTGTGTATCTAATGTTTGAAAATATGATTTTAAATAATTTTCATATAAGGCAGTTGAACCTGGTGAATCTTTATCAAAATCATTTATAAATTTGTAATGAGGAGTTTCTTCAAGATCTGCAACCTTATATCCATTGTCAGAGTTAAGCAGAGCAACTAAATTATCAGTATTGAGGATAAGTTTATGTTTGCAAATTAAGTATCCCCAATTTGCATTTATCTTTTTGACCTTAGTTTTAGAAAAATCAAATTTCCTAAAGAATATGTATCCAATACAAAGATAAAGAAAATTATTTTTCAAGATTAGATTTTTAAGATTATTTTTCATTTTTTTTTATTCTTGATAACGAACAAACAAAAAATAAGAAATATAAACATGTTGAAAATATTGGAATTCTTCTAATACTTGTTGATATCTCGTTACCTGGATTAATTTCTGAACATTCAATTTTATTTTCAGTAATAAAAGTTGGTTCAATAAATAAACTATTTATCTCACAAAAGAGAGTATTTTCAACATTAGACTTTATTGCAAGATCAAACATTTCGTTATTTGCTTTTGGAAATCCAAGATTGAATATTGTAAAAGCTATAAATAAAATTAAAAATAACATATTTTTAATTTTCAAACGCTTTAAATTTTTAAATACAATCAATACAGGTAAAGGGATTAAAAAACTATAGTAAAAAACTTTAAGTGTATCTCCCACTAAAGGATCAAAATTATTCTGAGGAAATCCAAATATTGAATTAATAATCAGAATCATTATTCCAAAAAAAGGAAATAAAATATAAACTTTGTTTGTTAAAGATTCTTTATAGAAATAATAAAGTACCAAACACATGAAGACTAAAGAAATAATTAAACCTATGTAGTCCTTAAAATAAATTAAATATTCCTGACCAGGACCTGCGTAAATAATATTCTTTGATTGCCAATCAATGTTCAAAAGCCTAGGGTAATTTTTTTCAGGATTTTTTTCGGAACCAACTATTAGCGGTTTTATATTTTTACTAAATAAAACAGAATCTTCTTTCCAATTTAATTCAAAATAATCATTTTGTAGATCAATTAGTGTAATAGCAAATAGTGAATTTTTATGATAATCTTTCTTTGGATCTTTGAGCAATCTTTCAATATCTAATGTATAAATAAATTCAAATGGTGCCACGTTATCATATTTTTTTTCTGGTTCACGATCAAGAATATTTCCTATATTTAATAAGTAATTTTCACCTAGTACTCCAAACCAACATATGATAAGAATTGAAAAACCAATAATTACATTTTTTGAGTTGAATGAATTTATATGAACTAGAAACTTTACAAGAAGACAAAAGGCTGTCATTGCAGCAATAGAACCTTTTGATGTAACTAAAATTGTACTGCCTATTGCAATTAAAAATAAATCTACTTTTGACTTGGTTTCTAAATAGTTTTCAAAAAAATAAAAAATCCAAGGTATTAATGCAAAAGCTAAAATTTCTGGTTTCATATTTAGTCTTAGATAATACAAGCTTGGAAAATAGATAAGGAAAATAATTAGCAACAATGATAAATTCTTATGAAAATTTAATTTTTTCGATAAAAAATAATAACCTAACAGTCCAAAAATAAACAGTGTCAAATTTGCAAGCTGAATTGTTTCACTAAGAAATATGGAATTCTCTGAATAATTGAATGTATCTGCTCTTAACTTTATAAATATTGCAACATAAAAAAAATAAAATAAACCTTGATTATCATAAGCTTTTTTTTCTTCGCCAAATATGAAAAAAATATTTTCGATATATTTATAATTGTCAGCACCTGATAGTGAATTAAAGTAAATATTCGATAATGTAAAAGTAAAATATAATGAAAACAATATAAGCACTAAATAAATGTATGAAACGTTTATTTTTCGAATATTTTTAATTAACTTATAAACCACTTTTGTAGTCTACTTAATTATTTCATATTTATGGAGCTCCGGAAAGAGATTCAGAAGAAATTAAATCCCAATCAATTTTAATTTAATTAATATATTCTCAAAAATGTGTCTGAAATGTGTGTGGTTAAGTTTTTCTAGTGATATTTTTGGAAAAACCTATGTGGGCGCTACAGGATTTGAACCTGTGACTTCTTCCTTGTAAGGGAAGAACGATTAAATACTAGAGGATACTAGAGATTCTTAAAATTAAACTTGAATAGATATAAGGCTTGTATCAGGAAATACCAGAGAATATCAG
>MDTD01023561.1_pt1 | contig 21031 bp, 20 predicted proteins | sample 811221 | NCBI WGS metagenome assembly MDTD01 (sample SAMN05326646, study PRJNA326480) | marine metagenome | isolation source: seawater | place: Pacific Ocean: South West | collected 2011
ATTGGATCTGCACCTCTCAGAATAAAGATGGTTCATGGTCCAAATATAATTACAAAAATCTTAAAAGAACATACGATTCTAAAGTTTCTCAGCCTCTCTTGGAAGCTTACGAAATACTTAACAAAGAAGAATATTTATCCTCGGCTTTAAAAAATTTAGATTTTGTTATTTCAAATCAACTAGATAACGGTTGGTTTCAGAATTGTGATAATTCGGAGGGCAAAAACAATGAACCTTTGCTTCACTGTATTGGTTACACAACTCAAGGATTAATTGAATCCTTTAAAATTACAAAAGACAAAAAGTACTTGAAATCTGCAATCAAATGTTTGAATAGACTTTTGAAAATATTTGAAGAAAGGGGTACATTACTTCCAGGTAGGTTTAATTATAAATGGCATCCTACAGTAAAAACTAGTTGCGTCACCGGTTGTGCTCAAATATCTATTTGCTGGATTGAAATCTATAATATTTTGGGAATTAAGAGATATCGAGATGCAGCATTTTCCATGAATCAAATGCTTAGAGAAATTCAAATTAATAGTGGTAATTCAAAAATAAATGGATTTCTTCCAGCTTCATTTCCCTTTTGGGGAGATTATTTACCTTTTAAAATGAATACATGGGGCGTGAAATATGCCTTAGATGCTTGGATGCTTGAATACAAGTTATTATCTAAAAATGACTAAGGAAAAAAAACCATTCGATGTTTGTCTAACTCACGATATAGACAGATTAAAAAAAACTTATCAATATTTCACTAAGTTTCTTTCAACAAATAATACAAAACATTTGCATACTTTGTTTTATGATGAAGAACCTTATTGGTGCTTAGACAAAATACAAAACATCGAGAGATCTTATGGAGTTAAATCTACATTTTTCTTCTTAAATGAAAGTATAAAATTTAACCCAGCACGTCCAAAAACTTGGAAATTTAGTTTGGGAAGATATAACATTAATTCACCTAAAATAGTACAGAAGATTAAAGAATTAGATATTAATGGAAATGAAATTGGAGTCCACGGCTCTGTGCAGAGCTACAATAATTCCAATCTTTTAAAGATGGAAAAAATGAATTTAGAAAAAATAATAGGTAAGAAAATTAATGGAAGTAGGCAGCATTTTTTAAGATTTAAGTATCCAGAGACTTGGAATATACAAAGAGATTTGGGATTTAAGTATGATTCAACTTTTGGTTTCAGAAATAGAATAGGTTTCAAAGGGAATATATATCGAAGTTTTGAGCCTTTCAAGGACGGCTTTAAGATTTTGCCAATTGGAATAATGGATACCTATTTATTTTCTAAACAAAAGACCTTGGATGATTACTGGCAAGATTGCGTTAATGTAATTAATCAGGCTCAGAAAAATTCAGCTATATTAGTTATTATATGGCATAATAGATGTTTTTACGAACTTGATTATCCTAATTATACTTTAATTTATAAAAGAATAATTGAAGAGTGCTTAGATAGGGGAGCAAACTTCAAAACTTGTTCCGAAGCCCTTAACCTTGCGGATGATTAAAGAAATATATCCCTTTATTGTTAGAGAAGCCATGTTGCCAATTGGTGACATTGTTCTTAAAACGTCTATTTCTAAAAATTTAAGATTTTTAAATGAGACAGACACTTGGACAAGGTTAAAGTTAGATTTATATAGAGAAAAACTTTTTAAAAAAATGCTGTTTTATGCATATAATTACGTTCCCTATTATAGAGAAGAATATGATAGACGGGGAATAGATATAGGCCAAATAAATGGTATTAAAGATATTTACAAATTACCCATTATTGATAAAAAAATAATTAAATCTAACTTTGAAAAATTTATACCTCAAAAAATTGATTTAATTAATTCTAGATTAGATTCTACAGGAGGTAGTACTGGAATTCCAATGAAGTATTATGTCTCTCTTGATGCATACAGTTGGTCTAAGGCAGTACTTTACCGAATGTACAAAAGAGCTAACTATAAAGTAGGTCAAAAAATGGTTACTCTTGCAGGTTCTTCAATTTCCTCCAGAAAAAATATGTCTATTAAAAAAGCTATATTTTACAATGTTGTAGAGCGAAGTAAAAAAATATCTTCCTTTAACTTAAGTGATGAAAAAATGAAAAATTATTATGAAATAATTAAGACTTATAATCCAGTAGCTTTGCGTGGATATGCAAATGCCTTATTTGAATTTGCTAGTTTTATTAAGGAAAAAAATCTTCCTCCAATCGAGATTAAGAAAATTTTTAGTGCAGCCGAAAAACTTGAATTACACAAAAGGGATTTGATTGAAAACGTTTTTCAGACAAAAATATTTGATGGCTATGGTGCTGCAGATGGTACAGTCTTTGCGCACGAATGTGAAGAGCATAATGGCTTACATATGGATGAAGAAGTTGGAATAACTGAAATAGTTAACAGTAGAGGCGAAGTAATCCAGAAAGGTCGGGGCGAAATAATAACAACATCTCTTGTAAATTTTTCCTTTCCATTCATAAGGTATAAGGTAGGTGATCTTGGCCAAATTTCTGAGGATAAATGTACTTGTAACCGACCTTCGAGACTCTTAAAGAAAATAATAGGCAGGAGTCATGAGTTTATAGTCCTGAGTAATGGAGAAAAAGTACATGGTGAATTTTTTTCCCATGCAGTAAGAGAAATAACTCCAGACATTGGCCAATTTGCAGTTCACCAATTTGAAAATGGCAGTGTAAATGTAAAAGTCGTACCGAATAAAGTTTCTTCCGTTAAGTTGAATCTTTTGAAAAAATCATTTGAAAAAAAGCTCAATAATTTAGATTTAAAATTTGAAGAAGTTAAAGAAATTAAATTATCACCTTCCGGTAAATGGAATTTTATAACTTCGGATTACAGTAGCTAATAACATGAAGCCCAAAGTTGGAGCAATAATTCTTAATTGGAACACCAAGTATATGACCTCTGTGTGTGCTAATATTTTGCTGAGGTCTAAATATGAAAATTTTGAATTAGCAATAGTAGATAATGGTTCAACAGATGGTAGCGTTGATTATTTAGTAGGGAAATTTGGTAGAAAGATTAAAGTAATAAAAAACGAAAAAAACTTAGGATATTCACTAGGCTTTAATCGAGGAATCAAATACTTTGTTGATAAAGGTTTTGATTATACAATGGTACTGAACAGTGATGCCTTTTTATCATATGAATCAATTGGTGCACTAGTCGATGTTTTTCGTGAAAAAACAGACGCAGGTTTTGTAAGTGGTAAAGTTTATCGTTTTGATGATCCAAACAGGCTATTATCAGTAGGTCTCAATTATAACTGGTTGACTCTTACAGGAAAAATCGTAGGGGCAAATGAAATAGACAATGGCCAGTATGAAAATGTAAAAGAATTTGCATTCATTGATGATGTTTTCATGCTTATGGATTGTAAAATGTTAAAGCAGGTAGGGTTTTATGACGGTGATTTCTTCATTCAGTTTGAAGAAGCAGACTTAATTTGCAGAGGTAAAAGTTTAGGGTACAAAGCTTATTACACACCTAATGCTAAGGCATGGCATAGAATTAGTATATCTACAGGCGGGACAGATAGTCCTTTAAGATATTTTTATAGTTTCAGAAATAGAATTATTTTTTTGTACAAAAACCAGACAAATCTTTTATTCATATTATTTTTCTTATGGAACTTAATTTATCTAATTCCTAAGACTGTTTTCCTTTTTATGTCTAGAAAAAATATTCCAGTTTCTAGGTCAATAATTGCCGGCTCACTAGATGGAATTAAACACATATTAAAAGATTAATAATGCTCAATATTTCGAAAAAAACCACTTATTCCTTTATCTTCTTCGTATTATTTTTTAATATTACTCTAAGAGCGCTCCCAATACATAATCACGGAGGCGATACTTGGGTTATGATCAATAGAATTACTGTAATTAATGAGATGGGTTATTTTTCTTGGTACCATAATTTAACGTCCTTTTTAGGGTGGCATCTTTACAGTTACCCGTCAGGATATGCAACATTTATAGCCGCATTTAGCCAGGTAACAGGTTTATCACCTATATATCATGACTATCTATTTTCAATATTTATATCTTCTTTTTCAGTTATTCTAATGTTTGTTTTTTCAAAAGAAATGTTGGGCAAAAATCATTTAGCCCTCCTCAGTATGTTTATCTTTAATACATTTTTTATTTACGTGCTTTACACATGGGATAATTTAGCTTCTAGAGGAGTTTTTATTCTATTTTCACCAGTTATTTTGCTCACAATTAAATTAATTGATAGAAATCGAAATAATTTTGCAAGATTTTTTATTTTATTATTCATCCAAATAGTCTGCCTGGTAAGTTTTCATAGAGTTTTTTACATTTTTTTCCTCAGTGTTTTTATTACTGGATTAATCACTTTGTTGATTAATAGAAGGTATGTTTTTCAAGATACTAAATTTGTATATTTTATATTTTTATTAACTGGCCCCACTATATTATATCAATTATTTTCGGGCGATATTTTTTTCAGAGTCGATCGTTTGGATTTTAATATTCGTCCTAATGATTCCTTAACGTCCAAAATCATTGCATTTTGCCTTTTTTTAAGTAGAGACTTTAGTGTATTGATGGTTTTTGCAGTTATAGGAATTTTTTTAACGATTGTCAATCAAAGAGCTCTCTTTTGGAATAAGTTTACTTGCTTATTTACACTTTCAGTTCCGTTTTTTTTGGCTTCTGGCAATTACTTTTTTATAGTTTTACTTCCACTTCTACCCCTTTGGATTAGTTTTTCAATAAGCTATTTTTTTAGTACTAAATTTAGTAATAACCTTTCAGTTTATGTTCCCATAATAATTCTATTAGTCGTAGCTTTACCCGTTGCAATATGGGCATTTAGCAAGTTTTATTTGGGTTTCTTGTTAATTGCAACTGGTATACTGATTTTGATAAGCACGCTTTCACCTAAATTGAGAAGTAAAAAAATAGTTTATGCTTTTGTATCCTCGGCTATATTAATTTCTTCAGGTCAAGTTATCACTGGAATTGGCGGACTATCTTCTGAAATTCAGTCAGATTATTACGATGAGGATGAGGGTCCTCTTTATTTACAGGAAAATCTCTTCAACAACGCGCATTGGATTAGAGTGCATTCAGTAGGGCCATCATCTACCTTCGGTGCCGAAAATGGAATTTTACTTCCCATTGCTTCCATATCCAAGAACCAGCCAGTTAATGGGCATCTTAAGCAACTAGAGAATCCTATTATTTGGGAGTCTTTAGACTCTAGTTTTAATGTTACTTGGCTTTTGCGGAATCAAAAGTATTTGTATGATTATGACTTGACAGAGAGATATTCATTAAGAGACATTGACGTTTTAGTGTTTAGAGATGGAGATGTTCCCCTGTTAGTAATTTATGATCCCGAGCTATTAATCTATTCTTCATCATTTTTTGATCAAGAAGCCGCTGAACTTGAATATACCTATTTTTACAATATTTGCGATAATTCCTATTTAATTTATTCTTCTACAAATCAACAAGTGAGACATATTAGTGATTAAATCAGTTAAGTCTAGAGTAATTATTATGGGGACCACAGAAAATGTATCTGTAGATATATGCAGAAGTTTAATAGGCTACAATTCTGAAATCATTCTTGCATGTTCTTCCGAAAGAAGGTGGATGAATAATTCAAATCTTTTTGACACCTTACAGCCTCTCCCTCGCCCAGATTCTAAATTTAGGAATTGGTATGACGTAATAATTCGAATAGGGAAAAATTTTAGAGGCTCCAAAGAGAATTGCTTTATACTAGCTTCAGATGATTTAGATTTAAAATTCTTATCATTGTATGAAAGTGAGTTACGTGATTATTTTTCAATAATTGGTACTAGCAGTCATTATACACTGTCCAATATAATCGACAAATCATATGTTTACAATAATTTAAATTCAGTTTCAAAACCAGAAACTATATTGTTTAAAGGAGATATTCAAATTATCGATCAAATTAATTTTTCACCAATTTTAGTAAAACCTTCAGTTAGGACCGAATTTAATACCTTTTCTGAGATATATGGTAAATTTAGAATATTCGAATCATTGAAGGAGTTGGAGTTTTTTTTAAAATCAGTTGGTTTAAAGTTTGGTAATTTAATACTTCAAGCATATGTACAAAAGTCTCCGCAGAATGAGTTTTCTTGGATTGGATATAGAGATTATAATGGAAAGTGTAAAGGAATCTCAGTCTGTAAAACTAGGCAAATACCAGTAGGAGCAGGTACAACTTTTGCCGAGGTAAAAAAAATTGAAGAATTGCAATCAGTATCAAAAAAAATTTTACAGGAATTAAAGTTTAATGGTATATGTGAAATTGAATATATTTACGATACTAAAAACAAGTTATACTATTTTTTAGAAATAAATGTAAGGCCTTGTAGGTGGTTTTTTTTGTGTATTGGTTACGGGTTCAATATTTTTGAACCTTTCATTAAGCCAACTATTATCAATAAGAATAATTTGAATAATTTAAGCCCAAAAAGTAGGTGGATGGATTTGCGATTTGATTTTTATTATCATGTTATACAAAAAAATGATATGAATAATTCATTTTTCATAAGATTAATTAGATGGCTTTATTTCGTTAGGGGAAGTAGTTTTACTTATTTAGATTTATCTCATCCTGAAATCTTTTATTTAGAGTTTAAGCGCCTTTTCAAGATGCTTTTCAATTTCATCATAAAAAGAGAGAAAGTTAAGTACTCAGGGGAAATTGATAAAAAGAATGCCGAGCTAATTAAATTATATGATGAACAGTGAGACAATTGAGGAACAGTACAATTCGATTATAAGTGAGTCTAACTTAGCTTGGCTAAAACTAGATACTAATTTTCCTCATGAGAAGATTTACAAAGAAATATTAGGGCTGGAATCTAATTTTTATGATCATACACAAACGGGCACAGATACAAACCAACATAATTATGCAGAAGGGATAAAAGGTTGGAAAAGTATAGGTCTCCATGGCATGTCAACTTCTGAAACTTCGCAATCTTTTAGATATGGATTTGATGATGAAGACAAAGCACCCTACAAATGGACTAGCGCATCACTAAAATGCCCTGAAACAGTCAAAGCAATAAAAAAAATATTGCCTTCTAACAAATACTATCGAATTAAAATTAATAAAATGGAACCTGGAGGTAAAATCCCCCCTCATAACGACTCCAACATTCCAGGGCTTGGAATTAGTGCCCATACTTCCCCTAAGCATGTGACCTATGTAACTATTCCAATATACTGGCCGAAAGAAGTATATTTTTACCTTCCCCTAGGTAATTCAATTCCTATTAAAAATGGAGAACCATTGCTTCTAGATTATAGTTGTGATCATGAAGTGATAAGTGAATCCTCGGAGAATCGTTATTTCATGTTAGTCTCAGCAGATTTCAGAGATCAACTTGATTGGAAAAAGTTAGTGGTTAAATCTTATTCTAAAAATAAAGATTTTTCTCCGGTCAGGCCGAAAATTAAAAAATCAAATAAACTTGTGCATTTTCTAAAAAGGATTTACAGAAGAATTTTAAAGTAAATAAAATGGAAATATCGTTTAATAGTCAATACCAGATATTAACTTTACTATCTTTAGTCCTTCTCGCTGTAATTATACTTTTATTTAAGAACAAGGTTGCTACGTTTTTTAGACTAGCGGCTAAATTTTTTCCAAATTCTAAAATTAGAATTTTCTTTTTGAGATGCGGTGGAGTTGAAATAGGATCTGGTGTTTTCATAGGCTCAAATAACTTTTTTGGCAGAAATGTCTCAATAGGCGATAATGTCCAAATAGGTTCCAACAATTTAATATCAAATTCAAAGATAAGTGATGGATGTGTATTAACTCAAGAAATTATAATGTCACATGTAAATTTAGATTCAGGTGTTCATATACACAGAGGTGTAAAATTTTATTGTGAGAGAGGCGTTAAGGTGGGAAAAGACAGCAATATTCTTCAATATTGTTGTTTTGAGGGTAAAAGTGAAGTTTCAATTGGGGCTTTTTCTGAAATAAGTTCGTTTTGTAATTTTTATACAGTTTCCTCAATGAAAAGAGCTTTAACAAAAAATTCTAGAAGTTTACAAGAGGATCAAAAATTAGAATCTAGCCCTATTCATTTAGGTAATAATGTTTGGTTTGGCCCTCTTGTTACAGTTTATCCTGGGGTTTCCGTAGGTTCGCACTGTGGAGTTTTAAGCAACAGCGTAGTTACAAAAGACATTAACGATTTTAAATTGGCAGGTGGAGTGCCTGCTGAAATTAAAAGAAATATTACAATAGACGATAGTAATGTAAGTTTGAACAGATTATGAAGTACTCAAAAGCAAAGAGGAAATTATTGACGAAAAAGTTATCAAGTTTATCTAAGGATTCGTTTTTACAGCTTCCAACTCCGATGTACATTTCAAAAAATAAAAAATTTTTCATAAAAAGAGAGGATTTAACTGGTTTATCATTGGGCGGCAACAAATCTAGGCGGTATGAATATTTTTTCAGAGAAATTAAAGACAAAGGCTTTGATTCAGTTCTACACTGTGTCAGTTTGTTTTCAAATGACGCAGCTCAGATATCAGCAGCTGCCAACTTAATGGGAATAGACTTGCATCTTATATTTAGATACGAGGATGATTTTAAAATTAATAATTTACCTAACTTCACACTAGCTAATTTGGCAGGAACGCACAGTTATCTTGTTCCTACATACTATGTCAGTGAATACTTTTCCTTTCTTAAAAAGAGTATAAGGGGAAAATTATATACTGTAAACACAGGAATAAACGCATATTCTGTAGAGTTACACAGTATTCTCGGATGCATAAGTTACGTTGATTGTTTTCTAGAACTTTTGGATCAAGTAGGTGATGTAAGAGTTGATAAAATAGTTTTAGAATCTGGTGGTTCATCACAAGCAGGCCTTATTTTTGCGTCTAAATTTCTTGAGTGTGATGTTGAAATAATCGCTAACAATCCCTCACCTTTCAAACCTTCTGAAAGAGAAAAATTTGTTATCGATTTAATATCCGCCTCTTCTAAGTTACTAGATCTAGATATTCCAGAAATTGATCACATTCGTCAAGAAAAAAATTTGGGTAAAGGATATGGTAAAATCAATTTAAGCGAGTTTAAAAAATCAGTGCTCTCAGCAATGCAAGAAGGAATTTTGTTAGACCCAATTTACACTTCAAAATCTTTTGATTTACTCGGATACAATAGTAAGTCTTATAATATTTTTATTCACACAGGTGGACTATCAAATATTTTCTCCTTCTCGGAAGAAATTAATAGATCCTCAAATATTACTAAAGTTAAACCGCCTATTCCTCTAAGAATGAGAAATTTCTTCAAAAATTTTGTTGCTTTTATTAAATGAATATGCTACCGGAAGGTGTACTGAATTACATTTATGACTTTTGCCAAATATCTAAAGATGAGGTTAACGAAATTATACCAAAGATAATATCCAGTGGTTCCAATTCTAAGTCATATTGCATAAAATTCAAAGGAGAAAATATTCTTTTTTTAAAATTTATTACAGATGATAATCGCAAATCGATAGAGCTTTACGAGTCAGACTATTCATTAAGTTACAGTCAAGTTAGTATCCCCAATGAGTTCGAAAATTTATCTTTTTTAAGTTCTAAGGGTTTTACTTCTAAAGGGATGTCTCCGAATCCTCTGTTTTACTTAAAAAAGTATAATTGTATTGGTATGAATTTTGTTAAAGGAGATTTATTTTCAGAAAAGTTAAGTATGAAATCATTAATAGATAACCTTTTCAAATCTAGTATTTCGAAAAATTTCGAAGATATCTCCAAATATCTTGTTGAATTTGAAAAAACATTATATAATAATATTACCAAACCCACAAAACCTTTTGCAAATAGAATTATTAAAAAAGAATTAGATTCAATTTCTTCTCTAAGTTTGTCCCGGAAAAATATAATAGCTAAAACCATTAATGATTTAATTGAGGATGTACAAAAGATACCAGTTCATTTTGTCTCAACAGATTTTAAACCCCACAACATCATTGTTAACGGCAAAATAGTAGGTATAGATTGGGGGATGTGTAAAAAAAATGGTTTTGCTGGATGGATGGCATCATCATTCATTAGATTAGTTAGTTTTATCGACAGATTTTCTATTTATAAGAACTCATTGAAAAAAAATTTTACAGGCAACTACATTAACGATTCTATTATTAATAGAAAGACTCTTTTACTATCTCAAATTTTTGAGTGTATTATATCATTTGCAGGGAATAATCAAAATAAATATTTTAATGATTTTCACTCGATCTACTTGGATGATTTAATTTGTAGAAAAATGATATAAATAATCTACGTTAGCATAAACTATGTTCGCTGCACAAAATCCTGAGCCGATAGCAGTTTTCAAGCCTAAATTTCGTACTCAAGAAATATTAGATGAGTTGAAAATTTGTTTTGAAAAGGGATGGACCGGTTTAGGCTTTAAAACAGTTGAATTTGAGAAACAATGGAGTAATTACTCATCTTTACCAAACTCTCACTTTATTTCATCTAATACAGTAGGCCTCCATTTAGCCTTAAAAATATTTAAGGATAGTGAAGGCTGGAAAGACGGAGATGAAATAATTACAACTCCTCTGACATTTGTCTCCACAAATCATTCAATACTGTACGAAAATCTTAGTCCTGTTTTTGCCGACATCGATGAATATTTATGCTTAGATCCTGACTCTGTAGAGAGTAAAATTACTCCTAAAACTAAAGCAGTTATGTTTGTAGGGATTGGAGGTAATACAGGCCAACTAGACGTTATATCTGAGATTTGCAAGAGGTACAATCTCAGATTAATTTTAGATGCAGCCCACATGGCTGGTACTTATGTTAAACGAGGTGATGAAATTAGGCATGTAGGTTCCGAAGCAGATGTATCTATTTTTAGTTTTCAAGCAGTAAAAAATTTACCAACTGCAGATTCAGGAATGATATGTTTTAAAGATAAAAAGTATTCTGAAATTGCACGTAAACTTTCTTGGTTGGGGATTGATATTGATACTTATAAAAGGACAGATCCAAAAGGTACTTACAAATGGAGATATGACGTTCCTCATGTTGGGTTTAAATATCATGGTAATTCTATTATGGCTGCTATAGGATTAGTCCAATTGAAATATCTTAACGAGGACAATAAATATCGTAACTATATATCAAATTTTTATGATAGTAAATTTGAAGATAATGAAAAGTTTAGTATTATTGGCTCAGCACCATACTGTCATATAAATTCCCGCCATTTGTATCAAATAAAACTAAATGAAAATTATAACAGAGATATTTTCGTTGACTATCTGTCAACTAGAAATATTTTTCCAGGAGTCCACTATATAGATAACACGAATTACTTTCCTTACAAGGAATACTCTGGATTATGCCCTAACGCATCTCTAGCTTCAGAGAGTATTATCACATTGCCAATTCATTTGAACTTAGAAGATAATCATTTGGAGCACATAGTTCATTCGGTAAACGAGGCTTTAGATAAAATATGAAAGGAATAATTTTGGCAGGGGGAAGAGGAACAAGGCTATTTCCCTTGACAACTATCACAAGCAAGCAATTATTGCCCGTTTATGATAAACCTATGATATATTATCCTCTTTCAACCTTGATGTTAGGAGGAATTAAAGAGATTGCAATCATAAGTACTCCTGAAGATTTGCCCAGGTATAGAGAGCTATTAGGGTCTGGTAGTAATCTGGGGTTAAATTTAACTTATTTTGAACAGAAGAAGCCAAGAGGGCTTGCTGAAGCATTTATAATTTGTGAAAAGTTTATTTCTAACGATAATGTTACTTTAATTTTAGGCGATAATATATTTCATGGAAATCTTAGAATTAGTGATTTGATAGGTAATTTTTCCTCAGGATGTAAAATATTTGGGTATTCGGTAAACAATCCAAGGAGGTATGGTGTACTTGATTTAAGTGAAAACGGTGAACTAATTGATATTATCGAAAAACCGCGAAACCCACCAACCAATTTAGCAGTACCTGGCCTATACATTTATGACAACAAAGTGGTTTCCTTTTCAAAAAAGTTGAATCCTTCAGCGAGGGGAGAATTAGAGATTACTGATTTAAATAAAATGTATTTAAAAATTGAGGAAATTTCCGTTCAGATTATAGGCAGAGGAGTCGCATGGTTTGACGTAGGTAAGTCAAATAGTCTTCATAAAGCTGGGAATTTTATTGAAAGTATTGAGAATAGTCAGAGACACAAGATTGGGTGCATTGAAGAAATTTCATTTAGGAAAGGATTTATTTCAAGTTCAGGATTTGAAAATCTGATTAAAGGAATTCCCCAATGCGAATACAAAGAATATCTCCGGGATATTTTGAAAGAATCTAAAATATGGGGTTCCGCAGATAAGAATAAACTTAAAAATTTACAGCCTTAGATGACTTTCACATTTGAAAAATTAGATTTAGAAGGACTCACTTTGGTAAAATCTGATATTTACAAAGATGCTAGAGGACTGTTTAGTGAACTAAACAAACAATCCTTTTTGAGAGATTCAGGTATTTCGTGTAACTTTGTCCAAGATAATTTTTCAGTTTCTAAGTATGGAGTAGTTAGAGGCTTACATTTTCAAAGAAAACCTTTTTCACAGGCTAAATTAGTTCATGTTCTTAGAGGGGAAATATGCGATGTTGTTGTTGATTTGAGATTAAATTCAGCTACATTTAAAGAGCATGCCAAGGTTAATCTAAGTTCCGATTTAGGCAATTCACTTTATATCCCTGAAGGTTTTGCTCACGGTTTTTGTTCATTGAAAGATAATACAATAGTTATGTATAAAAATAGCAAAGAGTATAATCAGGAAAGCGAGTTAGGCCTGAAATGGGACGATCCCGAAATTGGAATTAATTGGCCAATAAATGAGCCTATTCTTTCAAATAAAGATAGCTTAAATTACAACTTTAACGATTTAATTGAGTTTCTATGACTTTAAAAAAAATATTAATCACTGGTGGCTGCGGATTTATAGGGAGTAATTTTATAGATTACTTGTTTTCAAATCAGCAGGTCTCAGAAGTATTCAACATTGATTGTTTAACCTACGCAGGAAATTTGCAAAATTTAGTTAAATACAAAGATGACATGCGATATAAATTTATTCGTGAAGACTTGAGAAATGTAGATAAAGTTTCTGAAATAATTAGAGATTTACGTCCTGATGCGATAGTCAATTTTGCAGCTGAAAGTCATGTAGATAGATCAATTACGAACCCAAATATATTCACTGAAACTAACATAATTGGGACTCAAAATTTATTAGAAGCGTGTAACAAATATAAAATAAAAAAATTTGTACAGATTTCAACAGATGAAGTTTACGGAGATCTATCTTTAACCGCTGATCCGTTTACGGAAAATACAAATATCAATCCATCCTCACCCTACTCAGCTACTAAGGCTTCGGCTGATTTGCTATGCCTAGCTTATTACCGAACATTTGGCACTCCAGTAGTAGTTACAAGATGTTCTAATAATTACGGACCTTATCAATTTCCAGAAAAATTAATTCCGCTTGTTATAGAAAGAGCAATAAATAATCGAAAAGTTCCAGTATATGGAAGTGGTAATAATGTTAGAGACTGGATTTTTGTCAATGACCATTGCGAGGGAATATGGGCAGCTCTAACTAAAGGGTCAGAGGGTCAGGTTTACAATTTTGGAGGTGATTCCGAAATTTCTAACATCGATTTAGTCAAAAGAATTTTTGAAATATTAGAAAAACCTTTTTCATTAATTGAGTTTGTCAAAGATAGGCCAGGCCATGATTTCAGATATGCAATTAACTTTAAAAAAGCAGCTAAAAGTCTTAATTGGCTACCTAGAACTGACTTCAAAAATGGACTAATGAAAACAATTGATTGGTATTTATTAAATTCAGAATGGTTAGACAATGTAAAGTCAGGTATTTACAAAAGATATGAGTATTAGTAACGGAAAGCTTAAAATTTTAATGACAGGCCCGAATCCCGCAGCACCAGGTGGAATTTCAACTAGTGTGCGATGTTTTCTAAGTTTTAGTCAAAACTCAAATTTTACTATTTATCATTACCTTACAGGTAAACCCATAACTCAATCTGATACTATTTTCAAATATCTTAGAAGAAATTTATATCAATTCTACATGTTTTTTATCAAGCTACTAGGAACAAATTTTTCTTTGGTTCATATTCACACTTCTTCATGGGGTGGCTTTTGGCGAACATCTCTTTATGTTTTAGCATGTAAGATAAGAAATATTCCAGTTACTCTTCATGTTCATGGCGCTGAGTTCAAAACTTTCTTGCTGGATAATAGCTTCATAAAAAAAAGGTTAATTTTAGAAATTCTGAAAGTTGCAAATGGATTAATCGTTCTCTCTTCTGCATGGCAAAAGTTCTTCAGTTTTGTTGTTCCTAATCAGAATATATTTGTTTTAGAGAATATGGTAGATGTTCCCGATACAAGGGTAAAATATGATAATTACAAAGTTATTAATTTTCTTTTTTTGGGTGGATTGACTAAGCGAAAAGGCCTGCAAGAGTTGGTGAAAGTAATTCCTAGATTTTCTAATCGCAAAGATATTAATTTTACAATAGCAGGTTTCACAGTCCCAAGTGAAAAAGAGTTACGTTTGAAAATTGAGGAACTGGCGAACAATCCCAAGACTTCAAAAATAGTTAATTTTTTACCTGATATTAGTGAAAAAGAGAAAATTGATTTACTTTTAAGTTCTCACGTTTACATTTTACAATCATTTGATGAAGGCTTACCTTTCTCGCTCTTGGAGGCGATGTCATACGGCTTACCTACAATTACAACTCCAGTTGGAGCAATTCCTGAGTTCATAGAAGATTACACGAATGGTTTTCTAATAGGTCCTGGAGATTATAATGCTCTTGAAAGTAAAATAAACTATTTCTTATCTAATCATGTAACTATTGAAAAAATGGGGAAATCAAATGTCAATTTGATTAAAGATAAATTTGGTCTCAGTCGATTAAAGAATAAAATTGAGAAAATATACATAGAATTAAGTTATGATCATTAGTCATAAACATAATTATCTTTTTGTAGAAACACCGAGGACAGGAACAACCTCAATAGGCAATGAATTAGTAAAAAATTATGGAGGTGAAAGAATTTTAGGCAAGCATTCGACACATTTTGAATTTAAAAATATAGCAACTTCTGATGAACTAAAATATTACAAATTCACAGGAGTTCGCAATCCTCTTGATAGTTTAATTAGTTTCTATCACAAAACCTTCAATGATAAGCATGTTCGTAATGAGAATACAATAAATTTTTCTCAAAAAATGAGAAGACAGAAGTCATTAACAATGCTACTTACTGCTGCATACTACAAGTTACAGTCTGATTTTATGAGCGAAAATGAAGTTTCATTTTCCGTCTTCTTCAAAAGGTACTGTAAATTTCCATATACAAACCCAGTAGATATCGATTATGGTTTTTTTGATAAAGTTCTGCGTTTCGAAACATTACAAAGCGATTTTACAGATAGTTTAGAATTTTTAGGTCTAAAACAAATTCGTCCTCTCCCTTTTGTTAATGTAACAAAAAAATCTAGCAAACTATTTTGGGACTATTACACAGATGATATTAAGGAGGGGGCAGTTAGTTTATTCGGGCCTTTCATGGAGCGTTTTAACTATGAGTTTCCAGATTATTGGGAACACAATATAAGCAAAAGAGACTATTTCAATTATCACTTTTCAAAGAAAATAAAATATTTTTATTATAAAAGTAGGTATTTATTTTAATGTTTTTTATAACCATTTAATGTTTTAGAATGATTGAATTTAGCACGTTAATAGTATTGTTTATTAGCTTGACCTCTTTGACAATAGTTTTACGTTTTCTCAGAATATCTGATAATATAAAAGCTATTTTTCTCTTAGTTTTAGGATTTTGCGGAGTTTTTATCATGTTAAGCATAAATATTACGTCAATAGCTCAAACATGGTCGCCGTCTTCTGGGCTTATTATATCTATCTATGGTTTTTACGGTTTTTTTTACCTCAAAAATTTGAGTTTTTCGGATATAAACTTTAATAGATTTAAGAGTTCATTAATATTTTTTACAGGAGCCAGTTTATTATGCTTAACCTTATTTGTTGAGTACTTTTATTTTGATGGACAACTAGGCGATTTAACTACACTGATTCTGCTTTATTCAATTTTATTAATATTTTATGATTTTTTTCCATCGAATTATAATATAGAAAAAAAGTTTACATTTTTGTTTTTTTCATTGTTAATTATTTTGTTTGTTTTTCCCTTATTTTTTATGGAATACATTATTCCTTTGTTTGGTAAAGACCCTACAGCTACTAATTCGAAATTACTCGAATTAATGCTAGTTAAGCCGCTTAGTAAACTATTATCTATTCTTGGATTTTACACAATAACAGATGGCCAAACATTATATTATGAAACCGCTTATGATTCATCACGTCTCCATAAAGTTCACATTGTCAACAGTTGTTCCGGAATATATTCAGTTATAGTTTTTATTTCAGCATTTACAGCTTATTTTTTTTCAGTCAATGAAAACTTTACCTTTTTAAATTATTTACAATTGGGACTAGGGATAATTATTGCGTACTTTAGTAATCTTTTAAGAATGCTCATAATTGTTTTCGTAGGCATCTATGAGGGTGATGAAGCCTTGTATTGGACTCACAAAAATGTAGGTTGGATTATTTTTTTAGTTTGGATATCAATATTTTGGCAAGTAGTAGTAACAAACAAATAGTGCGATTCGTTGACTAAATATGATGATTAAAGGATTTTTCAACACTCAAATTATTAAGTACCCTTACATTTTTGATAAATATAGGCGTTTAAAGCGCATTTTAGGCTCGTCTAACCCATTTTATTCATACCTTGACAAATTTTCTAAAATCCACAATAAAAAAATTAATTTCTTGCAAATAGGCTCTAATGATGGTCTAGTAAATGACAACATCCGAGAATTTATTGTGCGAGATCATTGGTCTGGTATACTTGTAGAACCGCAACCTGTTGTTTTTAGGAAGTTAAAGAGTAATTACTCTAAAGTAAGAGATTTATCTCGTCTTACATTTTTGAACGTAGCAGTTTCAAATAGAATGGAGGATTCTGCAAACTTTTGGACTATAGACGAATCTTTTGCAAACACACTTCCTATTTACAAGAGTTCATCGATAAGAAGGAAAGCCTCATTCGTAACTCCAGATTATCTCAGATTGGCTTGCCAAGCAAATGGAGTCTCGGAGGATCACATTGTAAAAATTAAAGTTCCAGTATTAACCATCAAAAAAATATTAGAAGATTATTGGCAATGGTCTAATTTAGATTTGTTAATAGTTGATGCAGAAGGTAACGATTCAAAAATTATATTATCTATAGATTTTAGCAATATAAATCCGGAAATTATAATATATGAAACTCCAATTTCAAATTCAGAGAGTGAAAAACTTTCTAATTTTTTAGTACAAAATAACTATAGACTAGAATCTTTGTACGACCCTAGAGGAGTATCTAACAACGACACTATTGCCATTAAAAATGGTAGTGCTATGGAAAATAGTCTATGAAAGCCGTAATTCCCGCAGCAGGTCTAGGTACTCGTTTTTTACCATTGACTAAAGCTCAGCCTAAGGAAATGCTTCCAGTTGTAAATAAGCCAACAATTCAATGGGTTGTTGAAGAAGCAGTTGAAGCTGGGATAACAGATATAGCTATAATTACAGGAAATCATAAAAAATCAATAGAGGATCATTTTAGTGAACAGACTGATTTAGAGACATCTCTTAAAAATACTAAAAAATTTGAAGAATTAGAAAAAATTCGGAAAATAAATAGTCTTGCGAATTTGACATTTATTGTTCAAGGTGAGCAAAAGGGATTAGGACACGCAATATCATGTGCAGAAGAATTTGTCGCCAATTCACCGTTTGTAGTTCTACTAGGAGATACAATTTGCCAAGGTAATCCAAATTGTACAAAAGGCTTAGTTCAAATGTTCAATGATAAAGGTAAAAGTATAGTTGCTGTTAAGAATATCTCTCGTTCAGATACTAACAGATATGGTATAGTTTCTGGCGTAAAATTAGAGGAAGGTATAATGTTTGTTGACGAACTGGTGGAAAAACCTGAACCAGAGGATGCTCCTTCCTTACTTGGTCTTTTAGGAAGGTATGTTTTCACTCCTGATTTGTTTCATCACCTAAAAAATATTAAACCTGGAGCCGATGGCGAATTACAACTTACAGATGGAATGCAGGGATTAGCTAAAGAGTCTGGAATGTTTTCATGGAACTTTAAGGGAGAAAGGTATGATATAGGTACAATGAAAGATTGGTTTCAGTCTCATTTAGAGTTGTCTTCTAAATCTCAATTTTCCCCCATTTTAGATGAGGTAATTAGCAAATTATGAATTATTTAGTTACGGGAGGTGCTGGTTTCATCGGCACAAATTTGTGTAGGTATCTCTTGAAAAGGGACTACTCAGTAATATGTCTTGATGATTTAAGCACAGGTAAGTTTAGCAATATAGAACAATTTTTGGATAATCCAAATTTTATTTTTATTGAACATGATCTTACTAAACCTTATTTCCCAAAGTCTATCAATGGCATTTTTAATCTTGCATGTCCGGCATCGCCTGTTCACTATCAGTACAATCCAATTAGAACGTTAAAAATGGGAACATTAGCCATGTACAATGTTCTCGGCATGGCAGCAAAGTTCAAAGTCCCTATCCTCCAAGCATCCACATCGGAAGTGTATGGAGATCCAAAAATGCATCCTCAAAAAGAATCTTATTGGGGCAATGTGAATCCTTTTGGACCTAGGTCTTGTTACGATGAGGGGAAGAGAGTCGCAGAAGCTTTATGTTTAGCTTATAAAACTCATTCAAACGTAAGCATCCGTATTGCACGCATATTCAATACTTACGGCCCTTACATGGATGAAAACGATGGGCGTGTTGTCAGTAATATGATTGTCCAAGCCTTAAATGATAAACCTCTCACAGTTTATGGGGACGGAAAACAAACTAGAAGTTTTTGTTTTGTAGATGATTTAATTAAAGGTCTTTTAAAGTTGATGGAAACAGACTTTCAGGAGCCTATTAACATAGGTAATCCTAATGAAATTGAGATAATTGATTTGGCTAAAAAGATTAATGAAAAAGTGGGTTCTGATCAAGGTATTATTTTCCGTAATCTTCCTGAAGACGATCCAACAAAGAGACGTCCAGACATTTCCTTAGCTAAGAAAGTGTTGGATTGGGAGCCTCAGATTAGTTTAGATTACGGCCTTTCTAAAACGATATCTTGGTTTAATAAGAATAATGGAGTAATTTCTTTATGAAAGTTGCAATAGTATTGGGTACAAGGCCAGAAATAATCAAATTTTCAAGTATCATAAGGGAACTTATCAAAAGAAAAATTGATTTTATTTTGGTTCACACGAATCAGCATTATTCAAAAAATATGGATTCACTATTTTTTGAGCAGTTTGATATTCCGCCGCCTCACTATAATTTAGGAATAGGTTCCTTAGATCATAACAAACAAATCAGTAAAATCATATCTGAATTAAGCGACATTTACCGATTAGAAAAACCTGATGTAGTTTTAGTTCAAGGAGATACTAATAGTACGCTAGGAGGCGCAATGGCAGCATTACCTTTTAGCATACCCATAGCTCACATAGAGGGAGGTCTTAGGTCGTTTGACAGAACTATGCCAGAGGAAATGAATAGGATTATTACGGATCATATATCAACGTTTATTTTTCCGCCTACTGAAAATTCATATAATAATTTAATTAATGAAGGTTTAGCAGATAGAAAGATCTTTACTGTAGGAAATACAATCGTAGATTCTTTCAAAGAAAACACTGAGAAAGTTTATAATTTATTAAATAAACATAAAGAGCGCAATTATGGTGATTTTATTCTAGTAACTTTGCACAGGCAGGAGAATGTAGACAATTTTGAAAAGCTTAAAGTTTTTTTTGAAATAATTAAATATGTATCTATTAATTCAGAATATGGAATAGTTTTTCCAATTCATCCTAGAACAGTTAAAAGGTTTGAAGAATTTGGCCTGTATGAAAATCTTAAAAAATTGGATATAGATTTAATTGAGCCTTTGGGTTATTTTGAGTTTTTAAGTAAGCAAATAAATGCTAAATTAGTTGTAACAGACTCAGGTGGTATTCAAGAGGAATCATGTATTTTTGGAGTACCATGTATTACACTAAGAGAAAATACAGAAAGACCCGAAACGCTCGAGCTTGGTTCAAATGTTTTAACAGGTTTAAATCTCAATAAATTCCGTATAGCTTTTAAGAAAACTATAGGCAATTCACATAAATCCTGGAATCACCCCTATGGAGATGGTTTTACAGGCTATAAAATTATAGAAATATTAATGAAGGAGATAGGCTAAATTGAAAACTTTAATGGTGTATCCTGAAAATCCGATATATGCCAGTTCCAAGAGGATGTATGAAGAAATTAGGCTTCTACGTAAACAAAATCTGGCAGTAGATATTTTATTTTTTGTGGGTTTAAAGACATATCTAGAATATCTCAGAGATCCAATTAGATGGATTAAATCAGTTAGAAAAACCTCAAAATCCGAAAAAATTTATGTTAAGTTTCGTTTCCCACATGATACTAATTTTTTTTTGAAATTATTTTTTTTATCACTTAATTTCATTATGCTTTTTTTTAATTTTTCATTAATGAACCGTTATGAAAATTATCAGCAGATTCATAGTCACAATGCAGCAATGAGCTTCTACAGTTGTCTACTAGCTAAAATATTTAATGTAGATAGCATATTTGATTGTCATGGCATAAGATACCAAGAAATGCAAATGTCAAAGAAGCATAGATATTCTAGATTACGCAAAAAACTCGGATATCGTTG
>MDTD01108697.1_pt1 | contig 21031 bp, 20 predicted proteins | sample 811221 | NCBI WGS metagenome assembly MDTD01 (sample SAMN05326646, study PRJNA326480) | marine metagenome | isolation source: seawater | place: Pacific Ocean: South West | collected 2011
GCCCGTTCCACCGGGGTTGCCGCATTGGTGTGGACGCCGAACAGCAAACCGAAAGCCAGCATCGTCACACCTCCGCCACCGACGGCAGCAGGCGTTGCCCGCCGGTGCGCCGGACGGCCGTTACGAATCGCCCGGCCGGTGTTGCCCTGTCGATGAACCATGCGCAGGCCCCCGTCTGCTTGGGTACATGAATTAGCTGGAATCTAACATGGCAAATCAGCAGAACGGTCAATAGGTGGACCGTGAGTTCTGACGGCGTGTGGCCCGGGCCGACGCGGTCAGCGTTTGCGCTCGCGCACCTTGTACGTCGAAGGCCAGGATTCGCGGGTCTCGTCACCGACCAGCGGAACGCCCTTCCCGCCGATCCGAATGTCGTAGGCCTCCTTACCGGCGCCCACCTCGCGGTTGGCGTGTTCTGTCGCCAGATACATCAACTGGTCGATCTCGGCTTCGGAGAAGGCCACGAAGGTGGTCTTACGCACGATCTCCTCTTCGGGTGGCACCATCCGGTCCGGCAGTAGCCGGGTCAGCAAGGCTGCGAGCCCCAGCAGGGTGAACGGCACCACCCAGTAGCAGACGAACGACAGTGGAGTGCGGGTGTCGAGGATGGTGGCGTCACCCTGGATCAGCGGCGGAACCGCCGAGGAGACCGTCATGCCACCGAATGCGACGATCCAGATCCAGGTCAGCACCGCAGTGATGCGCTCGAAGGGCTCGCTCTCGATGACCTCCTTCGGCTGTCCCGCTTGGGCGAACTCCCGCACGAACGGACGACCGATGAGTGCGCTGATCAACGCGACGAGGAAGATTCCGGCGTTGCTCAGGGGCTGCATCCAACGCTCCATGAACGCCTGGTCGAGCGTGAACGTCAGCCCCGCCAAGATCACGAACGTCACCACCGCGCCGATTTCGAGCGTGCGCCCCGGGGAATCGCTGACGCGTGCCACGACGAACGCCGCGATCGAAACCCCGAGCGCCACGAGCACAGCCGTAGCGAACGGCACGTTGCCGACGAGTACCCAGTACACGATCCACGGCGCAAATCCGAACAAGATCCCCACGGGCGGTCAGTGTATTGACTCGTCGGCGCGCGCGGCCAATCCCCTCAGCCCTCGCGCAGAGCCACACCGGACAAGATCGCCGATGGCCCGTGCAGTTCCCGACGGCGCGCTAGCCGTGGGTCGCGCGCATCGCGGGAAAGCTGCCGTCGGCATCCGGCAAGTAAGGAGTGACGCTTATCACAGCCCAGACAGGCAGCGCGCCGTACAAATGCGGGAACACCATCTCTCCAGGGTCGCCCGGCACACCGGGTTCCCACCGGACCGGAGAGGAGAGGCGTGCGGCATCGATGCGAAGCAGCATCAGATCCGTGCGACCGGAGTACAACCGGTTGGCCGGAAGGTGGACCTGCTCAGGTGTGGACAGATGAACAAAGCCGACCGTGTCCAGCGATTCGGGCCGGTGTACCCCTGCCTGCTGGGCCGTCCGCCAGTCGTCACAGGTGCACAAATGGACGAGTACGCCGACGTCAGGAACCACAGTCAAGGCAATACCGCCCGCGTCCCATCGTCGCAACACAGACACCGGTGAGACACGACACACCCGTAAACCCCCGGGGAACAAGGCCGGAACCGCAAGCGTCTGACAGAGTGGAAGCACGTAGCTACCCCCAATGGAGGTGCCATGACCGCAACGATCACCAGTCCCGAACTCACCAAGGCTGACCGCTGCGATCGGTGTGGCGCCGCAGCCCGAGTGCGGGCGAAGCTCCCCTCGGGAGCCGAGCTGCTGTTCTGCCAGCACCACGCCAACGAACACGAGGCGAAGCTGGTCGAGTTGGCAGCCGTGCTCGAGGTGAGCCCGCTGGAGCCCTAACGGGCCCATCAGTAATGCTGGACTGGTCATGAGTGACCAGTCCACGCGGCAGCGGCCTTCGCGCCACCACATCCGGCACATCACCCGTCGAACGCTCGTCAAAAGCTGGGATGACTCGATCTTCTCGGAGTCGGCTCAGGCGGCGTTCTGGTGCGCGTTGTCGCTGCCGCCGCTGCTGTTGGGCATGCTGGGCAGCCTGGCGTACATAGCCCCCCTGTTCGGACCCGACACCTTGCCGGTGATCCAGGATCAGCTGGTCAACACGGCCAGCCGGTTCTTCTCCCCCAATGTCACCAGCGAGATCATCGAGCCGACCGTGCGCGACATCGTCGCCGGGGCGCGTGGCGAGGTGGTCTCGCTGGGGTTCGTCATCTCGCTGTGGGCCGGTTCGTCGGCGATCTCGGCCTTCGTCGACTCGATCACCGAGGCCCATGACCAGACGCCGCTGCGGCACCCCGTCCGGCAGCGCTTCTATGCGCTCGGCCTGTACGTGATCATGCTGGTCGGGGTGATTGTCACGGCCCCGTTCATTGCGCTGGGCCCCCGCAAGATCGCCGAGTACATCCCCGACAGCTGGGACCATTTCCTGCGGTTCGGTTACTACCCGGTGCTGATCCTGACGTTCGTCGTGGCGGTGAACGTGCTCTACCGCGTGTCGCTACCCCGACCGTTGCCCTCGCACCGGCTGCTGTACGGCTCGGTCCTGGCCACTGTGGTGTTCCTGCTGGCAACGGTGGGTCTGCGCATCTACCTGACCTGGATCACCAGCACCGGTTACACGTATGGAGCTCTGGCCACCCCCATCGCGTTCCTGTTGTTCGCGTTCTTTCTCGGCTTCGCGATCATGATCGGCGCCGAATTGAATGCGGCCATCGAAGAGGAATTCCCCGCTCCGCACACCCACGCCAACCGTGTCCGCCGCTGGATGGCCACCAAGGCCGACACCCTGACCGCGGCGCGGCGCCCCGCGCCGGTGCCCGAGGGCGGGGTCGTCCCAGACGACACCGCCGGCGCGCTCGCCGACGACCTCGGTCAGGGTTCCGGCGCGGTCACCGAGCGGGACGCTACTTCTTGAGCTGCTCGTAGATCTTCTTGCAGTCAGGACATACCGGCGAGCCCGGCTTGGCCGACTTGGTCACCGGGAACACCTCGCCGCACAGGGCGACGACATGCGTGCCCATGACGGCACTTTCGGCGATCTTGTTCTTCTTCACGTAGTGGAAGAACTTCGGAGTGTCGTCGTCTGTCCCGTCGTCGACGCGTTCGTCGGTGTCGGTGCGCTCGATCGTCTGGGTCTGCATGCGTCCATTCTGCCTGGCCACGGAACGGTAAGAAATGCGACCGGCACACCGGCACCGACATGTGGAACAGTGGAGGCATGAAACACGGCCAAGAGCTGGGTTTCGATGACGACGGTCGCCCTGTTCTGATCACTCAGGCCGCCCCCGCCTACGAGGACCAGCACCGCCAGCGGGTACGCAAGTACCTCACGCTGATGTCCTTCCGAATTCCCGCGCTGATCCTTGCCGCTCTGGCTTACAGCGTGTGGCACAACGGCCTCATCTCGCTGGCCATCATCGTCGCCTCGATTCCCCTGCCGTGGATGGCAGTGTTGATCGCCAACGACCGGCCACCCCGCCGCGCCGAAGAACCGCGCCGCTACGACTCGCGCCGACGCATCCCGCTGTTTCCCACCGCGGAGCGCCCGGCGATCGGCGGTGCGACCCCGGTGGCGCCGCAACATGGCTCTGACGGGTCCGACGGCGACGTTCCCCGCTGAGTCGGTTCTGGCTCGTTTCTCAGCGAATTTTCAGGTCGACCTCCAATAACCGCAGATCAGAAGGTGTGAACCGGGCGACGGGCGGGAACTCTTTGCCGGCATAGGGCGTTGTAGCTCTTGAAAGTTCCACCCGATCAGGAGGCCGTTATGGCAAATGCCACCACCAGCCGCGTTGACCAGGATCTCGACGCCCAGAGCCCTGCCGCCGACCTCGTTCGGGTGTACTTGAACGGCATCGGCAAGACGGCACTGCTCAATGCGGCCGATGAGGTCGAACTGGCCAAGCGCATCGAAGCCGGTCTCTACGCACAGCATCTGCTCGACACCCGGAAACGGTTGGGTGAGAACCGCAAACGCGATCTCGCCGCGGTGGTGCGTGACGGTCAGGCGGCCCGGCGCCACCTGCTCGAGGCCAACCTGCGTCTGGTGGTGTCGCTGGCCAAGCGCTACACGGGTCGCGGCATGCCGCTGCTCGACCTGATCCAGGAGGGCAACCTCGGACTGATCCGCGCCATGGAGAAGTTCGACTACACCAAGGGATTCAAGTTCTCGACCTACGCCACGTGGTGGATCCGCCAGGCGATCACCCGGGGCATGGCCGATCAGAGCCGCACCATCCGGCTGCCCGTTCATCTCGTCGAGCAGGTCAACAAACTGGCCCGGATCAAGCGCGAGATGCATCAGCAGCTGGGTCGCGAAGCCAGCGACGAGGAACTTGCGGCCGAGTCCGGCATCCCGGTGGAGAAGATCACCGACCTGCTCGAGCACAGCCGTGACCCGGTCAGCCTGGACATGCCCGTCGGTAGCGACGAGGAAGCGCCGCTGGGTGACTTCATCGAAGACTCCGAGGCGATGTCGGCCGAGAACGCGGTGATCTCCGAGCTCCTGCACACCGATATCCGCTACGTGCTGGCCACACTCGACGAACGGGAACAGCAGGTGATCCGGCTGCGCTTCGGCCTCGACGACGGCCAGCCCCGCACCCTGGATCAGATCGGCAAGCTGTTCGGTCTGTCCCGGGAACGGGTTCGCCAGATCGAGCGCGAGGTGATGGCGAAGCTGCGGCACGGCGACCGTGCCGACCGTCTGCGTTCCTACGCGAGCTGATCGACTCCGCCCCGGGCCGAGCTGATCGGCTCCGCTCAGGGCGCGATCGGATCGGCTCCGCCCAGGGGCGATTCGATCGGCTGCGCCGATGGGCCAGCCAGGCCAGACCCGACAAGAAGGCCCGCCGCACCGCGGCGGGCCTTCTGCGCGTCGACGACGCAGGGCGGCGTCGCCGCAGGGAGCAGCGTTGTCGAGGCGGCAGACCGGTAGACTCGCGCGCAGACGGAGGGTGTGCGCATGAACGACCTGATCGATACCACCGAGATGTACCTTCGGACCATTTACGACCTCGAAGAAGAGGGCGTCATCCCACTACGGGCGCGTATCGCCGAGCGTCTGGAACAAAGCGGCCCCACCGTGAGCCAGACAGTGTCACGCATGGAGCGGGACGGCTTGCTCCACGTAGCCGGTGACCGCCACCTCGAACTCACCGAGAAAGGCCGGTCGCTGGCCATCGCGGTGATGCGCAAACACCGCCTTGCCGAACGTCTCCTCGTCGACGTGATCGGTCTGCCGTGGGAGGAAGTGCACGCCGAGGCATGCCGGTGGGAACACGTGATGAGCGAGGACGTCGAACGGCGACTCGTCCAGGTGCTCAACAACCCGACCACCTCCCCCTTCGGCAATCCCATCCCGGGCCTGTCCGAACTCGGCTTCGGCGGCGATCTGCTCAACGAGACCTCGACCCTGGTGCGCTTGACCGAACTGCCCGCCGGCATGCCGGTGGCCGTCGTCGTACGCCAGCTGACCGAGCACGTCCAGGGCGACACCGATCTCATCGCCCGGCTCAAGGACGCCGGCGTGGTGCCCAACGCCCGCGTCACAGTGGAGCTGAACGACCACGGCGGCGTCATGATCGTCATCCCGGGCCACGAGCAGGTCGAACTCCCCCACGAGATGGCCCACGCGGTCAAGGTCGAGAAGGTCTGACACCGGCCCAGGTCTAACCCGCGCGGCGGCCGAACAGCCGGCGCGGCGGGAGCGGGATACCGAGCTCGGCGGCAATGCGGTAACCGGTGCGCGCGAGATCGCGAATCTCTTCCGGCCGCATCCCCGATCGCAACGCCTGGTCGAGCATGCCTGCCATGTTGTGACCCGGCTCGCAGCTCAATGCGGCGTCCAAAGCGATTCCCGCCAGGGGTCCGTCCCCGCGCGCATAGGCGGAGAAGGCCAGCAGCACAAGCGCTTCGGCGCGCCACGGGCCGGGCAGCCGTCGCGAGAGATCCGCCCACAACGATTCAGCCGGTCCGGCACCGTCGCCCACCGCCAGCGCGTAGAGCGTGTCACGGACCTGCGGATGAGTCAGCGACGTGCCCAACCGGACGAGATCGTCGTCGCTCAACGCCGACCCGGCGGCAATCTGCGCCGCGCTCGCCAGGGCGAACTCGATGCGGCTTCCGATGTCGCAACGCTCGACGCCGTCAGCCTTGTCGAGCAGTTCCGCCAGCCCGGCCGCACGCTCGGGATCGGTGGGCGCGACGACCGCCACCAGATCGGCGCGCCGCGCGTAGAGCCGTCGCCCGTCCAGCACCGCGGCCAGCGCCAGCGGCGATGCGGTCGGATCCGCCACCCTCCCGGAGCGGCCGCAGCCGTCTGCGCAGTACCACCGGCCGACGGCATCGACCACGTCCACGACGTACGCAGCGATCAGTTCGACCTGCCTTTCGGCGAGTTCCTCGGTGAGCAGTTGGGTCCACTCCCGATAGTCCTCGGCGCACATCCGGCAGCCGGCGCCCTCGCCGTCGACGATGATCGCGACCGCAACGTCGGGCCCGGCAACAGCAGCCACCTCGGCGAGTTCACACAGCGGTCCGGTGTCACCGTCGGGTAGGTCGATGCGTAGCACCGCGCCCATTTCGCCGTCGGCGGCGGTGACGAGTACCAGCGACTTCTCGGGAACGAAGCCCAACACCGCGGGCAGCGACGCGATCATGAGATCGGGATTGTCGAGGGGGCATCCGAAGCGTGATGTGGTGGCCATACGGCCAACCTGGCAACTGCTTCCGACGAACCGGCCGCGACAGCGACTCGCCGCGGCCAAACTGGGGATGAATACGCAATTGGGGATGAACCGCCGGCGCTGGCTGCGGGGTGTTCACCAGTTGTTGACGTGCGCCGACATGCGAGGTGTCAGTAACCGGCGTAGACCTTACCCATGGCTTCGATGCTGGAGTACGACCTCGTCGTGATCGGTTCGGGACCGGGCGGCCAGAAGGCCGCCATCGCCGCCGCCAAGCTCGGCAAGTCGGTGGCCGTGGTCGAACGCGGGCGGATGCTGGGCGGCGTCTGCGTCAACACCGGCACCATCCCGTCGAAGACCCTGCGCGAGGCCGTCGTCTACCTGACGGGGATGAACCAGCGTGAACTGTACGGCGCGAGCTACCGCGTCAAGGACAAGATCACCCCGGCGGACCTGCTGGCCCGCACCACGCACGTCATCGGCAAGGAAGTCGACGTCGTGCGCTCCCAGCTGATCCGCAACCGCATCGACCTGATCGAGGGTCACGGCCGGTTTCTGGACCCGCACACGGTGCTGGTCGAGGAACCTCACCGCGGGGAACGCACGACCGTCACAGCGCAGTACGTCGTCATCGCCACCGGCACCAAACCCGCCCGCCCGGCCGGAGTCGAGTTCGACGAGGAACGAGTCCTCGACTCCGACGGAATCCTCGATCTGAAGATCCTGCCGACCTCGATGGTGGTGGTCGGGGCCGGGGTGATCGGTATCGAGTACGCCTCGATGTTCGCGGCCCTGGGCACCAAGGTCACGGTGGTGGAGAAGCGCACCAACATGCTCGAGTTCTGCGATCCCGAGATCATCGAGTCACTGAAATTCCACCTGCGCGACCTCGCGGTCACGTTCCGGTTCGGCGAAGAAGTCACCGCGGTCGACGTCGGGGCCGCGGGCACCGTCACGACGCTGGCCAGCGGCAAACAGATCCCCGCCGAAACCGTGATGTACTCCGCGGGGCGGCAGGGCCAGACCGACCACCTCGATCTGCCCAACGCAGGCCTCGAGGCCGACAACCGGGGCCGGGTATTCGTCGACGACAACTTCCAGACCAAGGTCGATCACATCTATGCCGTCGGCGACGTCATCGGCTTCCCAGCCCTGGCCGCCACGTCGATGGACCAGGGCAGGCTCGCGGCCTACCACGCATTCGGCGAACCCTGCAAAGGCATGACCGAGCTACAGCCCATCGGCATCTACTCGATCCCCGAAGTCTCCTATGTCGGCGCCACCGAGGTCGAGTTGACCAACAGCGCCATCCCGTACGAGGTCGGGGTGTCGCGGTACCGTGAGCTGGCTCGCGGCCAGATCGCCGGTGACTCCTACGGGATGCTCAAGTTGCTGGTCTCGACCGAAGACCTCCGCCTGCTCGGTGTCCACATCTTCGGAACCAGCGCCACCGAGATGGTGCACATCGGCCAGGCTGTCATGGGCTGCGGCGGGACCGTCGAATATCTCGTCGACGCAGTGTTCAACTATCCGACGTTCTCCGAGGCCTACAAGGTCGCCGCGCTGGACGTGATGAACAAGTTGCGCGCGCTTCACCAATTCCGCAGCTGACCCGAACCCGCGCAGGGCGGTGGCGCCTGCGGCAGGAATGTCACATCGGCGTGTGAACGTTCGAACAAACAGGTGACATGGCGGGTACCCCGTGGCGTGACCCACGATGTGCGAGACACTGGAGGGGCACGGTCGACCACGACAGACCACTGTCGCGATGACGTCGCGACGAGGAGGCGAGAAAGATGGCTGACAACGCACAAGACCATGGTCAGGAACCGGGCCAGCAGTACCAACCCGAACAGACCGGCATGTACGAGCTCGAGTTCCCGGCCCCGCAGCTGTCCTCGCCGGACGGCCGCGGGCCCGTTCTGATACATGCACTCGAGGGGTTCTCCGACGCCGGCCACGCGATCCGGTTGTCAGCACAGCACCTCAAGGACACCCTGGACACCGAGTTGGTGGCCTCGTTCGCGATCGACGAGTTGCTCGACTACCGGTCCCGACGCCCGCTGATGACGTTCAAGACCGACCACTTCACCGCCTACGAGGAGCCCGAGCTCAACCTTTATGCGTTGCACGACCGGGCCGGTACGCCGTTTCTGCTGCTGACCGGCATGGAGCCCGACCTGAAGTGGGAGCGCTTCATCACCGCCGTGCGGCTGCTGTCGGAGCGGCTCGGGGTGCGCCGGGTGATCGGGCTGGGTTCGATCCCCATGGCGGTGCCGCACACCCGTCCGATGACCTTGACCGCGCACTCCAACGACAAGGAACTCATCGCCGACCATCAGCCGTGGGTCGGCGAGGTACAGGTGCCCGGCAGCGCGTCGAACCTGCTCGAGTTCCGGATGGCCCAGCACGGCCACGAAGTGGTGGGATTCACGGTCCACGTTCCGCACTACCTGGCGCAGACCGATTTCCCTGCCGCCGCGGAGACGTTGCTGTCAGAGGTTGCTCGAAGCGCGTCTCTGCAGATCCCGACCGATGCGCTCACCCGTGCCGCAGCCGAGGTGTTCGACAAGATCAACGAGCAGGTGGCGGCCAGTTCCGAGGTCGCCCAAGTGGTGGAGGCCCTGGAGCGCCAGTACGATGCGTTCGTTGCCGCTCAGGAGAACCGGTCTCTGCTGGCGCGCGACGAGGAATTGCCAAGCGGTGAGGAGATCGGCGCCGAGTTCGAGCGTTTCCTCGCCCAGCAGGCCGACGAGAGGTACCGGAAGGACAAGGACGACCCCCGCGACAACAGTTAGCGGATGCTCCTCGGACTTCGTGCCGCGCGCCGGTCCCGACGATGAAGTGGGCGAGATGACCGTGACGATCGGGTGCCACCGATGACCGAGCGCAAGCCGAACCTGCGCTCGGTGCGCGAGCTCACGCCGACGCTGCAGTTCCGCACCATTCACGGTTATCGCCGGGCTTTTCGGGTGGCCGGCTCGGGTCCGGCGATCCTGCTCATCCACGGCATCGGCGACAACTCCACGACGTGGAGCACGGTGCAGACCAAGCTTGCTCAGCGGTTCACCGTGATCGCCCCCGACCTGCTCGGCCACGGCCGATCCGACAAACCACGCGCCGATTACTCCGTGGCCGCCTACGCCAACGGCATGCGCGATCTGCTCAGTGTGCTGGACATCGACAGCGTGACCGTGGTGGGGCACTCGCTCGGTGGCGGCGTCGCCATGCAGTTCGCCTATCAGTTCCCTCAGCTGGTGAACCGGCTGATCCTGGTGGGTGCCGGCGGAGTCACCAAAGATGTCAACCTCGCGTTGCGCGTCGCAGCGATGCCGATGGGTAGCGAGGCCCTGGCGCTGCTGCGGTTGCCGCTGGTGCTTCCCACGCTGCAGGCCGTCGGACGCTGCAGTGGCGCTCTGTTGGGCTCCACCCGCGTGGGCAGGGACATCCACGAGGCCCTGCGCATTCTCTCTGATCTGCCCGAGCCCACCGCTTCGTCGGCGTTCGCCCGCACCCTGCGCGCCGTGGTCGACTGGCGCGGTCAGGTCGTCACCATGCTCGACCGCTGCTATCTGACGCAATCGGTTCCCGTGCAACTGATCTGGGGTAGTCACGACTCGGTCATCCCGGTCAGTCACGCCGAGATGGCGCACGCGGCGATGCCGGGGTCGCAGCTGGAGATCTTCCAGGGCTCCGGTCATTTTCCGTTCCACGATGATCCGGACCGGTTCGTCGAGGTCGTCGAACGGTTCATCGACAGCACCGATCCCGCCGTCTACGACCAGGACTATCTGCGCGAGTTGTTGCGTGCCGGCATCAGCGAGACATCGATCTCGGGTTCGGTGGGCACCCGTGTCGCCGTGCTCGACGCCATGGGTGCCGACGAACGCAGCGCAACGTGACGTTGCGCCGTGGTGCGGCCACGTAGAGTCGGCACCATGGCGATCGACGTGACAGTGCTGCGCGTGTTCACCGACGAAGACGGCAGGTACGGCAATCTCCTCGGCGTCGTCGACGCCGCCAGCGTCGAGCCCGCCGACCGGCAGCGGCTGGCCACCGAGTTGGGTTACAGCGAAACGATTTTCGTGACCATGCCGGCGACAGGAACGCACACCACCCAGGCGCACATCCACACGCCGACGACCGAGCTGCCGTTCGCCGGACACCCGACCGTCGGCGCCGCGTGGTGGCTTCACCAGCGCGGTACGCCGGTCAAGACGTTGCAGGTGCCCGCCGGGATCGTGCAGATCGGTTACGAAGGCGAACTCGTGTCGGTCAGCGCCCGCGCTGAGTGGGCTCCCGCTTTCTCCATCTACGACCTCGCCACCGCCGACGAACTGTCGGCCGCCGATCCCGAGGACTACAGCGACGACGCCGAGCATTATCTGTGGACCTGGATCGACCGGGAAGCCGGGACGATCAGATCGAGGATGTTCGCGCCCCGCCTCGGCATCACCGAGGACGAGGCCACCGGCGCTGCCGCAGTCCGCATGACTGAATATTTGAGCCGGGATCTCACCATCATCCAAGGCCGAGGATCAATCATCGAGACCACATGGACCCCGGAGGGATGGGTGAAGGTCGCCGGCCGCGTCGTCGAGGACCACATCCGTCAGATCGACTGACGGGCCCACCACATTTGGGTCAGCCCGGCGCCGGGACCTTCCGATGGGCACGCAAAGCCTGGATCTCCCGCTCGAAGTCCTCAGCCGAGGAGAACGAGCGATACACCGAAGCGAACCTCAGGTAGGCCACCTCGTCCAGATCGCGCAGTGGGCCGAGGATGGCCAGGCCGACCTCGTTGCTGGGGACCTCCGGCGAACCCGTCGCGCGCACCGCGTCCTCGACCTGCTGGGCCAGCAGGTTGAGGGCGTCGTCGTCGACCTGGCGGCCCTGACAGGCGCGCCGCACACCTCTGATGACCTTCTCGCGGCTGAACGGCTCGGTGACACCACTGCGTTTGACGACCGCGAGAACAGCGGTCTCGACCGTCGTGAATCTCCGCCCGCACTCCGGGCACGCACGGCGTCGCCGGATCGCCTGGCCCTCGTCGGCCTCACGGGAGTCGACGACCCGCGAATCGGGATGACGACAGAACGGACAGTGCATCACCGCTCCTTCGCCGCACCGACGGACAACCGCTTCGGACCCCATCGAGACTACCTGCGCCCGAGTTTGTCGGCCCGCCACCGGACCGGCGGGCACGCAGCGAGTACGAGCCGGCAGCGGCGCGTCACGGTGGCGCCAGGTGCCAGTCATGGCGGGTCCGCCCTCAACCGACCGGGGCGATGAGGGTCTGACCGGCGTCGACGGCGACCGACTCCAGCTCGTTCAACTGCCGGATACGATCGACCACCTCCGACACCGGGGCGTCCGGCGACACACGCTGGGCGATCTGCTGCAACGACTCCCCCGCCTGCACCTGCACCACTGCCAGCCGGCTCGGCGGAGCTTCGGCGGTCTCGCCCACGACACCCCCAGCCTGGGCGACCAGGCCGAGCCACAGTGTGATCGCGCCGGCGACGACGGCCAACAGCACCGTGGTGAACGGCGTGATGGGCCGCGGCCGATGCGAGGCCCGCGACAGCAGCACTCCGGTGCCCCGGTACCGCATCGCCGACCCGGCGGGGCGACGCGAACGGTGCGCGGATACCGCGCGCCGGCGCGGACGGAACGCACCCGGCACTTCTCGGGGCGTGGCATGACCGGCGGGTCGCCACGTCGCCTCGTACGCGGGCCCGGCCTCCAGACGGTGCCAGGTGTCGTACTCCGGGGTGATCGTCATCTTCACTGCCCTTCCGTCGCGGTTCGGATTCGCTCTTGTGTTCGAACGATAGTCGATCATGTGTTCGATGGATAGAACATGTGATCGAACTGTTGCGAACGCTAGGCCACCCCACCGACAAGTCACGTGCAGCCCGACACGCGTCGAACACATGTTTGATTCTGTCGGCGCGACGGTCTAGATTCGGGCACATGAGCGACGACAGCGACAGCACGGCCAGCACTGATGCACCCCGTGAACGCGACACCAGCCTGACCGACCGTCAGCGCACCATCCTGGAGGTGATCCGGACATCGGTCACCACCCGCGGCTATCCGCCCAGCATCAGAGAGATCGGCGACGCGGTCGGGTTGACCTCCACCTCATCGGTGGCCCACCAGCTGCGCACCCTCGAGCGCAAGGGGTATCTGCGCCGCGATCCCAATCGCCCCCGCGCTGTCGACGTACGGGGAGCCGATGACGCGGCGACGCCGGTCGTCACCACCGACGTGGCCGGTTCCGATTCGCTCCCGGAACCAACGTTCGTCCCGGTGCTGGGTCGTATCGCTGCCGGTGGCCCGATCCTGGCCGAGGAAGCCGTCGAGGACGTGTTCCCACTGCCGCGAGAACTGGTCGGCGAAGGTTCGCTGTTCCTGCTCAAGGTGGTCGGCGAGTCGATGATCGACGCGGCCATCTGCGACGGCGACTGGGTGGTCGTCCGTCAGCAGAATGTCGCAGACAACGGCGACATCGTCGCGGCGATGATCGACGGCGAGGCCACGGTGAAGACCTTCAAACGGACGCGCGGCCAGGTGTGGCTGCTTCCGCACAACCCGGCGTTCGAGCCCATCCCGGGCAACGATGCCGCGGTCCTCGGCAAAGTCGTGACCGTCATCCGCAAGGTGTGACGAGGCGGAGCTATCCGGCGCGTACGAACCCCATCGTGCGCGCCATTTCCTCACTGGCGAAATAGATCTCGGCGACCACGTCGCCGTACTCCGGGCTGTCAGGCACCCAATACAGACCCGATTGGGTGTCGGCCTTCACCGGATAACCGCCCGGCACTTCGCGTGGATCATCGAGCGCCATGTGCAGCGCAGTTCCCAGCGGTGACGGCTCGTCGATATCGATCCGCGCGTGCCGACCCGTATCGGTCAACGGATCACGCTCGAGGGCAGGCCCCGGTGGGGGCACCTCGTCGGCGTAGACCTCGCGATCCGCCACCGGATCGGGGCCGCCAACCACGTCGGCCTCGTAACTCGTGTCGGCGTGGTGCATCACGTCGGCCTCGTCGCTTGCGTCGGGAGCGCCGATCGCGTCCTCCTCCTCGGCGAAGTCGTCGTCGTCGAAGTCGTCGTCGTCGTCGAAGTCCTCGTCGTACTCATCGTCGAAGTCGGACTCCGCCGCAACGGCCGGTGCGGGAGCGGGTTCGTAGGCGTCCGACTCGACAAGAGGCGTGACCTCGCCAGGCGGTGCGATCTCGTCGGGGGTCTGGATCATCGTCGGCGCAGTGTCGATGGCGTCGGGATCCTCCTGCTCGGCTTCGTCGGAGCGCCCCGCACCAGCGGTACTCCAGAAGCTCAGCGGGGTCGAGACATCGTGGGCGCTCTCAGACGACGGGGGCGCAGCGGTGAGCGAGCCCAAGCCTTCGCGGGCGTACAGGTCGCCGAACAGCTCGTCCTCGCCGCCATACCCTTCTTCTCGCTGCTCACCGGCGAGCGCGGCCACATACCTGCTGTCGTCGTCTCCGTCGGCGAGGTCGGACGAGTCGTCGCGGCGGCGGTTACGCATCACCGCGAAGGCCACCACGGCGACCAGTAGCAGGATCGGAACGATGGCCAGCAACCACCACCAGCTCCACCGGAATCCCGTGCCCTCGTCGGCGTCGGAGGCCTGCGGTGTCGCAGTAGCCGCCGGGGCTTCCTGGCCCGGCACCTCCAGGCCGGCCAATCGGGAGGCCAAGCTCGCTGGGTCGGTGGTGAACTGACGGGAGGCGGTGTTCCAGGAAATCGATCCGTTGGCGAATCGCTGGGTGATGACGTCGCCGTCCTGGGTCTGATCGGCAACAGGGGCTCCCAGCTCCCCAGTCGCCCCGCCGAGCTCCTGCCACGCCGCGTTCAACGGTCCGCGCACGATCACAGCGCCGTAGTCGGGAGTCCAGAAGATGACCGGTTCGTCGTCGGCGGCGAACTGGCTCATTCGGCTAGCCGGCTCGAGCCCACCGTCCCTCTCGCTGGACACCGGGAAACCGAGATCACCCTGCGGGCCGCCGACACTCTCGTATTTCGCCAGCACCTGTCCGGTCACCACGTTCGCACCGGTCTCGGGGGTGTAGAAGATCTTGCCGTTGACGAAGTCCTGGCCCCAGCCGTTGTCGCCGATCTCGTACGGCTCCCCCTGGGCCTCTCCCAGCGGGCCCAGCGGACCGCCGGCGGCGCGGCGCGCTGCGTTGATCGCCGAGATCGGGTCGTCGGGGACGGCCAGATCGGTCAGTTGATCGGCCAGCTCCGGCGGCTCGGTGGTGAAGGTCTTGGTACTGGAGTCGTACGACAGTGACCCGCTGGCGAAGTCCTGACTGACCACTGATCCGTCGTAGGTGGCATCGTCGATGGGCACGCCCAGCGCACCGGTCGATCCACCCAGCTGGTCCCATGCGGCGTTGATGGGCCCCCGAACCACGCGGGCTCCGTGCTCGGGAGTCCAGAAGATGACCGGGTTGTCCGGTGCGCTGAACGTGCTGTTGCGGCTGCCCGGAGCCAGCCCGGGACCCTCGTCGATCGTGGGGAAACCCAGGTCGCCGTCGGCGGCGCCGCCCAGCGACTCGTACTTCTCCAGAATGGCGCCCTGCATGTAGTGCGCACCGGTCTGGGGGGTGAAGAACATGACACCGGACACGAAGTTCTGCGCGAATCCGTCGCCGGCGGGGTACACGCCGCCGGTTCTCGCGCCCAGCGGACCGGTATCGCCACCGCTGGCCTGCCATGCCGCGGTGATGGCGCCATCGGCCTCGGCTTCAGGCTGGGCGACGGCGACCGGTGCCAGCAGGAAGGCCGTAGCGACCCCCACCACCGCGATCGTCGCACGACCGAGCATTCGTAGGCGCACCAGCGGCTGCCGGCTCATTGATCCTCCCCGCGGTCGGCGACGGTGTCTCGAAGTCCTCGGTGCGTCCCTCGAGAAATTCTGAGAAAGTTACCGCGTCCGTTCACTGTGCGTCAGCAGACCCCGATAACCAAGCCACCTCGCCGGTCCAGCACAAGAATCTGCCGTGTTTGCGACCTGCTCAGACACCGAGACTGCGGCCGATGATCTCCTTCATGATCTCGGTGGTGCCGCCGTAGATCGTCTGTACCCGCGCGTCCAGGTACGCGCGGGCGACGTCGTACTCGCGCATGTACCCGTACCCACCGTGCAGTTGCAGACACCGGTCGATCAGGTGAACCTGCTTTTCGGTGGAGTACCACTTGGCCATCGCGGCTTGCTCGACGGTGAGCTTCTCATCGAGGTGGAGCCGGATGAACTCGTCGACCATGATGCGCACGAGCGTAGCCTCGGTGGACAGTTCGGCCAGTAGGAAGCGGCTGTTCTGCTGGCTGCCGATGGGTTTGCCGAAGGCCTTGCGCTCCTTGGTGTACTGCAGCGTCTGGTCCAGCACGGCCTCCATTGCCGCCGCCGCCATGATCGCGATGCTGATGCGCTCCTGGGGCAGATTCTGCATCAGGTAGATGAACCCCTGCCCTTCTTCGCCGAGGAGGTTCGCCGCGGGCACCCGCACATCGGTGAAGGACAGCTCCGCCGTGTCCTGGGCGTCCAGACCGATCTTGTCGAGTTTTCGGCCTCGCTCGAAACCCTCCATGCCGCGCTCCACGACCAACAGAGAGAAGCCCAGCGCACCCTTCTCCGGGTCGGTCTGGGCCACGACGATGACGAGGTCGGAGTGAATCCCGTTCGTGATGAACGTTTTCGAACCGTTGAGGATGTAGTGGTCGCCGTCCTTGACGGCCCGGGTCTTGATGCCCTGCAGATCGCTACCGGTGCCCGGCTCGGTCATCGCGATGGCGCTGATGAGTTCGCCGGTGCAGAACTTCGGCAGCCAGCGCTGTTTCTGCTCCTCGTTGGCCAGCCGGATCAGGTAGGGAGCGGTGACGTCGTTGTGCAGGCTGAAGCCCAGGCCGCTGTAGCGGCCGGCAGTGACCTCTTCGGTGATGATGGTGTTGTAGCGGAAGTCCGGGTTGCCGCCGCCGCCGTACTCCTCGGGGACAGCCATGCCGAGGAAGCCTTGTTTGCCGGCTTCCAACCACACCCCCCGGTCGACGAGCTTGTCGGCCTCCCACTGCTCGTGGTACGGGGCGACATGCCGCTCGAGGAACGCGCGAAACGATTCTCGGAACAAGTCGTGCTCGGGTTCGAACAGGGTGCGCTGATAAGCGATGACGGGGGCCGCCTTGTCGATTCCCAGGCCCATGGTGATGTCCTCCATCGTCGGTACGGACGTTTGACAGACTGCCTGCCAACGTACCCCATCCAACCGGATGGTTGGTCGAGCCCCAGTGCGCGTTCACAGGACCGTAAGTTCGGTCCGAACATCGAATTTCGCTGAGGCGACGCCACCGCGGGCCGGCGCAGAAGCGCCGACCCGCGGTGTGGTTGTTCGATCCAGGTGTACTGCCTGGGCAGTACACCTGGGACGTCTACGAGGTGGCGGTGGCCGCCCGAGCCCCGGTGTTACGCGGCCGACGCCGACGGCCGCCTCCGTTTCGGCGCGGACCGGACGTGCGCGGCGCACCGCCGGAGTGCTTCGCCGGAGAATCGGGACTCGGCGCCGGGGCGCGTAGCGGCGCGATGTCGCCGACGAGCGCCTGCACCTGTGCGGACTCGGCCGTGACCTCTTGTGGACGCACCGAGATCCCGGCCTTGCGCAGCAGGTGCTGAGTGTCTCTGCGCTGCTCCGGCAGCACCACGGTGACGACGTCGCCGTCGCTGCCGGCGCGCGCGGTGCGCCCCGACCGGTGCAGATAGGCCTTGTGCTCCATCGGAGGGTCGACATGCACGACCAACTCCACGCCGTCGACGTGAACGCCGCGGGCCGCGATGTCGGTGGCCACCAGAACCCGTGCCGACCCGCTGCTGAACGCTGCCAGGTTGCGGTCCCGGGCAGGCTGGGAGAGGTTGCCGTGCAGATCCACCGACGGCACTCCCGATTCGGTGAGTTGCTTGGCGAGCTTGCGCGCCTGATGTTTGGTGCGCATGAACAGGATTCGGCGCCCGGTCCCCGAGGCCAGCAGGTGCACCAGCTCCCTCTTGGCCTGGACTCCCCCGACGTGGAAGACGTGGTGGGTCATGGCCGCCGGCGGAGCGCTCACCTCGTCGACCGAGTGCACGACGGGGTCGGAGAGGAAGCGCCGCACCAGCTTGTCGACGCCGTTGTCCAGCGTGGCCGAGAAGAGCAGCCGTTGTCCGCCCGCCGGGGTGGCCGCCAGGATGCGGGTGACACCAGGCAGGAAGCCGAGATCGGCCATGTGGTCGGCCTCGTCGAGCACGGTCGTCACGACGTCGTCGAGCGTGATCAGCTTCTGTCGCATCAGGTCCTCGAGGCGCCCCGGGCATGCCACGACGATGTCGGCGCCCGCGCGCAACGCAGCGACCTGCTTGTTCTGGGACACCCCGCCGAAGATGGTGGTGACGCTCAACCCGCTGGCCGAAGCCAACGGCTGCAGCACCGCGGTGATCTGCGTGGCCAATTCCCGGGTGGGGGCCAGCACCAGGCCGGTGGGCCGATTCGGCCGGCAGCGGTGTTCGCTCAGTGCGGCCACCAGCGGTAACGAGAACGCCAGCGTCTTGCCGCTGCCGGTCTTACCGCGGCCGAGCACGTCACGGCCCGACAGCGAATCGGGCAGCGTCGCGGCCTGGATGGGAAACGGTGTGGTGATGTCGTTGGCGGCCAGCGCGCGCACCAGAGGTGCGGGCACGCCGAGATCTGCGAAGGTGTGGGTGGTCATGTGTGCCTTTCCGGCGTTCGGGCGGTGTGTGCCCGGCTGACCGCGACGAGGTTCGTCCAGCGGTAGTGCGCACACGGTGGCGAATGTCGCCACGCCACGTGATGTGGGAAATGATCTGATGTCGGCGTTCAGAGGCGGGTGCCTACCTGCGGCGGTATCAACACTGTTCTGCCGCAGCCGACGTCGTCAACCCTACCGCACAGCCGGGCTGCCGCCCTATTCGCGCTGGTCAGAATGTCGCGAAGTCCGCGAGGCCCGACGCCAGCGACATCGGCACGCGCCCTTTGATCCGGGTACCGGCCTCGGTGTGTTCGACGGCGTCCACCCGCCCTTCGGCGTGGATCCGGTTGACGAGTTCCCCACGGCTGTAGGGGATGGTGACATCCACCACCGTGTCGCGCGGCTCGACCAACTCCGCCATCCGGGACTGCAACCGCCCCAGGCCGTCGCCGGTGCGTGCCGACACGAACACCGCATCGGGCAGCGCTCGCCGCAGATGCGCCAGCGTGAGCCCGTCGGCTGCGTCGATCTTGTTGACCACCAACAATTCTGGCGGTGGTGCGATGCCGTATTCGGCCACCACCTCGTTGACCACCTGGCGTACCGCATTGATCTGGGCCAACGGGTTCACGTCAGAGCCATCCACCACATGCACGAGCAGTTCGGCACCGACGACCTCTTCGAGCGTCGAGCGGAACGCCTCGACCAGCTGGGTGGGCAGGTGGCGCACGAAACCGACCGTGTCGGTCAGCACGAACGGCCTGCCATCGGCGAATTGTCCACGGCGCGTGGTCGGTTCGAGCGTGGCGAACAACGCGTTCTCGACCAGTACACCCGCACCGGTCAGAGCGTTGAGCAGGCTGGACTTGCCGGCGTTGGTGTAGCCGACGATTGCCACCGCCGGGACGTCGCTGGCGACGCGGCGACTGCGCTGGGTGTCGCGGACCTGCTTCATCGCGCGAATGTCGCGGCGCAGCTTGGCCATTCGTTCGCGGATGCGGCGGCGGTCGGTCTCGATCTTGGTCTCACCCGGGCCGCGGGTACCCACCCCACCGCCGGCACCGCCCGCGCGGCCGCCGGCCTGCCGCGACATCGACTCGCCCCAGCCGCGCAGCCTGGGCAGCATGTACTCCATCTGAGCCAGCGCCACTTGCGCCTTGCCTTCGCGGCTGGTCGCGTGCTGGGCGAAGATGTCGAGGATCAGTGCGGTCCGGTCGATGACCTTGACCTTGACGATCTTCTCCAGCGCGGTGAGCTGGGCCGGGCTGAGTTCACCGTCGCAGATGATGGTGTCCGCGCCCGTGGCGGCGACGATGTCGCGCAGTTCGGCGGCTTTACCGGAGCCGATATAGGTGGCCGGGTCGGGCCGGTCGCGACGCTGGATCACGCCTTCGAGCACCTCGGAGCCTGCAGTCTCGGCCAAGGCCGCCAGCTCGGCGAGGCTGGCGTCGGCGTCGGCGGCGCTGCCGTCGGTCCACACGCCGACGAGCACGACGCGTTCCAGACGCAGCTGGCGGTACTCGACCTCGGAGATGTCGGCCAGCTCCGTCGACAGGCCGGCCACCCGGCGCAGTGCGGTGCGGTCGTCGAGCGCCAGCTCACCGGCGCTGGGGGTGTGGTGGACGAAATCGGGGTGGGTCATAGGCGAATCAAGGTTCGCACGGAGATCACTGTTCATGCACCTCGTTTAACGTCTGCTGGGCCTGCCACCATTCCTGGCCGAGTTCTCCCTGCGCGACGAGCACTGACGGGCCGCGCAGAAAGCTGCTGGTGTCGGTGACGGTGACGGTCACCTGACCACCGGGAATGCGCACCTGCAGCGCGCCGATGGCGTCCCCGCGGTGCGCCAGTGCCGCGACAGCTGCGGCGACCGTTCCGGTACCGCAGGAGCGCGTCTCGCCGACGCCGCGCTCGTGCACCCGCATCGTGGCCACGCCGTCCACGGCGGCGGTGAGGACCTCGATGTTGACGCCGTCGGGAAACTGACCGGCGTCGAAGCGTACGGGCGCGCCGACGTCGAGTGAGGCCAACTCGTCAACGGTCAGGGCGGCGTCCACGCAGGCCAGGTGCGGGTTGCCGACGTCGACCGCCAGACCGGTGAACGTGCGCCCACCCACCACGGCGGTACCGGTGCCGAACTGATTGGCCTTGCCCATCTCGACACTGACGTCGGCGAACGTGGCGCCGACGGCACGGAGTTCGACCGGCCGGGGCCCGGCCAGGGAGCCGACCACGAACTCGCGACGGCGCTCCAGCCCGGCCGCCCAGAGGTAGTGGGCGAAGACCCGCACCCCGTTGCCGCACATCTGCGCCGACGACCCGTCGGCGTTGCGGTAGTCCATGAACCAGTCATCTGCGGAGACACCGTCGGGCAGGCGCTCGAGCACACCGGCCGACAGCAACGCACCGGCCGTGGTGACGCGAAGCACGCCGTCGGCGCCCAGCCCCCGCCGGCGATCGCACAGCGCGGCCACCGCGGACGGCGTCAGCGCGACGTCGGCGGGCTCGTCGAGCAGGATGACGAAGTCGTTCTCCGTGCCGTGCCC
>MDTD01182780.1_pt1 | contig 21024 bp, 10 predicted proteins | sample 811221 | NCBI WGS metagenome assembly MDTD01 (sample SAMN05326646, study PRJNA326480) | marine metagenome | isolation source: seawater | place: Pacific Ocean: South West | collected 2011
GATAAACTATACTACGAGCATAAACCACAAGAAATAGCAGAAGATCAGTTAGGATGGTTAGAATTTGAAGCAGAAGCCTTAATGGCAGCTAAAAACCTAGATATTGATTTAGCAGAAGCTGTTATGCGTGTAGAATTAGGTTCTAGAGTTACAGAGATGAGTTCTAAAGAACTTAAACGTGACTTGTTACTATTTGCTAGAAGAGATCCTAAATTGTTCTTAGATTTAGTTACTGATGATAATATTCAACTAAGGAATTTTGGTATAAAAGCTACTGAAGCTGGAATATTAAAATTATCAGGTGACCAAAGAACATTTATATGGGCTTCTACTGGTAGAAAACTTATGAACGTTCCATTTGAAGAACACCCTTACTCAGCTTTAGCTGCTTGGTTTAAAACTGACGAAGGTATGGAAGTATACAAAAGTATAGAAAAAAGATTCAAGTAATAACAATATATGGTTGCCCTTCGGGGCGACCATTTATTAAAATTTAATTTATGAAAAAAAATAAATCTAAAGGTTTAGGAGATACTGTTGAAAAATTTACAAAAGCTACTGGTATAAAAAGTATAGTAGACGCTGTAAATAAAGCAAGAGGTGTTAAAGACTGCGGTTGTGGTAAAAGAAGAGACGCTTTAAACAAAATGTTCCCTTACAAAAAATAAATAAATGGCAATAAGTGTAGATACAGTATACCAAAGAGTTTTAGCTCTTGCTAATAAAGAGCAAAGAGGTTATATAACTCCTCAAGAGTTTAACTTAATAGCTCAACAAGCTCAAATGGAAATATTTGAACAATATTTTTATGACGCTAAATCAGAGGATAAAAATCTTAAAAACTCTACAGAATTTTCTAATATTGACGAAATATTAGATGAAAAAATATCTATATTTAAAGCTACCGCGCCAATAGCTACAAACGGTTCTATTGGTGATCTACCAAGCGATCTTTATAGATTAGGTATGGTTTTTCAAAGTGGATCCATGATAGAGGTAGAACAAGTAAATGAAGAAGAAGTTTCTTATCTTTTACAATCACCACTAGCAAAACCCACTAATTCATTCCCGGCTTTTCACAGATTATCACAATCACAAATAAAACTTCACCCAATACAACTTAATGTATCATGTAATTATATTAGAACACCTAAAATACCAAAATGGAGTTATGTAGTGGTAAATGAAAAAGCACTTTATAATGCTTCAGCTCCTGATAAGCAAGACTTTGAAATACACGTATCTGATTCTGCAGAGTTAGTTTACAAAATATTATCACTAGCAGGAATTGTAATAGCAAAACCAGGCTTAGGTAGTTACGCTGATGCACAAATAAACGCACAAAAACAACAAGAAAAACAATAAAACATGGGATTATACAACGGTAATTTATTTAATTATTACGCAACACCAAGCTTAGAAACTTTAGGTGGTTATCAATTTATATCTATAACCGATGTTATAAACAACTTTATGGTTGCTTACGTTGGAGAAGATAAAATACTACCTAAAATATCTAGAGCAGACGTTAGATTTCACGCTAGTAGAGCAATACAAGAATTAACTTATGATACTTTTAGATCTTGTAAAAATTTAGAGTTAGAGGTTCCTAATAGTTTAACACTACCTATACCTCATGATTATGTTGATTATGTAAAAATATCTAGAGTTGATGAAAACGGTAGATGTCACACTATAAACTGTTGTAAAGCATGTCCAAAAGATCCTTTGTCTTATGAGCAAAATGAAGATGGAACTATTAATGTTGGAGGAAAAACTACAGGTCATGAATTACCAGGTGGTCCTCATAATCCTATTGTAGAGCCCTCTAACACTTGGGAAAATTACAAATCAAGTGATTCTTCAGAAAATCAAGAACAAGAGTATAATCACGATAGACATATGTTTGAGGCTAACTTAGGTAGGAGGTATGGTTTAAATACAGCTGATGCTAATACAAATGGTTGTTTTTATGTTAATTGCAGAAATGGATTAATATATTTTGATTCAAGTTTGGTTGGTAAAACAGTTATAATACAGTACATAAGTGATGGTGTTGCTACTGATGGAGAGATGTTGGTACATAAGTTTGCTGAAGAGGCAATGTACAAATGGATAATATATGCTATAGTAAGCACTAGAGCTGTTCCCGATCCAAGAGCAGGTATGTTTAAAAAAGAAAGATTTGCGGCTATTAGAAACGCAAAATTAAGACTATCAAAAATAAAACCTGAAGAACTTACTAAAGTTTTAAGAGGTAAATCTAAATGGATTAAACACTAAAATATGCCACAGATAAATAAAGGTTTCGCTCCTACACCAAAAATGAACAAAGACATGGATGAGCGTGTTGTTCGTAGTGGCGAATATAGAGATGCTTTAAATATACAAGTTACTTCCTCAGACGGATCTGATGTTGGTTCTGCTCAATCATTATTGGGTAATACTTTAATATCAACCGGTATAGTTCCTTTAGGTAGCACGTGTGTTGGTAGTATAGCTCATAATAAAGAAGATAAAATATACTACTTTGTAGCTGGACCTTCTTACGAAGAAAAAGACAGCTTAAACACTGGTTGTTGGAAAGATTATATTATAGAGTATGATATAAAAACAGAAGTTTTTAAATATGTTTTTGTAGATATATATAGAGCTCATTTTAAAACATCTGCCGTGAATAACGGTGGAGATATTCAATTAAATCTTTCTTCACCTATAAGTAGTATTAGAAGAGATATGCAGGTTAATGGTTATGACATAGCAAATAATCATGTTATAAAAACTAATGAAACTCAATTAACAGAAGTTGTATCTGCTCAAAATAACATTGTAAAAATTTACAACTCTAAAGTTGATTTTACAACCTCACCGCCTATAAATCCAGGCACATTATTACAGTTTACATCTCAACCTATTTTAAAATTTCACCATCATGCTAATACTAAGAATTTAATAACAGGTATTAACATAATAGATGGTATGCTGTTTTGGACTGATAATTTTTCAGAACCAAAGAAAATAAATATTGAAAGATCAATAGCTGGTACAGGTGGTACAACTGATTTACCAGGACCAAATAATATTGTTTTTAATGGTGATAATCCAAATTATCACACTAGGCTTTGTATAACTCCAGATAATAATAGTGAGTTAACAGTAAAAACTAGAAAAGGTACTTATCCTACTGGTACACCATGGTATACTAAAGAGGAAAATGCCACTGTTATAAAGAAAGGACCTCTTAAGCCACCAAGATTAGTTATGTCTCAAAATGAAGACGATAGAGATGGTGCGCCTACTTACGCTGAAACCGACGGTACTATAAACAATATAGCCGGACCACCTTCAACAACGGGAAATTCATTTGCTTATATTGTGCCTAATACAAGTCCAGCTACCTCTGCTATAAAAAATGAAGGTGGAGAATTAACAAATGTTTATGTAGCAACAGCTGTAGATTGGAGAGTTGATGATCTTATTATATTTAGTCAAGATGAAAATGCTAATAGCGCTGAGGGTTTTACAGATCACGATGTAAGGGCTGTTGTTACAAGCGCTCCATCAGGTGCTGCTACAGGCCCTTTTGATTTTAGGATAGAATCTATAAATATTGAAAAAATAGATGAAGAACAAAAAGTTTGGAAATTAAGATTAGAACAAAGAAGACCTTTATTTGAATATAAGTTTGTTAGGTTTGCTTATAGGTATAAATACGAAGACGGAGAGTTTTCTACATTTTCACCTTTTTCAGAGCCAGCTTTTTTAGCTGGAGAATTTGATTATTTACCTGTTAAAGGGTATAACTTAGGTATGACAAATAGATTAAGACAATTAATCATAAAAGATTATATACCAGAAGACATGCCAAAAGATGTTATACAGGTTGATATATTATACAAAGATGAATCCAGCCCTAACATTTATACCGTTGAATCTATATTAAGTACAGATGGTTGGACAGTTAAAGATGAGTTAATATGGCCTGATAAAATAGGTTTTGAGGCAAACAATCCAGGTTTAACTTCTAGTACTATAGTGTCAGGTCCAGACGCTAGTAGAGGTGAGTATAAAATTACATCAGAGTTAATACACAAAACGTTACCTTCTAATCAACTATTAAGACAATGGGATAATGTACCTAGAAAAGCCTTAGCACAAGAGATTAGTGGTAATAGACTTGTTTTCGGTAACTATGTACAGAACTTTAATATGACACATAGTTCGTTATCACAAGAAATAAAACCTGAAATAGGTGTTAGTTTATCAGCTAAAGACGCTCCACTTAATGCGCCAGAAGGAACTAGCGATGAGCCTTTAAACGGTGAAGACACCACTACAGGAAATGTTTTACCAGGTAAAACCTGTAGATCTTTACGTACATATCAAGTTGGTGTTGTATATGGAGATGAGTACGGTAGAGAAACACCTGTTATAGCTGGTAAAAGTGGTACTGGTAGTATAACAATACCTATAGATAATTCTAGTACAATAAATAAATTAAGAGTTGATATTGGTACAAGAGCGCCAGACTTTGCTAAGTATTACAAGTTTTTTGTAAAAGAAACTTCTAACGAGTACTACAACTTAGCTATGGACAGATGGTATGATGCTGAAGATGGTAATATATGGCTGTCTTTTGCTAGTGCAGATAGAAATAAAGTTGATGAAGAAACTCATATAATATTAAAAAAGAAACACAACGCTCACATACCTGTTACAGATCCAGCTAGATATAAGATATTAGCAATTGAAAACTCAGCGCCTGATTTTATAAAAACAAATATAAAATCTTTAGGTAACGGTAACAATGATGGTAACAATAGTATAGGTACTTCTGGTATGGGCTTTCCTTTAGTTGATTACGATCAAATGTGGATAGCAGCTGGTGCTGGTGGTGTTGACCAGTGGTATAACCAAAGCCCAACTGAATTACTACCAAAGATTAACGATGGAGAGCTTTATATGCGTGTTCGTTCTAACACTATAAAATCTAACTGGTACCAAATAACTAAACTGAAAATACAAAATAGTTATTTAAAGTTTAAATCAGACAAAGCTTTTGGCGAAGATGTTTCTTTTACAAGTAGCGATGGTACTTTTAATAGTAGAATTAATGGTTTAAAAATAGAGTTAGCTGTATTTCATGTTGAAAACAAAAAAGAATTTGAAGGTAGATTTTTTGTAAAAATATATAAAGATTTAGTTTTATTACAAAACTTAATTAGAACAGAGGCTAGTGATTACAAAGTTTTACAAGCAACAAGGTTAGGTTATTTTAATTTACCTAAATATGGTTTTAAAGAAATAAATGTTGGTAACGAAACTGTTGATTGGGAAAGAACAGCTGTATTAAACTGGGGAGAGCTTGATGTAGGTAGTGGAAGTTGTAATAGCACTAGTCGTTCTGGTGACTGGGCAGGATTTGAAGGTGGTAGTGGTAAGGCTTCAGAGCATTTTTTCAAAACAATTTCTGGTTGGGTTAATAATTGTGGTAATGATACTTGTGCCGCTAGAGACCACACTCAATCTTGGATGCAAAGATCTGAAGGTTTATTTTTTATAGATGCTATGTGGACTAGAGGTACAAGATCTAATTGTTCTACTGGTAATTGTTGTCTTAGAAACAAATCTTGTTTTAATCATTCTAGAGGTAACGGTATATCTAACAATAACTTAAGAATGGATCTTGGTTATTTACACAAAGGTGATTGGGAATGGAAAAGAGAAGAGGATGAAGAGTTTATTGCAAAGTTTCGATCCGCAGGTACCACGTTTAGATTTAGAGAAGATCCAGATAAAATAGTTTACGTTATTACTGGTAGTTATTATAATCCTGATAATAGTTTTTATGGTCAGCATCATACTTGGCATAGAAGCTCAAACAAAGGTAATGGTAATAACTTAAGTAGATGGAGAATAGATTTTGAAAGAGCTGACATGCCTGGTGTAGGTTTAGGTTCTGGCCCTTCAGGTTACCATCCTATAGGTCCTAAGTCAACAACTGATGATCCTAGTGTTGCTGAGCTTGGGTTCTACGGTGGTAGAAGAGGTTCTACTACTTGGAAAGTTGGTCATAACGATGGTGATGATACTAGTTTAAAAGTACCAGCTCCAGACGGAATGACAGATGCTGCTGGTAATCCTGTATCTTCTATGACCTCGGGTTCTACATCATACATAGATTCAGAAGGTAATACTGTTTCAGGTTTAACGCAGGCTAAATACTATAGAGTGCACACGGCTAAATATCACCATATAGAAATAGTTGAACCTATGGAAGATGAGGATGGTGATTGGAGTTCTAAAAATCCTGCTGTATGGGAAACAGAACCAAAAGAAGATGTTGGTATGGATATATACTACGAGGCATCACCAGCTCTACCTATAAACATAAACGCAATGACCAACGAGCTGTTTGCTCCTTATGGTTCTATCGTACAAAGAGATTATGATCCTAAATTTCCACCTGGGGTAAAAGTTCATAGCTGGAGTGACAATAAAGTTACATTAACAAGTGACGACCCTGCTTTTACAGGTGTTCAGCTTGTTCAAGGTGATAGAATAAGGTTTACTAGACCAGATGGTTTTACAAGCATGGCTACTTGTGATTCACCGGCTGCTTGGCCAGCTTTTTCTTCGCCGGTAATTTCTTTTACAATTAGAGCTTTTGACCAAGCTCCACACCCATTGTCTAATCATTATTCTGACGCTCCTCATAATCAACCAGCTATACTTTCTTTTTATAATGCTTTTACTTGGGGTAACGGTATAGAGTCAGATAGAATAAGAGATGACTTTAATCAAGTAACATTAACAAATGGTGTTAAAGCCTCGACAGTAATGGCAACGCCTTATAAAGAAGAAAGAAGAAAAACAGGTTTAATACACTCTGGTATATATAACTCTACAAGTGGTGTTAATTCTTTAAACCAATTTTTAACTGCAGAAAAAATAACTAAAGACATGAATCCTACTTATGGTAGTATTCAAAAGCTTTACACTAGAGATGGAGATATAGTTTGTTTTCATGAAGACAAAGTAATGAAAGTGTTAGCTAATAAAGATGCTTTATTTAACGCTGACGGTAATAAAAACGTAGCTATATCATCTAACTTTTTAGGCACAGATACTCCTTTTGCTACTAGATATGGTATATCAACAAATCCAGAATCTTTTGCTACTGATCTAACCGGTAGAGTTTATTTCTCAGATAGGTCAAGAAGTGCTATATGTAGGCTTTCTGCTAGTGGTATTGATAACATATCTGATTACGGTATGAAAGATTGGTTTGACGACCATTTAAATTCACATACAACAAAAATATTAGGTTCGTTTGATGAAAAGAAAGGATTGTACAATATAACTATACATGGTAAAGTTCAAGATGCTATTTCTGATAAAGATGAGCAACCAAAAGAATTAGATTCAGGTCCATGTGTTTGTGATCCAAAAGAAGGAAGAGATGGTTCTAATTTAAACGATTTTAAATTAACATTAAGTTTTAGTGAGAACAGTAAAGGTTGGACATCTTTTAAATCTTTTCTACCTGAAGATGGATTAAGTATAAATAATGAATATTATACTTTTAAAAATGGTAACTTATATAAACATCATTCGAATAAAACAAGAAATAATTTCTACGGAGAACAGTTTGACTCTAGCATGACTGTTGTTTTTAACGACGATCCTGCCGCTGTTAAAAGTTTTACAACTTTAAATTATGAAGGTTCTCAAGCTAGAATAACAAAATCATTAAATGATAGGTTATATTCAAACTTAAATGACAAAAACGGTTGGTATGTAGAAAGTATGAAAACTGATTTACAAGACTGTGCAGAAATAGAGTTTACAAATAAAGAAGGTAAATGGTTTAGTTATTTAAAAGGAACGTCTACTACTTTAGAAAATTTAGATGAAACAGAGTTTTCTGTACAAGGTATTGGTATTGTTAAGAAAGTTGATGGCGAAGGAGTGTCAAATACACATTGTTTAACAATAGAACCTAATATACTTTGTAATCAAATACTAGGTTGTACAGACCCATCTGCTTTAAATTACGATCCAAACGCAAATATTGATGATGGAACATGTGTGTTTCCACCTCCTATAGTTGAAGGTTGTACAGATCCTAAAGCTAGTAACTATAATCCTAATGCTAACGCTGACGATGGCTCGTGTATTTTCCCGGGTTGTACTGATCCACAAGCATTAAACTATGATCCAGGTGCAAATCAAGATGATGGTTCTTGTGTTTACGAGGTTGTTATAGATGGTTGTATGGATCCAAACGCAACTAATTACGATCCTAACGCTGGAAATGATGATGGTTCTTGTACTTACGCTGGTTGTACAGATCCAAACGCCCTTAATTACGTTGGCACAACGACACACTCTATAACTGGTCAAGTTTACAATATAACTATTGATGACGGCAGTTGTAATTTAGAACCTCCTACTTATGGTGAGTTTTGTGATTCTATAGATGCAAATTTACCTACTGGTACTATTCCAATTGTAGCTGACGCTAGCGGTGTTAATGGAGAACCTTGGAATGGAGCTTATCCTTGTGTCTCAAACCCAGGTAACGCAGATTATACACACTGGGTTTATCCAGCTGAGATACTATCATCGCATCCAGATTTTGGATATCAAACGGAGAAAAATTGGTTTACTACGACTTTTTATACTAACACAAACCCTAATATCACTGTAAATCCTGGGTTTGCTGTTAAAACAAATGTAATGACCTCCGCTTTTAGTAATCATTATGACGATTGGAATAATGTTTGTAATGGAAATGATGGTCAAGATTCTTCTCAAAAAGTAGATTATTGGTATTTAGAGGTAAGATCCAATGAATCAATGTATCCACACAACAACACTTATACAGAATCTTTCTTAGAGGCAATAGCAAATCAATCTGGTTTTACTAACCAAGGTGTAACACCTAAATTAGCAGGTATTAGTTGGGGCTATTCGCACTCTTCGTGGACTACCCATCACGCTAACTTATCTTGGAACTCATCTAACTCTCAATACGTATCCCTAGACAGAGGATGGGCGTTACTTCAATTTGATACTTATGAAAATTTAATTAATTTTCTAAATGCAATGAGAGACGATAGTAACAACCCAGTTTTTAACACTAGTTTTAATTTAAACACAAGTATTGTAGATGTTTATAATGCGTCTTCTCAAGTAGTTGGACCTTACAACGATATTTTGTCTATAGGAAATGGTAGAAGATGGTTGTGGCCACAGTTAAGAACCTGCTCAACAACGCAAGGTTTGTTGATGAGTGGACAGACTGGTCACTCGTGGCAAGACCCTCTTACTGCTTGGTCTGCTAATGGTTTTGGTGGGACACCTTTTAACGGGTCTGGAAATGGAAACCATCCAACAAACTTCCATCCATATAATAAAAACTCTAGTGGAACTAGTTTACCTTAAATAAATAAACATGGCATATTTTTTTACAATAAACAGGAAGTTAGAAGACACAGACGACTATGGTTGTACTTGTTTTTCTACAAATCAATTAACAGGACAAGTTGCCTCTTCAGGCGGTTTGTTAGATGGTGATATAATTTGGTATTTAGACGCAGACCCAGGTTACACTGTTAGCGTTTCTGATTTTAGTATACCAAACACAACACCAACAAATGTTCCACAACCAGTTGGTTATAAAACTTTTGAAGGTGCCGGTGTACCAAGCCCTATATTAGGGGTTGTTTTTGAACAAGATACTCCAACTAGAATAATTATAAGAATATTTTTATATCCTAACTCTACACATGGTATAACTGGGAACGCTTTTGTTATGCCAGATAATAGTGTTACGGCTTCTTTAGATATTGATGGGTGTGCTTTCCCTGCTGGTGATGAACATTCAATAACAGTTGTTCACAATATTAGCGGTGATCAAAAAGATCTTTGTAATGTCAATTGTGTTATAGAAAATGATTTTGCTAGTATATTAACTAAACAAACTATAAATCATGAAACAACAGTTAGCGGTATGCTAGATGATTCACATAATGACGCGAAGCTATTTAATTATATTTTAACAGCACCTGCTGGTCAAAAATTTAGAGTAGAACCAACTATAGTGTTAGACACTAATAAGTATTACTATACTTCTACTTTTAACTCTGAAATGACAGAAGCTACTTTTTGTGTGTACAAAGGTACTCAACAACAAGTATCTACAGGTGCTGGTAGTACACCTTTAAGGCAACCACCTACAACTTCAATAGCTCAAACAAGTGTTAGTAGAACTTCTTCATATTAATTTAAATATATAAAAATGATTTGCGAAAGATGTAATAATAACCAGGTACAAACTATAAACTACTCTTCATGTGCTCAGGCTAATGCTGATAATGCAGGTGGGTATAACGATTGGATACCAGAGCAGTATATACCGTCTATGTCTTGGCAGACAGCTGGAGATGGTACGATATGTACTCCTTATGGTCAAAATTTAAAAAATAGCTGGCTAAACAGCTCGATGAATACAGTTAATTTAGTTGTAAATACTAGCGGTGGTGATGATCCAGGTGGCGGTGATCCTAGTGGTGGAGATCCAGTTGGCGACCCAGTTGGTGATCCAGTTGGTGGTTATAACTTTGGCGATGTTAATACACTTCCTTGTGGGACGTCATTTTTTATAGATAATTCAAATGGACAAACATTTAACGCTAGCGTAGTAAACAATGATGGTGTGTTTAGAGGTTATTTATGTATGAGATGTGAAGGTATTGACCACTCATATACTCTTAATCCACGTGTTTATGGGTCAGATGCTAGTGCGCTAGGTGTTCCTAGTGGAACGTGGATAACCTGTGATCAAGCAAACACTATTAACATGAGTGGTCATAATGATTGGGCTCCTCAGCATACGTATTATTTAGAAGAGCCATGCGGTTGTAATCAAAGCTCTGGAGTGTCAAACGATCCTATTGTTACTGCAGATCCAAGAGATCCTATAATAACATTAGATGATAGAGGTAATCAAGTTGTAATAACAAGTAATGAAATCAACGAGTGCTATGTTAACACACCACCGGTACAAATTACAACAGCTAAAGAAGAAACAACCGCTACGGTCACATGTGAGTTAGAGACTATACCTATACCTAGAGTAAACAATATAACAGATCTTATTTGTATAACAAAGTCAGATATATTTAATAAACCAACAACTGTTGGTGGTGATGCTGGTAGTGACTCAAGTGAAGAAGATGATAATAATGAAACAACACAATATCCTGTAGATGAGTTTGGCAATACATTAATAGAAACAGGTCTTGTTAATTATTTAAGCGCTGCGGGTGGAACTCATAAGTTTAGAGTACTTGGAGATCATATGGCTAATTTTGATTTAGTTGTTTACAACGAGACAACTGGTAAGTATTATAATTGGGCTATGGATGGAGGATTAGGAACTTTTTCTAATGGACACCATGTTATGAACGGAAATGCTAATGCCGTTGCTCTTGGTCACCCAGATACTTTTGATGTTGTATTTCCTACTGTGTCAACAGCAACTACATATAAAGTATATTTTGTAGAAAGCGCGCCTACTATATACAAACCGTTTACAACGCCTACAAACTTAACAGCAAAATGGACTATAAATCAATTAGTAAACATTACAACAACTGTTAATTGGGGTTCAACTATTTCATCTCTTAGCACTGTTACTGATGGTAGTAACGGTAGTACGGTTGCGTATACTTTTAGTACATCTGCTGGTTCTAATTTAAGTTCTAATCCAAATGTTAGTGGAGAAAAAGCATTTACAATAACATTTTTTGTATCAGGTAGTAAAACTATGGACTGGACTGTTGCAAGAAAAGATTTTTATGGTACAGGTGTTCACAATGATGTTGTTACAATAGATGATATCGATACTCCAGATACTGGTGATTTATCTTCTATATTATCTATAAACGCTACAGCGTCATTTGTTAACAATGGCGAAGGTGCTGGATGTACAGGTACTATAACTGGTAGTATGACTTTTGGTCAAATGCCACTTATTAATCAGTCAATAATATTTAACCCAGATTCATTTTTTACAATAGCATAATATGATAACACTTACTTTTGATTTTCCTTTAAATGTTTCAGTACAAGTTGGAGACTGCGCTTATTTTGTACCTACAACAACTAGCTCTAACTTTAACGTTAACAGTTCTTCTGTACAAAAAATAGGTATAATAACATCTATTATACATGCTTCTAATACTATAGTTACTGATGGTAGTGGCGCCGCTCCTTCTAATGGGGATTTTATACTTTTTTCTAAAGACAATAAAGTTAACATGACAAGTTTACTTGGTTATTATGCTAGTACAACTATAAGAAACAACTCTACAGATAAATCAGAGTTGTTCAATATAAGCGCTGATTATATTGAAAGTAGTAAATAAGTGGCAAAAACTGTGACTATATACTAAATTTAATCAAGTGTAATTATGGACGAAAAAATAAACAAACAAGTTGAAGAAGAACCTTTAACAAAAGAGGAAAGTAGAGCTCAATTTGTAAAGATTACTAATGAATTAGGTATAAAACACTCTTTTAATTTTGATGAAGCATGGGAAATAGGTGAAGAAATTAGAAGAAGAAATACTTTTAGAGAAAAAATAAACGATGTAGAGCAAGCTATAATAAATTCTACAGAAGGTGTTAGTGGTAAGGATTTGCAAAAAACAAACCCTGTTAAACACACTTTTGCTGGTGGTTGTTATATAAGAGAAATATACAATCCAGCTAACGAACTTATTATAACAAAGATACACAAGAAAGAACATCCGTTTTTTTTAATGAAAGGAGAAATGTCAATACTAACAGAGGAAGGTATACAACATATAAAAGCACCTTATCAAGGTGTTACAAAACCAGGAACAAAAAGAGCAATATACACACATGAAGAGTGTGTTTTTATAACAGTGCACGCTACAGAACATACAACTATAAAAGACGTTGAAAATGAGGTTGTGTGTACAGAATATAAAGATTTACCAGAAGGTAGTGATGCTTTAGAAATACTAAAAAAAATTAATTTAAAAGAATAACAATATGAGTTTTGCAGTAGCAGCAGTAGGTTTAGTTTCAAGTGGTGTAAAGCTTTGGGGTGCTAGTAAAGCAAAAAAAGCAGCTAAAGAGAAACAAAAAAAAGCAAAAGCAGCTTTAGAGGCTAAGAAAAAAGAATACGCGGCGCTAGACACTTCTAACTTAAACAAAAACCTAGAAAATAAAATGGAAGACCTTACTATAAATCAAAAAGGTATGGAGCTTCAAAATCAACAAGGACAACAACAAAGAGCCAATATAATGGACCAAATGAAAGGTGCTGCTGGTGGTAGTGGTATAGCTGCATTAGCACAGCAAATGGCAAACTCAGGTCAGTTGGCAGCACAACAATCAGCAGCTGAAATTGGTAAACAAGAAGCAGAAAATCAAGCTAAACAAGCTGCTGAAGCTTCAAAGTTGCAAACAATGGAAAGACAAGGTGAAGCTGCTTCTAGAGCGCTTAAATATAACAAAACAAAAGCTATGATGGATATGGCTGCTGGAGAAATGAGTGCTGCTAGTGGAGAGCTTGCAGCGGCTAAACAACAACAAAGTAGCGCTGTTGGCGGTATAGTTTCTTCTGTAATAGGCGGTATTTCAGATAGAAGAGCTAAAAAGAATATAAACAAAATAGGTGTATCACCTAGTGGACTAAATATATATAGTTTTGAATATAAGAATCCTATTTTTGGTGAAGGCTTATTCCAAGGTGTTATGTCTGATGAGGTTCCAACTGAAGCTGTTTTCAGTGTTGGTAATTATGAGGCTGTTAACTACAGTATGTTAGACGTAGAATTTAAACAATTATAGATATGGCAGAAGACACAAGCGCTGGTACTGGCGGAAACAATAGTTTTTATAATATCGGTTACCAAACAACTAAATCAGAATTACAAGCTGATAAAACTAATTTTAGTGGCCTAGATATTGCTTATCAAGCATTACAAAATAGACAAAACGCTATTTTAGCTGAAATAAAAGAAGAAGAAAAAATAAAAACAGATGGTAGAGTTGCGAAAGGAAAAGAACTAGAAGCTGTTATATCAGAACTAGATGCTACCATGACTAGCTTAGGTCCTGAATCTTTTGCCCAAGCACAAAGAGAAGTTGAGGATTTAAGAAATAGAATGTATGAAGCTATAGATAATGACGATCAAAAAACTATAGCAGAGCTAAATATAGAATTAAAAAATATAAAACAAAGACACTCAGCTGATGCTGAAAATCTTACAATGACTATAGACAACTGGAATAATGGTTTAGTAAGTACATCAGCTATGACTGACGATGCTATTGATACATACACTAGTTTTGCACATGCTAAAAAGAGCGGAACAGCTAAAGAAATATATGAAGGAAACCCACCAGTGTTACATTATCAATTTCCAAAAGTAGATGAAAGCAACCAACCTATACCTCAATTAGATCCGTTTGGAGAGCCAATGATTGGTGAGGACGGAAACCCTGTTTATGAGATGCATAAGTATACATTAGAAGATTTGGAAGATTTAGCAGTGCCTATTGACACTGAAGGTGGCGAGGCTTATGTTGATTATGTAGAGGCTCAATCTAAAGTTTTTAACGAATCAGGTAATCCACCTACAGACTACGCTATAAAACAGCAAATAGAAAAAATAATACCTAAAGACGAAAAGAAAATAAGAGACTGGTTATGGGGTGATCCTGCTCAAACAGGTAAACTAGATGTTCAAGGTTATTTATTTGATATATTAGATGGTACACATAAGATATCTCCAGAAAACGAGTATGACTTATATAAAAAGTTAGGTGTGCCTGAAATAGGTGAGCCAGATGGTGTTTACGACGAAACTGAACTTCAAGCTATGGACAAAGCGGCAATAGTTAAGTCTATAATGGAAGTCGATGACTTAAACACTTCTTATCAAGTAATTACAGAAATATACACTGATATAGCTAAAAATAATATTAGTGGTAATGAAGATTTAAACAAAGACTACAATAAAGAAAAAACAACATCTTTAACTAACAATGTAAATCTTGAAGAAACAGAGCAGTTAAAAAGAGATAGAATTTTAGCCTTGTATAAGGATTTAGAAGCAAATCCAGATAAATATCGTGGTTATACTAAGAAAAAACTTGCTCAAGAGTTTGATTTAACAGAAGCTGATCTAGCTGGTGTTACAACTGGAGAAGGTAATATGATAAATCTTGATTCTATATTATCTAATCCTATAGAAAAGAAAACTCAGATGACTAATCAGGAATTTTATAATATGATAGAATAATATGCCAGATATTAAAGAGGTTATAGATATGATGGTAGCAGCTGGTAAAACAGATGCTGATATTATATCTGTTATAGAAAAATATAATGCTAAGCAAGCAAAAGCTAGAGCCGTAGAGCAAGCCAAGTTAGCTGAACAACAAAGGTTAAGAGAAGAAGGTACAGATGATCCTAGCGCTCCTAACGCTGGTGGTAGCTGGGGTAGAGCAAATCAAGAAACCGGAGAGGTTGTAAGTAATATAGATATTAACGATCCTGATTTACCTCCTGGATATTATTTTTATGATGACGGTGAGGAGAGGTTTGCTGAAGATGGTAGCATGATACGTTTTGATTTTCAATATGACGGTGAAGATAGATCTGGATTTGATTTAATATACAACAAAGAAAGTGTTACTAAAGAAAAAGAAAGAATTAGAAAACAAGAAATATTTGAAGAAGAAAAGTACGATGCTATGGTTGCAGCCGGTGATAATTGGACTGAAAACGCTGAGCAAAAATGGTTGAGAGAAAACTATCCTGAAAAAGCTGAAAAAACTAATTCTGAAATAGTATCACAAACACGTAATAATGCTGATGGTTATCATTTTAGATCTGGAGAAGCTGAAACAATAAAATTTCTTAAACAAGACTTTGGTAAAAACTCTAAGTTTTATAAAGAAACAGGTTTAGAGTTTTCTTTTTCACATGGTTTTACTGGTGGTAGTGGTAAGTTTTCTTATGATGATGATTATATAATTGTTACAGCACCTAATGGTAAAGAAAAAAAGTTTGAAACTGATTTTGATAGAGAAAGTGGTAAAGGTTTAAAGCAATGGAATGACTTTAAAAAATGGGCAGCTGAAAATGCTTATAAGGACGAAGGTATGACTACAAAGACTGGTAATAAAGTCAACATAAGTGATGCTACAAAAATGAATGAAGAAGATTTTATAAAAGAGTTTAATCACTCTGGAGCAATTATAACCTCTAGTGAAGATGCTGTCCCAGGTTTTAGTGCTGTTACAGTAAAATTACCAGGTGCTGGTCCAAATGGTACTACAAAAGAATTAAAAATATCATTACAACCTTGGACTCATAGCGGTGAAATGGAAGCTAGAGATCAAATATTAGAGTTGCAAGCGTATCAAAATAAAACTAAAAAAAATAAAAACGCCCCTCTATTAGAAGCTTTAACAACTGATGATGAGGCTCTTTATTATACAACTGGTGACTTTGGACAATTATCTAACGAGCAGATAAATGCAATGAAGTCAGCTAACATAACGGTTTCTAAAACAGGCAAAACACAAGGTGTAGATGTAGATAGTTTTTGGAATATAAGTTTTGATGGAAAAAGAGACGCTGTTGAATATACATTTAAACAAAATGGTAAAAATGTATATACCGGTACAGTTTATGGTTTTAGAGATTTTGTAGCATCTGGAAATATTAGTTTAAAACCAGAAGAGATAGACGCTTTAAAAACAAAAATACTTGGTTATGAAAATGAAGTTAAAAAAAGCGCTAAAAATATATCAGATAAAAAAATAGCAGCATTAACAAAAGATGATGTACTTGATAATTATTATGACAAAAAATTAATTACAGACATTGTTGCTAATTCTAATATTCCTGAAGACGATTTAAACAACGCTCTTCAAGATTATTTTATGCAAATTACTAAAGCTGGAAAAAGACCTACTATTAGTGATAAAAAAAAGAGAATAGCAGACTTTAGCGCTATAGATTTTTTAGAATATTATCATGGTTGGTTAACAGTTAGAGCTACCTCAACAGGAGGTACAGGTGAATACGCAATTAGCGGGGACATGTATGAGGCACCAACAGAAACAAAAGAAGAGTTTGTTAGAAAATACAATGCAGATATAGAAAAAGCTTGGTCTAGCATATATAAAGAACCAGTAGTTAACGAAGAAGGTGATATTATATCCCAAGGTTTAGATGTTACTTTGGCTAATCACAGACTTACTATGAATGATAATATTCGTAAGTCAGATATAAGAGCTGAGTTAGAAAATGATACTGGTTTAAGAACTATTGTTTCTTCTAGCCGACTCATGCAAAGACAAGATTTAGAAGAAAAAACAAAACAGCAAGAGGAGTTAGTTAAAAGTTACACAAGAAAATTAGAGAACGAAAAATTTAAAATTGAATACGAGCTTAATTCTATAGTGGATTCAGCTCAAAAAGAAGGAGTTACAAGTGTTAAGTATATTGATAATGGTAACGGTGTAGATGGCTATTATCTTGTTGAAGCTCAAGACGAAAATATTAGAAAAAAATATCAAGCTAAGTTTGACAACGCTTTGAAAAGAAGTAGAGCTATAAGCTCACAATGGGAGGAAGAAAGAAAAGATTTAGTGTTAGAAAGTGATGAGTTAGATGCGTTATTAAACGAGTTTCAAGGAGATGAGTACGTAACAAAAGCGTCTTCAATGGAGTATAACCTAAGAGAGGTGTTAGCACAAGATGTTATGCATAGTTTTGAAAACTTATTCTTGGATGTGCCTGTGTTGTTTGGTAGTGATTCAGCTCTTAGAAGAAAAAATAATAACATACAAAGTAGTCAACTTTACCTACCTGATAAAGGAACTTATAGTGATGCTTGGGATGAAGGTAATTTTGGTACATACGCATTAAGAACTGTTGCTCAGCAATCAGCACCTGTTGTTACAGCTATAGCTGGTTCATATGGGGCCACAGCTATTTTAGGTGCAACTAGAGGTGCTACTATAGCAACCAACGCTATACCTGCTTTTTACGGTGTTACAGCCGCTGGTGGTAAACGTGGTGAAATAGAAACGGCTAATGAAAGAGCTATACAAGCTACGAAAGATATCGAGATATTAGAAAAAAATAAAGATTTAATTGATCCAGATGTTTACAAAGAGTCAATGGCTGCTTTGCGAGCGGTTGAAGCAGATGGTAATATTAACGGCTGGAAGAAATGGTTAACTATAGTTGGTAGCGGTATTATAGAAGGCACGGTAACTAGATACCTTGGTACTTTACCAAACTCTTTAAAATTAGTAAAAGATTTTACCTCGCCGTTAGATGATATTATAATGGCAGGCGCTAGAAACGGCTGGCAAAATGCTGGTCACGCTGCTCTAAGATTAGGAGGGAGAACTCTTAGTGAGGTAGCTGAAGAAGTTACAATAGCAGGTGGAACAATGGGGTTAGAAGCGTTAACACTAGGTAAAGACTTTGAGTGGGACACATTAGATGATGTAGCTATAGATGCTATAATGGTTGCTGGACCTATGAACGGAACAGGTGTTATGTACTCTTCTGTTTTACAGCACTACGCTAGTAGACCTATGTTTGAAAAAAACATGTCTATCAAAAGAGAGCTTCAAAGAAACAAAGATGAACTTGGCAAGACAAATGACAAAAGAAAACGTGCCATGTTAATGGAAGAACGAGAAGGTTTGATAAACCAAATGTATGCTCTTAGTAGTGAAATGGAGTTAATGGCAATGCAAAATGGCGGTAAAAGAAATGCTGATTTAATGCGTGTTGGAAACGAGCTAAGAGAACTAGATAAACAAGCTGGTGTAGACCCTACACTAAGCCCTGATTCAAAAGAAAAAATGTTAGCGGATTATATAACAAAACTAGAGTCAGAAAACCCATCTAAAGCTAAAAAGTTTAAAGAGCAATACGACTCAGCTTTAAAATTTAAAGAGAAACTTTTAAGCAACATTGACTTTGACACTGTTATAGAAGAGGTATATGGGCCTGAAGGTGCTCGTATAAAAGCTAGGTTAATAAAACAAAACCCAAGTTTAAGAAAGCTAGACAACAAGGAAATGGCTATTGCAGTTCATGAAGAATTTAAAAGACAAAACCAACAAAAAATAGTACAAGCTACTAGAACTGCTTATGATGGTAAAATACTAGAAGCTGTTGAAAAGCAAGTTTATAATGGTAAAACTTTCAAAGAGTCTGGTAGAAAAAATAGAAACAGAAAAGCAGAAGATGAAATACTGGCTGTTTATGGTCAACAACTAGGAATACAAAGCACTAACACTGGTATAATAATAAACAGAGATCAAAGTATAAATGCTAGAAGCGTACTAAGTGATAAGCGTTTACAAGACATACAGTCTGTTCAAGCAACTACAGACGAACAACTACAAGAAACATTATTACAGTTTCAAGATAATATACTAGCTCAGGAAATAGAAAGAATAAATAGAAGTAAACTTACAGAGAATCAAAAGAGAGATGAAATAGATAAAATACAGGCTGATATAAACCAAGAGTCAGAAATGCTCTTAGATGAGCTTAGAATGGGTGAGACAAACGCTGTAATATTGCGTAACGGAAAATATATTGTAAGAGACAAAAAAGCAGCTGACGCAGCACTAAAAGATGGTAATTTACTAGCAGGTACAGCATTGTCACACGAGATAATGCATGCTATTGATCAAAAGGTTTTTGATGGTCTTGGAGATATGACTAGTTACGCTGTAAATCTTTTTGATTACATGCAAAAAAATATTCCTGAAGTTCACCAAAACGCTTTAAATTTACAAAGAGCTATAGGTAATTTTAATCCAGATGTTTCTATGGCAGAGCAATCGTCTTTGTTTTGGGACGAGTACACCAAGTCTGTACAGGATTTTCTTAGTAGACCTAAGTACTCTGCGGATGTAAGACGTATATTACAAAGAGGACAAAGCACTAGAAATAAGCTTAGAGCTATGTTTGGTGGAGATTATAAAATAAACAACAGTACAGACGCTGCTGTTTATTTAGCTGGATATATAGATGCTTTCAAACGTGGTGAGCTTGGTAGTTTTCAAAAAAGAAAAATAGATGCTTTAGCTAAAAAAGAAAAGAAAGCTAAATTAAAAGAAGCTAGAAAATCAGCTAATATAAAATCACCTATATTATATAAACAAGCAAATGCTCTTGGTAAAAAAGTAAACGATTTATACGCTACAAAAGATTCTAATCCTGATTTTGCTTTTGATATAGCTAAGTTATACGAACCTATGCTAGGTAGATATTTAACTAGAATAGAAGATAAAGGAGCTATATTAGGAAAACAAGATGAAACAGGTAGAGTAAGCCAAGATGAAAGATCAAAAAACATAACCGATTTTAAAATGAACGGTATGTATGGTGAAAGAGGTATTGTAGATCTTATAGATAAGTTTAATCCAGATGAAATGGTAGATGTTGTTGATCCTTCTACAGGTGAAACAGTACAAGAGGCAAACACATTATCTAGATATTTAAACGGTACTTTTCCACAAAGAATATCTGAGTTTACAAAAAATACAACTATAGATTTTCAAGGATTTAAAGTAGATATGTCTAAAGCAGAAAATGTTTTAACAACAGAAACTGAAGACAGTACAAACGACATATTAACACCTGAAGTACAAGATCAACTTAATACTCCTTTTTTAAATAACATCGAGTTAACTAAAGAACAAGTTAAAGCTGCTAGAGAAATTATAACAAGTGTAGTTGGTAGAAAATTACCAGCTTTAGATGCTAATGTTTCTAAAAATAAATCAGTGTCTCCTTTAATAGCTGCGTTGAAAAAAGAATTTGGAATAAAAAATGGGCCATTACATAGAATGATACAAAGTGTTATTGGTTCTAGTAAAGCTGAGGTTGAAGCTTATTTAAAATCACCAAGAAATAAAAACGCA
>MDTD01118907.1_pt1 | contig 21022 bp, 8 predicted proteins | sample 811221 | NCBI WGS metagenome assembly MDTD01 (sample SAMN05326646, study PRJNA326480) | marine metagenome | isolation source: seawater | place: Pacific Ocean: South West | collected 2011
AAATTGCGAAACAATCCATCATCAATCAACTTCCCTCGAGTATTAGACGGTCTATTGATGGAACTTTAACAGGAAGCTTATCTGATCATCTTTTTTTACTCCGCTTATTGGAGGCTCGAGAGGCGCATCGACTGACTGAATTGGCGGTTAGACTGAATCAAAACAAAAAGAAAGGAAAATCCCTTTATGATGCCTGGATGTTTAAAGAATCTGATGCCATTCAGGGCCTTGCACAAGCCTATGCTGATAGAATGGTTTTTCAATCCTGCATTGAAAAACTTCAGTCATGTGAGAAAGAATTGCATCCCGTCTTATCTGATCTCATCACATTGACAGCCTTGGATTGGATTGAGAAGGACTTGGGGTGGTTCTTGTCAAAAAAAGTAATCTCAGCAAAAATGGGAAGAAAAGTATCTGAAAATGCGAGAGCCTTTTGTGAAAAATTAGCACCGCATGCCATTGGGTTGATAGACGCATTTGGAATTCCTGAACACATGCGCCATGCTCCTATTGCTGGAGACTGGATCTCCTACAATAAAACCGACAATTTTGGAGAGCTCCTCCCCGAAATGCAAAATAAATCAAAAAGCTAAAAGTTACTAGTTACCCCTCATTTTAGTGAAACGATAGGTTTGACCTTGAGAAGATTCGTTAATTGTCACAAAATAATTACCTGTATGTAAATGTTCAATATTAAGAATAATTGTTTCTTCATAAGAAATAGACTCATAAACGATTCTACCGACTTGGTCTCTAATTGAAATTTGCCATTGAGCATGATCTTTATTGTTTTCAATAAACAGTTGGTTTTGAGCTGGATTTGGATAGATCTCAACTTGTGCTTCTTGGAGGTTAAGTATTGAGCTCATTCCAAAGAAAACAGTATCCGAAATAGAAGAACAACCGTTGTCCGAAGTGATCTCAACTGAATAACTTCCAGTTGTTTCTGGAACATAATATTGGTCAATGGCATCAGGTAGAGGATTTCCTTCCAAATACCACTGATAAGCAAAACCCGAACTAGCCATCAAGGTGTCCTCCCCTTGAACAGTAATTATTGGATTCGGTACACTTAAAACATCTATTTCTGTTTCACTTGAGACACAGGATTTGGAAATACTATATATAAAATGAGAACTTGTTTCACTTGCAACTATAAAGCTAGCACCATGAATATGTGACATATGAACGGGCTCATTGTATTGAGAAGTCAATTGACCCGAAATCTGATGCTCTAAATTGCTGCCACAGCCGAAAACGCTATAATCAGATCGACCAAATATACTAGTGTATTTTCCAGCCGATACTTGACTTACTCCTGTTATCTCAATTCTATTAGGAATCAAGGGATTTATTGAACCATTACCCAACTGACCAAAGCTGTTATCGCCACATGAAAACGCCTCTCCATTTCCTCTTAAAAACAAAGAATGATTAGATCCTCCATCTGCCGATACGATGGATGAAAGCTCAATGACTTCAGGAGACAAACGAGTATTCAGGTCTCCCGTTCCCAGCTGGCCTGAACTGTTGTTCCCCCAAACATATACCATCCCTGAAGAATCAATTGCAACACTATGACGATCTCCTGCTGCAACATATGCGATATTAGAAAGTTCAGAAATCAAAACGGGTTCAACTTCATCGGAGGTGGAACCAATTCCTAATTGCCCGAATTCATTCTCTCCAACAGACCATACGGTTCCGTCGTTTTTAAGAATCACGAAATGATTGAGTCCCGCTGCAATTGAATCAACACCTATTAACGTTGGATGAGCAATTGGGTAATTAACTACTGCGACGCTTCCAATACCTAATTCTCCCTCTGAATTCCCCCCCCAAACAAAAACCTCCCCATCAGAAGTAACAGCCATAACACTTGAGCCCGAGGCTGCACAAGACCTAATGTTTTCAAGAGCAGGTGTTTGCAGGGGAATATTGCTACTCGTAAAAGTGCCATTCCCTAATTGCCCTGTATTGTTTTCACCCCATGTAAATACCTGATTCAACTCATTGACTCCCGTCATAAATCCCGAACCTGCGTAAATGGCATTAAAAACATCTAAGTGATTGGCCATTTGCGGTTCAGGTGAATCGAAATTATTTCCACTGCCGTGAATACCTGAAGCATTTTGTCCTATAGACCAGACCTCTCCCTGACCTCCATGTGTTCCTGTGAACGAATAATTTCCTGATAAAGAAGCATATAGCAGGGTGTCATTCGCTCCAGTAATTTCCAATCCATCTAGATACCATTGATTTCCATATGAATAGTTGCTAACGAGTAAAACCGAATCTCCATTACATATAGAAAAAGGACCTTCCGAAGTGATTGAAGGGGTCTCTTGAACATGTATAAGAATATAATCACCATAAGTCTGATAACAACCTGTACTGGTATTGTAAGCAGAAAAACCTAACTGATCAAGATCATTCACCGAAATGTCTTCAAGAACGCCAAGTGTATCAAAATTGCTTTGAGGCTCACCATTAATCAAAAACTGGTATTCATCACCTCCATCTGCCGAAATACTTATTAGATCTCCTGTACAAACCATATTTGATGGGGAAATGGAAAGAATCAAGTCCATCTCATTTACAGAAAACAAATAAGATGTGGTGTCAGAAGGGCAATCTGCATTCAATGTTAAAACCTGAATTAAATCTTGATCACCAATCGGGTAAGCCTCATAAACATCAAGTGCACCGCTCTGCATGAGTTGGCCATTTAAAAGAAAATCAAAAGACTCACCTCCAGAAGCAGAAAATACAACGGTGTCTTGAGCACAAATAACATTGTCATTATCAGAGCTAGAACTATTTAAAAAAGGGTAATCGTAAACCGAAAATTGAATCTGATTCGTCAAGATACTCAGACAGCCATTTGACTCTCCAATAACGCTTACCTCGTCTAGATGATTTAAAGTCTCATTGAATGAGGTATTCAAATCAAATCCTCCGAAGGGAGCCCCATTAACATAAAACTGATACATATCTGCACCAAAAGCTTCTAGATTTGTTGATTCATCAATGCAGAGAGTCGTATCGTCATAATTAAAAAGACTTACTAAAGGTGATTGAAAAACATTATAAGAAATGATGTTCGATGTATCTGTACAGCCCTGTGAGGATGTTCCCAAAACAAATATAGGCTGTGCATTTTCAAGACTATCAATATTGACTGTTGAGCCTGTTATTCCTAATGATTCCCCATCCAAGAAATATTCAAAAACAGGAGCTCCAACAGCTTCGAATTCTACATTATCCCCTGAACAAATAGAAGAAGAAGTAACGGAGCTGGTTAAAATGATATTCGGAGATTCAAAAACAGTAAATGGACCAGTACTGATCGAATCTTTGCAACCTTGACTTGTTATCACTAAAACACTGATTTCATTTCCTTCTTCCAATCCTGAAGTCATCCACTCATTGCTAAACGAAGGCACTCCCTGAGGAGTGGCTTCTATATAGAAAAGATAAGTGCTCCCTCCCGATGCCGTAAATACGACGTTTTGACCCGAACAGATTGAATTGTCGACATCTGAAGAAGACAATCCTGCAACAGGTAATTCATTTACAACTACTGCAATGGTTTCATCATCAGAACAACCAGCACTCGAACCAACCACAGTCAGATTATAATTCCCTGGTGCAAAATTCTCACTGCTGATTTCACTGTTTGGAGAATCTATTCCTTCAGGAATTCCATCGATATAAAATTGATAGGTGTCCGCGCCATTTGCCGTATATACAACCTCGTCACCAGCACAAAAAATATTGTCAACATCTGTACTTTGCATTCCCACATTAGGAACTGGATTCACAATAAAATCAATCTGATTTGATACACTAGCACAGCCCAATAACGAGCCCTCAACCACAATCCCTTCTCCATCATTAATGCTTGTTGTTGAAAAAGAAGTGTTCGCAGAAATAGGCCCTTGAGGCACACCATCTAGGAAAAACTGATAGCTATCGCCTCCTGAGGAGGTGAAAGAAACGGAATCACCTTGACAAATCTCATTATCCGAATCATCGGTCACAACGGAAATATTTGGAATTTCATTTACTGTGACGAGTATCGGGTCACTAAAGTCATCACACCCATTGGCAGAAAACCCTTGAACAATAATGGTATCAACTCCAACCGGAAGGGTTGGGTTGGTTAAGGTGTTGTCGTTACTAAGGGCTTGATAAACACTTCCATTGACCCAAAAAGCATAGTTGGAAGCATTCACTCCCGTAATCGTGATTGGGTCTTGTTCACATAAAATATTATCGACATCATTGCTGAAAAGGTTCACAACAGGGTTAACTAAAACACTAAAGGATTCTTGAGCAGTAATGACACAAGTGTTTGATTCTCCCTGAACTGAAATGATCTCGTTATTCTGCAAGTTTGAAGTCTCAAACGTGCTTACTGTACTAGGTGTGCCCTGTGAAACTCCATCAATGAAGAACTCATATTGATCCGCTCCGGATGCGGTAAATTCAACGGAAGTACCAGCACAAATAGTATTGTCTCCGTCGTCATTATTTGAAAGACTTGTTGAAGGCGCCTGAAGAATCGTTGTCACAATCTCAGGGCTCATTTGAGTACATCCCCCGAGACTGCCTAATGCTGATACCACAGCATTATTGTTCATTCCAGAGCCTAGATAAATATTATTCGTTCCCGGTCCTTGAACAGAATTCCCGTCCAAAAAGAACTCGTAAAATCCGGCTCCAGAAGCCGTAAATATGACCTGTTCATTAGAGCAGATTGTATTGTCAGCATCTGAAGATGAAATCTGAGTATTTGGTGCGGGATTGACAATATAATGAAACGTTTGAGGGGCTTCTTGCGCACAACCAAAATTGGATGACCCTCGCAGGGATACCGTATCATTTGCCGTCAACGAAGAGGTCGTATAACTTGAACTCAAAGAAGGTCCCTGAACACTTAATCCATTAATGAAAAACTCATATTGATCTGCTCCCGAACCAGTAAAGGTCACCTGCTCATTACCACAAATTACATTTCCACCAGAGGACTCTATAAGGGAAACAACCGGTAGTGGATTCACATTAAACGTGATAGAAGATGTATCAGTGCATTCATTATCGTCGACAACGACTACAGAAATAATATCATTATCAATTATACCTGTTGTGTTGTAATATCCTATCGTATCCGATATGGGAGTCACTCCATTTCCATTGCTTAAAAAAGCATATTGATAGGTGAGATCACCTGATGAAGCAGTAAAAGATACATTATCACCAGAACAAATGGATGAGTCTAAATCATCAGAAACAAAAGTATAATCTGGCAGATTATTAACTACAAAAACGTATTGATGCATAGTATCGCTTACACAGCCGTTTTCATAGGCGAGAATACTTACGGTATCCAAATTGGACAATAAACTTGTAACATACATTGTGTCATTTACAGATGCGGTATTTTGTGAAACCCCATTGTAAAAATATTCAAATTGGACACCTGAAATAGGACTTTGTGATTCGAATATCACCTCATCACCTTCGCAAATCGTTGTATCTGATTCAGAGGTTGAAGAATAAAGCGTAGCTTGATTAATATGTATGACCTGAATCGATGTATCCGTACATGAATTGATCTTGTTAGTAGCTACTAATGACACATTGAAATCACCACTGTTCTCAAATACATGCTGATTGGTATCTAAATTATAAATCGCTGTAACTGGGGTCGCTTCAAAATAGATACTATCAATAGACAATTTAAAGTCAACTGAAACATCTGCGCCGAGAATATCATTTGTTGCTTTCCACTTTGGTTGATTGGATTCGGACAGATATGACACATCCGAACCAAAATATATGGTCAATGAATCTGTTGGTAATAAATTGACTGCAGTCACATCAAAAGAAATGGTATCAGATCCTATCTGCAAGGAGGTGGAAGATAAGGTGTCCTCAAAAAAAGTGTGTTCATCAAAAACACCACTTGTTGCTATATTGGCCTCAAAATCAATACCGTTTTTATAAATTTTAATGCGTGGTCGATATTTGTAAGCGGCTTGTAAAGCTGACGTGTCCATATCAACAAGATAAACATCACCTCCAGTTGAATTAATCAAATCCATCCTGTAAGCGATAGAAAAACTATAGTTCATAGATTCGTAACCTTGAGTTGTGAAGGCACTACCAGATGAAGGAGTAAATAAAGATTGACCATCCGTTATTTCAGTCCAAGATAAAATTTTCCCATAACTTGTTGTGTCAATACCTGGTGGTTGAGGAAAGTTTAGCACAGTGGAGGTCGTGGCCTCAATTACACCCGATGAGTTTCCAAGATAAGATTCATCATTGTATTCCCAGCTATAATTTATTAAACCAGAAGTTGTTGAGGTATTAGTGAATAGTGTCGTGTCCCCAAAACAAAATGGTCCATTTGCAATAAAATCAGCAGTAACGGAAGAAGTCGGATCAAATATCCAACCAAGGTCATTGCCCCCATTGTCAATAGAATGGTATAAAGTTAAGGTCTCTCCTGGTAAAGCGTTTATTTGTTGAACTTTTAGGCCTAGTCCTACAAAATCTATTGATGAATTTAATTTGATTAAGCTTGCGGTACTTCCAGTTGATGAAGTGTCCGATGACGCAATCGTTATCATGTCTTTACAGTCCCCTTTTAGAGTCAGGCTGTCAGCAACCGTTTGAGAGGAACCCTCTTTTATGTGAATTGTTGATCCGGCGATGACCTTAAGTTTATTAAAGGTATTATCACCCTCTATGGTTTGAAGATTTGTAAGGGGCTTAAAATTTAATGTGACATCGTTAAAAGCAAGGTTTTCTGTTTTAAGATTGTTTAAAAAATCTAACGTATCCCCAATGTAAAGAAGCGAATTGGATGCGTCAAAAACCAATGAAGTATCTCCAGAAGAATTGAACTCAAGAGATAAATACACAGTGGAATTCGAAATGTCAACAGATCTTAAATCTGAACCACTGAATGGGTTGTTAATGGTTTTTAACGACCCCGTTTTAAGTGCATTTCCCTGTGTAGATAGATTTCCTGTAACTAAGATACAACTTGAACTATCTGACATAAGAATATCTGACGCAAAAATCAATGAATCTGAAGTGTTGTCCATAATGATTTGGAAGGCACAGTCTATGGACGCACTGTCTGCATCAAATACCGATTGCTGCACGAACTGAATCCCACTAAAGTTGACGTTTCTTCTTAAAGATAACATTTTGTTTAGGGTAATATCGCCATATGCATATAGGGTCGAATCGAAAATTAAAACTTGTTCGTCTGCTATACCACTCCAATCCATTGAATAAAAGGAGCCGTCATCATTGATGGTTACTTCTTGATTGGCAAGACTAAAAGAATTTTCATCAAAAACCACAGCATCGTCCTGGCCTGGAACTGTCGAAGCAGAAGCTCCTCCTGAGGAAATTGACCAATGAGAAACATCCGTCCAATCGCCTCCATCTCCGACCCAATAATATGTAGTTCCTGGGGCTTGTGAGAAAACCGTATTCCCATGAAAAACAAGAATGCTTATAAGCAAAAAAGCACCTACCTTAATTGTATTTGAGACTTTTTTATAACGCATCCTTTTGATTTCTCTGTTTAATTGAAAATCTGACTACTCTGTTTTCTGCATGTTCTTCCTCGTTACATGCTGAACAAGATTTTAACGGGGCAGATTCCCCTAAGGCGTTAATCACAATTTGATATTCAGGTACACCCATTAGCATAAGGCTTTCTTTTACCTTTTCTCCCCTTTTTTGACTCAACTTCTGATTGTAATCATCAGTTCCCCGTTCATCAGCATGACAATCTAGGTGAATCTTGAATCCAGAGTCCTCAATAAGTGTAAGCAATATAGAATCCATGACAATAGCTTCAATAGGATCTGATTTGTCAAAATTAAAATGCACAAGCTGGCTGTACTCTAATAATTCATCTTTCGGATCGATATCTATAGTTCTTAGTTCAACTACCTCCGTCGGAATGGAGTCATAAATAATCTGGTAAATATCATCATCACCAGTTCCATTAAATCGATTGGAAGTATATCGAGCAGCCAATATTGTTGAGTCTTTAAAATAATTGAAATCATCCATTGGACCGTTTATAGGTCCCTTTAAATGTGTGATTTTATTTGTTTTAAATGAATAATTGTAAATATCGAGCTTCCCATAACCTATTCTTCCATTCGAAGAAAAACAGAGACTTCCATCTTGCTGAAACAGGGGGAACACTTCATTCCATTTGGAATTAATCAAATCAAAAGCTTGAGGTTGAATCCATTCATCACCTCTTCGTTCTGATATATAAATATCGGCGTGATCAGAGTTTCTCTTTTTCTTACTGAAGGCAAGTTTTGTTCCTAACGAATTGATTGAAACATGAGCACAAGCAGATGAGTCTTCAAAACCCGAATACTTCCATTTTTGAACCTTGTCAATACGGTGGAGATTCACATCATATTCTCCCAGGTAAAGATGGGGAGACATATAACCTTCATTATTACTTATTGGTTCTGAATAAGAAATAAAAACCTCATTCGTATTTGGAACAAAGCACAAGGAATTAATAGAAGTAAGTCGTAAAGAATCGGGAAGAGTTATAGGGTGTGAAATATCAGAATGATTCGGTATTATGCTCGGTTTTAAAAGAAGCAACTCTGCCTTTTCATTTTGATCCACAGGAAGAATATTCTTGGCACTATCCAATCCTATTTCTCGATAATGAATCATACCGTAAGGACTTATATATCCTGAAAGATCACCTTTGATCGAGTTTAGACTATCGCCTGAATTTTTGATAAATGACTCTTGCTCCCATTGTATTATGGCATCTGCCGAACGAATTCGCATGTCAACAAATTCAGGGTCGACATCAACCAAGCCTTTGTATCTCAAATAATTTTCTTTTGCCTTGCCGAATCTACCTGTTGCCGAACAGCTTTGCGCAAAAGCCCAGTTAAAAAAGGGATCTGCTTGTAGTGATCCAATAATTGGATCGAGAGCATTGTGAACCTCTTCATATGCACCAATAACATAGGAGCTGTAGATATACTTGAGCTTTTCATCTAGGCTTAATTCCTCAATTCCATAGGCCAGGAAAGAATCATATGCCAGTCCATACTCATAACGATCAAAATAATTATTCGCCTGCTCAAGAGTTTGAGTGTTTCCAAAAAAACTTAAGTATAAGAATAAAAGTATAAATCCTCTTTTACTCATTGCTAGGTGTATAAATTCGGTTTCTTTTTAACCAAGGAACTCTTTTGTTTTCGGCGTTATTATTGCCTATTTGAAATTCAATAAAAACCTCATGTGAACCTGCGGAATATTCCCCAATTTCCGACAAAGAAAAGTCGTATGAGTAACCAAATTTGAGCGGGCCAATCTGAGCTCCACACAAAACAACAAGAGCATCATTCAATCTATATGAAAGTCCCAGCCAATACAAATCTTTATACTCGACTATACTCGTTAAATCCCACTGGAGTGTTCCTGTTTCAATCGCTTGAACCAGCGTTACCGTACGCAACTTCCATAAATCAGCTAGATTGAATTTGTATCCCGCAGTTAAATAATAATTTCTTGCTAATGGATTGTTAATTCGATTATTGAAATCATATAAATCTCTTTTGGACTGACTCAAATTATAAGAGGATAAGCCTATAAACAAATTGTTTTTAAAAGTATATAAGATGCCGAAATTGGCATCGGGAACCATTTGATTATTATACCCATTTAATACCGAGGGGTCATCAGGTAGATATGTCGTAAGAACGCTCATATCCATAATATGCTGTGTCAATGAAACACCTAGACCAAATGAAATCAAATGGTCTTTTTTTGCATCAACCTGAAGATGATAAGCGGCATTAAAATTCAGTCCAGTTCTTCTACTCGGACCACCAATATCATTAAATACAATCCCTCCTATTCCAAAATTATCTGCAATCTTTGAGTCACAAGACAAAAACTGAGTGGTTGGAGACCCTGGAAAATTGGTCCATTGTTTTCTAAAATTCAATTGAATTGGAATATAATCTTTGGTGCCCGTTGCTCCTGGATTAACCAACATATTATTAAACAAATACTGAGAATTAAGAGCAATTTGTTGACCCATTAAAATATGGGTAAATCCAAAAACTGCAAAAATGACGAGTAGTGTGTATTTCATAACTTATCTTATTATTGTAATGACGCCTTTCAGGCTCTCCCTGTCCGGTTTGTTCAAGTTAATAATGTAATAGTAGGTATCAGACGGAAGGGGCTTATTATTGACGTTCCCGTCCCAAGGTGCGTACGCCTCTTTTTGAGTGTAAACAAGATTTCCCCACTTGTTGTAAATAAAAATTTCAGCATTAGGATAAAGCTCAAGATTATCGATAATCCAAGTATCGTTGTAATCATCTCCATTGGGGGTAAAAGTGTTTACTGGATCAATACAGGAAACACCACTTGATTCAATAAAGACCGAATCTATGGCCTGACAATCTAATACATCTGTTACGGTTAATGTATACCATGCATTATCAAGATTTTCATGAAATGAAAGGTCACTGTCATCATACCAATTGTAGGAATATCCACCATAGCCTCCTGTCGCTGAAACAATAGCCGAGCCATCAACCTGATCAATACAGGAGAGGTTAGTTATTTCAAATGTCATCAAGATCGGATCGACAAAAGGAACCAATATGCTCAAAGAGTCGGTACATCCCTTGGTATCAAATACCTCGACATCATATGTACCTGAACCAACATTTTCTAAAACATCGGTTTCTGCTCCGTTCGACCATAAATAAAAATATTCGGGACTACCACCAGAGGCTACAATTTCAATCACCCCAGATGACTCACCGGGACAAGGCGATGTGCTCAAAACATAGTCTACGGACAATGAGTCAGGCTCATTTACTTCAATAAAAACCTCATAGAAACAAAGATTTGAATCTAGTATCTCTAGCTGATAAATATCCGTATTGATGCTATCGATATCCTCATCTTGAGAGGCAAGAACAAAGTCAGAATCAAACCAAGTGAATTGATAAGGAGCTGTTCCGCCTTCTGGCTCAATGTCAATATTCCCGTCTGAAAAGCCGTAACAGGACGGCGGCTGAACCACCTCGTTCAATGTAATCGGGTCGGGTTGAGGGACTATTATTGAGTCAATATAAATGCACGCATTGGCGTCTGTGACAATCAATTCATACATTCCTCCTGAAAGATTATCGATTGACGAAGTTGTGTCTTGTGATGACCAGCTGAAATCATATGGAGTTGTCCCACCCTGAATATTCACATCAATACTTCCGTCATCCCCATTGTAGCAACTTACACTTTCAATTTGATGAGAAGTTGACAATCCCATTTCGGGTTGCTCAACCAAAACTTGCTCTAAAATTGTACAATTGTTGTCATCTGTTATCAAGAGTTCATAATTTCCTGAAGGTAAAAATTCTAAATCCCCACTAACCGCACCGTTTGTCCAAACATACGAATACGGATCATTTCCACCTGCAATGTTGGTGGAAATAACCCCTGAACTATCTCCATTACACAAGATATGCGTCACAGAGAAATTGGCACTAAGTGGATCAGGTTCTTGAATGCTTAGCGTATCAGATATCAAGCATCCTTGACTATCTGTGACCTGAAATATATAGTCCTCTGAAGGGAAATTATTTAGAGACGAAGACACCACGCTCAATTGAAAGGTTGTATTTGCCCATGAGTAGGAGTAGGGCGCAGTACCTCCCGAGGGCGTTAGAGCTATTGAACCTGTATGATCTCCATGACAAAGAACATCAGTAACCGAATAATTGACGTCCAATTCTTCAACGGGTTGATCAATGGTGACCGCATTAGAAAAAGTACATAGGTTCGCGTCAATAACTGTATAGGTGTAGGTATCCGAAGATAAATTAGAGATATGATCGGTTGTTTGTCCATTTGACCAAGAAATCTCGAAGGGAGATGTTCCTCCTTGAATATTTAATTCGATCTCACCAGTATTTTCACCGAAGCATTTTACATCGGTAATTTGAGATTCCACAAAAATGGCGGTAGAGGGCTGAAAAATCTCATGGTCCATTTGATAAGTACACGAATTAAAATCTGTGATAAGCACTGTATAAACACTGGCTGGAATGTTATTCAAATCTTCTGAGGACCCATAAGGAGCGTTTTGTGAATTGACCCAATTAAATGAATAGGGTGGTGATCCTCCCGAAGGGGTTAAATTTAATTCCCCATCACTACCTCCGAAACAATCAATATCACTCAATGTAACAGCAGTTCCCGAAAGCTCTTGAGGCTCAGTAATAGCGATGCTGTCTGTCAAGACACATCCGTTATCATCAGTAACGACAACTTGGTATTCTTCAGCGGACATGTTCACCATGGTAGGTGCATTTTGCGCAAACAAAGTAGTAGTATTGAACCAAGAATAATGATAAGGTGTAGTACCGCCAATGACATCGATGGTCACTGAGCCAGAGCCGTCGCCATAGCAACCAACGTTAGTTGCAGACATGGTTCCTATGATTATGTCTGGTTGCGAAATTACATAAGAGGATGTGTTGGTGCAGTTTTTACTATCTGAAATGACCACATTATATCCTCCTGACGGAATGCCCAACAAGTCCTCTGTAGATGCTCCAGAATTCCAGTTGAATGAATAAGGAGGAGTTCCCCCCCAAACGGTAACATCTACCTCTCCAGTAGAGGCTCCAAAGCAATCTACATTAGAGCTTGCACCATTATGGTCCAATGCTTCAAGAGGCTCATCAATACTAAAGAATTTTGTTGCGGTACAATTCACATTTGGCGCATAAACTGTAAGTGAATAATTACCTGCGGACACATTAGATAGGTCTTGTGTACTCGACCCATTGCTCCATGAATATTGATATGGGCCACTACCCCCAAAAACATCCACATCAATAGCCCCGGTCGTTTGTCCGAAACAATTGACATCAGTGATGTTTTCTGAAATGGTTACGGGATCTGGTGAATTAACCACATAAGCACCAATCACTGTGCATCCAGAAACGTTATCCTTAACAGTGACTGTATATGTCCCAACTGACAAATTTGAAATAGTGCTGGATGACCCAGAGGCGATAATTCCATTGGACCACGTATATGTATAATCACCGCTACTCTGAGTAATAATGGATACATTCGCTGATCCGTTTTCATCACCGTAACAAGCTAAAGATGTGCCACTCATTTGAATGGTTGGACATGCCGGAGGATTCTCCGCAATACCATAATTAGCCATGCAGCAAAAAAACATTGTAAGGATTACAAGCCTTGTACTAGCGCAGAATCGTAATAGTTCCTGTATACTGTGTATCATCGATATTATTCAATTTAAGGATATAATAATAAACATCAGACGGTAAGGGGTTTCCATACTGAGTACCATCCCATTCCTCCTGACTATTTTTATTGCTGTTAAAGACTTCATTTCCCCACTTATTAAAAACATGAAGCTCATAATTGGGGTATAACTGAACATTCGAAATGACCCATGTATCATTATAATCGTCTCCATTTGGTGTGAATGTATTTGGAATATCCACACAAGAAGTATTTCTAATTGGAACCACAACAAACGTATCTATTGAACAGTTATTCTGATCTGATACGGTAAGTGGATATGCCCCCCCCGATAATTGACTCAGGCTTAACTCGGTTGAACCTATGTCCCACGAAATAGTGTAAGGATTTAATCCACCATTTATACTTACACTGATCTCTCCATCTGATTGATCAACGCAGCTAACGGGTACGGTTTGTGATTCAATCCGGAGAGGTTCGGGTTGGGAGATAGACACAATACCTTCCACACGGCAATCATTTTCATCAAGTCCAACATATTGATACGTGCCGGATGCTAGATTCTCAATATAAAAATCATTTTGTCCTGTATTCCATGTAATACTGTAAGGAGTACTTCCTCCTGAAAAAGAAACAGTAATGATTCCATTGGATTCTCCATAACACAAGACATGCTGAACGTCACTTGACGACTCTAGGTCCTCTGGTTGTTCAATAGAAGCCACCTGCTCATTAATGCATCCATTTTTATCAATAACTCGAATCAAATAATCCCCAGCCGAATAACCAAACAGTGTTTCGCTTGGATTATTTAATAAAATATTATTTTGATCACCCCAATTATATGAATATGGCTGAATCCCTCCAGAAACAGAAATTGCGATCGAACCATTAGCCTCACCATAGCACAATACATCAGAAGAAACACTTATGACCTCTAATGAATCGGGTTCTCCAATCGAGGCACCTGAATAGGCATTGCATCCGTTATTATCAGTTACGATTAAAGTATAATTACCTGCAGATAAACCGAAAATATCAGGACTTGTCTGTCCTGAAGACCAAGCGTACAAATAAGGAGGTGAACCCCCTTGAACGAGAGACGATATTTCTCCAGATGCATCACCCTTACACAATAAATCTTTTCCTTCTACGGATATGAGCAATGGTTCCAAGGGTTGGCTTATGTGCACATCAACAGACTCAATACAGTCATTGTCGTCATAAACATCACACTGATATATTCCTGCAGCAACCGAATTCAAAATCGGTGAATTTTGTCCAGAGTTCCATTGAAAATTGTATGGTGCGGTACCTCCTGATGAGATAATCTCTATTTGACCATCACTTTGACCGAAACAATTGACATCCTGTGTGTTTACTTCAATTGCAATAGGTGCTTCAGGCTGAATAACATCATAAGAATACCATTGCGAACACAATAACGAATCTTGAATCTGAAGAACATAAGTATCTTCAATTAAACCCGTTAAACTTTCAGAGGTGTTTGTCATAACAATTGAATCACTAGAAACCCACATGTACTGATACGGTGCGGTGCCTCCAGAAACAATTACGTCTATTTGACCCGTGGAATCACCATAACACTTAACATGTTCAATTGAAACGGAGCCGTCAAGAGCTGATGCAGGTTGACTGATTACAACATCCTCATTGTAAACACACATATTTTCATCTAAAACCGTCATATTGTATGTGCCAGCAGGCAAATCCGTAACCATCGCTGCAGTATCAATACCATTAATTAGATAAGAATAAAGACCTGTGCCACCAGATGCCTCTAATTCAATTGATCCTGTTGCCTCTCCAAAGCACGAAACATCATCGATGTTGACGTTCGCCATCAAAGCCTCATCGGGTTCAACAAGATTAAATGAAAAATCTTGAACACAACCCAATATATCCGTGACTGTCAATGTGTAATTTCCGGCATCCAAAGCGTTAATTTCTTCGGTGTTCGCCCCATTAGACCATACAAAATTATAATCTGGTGTTCCCCCGAATACATTGGGGTGAATGTATCCTGAACTTTCTCCAAAACACAAAACATCCGACAATTCTACATCAATAGAAACAGGATTTTCAGGTTGACTGACCTCGACAGAAAGATTGGCCACACATCCATTTAAATCTGTCGCAACTAAAAGGTATTCACCAGCATAAACGGCACTTAAATCTTCAGAAAAATACGGAAGCACTCCATTGATTGGGCTTACCCATTGATAATGATAGCCAGGACTTCCTCCTGTTGTTGTTATATCAATCGCCCCTGTGTTTTCACCATGACAAGTGATATTTGAGGGAGATGCGTTTAGAGTCAATTCTTGAAGCGGCTCATCCACAGCAAAGGTGCTCTGGAGAGAGCAATTCTTTGAATCTGTTACAGTGAGCGTATATGAATTGGAATTTAACGCTGAAATGTCTTGGGTAATTTGTCCAGAATCCCAAGAGTAACTGTAGGGCAAATTTCCACCAAAAACAGACACGTCAATTTCTCCGTCAGTTCCTCCTTTACAATTTACATGTGTAATTAAGCCGTTTATAACCAATGGGTTTGGTTCAGTTATAATGACTTCTTCGTTTGCAACGCATCCTCTAGAATCAGTAACGGAAACCGAATAATTTCCTGAGCCTAAATCTGATAAGTCTTCTGCTGAGGAACCGTTAGACCAATTATAAGAATATGGTGGAGTACCTCCAAAAACAGAAAGGTCTATTGACCCATTATTGATTCCTCCTCCACATTGCTTATCTATTTGAGAATAAGTCAAGTACAGCTCTGCAGGTTGATTTACCGTGGCACCAGAAAAAAGCTGACAGCCGTTGTTATCCATTATATCGACAGTATATTGCCCTGCCTCCACATTAGATAAAGAAGTGGTTGGAGAACTGTTTGTTATAATATTTCCATTAGACCATGAAAAGGTATAAGGATACGCATGAGACTGCGCATTTATGGTTACATCTATACTTCCAGTAGCGTCTTCATAACAAGCCACATCATTTACCGCGCTATTGACCTGAATTGGAGAGGACTTCATCTTAAAAGCTGGTTTACTTACTTCAGAAAAGCCCTCGAGAGACCACTGCTCTTCAAACCAATTATATTCAAATGACCCTATGGGAATCGATTCTGAAAAAAGCGGACCAACACTCAACTCAAAGCCAGGAAAACCTAGGTCAGGAACAACCGCTTCAGGAGTACAGGCCCAGTAAGTACACCAGCACCAAGGACAAGACCAAGAAGGACAAGGATATGGAAGAGGGACACAAATTTCTGGTATAGTAAAGCCTGGAATAACCACCACTTCCGGAATTTCAAATCCAAAAGCAAATGCGCTCATCAAAAAATCAAAAGAAACTTCATCATAAGTACGATTTTTAATCTCCCCATCAATAGAATATGTGGGGCTGATACTTAATTCTTCATAGTAACAAGGATATTGATACTCAAGCCGATTCCCAACCTCAAAGCTAATGACACTCGATTGCCCTGAAGAGGTGACGTTACCCGACGCCCCATCAATAATTGAATAGTTGACTGGAAGGGGGAAATCCATTTCCGCATGAATTGTGGGCATAAAGTCAAAGCACTGTTTATTCGTGATATTGGCATCAAAGCTTGCGCTAAAAAAATTCCAGCTCACTTCGGCAAGGCCTCCACCGATTTCTTCGGAGCCAGAAAGGTTTTCCAAAAAGGCTCCAACTGCAGCTGTAGGACCCGGTACACTTGACATAATACCACCTAACAAATCAAAAATCTCAAGGTTTAAGTTAAAATAGGTTGAATCTCCACAAGCCTCAATGTCTCCATTAGAATCTATCTCTGCATCAGTCGCAACATACGGTATGGTTATGGATCCTGAAAGGCCCAATGCGGAGGGAAGGTCTACAGGAAAAAAACTACCATAATAAACTTGCCAAGGAATAAAGTTGGGTATAGGAGAGGTTTCTGGGTCTTCCTCTGGGGGCAGGGCATAAGGCCAGTTTCCCGCAGGGGGCTCGAGTCCACCAACATATGGAGGAAGAGCTCCTGGACCAAGACACCAGATACCATTTTCACCATTCGTAGACGCTCCCGAACCACTAATCGTCAAAATATTTATCGTTTGAAGTCCAGTATCAAATGAGGGGATAATTGGAAAGGTAACACAACCAAAAAAGCACAATTCTGCACTGGCCGAAGCGGCCATTTGAAAATACAAATCCCAAAAGAATTCGCCTGCAGTTGGATACAGTGTTTCTAGCTTCCAATCATTGAGGCATTCGTATGAAGTTGAAATGGTGACATTATCACCCTGATCGTAGGAAAAATCATTGGGCATGTTCAACTCTATATCAACAGGATAATCGACCTCAATGGTCCCAGTTGTAAAACCCTCTATTCTTATCTCACTACCAATAACACCAGAAAATCCACCACTTAATGCTCCACCAAAGCTTTGGCCGGCAATGGTTGTTATGCCCGAGCTGCCGGTATCAAAATTCTCATTCCATCCTAGCTCAAACAAGGTGATTTCCTGATCAATAGTAAATGGATTGAAAGACGGCCCCCACATATTCTGAACACCCGAACCAAACTCCACATTATGATTAACGGTTTGCTGACAGAACAAAGTAGTCCAAAGAAAACAATAAAAGACGGTGAGTCCAAATCTTAAATAGGTCCGTATTTCTTTATATGCAATCACTTATTTCAAATGGGCTTAGTCTAGTAAATCTATGTTTGCCGTGGCAATACTCTCATTAATGGGACCTGTCAAAAGATCCTCTAGATCTTTGGGATAAGTAATATTCAACCAAAGTGTTTTTTTTGTGTTGCCAATAAAAATCATTTTTCGAATAAAGGTGTCACCGTTCAATTCAAAAGTGAAGGTCAGTCCTTTTCCTTTGCTTCCCGAATTGGTTCTTATGTCCTCTTTTTGCTGAAGCCTCAGTTTGTTTCGATCCATATAATCCTGATCAATTGCCTCAACGATTCTTATATAATTAGAATTTTCGAGCTGCAACATCATAATAGCAGCACTATTCTGCATAGATAGATAGCCATTAAAAGCCGAGGTGGTATCAAAACCGATAGGAGGCCTTATCGCGTTAATATTGGCATTTTTTGTGTCTGGCATCTTTTGAGCAAACCCAACATTTAATAAAGACAACAAAAACAAAAAAACAGTAAAAATTCGACCTTTTAAGTAAACATTAAACCCCATCAGACTCTCTTCAATTCAATAGATTAGTAAAACAAATTTAGGGCTAAAAATCAAGACCATCTCACAGAATTTTCATTTATATTCAGTGAATAATCATGTGATGGGCCTATTCATTCATCAGAAGCGACAACCGTATACCCAACAGGCACCTCAAGAGAAAACAATTCAGATGGGTCCTTTAACGAGAAAATAATATTAGAAGCCCTGTAGCGCAGCTGAACACCCTCAGAAACAGCAGAAAACTCCAAAGGAAAACCAGGTATAAAATCATTGGTAAGCTTGTAATCAGAAAGGTCAATGTCTATTTCGTTGGTGCACCAATATTGTATTTTAAAATCTGCATTGGTTAAAACCACCTTGAAACACTCAAAATCCAAAATGGTCTTTTTATCATCTTTAAAGACTTCTATTTTGGATGCGGAATCAATTTGAATAGGAACCGTTTGAAGCTCATCGGATGTTGATCTCTTTGCAAACCTACCCATTGGACTATCCATTAAGTTAAGGGATTTATTCAATGTTTTGTCCAATATGGTTGTGATATTATAGCCGCCAGCCATTTTAAATTCAACCCGAGCAAATCGTTCGGCAAAATAGATCTTTAAAGAACTGTTTCTCATAAGCCCCACTTTTTGTCTTACCTCAAGGCTCGTATCCAAAGCGTTTGCGGATATAGAGTACTGCAAATAACCTTCTTTCTGAGCCGCGGAAAAGATTGGGAAAAGAAAAAGAAAAAGCAATGCTGTTTTTTTCATCAAAACATTTTAATTCTAGAAATAGTCCAAGGTCACATTTAAAAGGATCGATTGAAAATCGAAAAGTTTATTGCACTCGTATTGCATCAAAGGATCCCGAAATAGTGTGCGGTGTATCAAAAACATCCATTACCGTACCTGAAAAATCTCCTGTAGCTATTGTCGATTCCAAATCGCTCGTGGCACCCCATACAAGCAATGGAAAAGTCGTCACATTTACGGTAACACTTCCTTCTTCCGATGTGTAGGCATTCATGCCATGCATTATTGACATTACACCTTCACTTTCTGAATCAAAAACATAACTGCCTGTTGTTGTCAAATCGACAGAAGCAATTTGAATGGAAGCACCGTCATCACCAATCAGTATAATCTGCCCACCCCCTTCAGGAATACCTCCATTCGTTTGAAATATTGCTGGACAGTCCGACAAGTCTCCCGATTCTGTATAAGAGGCTTCGTAAGAATAATTTTGCCCATCTATACTCATATTCCATTGAACTGAGGTAGTATTTTGAGGCACTTCATCTTTATTGCAACTCACAAGTTGCAGAGTGATAAAAAGATAGGGTAACAAATAACTTTTTTTAATTTGGTCTATTTTCATTTTTAATTTTAAAACTACAAGGTATAAATTTGAACACGGTAAATAAAAATTTTATTGATTTTTTTGATTGAATGAGTGTCAACTAATTAAAAAGCCATTATAACTCGCGTCAAAATGAGTATCTTGCATTATGTTAAAAGTGATTTTTTACCTCTTTATACTTTTAAGTTTCAGTCTCTTTTCGCAAACTCAAGACTCATTTATGCATGATGGAGAAATAAGGAATTTTGTTTATTTCACACCATCAAATTGGAACAATGAAAATCAATTGCCCCTTCTCATTGTGCTACATGGCCTTACGCAAACAGGAAATGGCATTATGGACATCACTGAGTTCAATGCAATAGCAGAAAGTGAAGGGTTTGTAGTTTGTTATCCAGATGGATTAAATAATTCATGGAATGCCGATATGAATGCTTTGAATTCAGAGGTGGATGACTTGGGCTTTATTGAGGCTCTTGTTTCTTATTTTGAAGATGGGTTTAATACCAATCCGCAAATGCGGTACCTAACGGGTTTTTCAAATGGGGGTTTTTTGAGTCATAAAATATCCAGTGAATCCGATATGTGCTTTGCTGCTATTGCAACTGTTGCAGGAAACATGTCCACGACTACAGCAGAAAATTTTGACCCTAGTTATCCCACTTCGGTTTTACATATTCATGGCACAAACGACGCCATTGTGCCTTATAACGGAGGCTCATCAACTGGAGCTTCGGTCGAAGAAATTTTAAACTTATGGCAGTCGCATCTGTCCTGTGATTCTGAGCCCTTATTTGTACCCATGCCTAACCCTGAAAGCTTTGACTTTTCCTATCCCGAAAAATACATCTATCAAAACTGTAGTGGTGGCGAACTTGAGCACATCAAAGTAGTTGGCGGTGGACATCAATGGCCCGGAATACAAACCCTTTTTGGTGGGCTCGGCACTATTAATATGGACTTTTATTCTCCTCAAGTGATTTGGGACTTCCTAAAGAATAAATCTTGTCCCGAAACGAATGGTATCGATGAGGCTTTTCCTGTTTTTTCAAAAAAATTAATAAAGATAAGCGATGCTCTTGGAAGAGAGG
>MDTD01041727.1_pt1 | contig 21020 bp, 19 predicted proteins | sample 811221 | NCBI WGS metagenome assembly MDTD01 (sample SAMN05326646, study PRJNA326480) | marine metagenome | isolation source: seawater | place: Pacific Ocean: South West | collected 2011
CATCATGGGAAAGAAATTGATTTAGTGTATTTGGATGGTCAAAATGATTTTGGTGCGCCTTCTGAGAAAAGCCGGTTTATTGAACAGATTTCTTTTGAGCTTCCATTGATTAATCCGGATGTCTCTATTGAGCATTTTAGTCATAATACTCGTCCTAAGTTGAATGATTTTAAAGTGTGTCTTCCAAAAGATAGTGGGATCTTAGAGGCGATTAAAGTACGCCTTCAAAAAGGAATTTCGCCTTCTGCCTTGAATAAATTTATCGCGTGTTCTCTGGATTTTTATTACCGATATGTTTTAAGGCTTGGTGAGGCTGAGGAGGTAGAGGAGCATTTGAAGCACTCAACATTTGGAACATGTATTCATGCTGTTTTAGAAATATTATTTGATCCTTTTGTGAAAAAGAACCTATTGGTTCAGGATATTGAAAGGATGGAGAAGAAGGTGACTCCTTTATTGAAGAGTAAATTCTTGGAGTTTTTAAGTGCGGATGATTTAATGAGTGGAAATAATTTACTGACGTTTGAGGTCGCTAAACAGTATGTGCTTAATTTTCTAAAGCTGGAGGTGAAAAATATTGTTCTGGCAGGGGAGAAAAATTTGGATTATCGCCTTTTAGAACAAGAAGAAAAAATGTCCTGGGTTATTCCTATTCAATTTAACAATGAGGAGATTAAAGTTAAGGTTGAAGGGTTTGCAGATCGGATCGACATAGTAGGTGAGGAGGTTCAATTGATTGATTATAAAACGGGAAATGTAACAAGTACTGATTTGAGTTTTAAAAACTGGGATGATTTGGTACAGAATCCGAATAAAAGTAAAGCGCTTCAGTTGGCCATTTATGGATACATTTATTTGATGCGACATCCTGATGTGAACAATTTTACGGCAGGCATTTATAGTTTTAGGAACCTTCAATCGGGATTGCTTCGGTTAACGCGAAATAGGAAAAAGGTGATGGCGGACGAGATACGGGAACATATGCCAAAAGTTATTGAATCAATTGTGAGTAATATGTTAGATGAAAATGCAATGATTGCGCATAATGAAGATGCTAAATATTGCAATTATTGTTGATGAGATAACTGAAAATAAGGTGTTTGGTATTTTAAATACAACGGGTATGGATAGTTGATTTAGACTTACAGGAGTTAAAAATTGGTTTTGTTGATCTTTTTTCCTTTCTTAAAGTTTTCTGTGCGATACATTTTACCTTTTTTATCAAAATATATCCAGCTGCCAGATTTTTCATTGCCTTTGTATGCACCTGTTAATTCAATATTTCCTGTTTTATAAAATTGCATGATTGAATAATTCCCTTTTGGTTCAAGAACCTGTCCAAATTGGGTAATGGTATCCATGGATACTGGTTGGTATTTGGTTATGGTTTTTATATTCCCGTTAGGATGGAATGTCCAGCTTAGTCCCGTTTTTTGACTTGCAAAATTATAAAATGCGAGCTCGGAGATTTGTTTGTTTTCAAATCGAGAAACATGAAGTCCTGTATAAAATCGAATGTAATTAAGCTTTTTGTAAGTTAACGTAATCTTTGTGGGTTTAAATCCAAAGCCAGCATTGGTATCTATTTCAAAGGTATCTAATTCAGCATATGTAGAAAGATAATTCACATAGGTTGAGTCGCTGTATTCAGCGTATTTTGAAAAATATTCTTTTAGGTATTCGCAACGCTTGAGGGAATCGATAAAAGAGGCTTCATTGAGCTGTGCAAATGTTAGTGTATACCCAAAACATAAGAAAAATAAAAGTGCTTGAATTCTCACAGATGAAAACTAACAAAAACTGTGCGGAAATTAAAATGTTGGCTTAAGTTCGATGAAAATAATACTCGATTTTATTGTGAGAGGTATTGATATTCTGATACTAGTCAAATAAAAAATGGTGAAATGCTAAAAAAAAAAGCCCGGTTTAACCGAGCTTTTTCGTTTCAATCGTTTTGTATGAATTTATTTAACCTCTTTTAATTCAACAATAAATACTAGAGCGGCATAGGGAGGGATATCTGCTCCTGCTCCTTGTGCTCCATATCCTAGTTGATAAGGTATGTAGAATTTATATTTCGCTCCTACACTCATGAGTTGTAATCCTTCTGTCCAACCTGCAATTACTCGGTTTAATGGAAATTCTGTTGGTTCACCTCTGTCGTAGGATGAGTCAAATTTAACACCGTTCGGTAGTGTTCCTTCATAATGAGCAACTACTGTTTGTTCGGCTGTTGGTTTTTGTCCTTCAGCGTCCTCTAAAATTTCGTATTGTAATCCCGATGGAGTTACTGTTACTTCAGGTCTTTTGGCATTTTCAGAAAGGAATTCCTCTCCTTCTTTAGCAGCTATTCCAGCAACATATTCGTTGTACACCTGTATATCCTCTTGCGCAGGCATTTCCTCTTTATCCCAAAAAGTAAGAATTCCTTCGTTAAATTTCTCAATATTTAAACCTTGAGAAATTGGAGATTGATCTAAATCCAAAAAAAATAGCTTAGAAAAAATTGACTTTGCAACTTCTACATCTTCTCCTTCGGCTTTTGCAAAGTTTTCAGTTTTTGAGGCAATTTCTTTTAGTTGTTGAATTTCAACCTGAGGATTAAAGTTTCCTAATCCTGTTTCTCTAAGTGTTGCGAATTGTGCAATGATTTCTTTGGCATCTAAGAATGCAAGTTTTTGTTGTTTTAATTGGTTGGCAAACGAGACGCCATGCACAAATGAAACTACGTTTGTATCTACTGTTGCTGTTTCTGACATAATTTTTACTTTTTATTATTTAATTCCCATTAATTCAACTGTGAAAATAAGTGCTGCATAGGGAGGGATATCTCTTCCTGCACCTCTTTCTCCATATCCTAATTCGTATGGAATGTAGAATTTGTATTTTGCACCTACCTTCATTAATTGAAGTCCTTCTGTCCATCCTTTAATTACTCCGTTCAGTGGAAAATCTATAGGGTTTCCTCTTTTGTACGATGAATCGAAAATTTTACCGTTAATTAAAGTGCCCTCATAATGCGCCGTTACCGTACTTTCTGCAGTTGGTTGCTCACCGGTTCCTTCTCTTAACACTTCATATTGTAATCCTGAGTCAGTAGTTTTAACACCTGATTTGTTTTTGTTTTGAGCCAAAAAGTTTATTCCGTCTTGTTTCGCGTTTTTGTTAATTTCTGCTCTAAGTGCTGCTTGCTTCTTTTGAGTAGCTTCTTGAATTTTTGCGCTAAATGATGAAAATGCTTTGAATTCAGCGTCACTAGCTTGTATGTTTTCATCCCATGCTTTTATAAATCCTTCGCCAAAACCATCAAAAGCAAGTTCTTGGTAAAGATCCATTTTGTTGAAATCGGCATAAAAGTATTGGGGAAATATGTTTCGTATAGTATCTTTTTGTTCCTCATTGATTAATGCGAAATTTTGAGTTGCTTTTGCTATACTAGATAATATTTTACCAAGAGAATCAAGCGGTAATTCGGTTGATTTTGACGCTCTACACGCATTAAAGGTGCTTATAAAGTCGGTTGCTACTATAAAGTCCAACCCTTGTTTTTTTAGATTGTTAGCAAGGTATCCACCAAAAATCATGGAAATTGCTTTTTTGTTATCGGGTGCAATGGAGTCTAATCCTGTGATTCCCGATTTAATTGAATCATTTTCAGAACGTTCGATGCTTGTCTCAGTATTCAACGTTTCTTCATTGGAAGTGGATGTTTCTGATCCTTCTCCACAGCTGGAGACTAAAATTCCTAATGCTAGCGATAGTGTAGTAATGTGTTTGATCATTTTAAAAGGTTTTTACGATTCAGAATCGTATCCATTAATTTAAGGTCATTTTCTTTTTTGAAAATCGAGAAAGGAAGATAAATAAGATTAGCTTTATTCATGGCTAAAATGTACCCATTTTTAGATTTGAAGGCCTTCTTAAAGTTTTTCCACTCTATTGGCATTCCATGTTTAGCATCTACCTTCATTAAAAATTGTTTCCCGTCGATTTCGTAATTCATCTTATAAAAGAACATTTTACCCATTTCGTGTTGGGTAAAACCAGCGAATTGAATCATCCAAAATCCAATGTAAAGGACGGGAACGAGAAAACCGATTAGAAAGAGTGTCCAAAACCAACTTGTGAAAATAAAACTGGCAATAATCAGAAGGGCGCAAGGAACACCATAAAGCCATTCTTTTTTCACCAATGATATTGTGGCAACGGATATGTACTTTTTCTTTTCGAGCTCGTATCTTTTTGTGATTACTTTCATACAAGAAAAATTTCGTGCAAAGATACAATATTTATAGGCAGTAATGGTAGTTAATGAATGGGTTTACTTATAAACAATGTTAAATTATATTACTCAACAGATGTTTTGCCCGATTATTGATCAGATAGCTTGAACTATTCGGTAAAATGATTGTTTCTCTCTTAGTCATAGACTAAACCAATAAATTTGTAAGAATTATTGATGTTTGGCCGCATTGTTTTACGTTGTATTTTTTAGTTTTGAAATATGTTACTTGATAAACGAATACCCTTAAGTTATATAGTTAAAAAGGTTAAAATGGAAATTTTGGTGGTATTGCTATTTACTACTGCTATTATTTTCGCCAAACAGTATTTACATATACCATTTGAATTACCACCTACGATACCTGCAGGTTTAGGTACTGCTATATCGCTTGTTCTTGCTTTTAAACTTAATCAATCCTATGACCGATGGTGGGAGGCTAGGAAGATTTGGGGAGCTATCGTAAATGACTCTCGTTCTTTAAGTATTCAATTTATCAATTTTACACTGGATCAATCTCGACACGAAATTAGAGATTGTATTTATCGTCAGATTGGTTGGTGTTATGCGCTTTCTAATGCATTAAGAAAAACAGGTGACTATTCCAGATCAGCATCTTTTTTATCCAAAGAAGAATATGCTGCTGTTAAAAGTTCTTCTAACGCACCTCTTTTGATAGCGAGCTTTATTTCATCGGATATTCGAACATTATTTAAAGATGGGCAGTTAAATCAATTTCAACAGGTTCAAATGGATGATACCATGGTGCGCTTAGTAGCCTCAATGGGTAAGGCGGAACGTATTAAGAATACTGTTTTTCCAAAAACATACCGAATGTTTTTAACGTTTTTTGTGTACATATTCCTTTTAACATTGGCCATTTCATTATCAGATCTTCATCCTGCTTTTGAAATTCCTTTATTAGTTACAATTGCCTTGCCTTTTTTCTTATTAACGAAAACGTCTGTTGCGATTCAAGACCCTTTTGAGGACTTACCAACTGATACATCAATGCTTGCTATTTCCGAGACAATTGAAACAAACTTAAAGGAGTTAATACAAGATCAATCTCCTGTTGTGAAGGAATCTGATCGAGAGTTTTACTATATGTAAACGGGTATTTTGAGCAAAACACATTATTACTTTAAACTTAATAAACCACCTAAAGTACTTAGTCAGTTTGTTCGTGTGCAAAAACGTAAGAAGCGTCTTTTAGGGGAATTATATGATTTTCCTGAGCACACGATGTCTGTTGGGCGTTTAGACGAGAATTCAGAGGGCTTATTATTGCTCACAACCAATGGAAGAGAAAGTGATCGGATTTGTAGATCGGGTGTGGAAAAAGAATATTATGTTCAGGTTGATGGATGTATTACCCATGAAGCGATTCTCCAATTACAACAAGGAGTAGAGATTGGTGTAAATGGTGAAAAATATCTCACTAAACCCTCTAAAGTATTCGTGCTTGACAAGACTCCGTACAATGAGCCTGGGTATAGGATTAGAGATGATAGACATGGTCCAACATCTTGGGTGTCCATTACGATAAAGGAAGGGAAATTTCGTCAGGTACGAAAAATGACTGCAGCGGTTGGTTTTCCAACATTGCGTTTAGTTCGTTGGCGAATTGGAAACATTACTTTAGAAGGCATGAAATCAGGTGAAGTCGTAGCGTTAAATTTTTTTGACGCCTAAACTGTATCTTTTTAAAATCTACTGCATTATACTAGTGGTTGAGTAAACCAACTGCCTTATATACATAAAGATAAAGCGCCCTTCGTCCGGGGCGCTTTTTTATTTTTATCTCTGATTTTTTAGTGAGTGTGCTTTAAAAAGACATTTGAATACTTCAAATACGGATATAATGGATGCCTTAAACATTGTATATTTGCATCAAATTTTGAAGTTATGAGCAGTTTAGCAAAAACCTATGATCCGTCGAAAGTAGAGGAGAAATGGTATGACTACTGGATGAAGAATGATTTGTTTAGTAGCAAGCCTGATGAAAGAGAGGCTTATACTATTGTTATACCTCCGCCGAACGTGACAGGTCAATTGCATTTAGGCCATACATTAAATAATACACTCCAAGATGCGTTGATTCGCAAGGCAAGATTGGAAGGTAAAAATGCATGTTGGGTTCCCGGAACCGATCATGCATCCATTGCTACTGAAAATAAAGTTTTGGACTTGTTAGCCGAGCAAGGAATTAAAAAAGAAGACCTTACACGAGATGAGTTTTTAAAGCACGCTTGGGATTGGACGGATAAATACGGAGGAATCATTTTAAAGCAGTTGAGAAAACTAGGCGCTTCATGTGACTGGGATAGAACCGCTTTTACGATGGATAAGAATTTACACGATTCCGTTATCAAAGTTTTTGTTGATTTATTCAATAAGGGATACATCTATCGTGGAGCTAGAATGGTGAATTGGGATCCAATGCGTAAAACGGCACTTTCTGATGAAGAAGTTTATCATACTGAAGAAAATTCAAGATTATTTCACATTAAATATCAAATTGCAGGAAGTGATGAGTTTTTAACCATCGCTACAACACGGCCTGAAACTTTATTGGGAGATACGGCAATTTGTGTAAACCCTAATGATGAAAGATATACTCACCTAAAAGGTGCTAAAGCAATTGTACCTCTTGTGAACCGAGAAATTCCTGTGATTTTTGACGAGTATGTTGATATGGAATTTGGTACAGGTGCTTTAAAGGTAACACCAGCACACGATATTAATGACTACAACTTAGGTGCAAAACATGATTTGGAGTCTATTGAAATTTTAAATGATGACGGCACTTTAAATGAATCGGCTCAATTATATGTTGGCGTTGATCGTTTTGAAGCGAGAAAGAAAATCGCGAAAGAATTAGAAGAAAAAGGACAGCTGGATAAGATTGAGGATATTCGAAATAAAGTAGCGCGTTCGGAAAGATCTAAAGTTGTTATTGAGCCTAAGCTATCTACGCAATGGTTCTGTAAAATGGAAGAGATTGCCAAGCCTGCTTTAGATCAGGTTTTAGATAATACCATTGAGTTTTTCCCAAAGAATGCTGTAAATACCTACAAGCATTGGTTAGAGAATATTAACGATTGGTGTATTTCCCGTCAGTTGTGGTGGGGACAACAAATTCCGGCTTATTTCTACGGAAAAGGTCAGAATGATTTTGTTGTTGCTGAAACAGCTGAAGAGGCATTAAAGTTAGCTCAAGATAAAACAGGGAAATCTGATTTAAAAGCTGAGGACCTAAGTCAAGAGACTGATGTGGTGGATACTTGGTTCTCATCGTGGTTATGGCCAATGTCTGTTTTTAACGGAGTTTTAGAGCCAGACAATGAAGAGTTTAATTACTACTACCCCACAAATGTGTGTGTCACTGGTCAAGATATAATCTTCTTCTGGATTGCCAGAATGATTATGGCTGGATTAGAATATAAAAATCAGTTCCCATTTAAAGATGTTTACTTCACTGGTTTAGTGCGTGATGAGAAGCGTAGAAAAATGAGTAAGAGTTTAGGAAACTCGCCAGACTTATTTGAAACCTTTGAAAAGTATTCAGCAGACGGTGTTCGGTTAGGGGTGTTGTTATGTGCTCCTGCTGGGAATGACTTGTTATACAGTCATGATTTAAGTAAGCAGGGTAGAAATTTTGCGAATAAGGTTTGGAATGCTTTACGATTAGTTGATGGTTGGAAAATAGATGAATCTTTGGAGCAACCTGAATTAAAGCCTGCAATAGAATGGTTTGATGCTAAACTAAGAGCTGCTGTGGTTAAGGTGAATGATTCATACTCGAAGTATAGATTATCAGAGGCTGCAATGGAAATCTATAAATTGATTTGGGATGATTTTTGTTCTTGGTATTTAGAAATGATTAAGCCAGGGTTTGAGCAGCCAATTTCGAGAGAAATTTATGATGCCACCATGAACTTTTTTGATGAATTAATGGTTTTATTGCACCCAATGATGCCCTTCATTACAGAAGAGGTTTGGCAGAATGTAAAAGAAAGAAAAGAGGGTGCGTCTATTATGACTGCCTCTTGGCCTTCTGCTGAAGGTGAGAATGAAGAACTTATTTCTTTTGGTGAGAAAATGCAAGAGTTAGTTTCGGGAATCAGAAACTTACGAAGTCAGCAAGGAATGAGTCCTAAAGATGCTATTGACGTTTTTATTTCATCTTCTGATAAAGGATATGAAACCTATAAGGGGTTAATTGCTAAGTTGGCTAATGTATCCAAGTTAGAATACACTTCGGAAAGTATTTCTGGAGCGAAGTCGTTCATTATTGGAACGGATGAAATTTTCATTCCAGTTGAAATCGATACTGAAAAAGAGAAAGCTGAAATGCAAAAAGAGCTTGATCGTCAGAAAGGTTTCTTAAAAGGAGTAGAGAAGAAGTTAAGTAACGAAAGATTTGTGAACAATGCTCCTGAGGCAGTTGTTGCTTCGGAAAAGAAAAAACAAGCTGATGCGATTGCTAGAATTGAGATTTTGCAGAAGTCTTTAGCGGAGTTGAGTTAAGTTGTTAAATCGTTAGAGGTGTGCCTATTTATAATTTTCCATACCGCTTAAAGTTTAAAACTCCCTTTAAAATCGCATCGGTAGAGCGAACAGGGACAGATAACTTATATCTTAAGTTTACAAAAGACGGTTTTGTAGGTTGGGGAGAGGCCGTTTTTCCACCCTACATTGAGGAAAATCAGCAAACAGCAATTACACGTTTGGCTGATTTGAATTGGGGGTTTTTGGATGAAGCTGAATTGTTTCGATTAATTCAACAGAACCAAATTATTTTAAAACAGGAACCATCCTTAGCTTGTGCTATGGAATGTTGTTTATTGAACTGGTTGGCGGCATTTAAAAAAATAGGGCTTCACGCGCTCTTGGGATTAAATGAAGTAAAAAAAGAAACCTCATATACGATTGGTATAAGTTCGGATCAAGCGATGGAGGAAAAGGTGGTTAATACGCCTGAAGCGACTTATTTTAAGTTAAAGGTTAATGAAAACGAAATAGAAAGAATTGTTAATACCTATGTTTCTCTTACCTCTAAACCTTTTGTTGTAGATGCTAACCAGGGTTTTTCTAATCGTGAAAAGGCGTTGTATTGGGCTTCTGAATTAGATAAAATGGGTGTTGCTTATTTTGAACAACCGTTTGATAAAGAGGATTTTGAATCGCATGAGTGGCTCAAAAATCATGTAAACATTCCCATTATTGCGGATGAGTCTTTTCAACGCATTACTGATCTTGAAAAAGCATTTAAATCCTTCGATGGGATTAATGTTAAAATAATAAAAACGGGTGGTGTGTTGGAGGCTAAAAGGTGTTTGCTACAAGCAAAAAAATTAAAGATGATAACGGTTTTAGGCTGTATGTCTGGTTCGTCTACTTCTATTCAGTCTGCATCTGCATTACGTGATTTGGCGGATTTTGTGGATTTGGATGGTGTGTATTTAATTGAAAATGACCCTGATTTGAATAAAATGGGAATGTAAAATACCATTCTTGGCTATTTATTTATGTATACGTATTATTTTGAGCCAATTGTCAAATTTTTGACGATTAATTTACTGAAGGAGTGTATTTTTAGGGTATGAACAGAGTCGCATTATTTCTTACCGTAATTTCTTTAATTGGACTGGCTTTTGACGTTTACTTTTATCATGGGGTAAAAAGTGTTTTTAATACTGGAAAGTATTCAAGTTATTTTAAATACGGTTATTGGACGGTAAGTTATTGTTATTACCTCTATTCTGTTATTACAATTACCTTATTGTTATTTGGTTATGAGGCGGGAAGGTTTGGTAAAATACTTGGCCAGGTATTTTTTTTCCTTTTATTTCTTCCTAAGGTGCTTTCCTCTGTGTTTTTAATTTTTGATGATATTATTCGTTTAGTTCGGTTTTTAATTGGAAGTTTCTTTTCTAAGGATGTGTCTGGACGTACGGCAGAATCAGGAATAAGTAGGTTACGTTTTTTACAATTGTCTGCATTAGGTTCATTTGGATTGTTATTAAGTTCTCTAACTTATGGTGTGATAAAAGGTGGATATAATTACACCGTTCAGAAGTTGAAAATTAAAATCCCGAATCTCCCAAAGGAGTTTGAAGGAATGAAAATTGCGCAGGTTTCAGATTTACATGTGGGAAGTTTTATGAGCTTGGAACCCATGAAAGAGGCGGTTAATTTGATTAATGAACAAGATGTTGATATGCTTTTTTTTACGGGTGATTTGGTAAATGATAAGGCAGAGGAGGCTTTAGATTTTATTGATGTATTCAAAAATATTAAACACAAGGTTTATTCTGTTTTAGGTAATCATGATTATCCTGAGTATATATACGCTAGGGATGATCACGCTTCCAGAAAGCATAACTTTGATTTAATGGTGGATATTCATAAAAAAATGAATTTTGATTTGCTTTTAAATGAGCATCGTATAGTTGAGCGAAACGGGAAGAAGATGGCCATTATTGGTATTGAAAATTGGGGAAGTAGTTTCTCTAAATATGGTGATATGAAAAAAGCTTATGAAGGTACGCAAGAGGCTGATATGAAATTGTTGCTTTCTCATGATCCAAGCCACTGGGATTTGCAGGTGCGACCTGACTACTCGGATGTAGCTGTTACATTCTCTGGCCATACACATGGTATGCAATTTGGTGTTGAAGCTTTTGGGGTTAAGTTTAGTCCTGCTCAGTGGGTGTATAAACAATGGGCTGGGTTATACAAAGAAGGTCCTCAGCAACTTTATGTGAATAGGGGATTAGGTTTTATTGGTTATCCCGGAAGGGTGGGTATAAGCCCTGAAATTACGGTTTTTGAACTTACTTCCTAATAGTAGAGGTTTCGTTAATGTGCTTGATCTCCGAGGTTAAAGGCATATTGAATAATATTTGCCCCCATTTGAAGCGCTTTTGTTCGTGTTTCTTTGTCGTCATTATGTACTTCTTGATCTTCCCATCCATCCCCTAAATCAGATTCGTAGGTGTATAGTACAACAAGTTTACTTTCATGAAATAAGCCAAATGCTTGCGGTGGTTTATTGTCATGTTCATGAATTTTAGGTAGTCCATTTTGAAAATCAAAGGTTTGATGAAATATGGGATGTGCGTAAGGAAGTTCAATAAGTTTTTGGTTAGGAAATACTTTTTTTAGTTCTCTTCGAATAAATTTATCCATACCGTAATTGTCATCAATATGAAGGAAACCTCCATTTGTAAGGTATTTTTTTAAATTATTGACATCATTTCCTGATAAAATGATATTGCCATGACCTGTAAGATGTAAAAAAGGATAGTTGAAAATTTCTTCACTCCCTACATGAACTTGCCCTGGTGTAGGATGAATGTCTGTTTTGAGTTGTTTGTTGCAAAATTTTATGAGATTGGGTACGGATGTGGGGTTGGCATACCAGTCACCGCCACCATTGTATTTTAAAACAGCTATTGAGTATGAAGAGGGTGCTGTAAAGGAATAGACTAAAATTCCTATACAGATTGAAAAAAATAACGCAATGAGGTGCTTAGTGTTCATAGTTCATGTTGATGATTGTGCAGGCAACAATTCCGGCAGTTTCTGTTCTTAAACGTGATTCGCCTAAACTAATTGGCTGAAAGCCATTTTTTAAGGCGAGTTGAATTTCTTCTTCTGAAAAATCTCCTTCTGGACCAATTAGGATTAGTGTTTCTTCTCGAAAACTAAGACTTTTTAGGTGCGTTTTTTGTCCTTCGGAACAATGTGCTACAAACTTATTTTTTATGTTGGATTTAACAATTTCATTTACCTCAGTTAAAGGGTTCAGTTTTGGGAAGTGAAAGTTCTTACTTTGCTTACAGGCAGAGGTGATAATCCTGTTGAGCCGTTCTTGTTTAATACTTTTTCGTTCAGAATGAAAGCTTAATAGCGGGGTGATTTGAGAAACGCCTATTTCAGTTACTTTCTCTAAAAAAAATTCGAATCGATCAATATTTTTAGTGGGAGCTATTGCTATGTGTAGGGGTGGTGTGATTTGAGTGAAATGCTTAGTGGATTGAACAGTGTAAAAACATTTTTTTGGACTGGCTTCAGTAATTAATGCAGAATGAAGATCCCCATTTCCGTTAGTAATTAGTATTGTGTCGCCTTTTGATTTTCGAAGGACTCGAATACAGTGTTTGCTTTCTGATTCATTTAAATGTCCTGCGATAATTTCAGAATTGCTTGCGGTAAAGACTTGCATGGAATAAAATTAATCTTTTGCTTGAAATAGAGGGCTATTCTTGGTGATAGTTTTCGTAAGCTTTAGCCATAATGGTGTATACTAATGGATATTTGTCAGCTAGGTAATCAAAAGATTGGGTCATTTTTTTCTTTCCAAACTCCCCTCCGGAAAACATCCAAAAGAAAACATTGTAAATTTGCTTTTCATTAAAACCTTCTAATTCTTTAAATAAAATTTCTTTGTTTGAATTGATAATTGGTATGGATTCGAAATAAAATTTCTTGGTGTTTTTACCTGCAACTCTCATGTCGGTGTGTTGAGCGAAAAGTATAAATAATGAAATGTAAGTATTCCTTCCTACAAATTTGGGTCGAAAAATAGTTTGGATATATCGCTTCGCTTCTTTTTTTAAGTTGACTTCCTCTACGAGCGAAGAGAAGAAAATTTCAAGTTCAATTCCACTTTTTGGAAATCGGTTTAGAAACGCACGTTTATAACTTAAATTGGTTTTATTATGAACCATATGTTTATAGGATTCACGCAAACGCGCACATTCCTCTTGAAGCACTTGCTTGTCAATATCTAATAAGAAGTTCTCGGTGTATCGCTCTAATTTTTGGATTTCAAATTCCTTTAAAACTACGGGGTGGAAATACTTGTTTTTGACGCCAGCGATGAGTTTGAATGTTCCCATTTTTGGTAATGGAAGAGAATAGTTTCCAAATTTATCGGTCACAGTTTGTGCAATAACCCTTTTCTTTTCATGTAATTGTATTTTAACATTGGGAATAGGGAAGCCTTGTTTACTCGTAATTTTACCATTGAGTTCAAAGGGCTCACTGGAGCTATAAAAAGCGAATCCAATTATACTTATTAGAACAAAATGTGTGAATTTCTTCATACCCCCCTTACGGCGATGAAGATTTTTGGTTTTGTCTATATGTGATATGGATAAAAAAGGGTTGAGTTTTCTGTTTAGCTTTTCAGAAACTTAGTAACTTAAAAATTCTATGGAATATGCAATCGTTGATATTGAAACAACTGGTGGATTTGGCGCTAAAAATAAGATTACTGAGATTGCAATTATTATTCATAATGGGGTGAAAGAGCTTGAGCGTTATTCTACTTTAGTTGATCCACAAGCATTTATTCCAAAAAATATTACGGCGTTAACGGGCATTACAAACGAAATGGTAGAAGGTGCACCTCCTTTTTATGAGGTAGCTAAAACGGTTTGGGAAATGACAGAGGGGAGAATTTTTGTAGCGCACAATGTGGGTTTTGATTACAATATTATTCGGAATGAGTTTAGCGAATTGGGTGCAAAATTTCAACGTAAAAAACTTTGTACTGTGCGATTGGCAAAAAAAATCTTCCCTGGTAAACCCTCTTATAGCCTTGGTAATTTGTGTGAAGGGTTGGGTATTCCATTAAAAAATAGGCACAGAGCGCTTGGAGATACAGAGGCAACAGCATTGCTTTTTAAAATGATGATTAGCATGAAAAGTGATGATGCTTTTCAAAAAGAATTAACTACGTTAAATAAGGAAGCAAAGCTACCTGCTAAGCTTGATGCGGACGTTTATCATAGGCTACCTGAAGGGTGTGGCGTGTATTATTTTTACAACGAGAGTAAGGAAGTTATTTATGTTGGTAAAGCGAAGAATATAAAGAAGCGGGTTACGCAACATTTTACGGCTGTAGATTCTTCCACTCGAAAGAATAATATGATGCGTGACATTGCTGATGTTTCATATGAGCTTACGGGCTCTGAACTCGTTGCGCTTTTAAAAGAATCTGAGGAAATAAAAACAATTTCACCATTATTTAATCGAGCACAAAAACGCATTAGAATGAATGCGGGTATTATTCGTTATTTTGATCAAAATGGTTATTTAAGATTGGGGATTGATCGAAAATCAACGTTGAATGCGCCGTCTTTTTTAAAGTTCTCTTCTCAACAGGATGCGCGTAGCTTTTTACATCGTTTAGTGGACAAAGGGAATCTGTGTCAAAAGATGGTTGGGTTACAAACAGGTGAAGGGGGGTGTTTTGAAGTCCAATTGGGAATGTGTAATGGGGCTTGTATAAAAGAAGAATCTCCTGATGTATATAATGCAAGAGTGAGTAAGGCTTTGAAGAATGTTTCGCTTGCTGGCGATAGTTATTTAATTAAAGATGTTGGTCGTGATCGCGATGAGTTTTCAGCGATATGGATTCAGAATGGTGCTTATAAAGGATTTGGTTTTTTTAGTCATGATGTTCATGATCCTCAACTAATAAAAGAGGGTATTACTCAGGCAATGGATAATAGAGACGTTATTATGATTATTAAATCGTATTTATCACGGCATTCATTACCTATTATTCCTATTGAAAACACGAGGGAGAAAGGGGAGTTATTTTAGTGTTATGTGGCTTATAATGTCCTCTATTTGCTGCGGAGTAAACCATGTTATTTCTTTATTTCGCTTAAAAAAAGTCAGTTGTCTTTTGGCAAATCTTCGTGTGTTTTGTTTTACTAGTTCAATGGCCTTTTGAGTGTTTTGGGGATTTTGGTAAAACTCTTGGTAACCCACAGTTTTTAAACAGGTTAAATCTTTGTTTGATTCAAGGGCACGAACTTCGTCCAGTAAGCCATTTTTAATCATTACATCAACTCTCTGGTTGATGTTTTTATATACTTCGGCTCGATCAAGGTTCAATCCAATCCATGTGATATTAAATGGCCGTATCTTTTTCTGAAGATTTCTAAAGGTGGAATAGGGCTGACCAGAGACTCTGTAGGTTTCAAGTGCGCGTATGACTCTATGTGGATTTTGTTGGTCTACCTGCTCAAAATAGATCGGATCAACTTTTTTAAGTTCAGTTTGTAAAACTTGAAGCCCTTCTGTTTTCCATATTTGAATCAATTGATCTCGAACGTCTGGGTTACAGGGAATGTCATCTAATCCATAACAAACTGCATTCACAAATAACCCGCTTCCACCTACGAGAATAGCTTTGTTTTGAGTTTGAAAGATGTTTTCAAGTTTTTGTATGGCTTCTTTTTCAAAATCACCTGCGGTATAGTTTTGTTGGATGGATAAGTGATTTATAAAATGATGAGGGACACCTTCCATCTCTTGGGATGTAGGTTTGGCAGTGCCTATGGCCATTTCTTGGTAAAACTGTCTGGAGTCTGCGCTAAGTATTTCGCAATTAAAATGCTTGGCGATTTTGATACTAAGTGCAGTTTTCCCTATAGCCGTAGGGCCTACAATAACAATAAGTTGTTTCTCCGGATTGGTGGACAAGATTTAAATATCTAGGTCATCAATATTTTCAAAGGTTGGTTCATCGTCCTCATCTTCATTGAGAAGAGCATCAGATGGTTCTTCTAAATCATCAAATGTGATATCGGACAACTGGTTGACCTCTGGGGAATAACTTCCAACTTCTGCTAAGAGAACAGGTACGTCTTCTTTGATTTCTGTATTTTCTCCTATTCGTTCAATTTTAAATTTTTTGGGAAATAAGAAATCATAGGTGAATTTGTAATATTTAACATCTTGTTCAACAGATTGTGCAATTGTGAATTCCTGCATAAGGATATTTACTGATTCATGCTCCATCGTACCCATATCCATTAGGGTTATTTCTAAACCTTCTTCCCAGTTTTCTGTACACGTGTAAAAGCTTGCCATTTCACCTTCTTGAAGTCCGTAGGCATCCAAAATCGCAAAGTGAAAATCTTCTAAGGTTTTGTCTTCCTGAATTAAGATGTCTCTGTAGATTTCTTCTTCGTTGCCTTCAATATTGGGTGAAATTCTGTAAACAAATGCTTTCATGGGTTGTCTTTAAACTATTAATGTAACAAATATGCAGATTTTAGTTGATTTTCTTCACTAAAGTGAGTCCAATTTCTTGTCCTTTTTTTTCCATGAACGCAATAGCTGCTTTTCGTTCATTGGGTATGTGCCCCTCTAAGATGGCTTCTTTTATGGCTTCTTTAATTTCACCAATTTTAGGAGAGGGTTTTAAATCAAAGGCCTCAATAATTTCTTTTCCGTCAACAGGAGGTTGAAAATTTCTAATTTGATCTCGTTCTTCAACGTCTTTGAGTTTTTGTCGAACCAATTGGAAGTTGTTCAGGTATTTTGCAACCTTTTGTTTGTTTTTTGAAGTGATATCAGCTTCACAGAGGGTCATTAAGTCGTCTACGTCATTTCCTGCGTCAAAAAGGAGTCTTCTCACGGCTGAGTCCGTAACTACTTCTTGAGCAAGTACAATTGGCCGCAAATGAAGGTTTACCAGTTTTTGAACAAATTTCATTTTCTGGTCCAATGGTAGCTTTAATCGTTTAAATATTTTCGGCACCCACTTGGCTCCCAAAGGTTCATGGCCATGGAAGGTCCACCCTGCTTTTTTATCAAATCTTTGGGTGGCCGGTTTAGCGATGTCGTGCAATAATGCAGCCCATCTTAACCATAAATTATTGGTGTTTACACTGATATTATCGACTACCTGTAGGGTGTGGTAAAAATTATCTTTATGTTTTTGACCGTTCATTTCTTTTACTCCCTGAAGTTTTACCATTTCAGGAAAGAATTGATGAAGTAATTTCGTGTTGAACAGGAGCTTTAAGCCAACCGAGGGGACAGGGGCAAGCATAATTTTATTAAACTCATCCATAATCCGCTCTACTGATACAATTTTAAGTCGCTCTGCATTTTGCTGAATGGCTTCAAACGACTTTTCTTCAATTGTAAAACCTAATTGTGTGGCAAATCGAATGGCTCGCATCATTCTTAAAGGATCGTCGCTGTATGTGATAGAAGGATCTAATGGTGTGATTAGTCGTTTATCCTTCATATCTTTTAAGCCACCAAAAGGATCAATAAGTTTCCCGTAATTTGCCTTTTCTAAACTTAATGCCAAGGCATTAATAGTGAAGTCTCTTCGTTCTTGATCTTCTTCAAGAGAGCCGTCTTCAACAATAGGTTTTCGAGAATCGCGCGTGTATGATTCTTTACGGGCTCCTACAAATTCAATTTCCAATCCTTTGTAATTAAAGGCTGCTGTTCCAAAGGATTTGAAAACAGCAACTTTTGGATTTCCTACTTTTTTAGCTGCAGCTAACGCTAATTCGATGCCTTTTCCTTCTACGACAATATCAATGTCCTTTGATGGTCTTTTCAGGTAAAGATCTCTCACGTATCCACCAATTACAAATGCTCTCACATTAAGTTCGGCGGCTGTTTCAGAAATAATTTCAAAAATTTTATGTTTCAGCAAATCTTTACTCAATTAAGGTCGGATTATTTCTACTTCATCACCATTTAGTTTTACAATCCTTGATGGTGTACTTGTAGGAGTGTAGTCGGTTTGCAAATTTAAGGCATAATCTATAGCCTCCAAAATAGCAGGAGAAAGTTCTTCATAGGTTTGTGCTGCAGGGGATCCACTGATATTCGCTGAAGTGGATACGATGGGCGCTCCAAATTGCGTGATTAATGTCTTAATTTGAGGGTGCCCTGTTATTCTAAAAGCTAAACTATGATCATCTGCGAGAAGTGAAGGGGGTAAACCTTTAATGTTTGAGAAAATCACAGTTGTGGGGCGATCCGATAAAAGCCATTCTCTTTGCTTTTTATTGATCACGCCAACATAGTGTTCCAGCATTTCAATGGAGTCTACTAAAACGATAAATGATTTGTTAGATGGTCTATTTTTTATGGTGTAAATACGTTCAATTTGCGCCTCACTTAAAGCAGAACAGCTTAAACCCCATACTGTTTCTGTAGGCGTTGCTATTACTCCAGGTTTTTTTAGATGGTATAGTGCTTCTTGGATTTTTTTTTCCATGACCCAAATTTACAATAGTTATATAGAATTTAAAGTTTGTTTTTTTTAGGTGTTAAAACAATTCCTATTTTTATTTTATTTCAATTATGTTGAAGCGTTTATTTTTAATTAGCATCTTATCTGTTTTTCTTTTTGGATGCAAAAAAGATGAGAGGTTAGAGGAGTATCTTTTTAAGTCATGGACATTGCATTGGAAGCAGTGTGGTTTGTATTACAATAGATATAATGCTCAACTAACTTTTACTGAAACTGATACTACAAATTTTGGCATTTATTCGGAGCAGGGTTATAATGATGTTACGTTTGATTTTACTATACTAAGTGATCAGGAGGTTCTCTTATATAATGCTACTGATGATCAGTGGGATGGGGTGCTCAACATTCATTCTTTCGGAAATAATAGATTGGAGATTTCAAGACCCAAAAAAGGATGCGAAAATGAATTGTTTCAATTTAATTAGTTTGGAATGGTTTTTGTTCCTTGAGTAACATGAGGTATTTAGTCATTTTTTTTCTGGTGTTCACTTTTTCGCTTTCTGCTCAAAGTGAGCAGGATCAAGCGGTGTTTAAACATAAGGTGTGGAGAGTGGTTGATGTTTCGAATACGAAACAGAGTTTTTTTGATGAACAAGATAAGTATTTAGGGAGTAGAGAGGTGTTTGCCACTCAAACCATATACAAGGACAAATGGAAACGGACAATCAAGGTAATCCAAACAGCCACAGTAAATCAACCTCCTGTAGAAAAGATCAAAAGAAATAGCAGGAAGGAGGATGTTAATGTTCGCAGAGCAAACCAGGTTATTGTTCGAAGAAATAAAGCGTGGTTTTATGATGAAAATGGAAAGGTAACGCGAACTGCGAAAAGAAGAGGGCGAAAAGTGTTTTTTCATCAATCGGACGGGAAGCTAATTGGATATAAAGTATATAGAAGAGATGGTTCTAAAATTTACAAGGATGCTCGTGGAAGGACAACAGGGAGCAGTCATATTGATAAATCAGGAAGGTTGATTTACAGAGCAAAAAACAGGAGGTTGAGAACACCAAGAGTTTTATTTGAGGATCCGTTCTTATACTCTCGATAAGAGTACTGTTGATGTAGGTATTCTAGTGTATTTAAAATTCACTGGTGAAGTGAAACTCAATATCGGTATACTTCTCCTGTGCTAAATCAAGTGCATATCTCGAATCTGCTAAGAAAACATCTCTTCCGTCCTTATCTTTCGCAAGGTTATGAAGTTTTCGCAATTTAAAGTCTTTTAATTGTTCTTCGTTTTCACTAGTAAACCAACATGCTTTAAATAAGTTGATTGGTTCGTAACGACATTTAGCATTGTATTCGTGCTCTAAACGGTATTGAATAACTTCATACTGAAGTTGACCAACTGTCCCAATGATTTTACGGTTGTTGTCTACTTTCGTAAATAACTGAGCAACACCTTCATCCATTAATTGGTCAACACCTTTATTGAGTTGTTTTGTTTTTAATGGATCAGCGTTTTCAATGTATTTGAACTGTTCTGGAGAGAAAGACGGAATTCCGCTGAACATAAACTTTTCTCCTTCGGTTAAAGTATCTCCAATTTTGAAGTTTCCTGAATCGTATAAACCAACGATGTCACCTGCGTAAGAATCTTCAACTACTTCTTTCTTTGAAGCCATGAAAGCTGTTGGGTTTGAGAATTTTAACTTTTTGTTGTTTCTTACATGAAGGTAATTTGTGTTTCTTGAGAATTTACCTGAAACTATCTTTACGAAAGCAATTCTATCACGGTGTTTAGGATCCATGTTTGCATGAATTTTAAACACAAAACCAGAGAACTTTTCGTCGTATGGAGAGATCTCTCTGATGTCCGATTCTTTTGGTTGTGGCTTAGGAGCGATCCTAACGAAACAGTCCAATAATTCCTGAACCCCAAAGTTATTTAAAGCAGAGCCAAAGAACACAGGAGAAACCTTTCCTTCAAGGTATTTCTCATTGGTGTATTCAGGATAAACCGTTTCAATGAGCTCTAACTCTTCTCTTAATGTTCCAGCAGCATCAGATCCAACGATATCATCTAATTCACTTGATTCAATATCATTAACAGAAACAACATCACTCACATGCTGTTTATTTTCAGAAGAAAATAGGTTTAATCCCTTTTCATAGATATTATAAACGCCTTGAAAGTCATCTCCTTGACCTATCGGCCAAGATAAAGGATGAACATTAATTCCTAATTTCTGCTCAACTTCATCTAGTAAATCAAACGCATCTTTTCCATAACGATCCAATTTATTAATGAAAACAATGATAGGGGTATCGCGCATTTTACATACCTCAACCAGTTTTTCAGTTTGCGCTTCAACACCTTTTGCTACATCAATAACTACTATAACCGAATCAGCAGCTGTAAGGGTCCGATAGGTGTCTTCTGCAAAATCTTTGTGACCAGGGGTGTCCAAGATATTTATTTTTAAACCTTGGTAACCAAATCCCATTACGGAAGTAGCAACAGATATTCCTCTTTGCTTTTCAATCTCCATAAAATCGGAAGTAGCTGATTTTTTAATTTTATTAGATTTTACAGCACCTGCAGTTTGAATGGCACCTCCAAAAAGAAGAAGTTTTTCCGTTAAGGTTGTTTTACCAGCATCTGGGTGAGAAACAATAGCAAACGTTCTCCTTAAA
>MDTD01076659.1_pt1 | contig 21017 bp, 17 predicted proteins | sample 811221 | NCBI WGS metagenome assembly MDTD01 (sample SAMN05326646, study PRJNA326480) | marine metagenome | isolation source: seawater | place: Pacific Ocean: South West | collected 2011
CTTTCAAAACTGGATTTTGACGGTTATGCAATCGGCGGGTTGAGTGTCGGCGAGCCTGAAGAGTCAATGTTCGAATGCCTTGACTGGGTGGTGCCGATCCTGCCTGATGAGAAACCGCATTACCTGATGGGCGTTGGTACGCCTAAGCAGTTGGTCGAGGCCGTCGCTCGCGGCGTGGATATGTTTGACTGCGTTATCCCGACCCGCCTGGCCAGACACGGCAGCGCATTCCTGTCAAATGGCAAGACTATCCCGGTCAAAGCGGCCAAATTCCGTGAAGACTTCACGCCGATAGACGAAAACTGTTCCTGCTATACCTGCAGGAATTTTACCAAAGCATACATCAGACACCTGTTCAATGTCGGCGAGATCCTTGGCCTGCGACTGGTGACCTACCATAATTTGCACTGTTTCCTTAACCTGATGAAGAATATCCGCAAGTCGTTAGAAGAAGGAACCTTCGCTGAATTCCGCCGTAATTTCTGAAATAAGTCGATCAATCCGTATTTTCCCGGCAACGGGAAAACGCGGGAATGGCGAAAAGCGCCGGATAAAGTTTCTCATCGTACCATAACGACGCAAAGTAAAGTCCAATCGGCGAGGCAGGCGGCAAACCGTCGTGTTCAATAAAAACCCCGGCAAGCTGCTTTGCCGCCTCTACCGCAACGTCCCTGGTTTGCGGATAGAGCGCCAGGGCCGAGATTGCTTTGGCCGACATCTCAACTGTTGAAGGAGATCCGGGTTCACCGCCCCAGCCGCCGTCGGGGTTCCTGGCTTGAACCAGCCAGTCCAACGCCTTTCCGGTTACAAATTTAGCCCCCGGCAAATCTTTAATACTTTCAAGCACGACGGAAGTCCCGTAAACCCGGTTATGATGGTTTGGCGCGTTCTGATCTCCAAACCATAACGGGATCCAGACTCCGTCTTCGTCACGTGACACAGTCAAAAAACGCATCAGTTCTGAAGCGGCAAGCGCAAGTCGCTGCTCAAGTCCGTTTGAAATATGTTTCTGCCACAGCATAAACGCACGCATAGCGTGAGCAGAAATATCAGGGCAGCTGCGGTCAAACGGCAATACTCCCCATCCGCGACAGAAAGTAGGCATTCCGCCATCTCTGTTCTTCAACTTCAACAACCATTCAAGCCCGGCAATTACCTCTCCGGTAACTCTGCCTGGATTAAGTTCATAAAGAGCGATCAATGCGGCTGAAGTATCATCACCGTCCGGCACGCTGCCGGAAAGATTGGCCCACCCCCAGCCACCGGGACGCGCCCCGGTAAACGGATGTATATGCCTGCTCTGGCGGGAACGAATGATTGCCGTCAGCTTCTTCTGCATTTCAGGGGAAAGGGCATCAGCTCCGGACAAAACATTTGAAGCCAGGAAAGTCAGCCATGAAGAGAGATCTGTATCAATCGGCCATGAACCATCCGAACGCATCGTCGAACGCAGAAAAGAGACTGCTTTCCGCGTCACGTAATGCTCCTCAAGTCCAGCCGCCCCCAAACACATCGCAACAAAACCGGTCAGAGGCGCGGCTTCCAAAAATCCGCCGCTTTCCGGCGTCATCTTTTCAAGCTTGCGAAGCACCCAGGGAATAATCATTTTATTGTGTATAGCCCCCATTCCATATGAACCGGTCTTGCGGTAATGCACCAGTCCTACAGCGATTAGTGCAGGAATCGCGTAACTGACAACCGGCAGCCTCAGGAAACTGAATAATTCCCGCGGCAATGCGGCCAGCTCAAAAGGCAGGCGCGGAACCTTTTTCCAGCATTCCGTCTCTTCCCCCAACATTCCCGAAATAGCGCACATCGTCAGGATCGGAACGGAGAAGGTACGATCTTTACCATAAGTTTCAATAACCCCTTGTGAGATAGCCTCAGGCGAAACTCCACCGATTTTACCAGTCAACCAGCGTTCTGATTCAGTCAGCGCGTCCGGTCTTCCGGCGTGCTCCGCTCCAAGCAGCAGGGCAGCACGAGCCAACAGGGTAGCGGTCATATTCGACGGGCTTTCCGGCGTGTCGCCCCAACCGCCGTCCGGATTTAGATTATCGGCCAGCCAGCGACAGGCATCAGACAACTCGTCACATCCTGGCACGAGACGGCCAAGCGCAAATCCGGCTACGGCAGTGGAAACCGCACTCGAAGAGAGATAACCGCGCCAGGAACCATCGTCGGAAATCTCCGACAGTAACCGGTCGCAGGTGATTTTCAAAGCCTTATCAATCATCAGCCAAAGCCCCCAACGCCATCAAGGCATAAAAGGTATATTCACAGTCAGTGCATTCATCAACCAGGGTTCCTGTAAAACCACCGTTTTCATGCCAGTGATCAATAATAAAGTTCTTCGCCTTATCCGACATTAAATTAAGCGGGTAACCGCAAATCTTCAAAGTATACAACGCCACTCCGGTAGACAGCAAATCGGGCATTGGAGAATCAGGCGAAGCGTGAAATCCGCCGGTATCCCCCTGCTGCCCGGACAGCCACTGCAACGCCGCTGCATCGACTTTCCCGGTCAACTGCCGCAAAGCAAGAACCGCGGCACAGGTGGACAACAGCATTCCGCGTCCGCCGCCGCCGGGATTATGATAGGCGCCCTGTTCAGTTCGACAGTTTTCAAGTGCTATAACAGCCTTCCCGACCTCGGGCATTTGGAGACCGCAATCCTGATACAAATTAACCCCCATAAAGATGGCATAGGGATGGCTTTTACCTGAATTCACATCCTCACAAAAGCCGCCGTCAGGAGCCCTGAATCGTTCAGGGCCGACATCAACCCTGGTTTTAAAACCAAGGCAGTAAAGCACTGCAAGCAGGTTGTAAGGCATAATACTTTCAGACAGTTTTATAATCAGTTTTGACTTTGACCAGCAAACAAGATGAACCAGGTCAAGTTCTGCCGGAATAAAACGACTGAGGTAACGACTGACCAGGCCTATATCGACATGAACTCCGAGGGCCTCGGCACAAGTCAAACCAAACATTGTATAATACTGATCACACTTGCCGGCCCGGTTGCGAAAGCCGCCGTCAGCAGTAAACTGACTGAAAATATAGTCTGAAATAATTATTGCAGCGCTCTCCCCGATCAAAGACGGAGCCTTACGCAATGTATCAAACAATTCAATTGAGTGGGGTCTTATTCCGGAAAACATAAACTCTTATGCTCCATCGCTATTCTTACCCGGGAGCGCCTTAAGAATTCTGCCGGTAATCCGAAACAACAGGCGTTTCAGTTCTGAGTTTTTCAAATACCGCAACGAACGCACTGCCCGGTTGCGGTAATGGTCATAAAGCTGTTCCGCCTTACATAATGCTTTTTTACGATCCATTTTCAAACGGATATCCGCAAGGCTGGTTCCGGACTGAAACTGCTCACAGCCGGCGGCAAGGACAACGGAGAGGCGTCCGGCCTCAACATCACTGCCGTCAAGAAAATCTTCAATATCATCGTGAATCTGATATGCTACACCCAGCGCGGCGCTGAATTCTCCAAGCAGTTCGCATAATTGTTCATCAGCTCCCCCGCATAATGCGCCAAAAGCCAACGCCACCTCGAACGCCGGAGCGGTCTTGCCGCGAAAGACATCAAGAACCTGTTCAATAGTCAAAGGACTTTGATCCCGCATCCATTCAAGTTCATCCCCCTGCCCCCGGCACAATGCCAGATGTCCTGCAGCCGCGATTTTAAGCATTAATGCAGCCTGTTTACAGTCGAGACTGCATTCAGAAATCATGCGGTAGCCTTCCCCGATCAAAAGGTCTCCGACATTCAGCGCGACCGGAACGCCCTCACGACAGTGCAAACTCTCAATACCGTAGCGGGTATCGTCATCATCCTCGATATCATCATGGATCAATGACGCCTTATGAAAACACTCGACCGCGATGGCCGCGCGACGAATCGTATCGGAATATTCACTATCTTCAGTCAGGCAGCGGTAAACGGCAGCGGCAAGATAAGGTCTGCGACGTTTTCCAGGCCCGGAGAGCCATTCACGGCCTAACTGGTCGACCCGACCGGATGCAGGCCCCATTAGCCGCTCCAGTTCCGCTTTAGAAAACCATTCTTTGACAATATCGTTAAGATCACTCAAGTTGATTGGTTCAACGGTCTTAGAGGAACGTAAATAAAGCACCTCCCTGACCATATCCTCATCAACACTGGTATCGATACAGCCATCACACAAAAGCGGGACAGCAAGCCCCGGCACGGCATGATTAACCATGTATGGGAACGCTTTTTCAAGCGCCTCCAGACAACTTACCCCGATCACGGCGTCGGCACCGCCGGATTCGATGATACCGGCCACCACCGTGGAGCCTTCAGCAACCAGCGACATCATGCCGAGTTCTTCGGCTTCACGCTGTAAACCACTGATAGCACACCCGCCGCATTCCTCACACAAAAGTCCATATTCGTCGATCTGTGCTTTACAGCTTTTTGAGTTACGCAGACACTGCGGCAAAAGGAATATCCGACGATGAAACGGGACCGCCGCGACCGTATCGCGCCAGACGGCATTATTGATCATTATCATCAGCCATTTGCGCTGTTCGTCAGAGACCTTATGAGCCGCTGAAAAACATGCCGCAAGTTCCTCCAATTCCTCCAGGCTCAGCGGCGGCGACAAGTCCCGTTCAAGAACGAAATCGTCGATTTTGCGCATTAAATTCTGTTGCCTGTCCGAATTATACATAAATCTCACCCATAAGCTCCAAAGCCGAAAAACCAGTATTTCTTCGCCAGCCGGTAAAGCCAGTGTTTTTCAGGAATCTTAACATCCGGAACATGATGACAAGGAAGCTTATTCATAGCCGCAAGCTCAGCATCACCGGTACCGCGTCCACTTGAGTCTTCAGCCTCATTCTCCGTTAAAAATGTCCTCAGACCTTCCGGATCATTCAAAATAATACAACCGCGACCGCAACCGGAAACATATTCCCTGAACTTGTCAAGAAACTCTGATTTCTCCAGTACTTCGCCAATATCCGAACCGTCCGAAATACGGTCCTTGGCAAACTGCAAGGGCGGACAGAATTCAATCTCACCGGCCGGATTAAGATGATGGCTCAATCCCATTGCACCGGGACAAACCGCGTTGCCTTCAGCATCCCAGTAGGCATCAACCACAACCAATGGAGCCTCACAGCGAACATCCACCATAAACTGCCGCAGTGCGATTATCTGGTCGCGGTCAAGAGCCAGTTCGGGACATGGGTTAGGTCCGACGGGACGATATATATAATACCAGAGATATTGAACTTTACGTTTAATGACTTCGTCAATAAACTCACGGCTCACCAGATCGTCAAAATTACTTTTGCAGACGCTGGTAGCGACGCCGGTTATCAATTTCTCAGCCGCACAGTTATCGAGCGCCTCCAGCGCGTTCCGGTAGACATCCTTCCCGCCGCGCCTGACATCTGCAATTGAATCTTTTCCTTCAATACTGATCAGCGGAGTTACATTCCCGAGGTATTTAAATTTTTCAGCGACCTCACGAGTCAACAAAGTTCCATTGGTAAATATCTGAAAGTAGCAATCCGGGTGTTTGCCCAGCAATTCAAAAAGGTGCGGATATAGCAACGGTTCCCCGCCCAGCAGACCAAAGAAAAAGCTGCCGCGCTTCTTACATTCAACAATGATCCGGTCCACCTGTTCCAATGACAATTCGTTTGCCGGACTGGTGCGTGAAACCCAACATCCCTGACAGGACAGGTTGCAACGGTTGGTCAATGATATAACCAGAAACGCCGGAAAGTTTTCCCCGCGCTTTTTCCGTTGCTCAAACGCCTTGACAGCCCGCATTCCTTTCCAGCCAAAGTTCCAGCAAAACTTCCACAACAGGCGCGGCGATGTTTCTTTCAGCATTCTGTAAATTAACTTTGGGACCATATCACTTTTCCTCGTCTTTGAACAAATCGACAGAACGCTTATTGCGACGCCTCGCAGCCAGTTTATCATATAAATTACGGTCAAAAGCAGCTTGCGGATCTACCTTTACCGGGGTACTTGAATCATCGATTCCGCCATTTATCGGAGAATCCTCATGTTTCGGAAAGATTATTGCGGTGACAGGACACATCCTGGCACAGGCCGGACAATTGGTCTTGCAGTTGGCAGGGGCACAAACTTCGATCTCTCCATTCTCAGGATTTTTCCGGTATACTCCGAAAAGACAGAAATCCACACACTTGCCGCATTTGACACACCGATCACGGTCGATAACCGGAAACCACGGAGTCCATTCCCCGGACATTTCCGGCATTTTTGCCTCAGGATCCGAGCCGGCCGGTTCCAGACCAAGTTCATCCAGAGCCGTACTGATTTCACCATTGCGTAAATCAATGCATTCGGGAGCATCCGCACCGGCAAAATCAAACAATGATTTGACCGCGCGGGGAAAACAGGCAGCAACCATATCGGCCCCGGAATTGCAAAGTGTTTCGGGGTCTTCGGCCGCAACGCGACAAAGGTCCGGGATCAATTCAAACCCGATCCCGGCCTTTTCCAGCGCGGAAATAAAACCGTTAAGATTTATTTCAGGAATCCTGCCGTATTTTACACAACCGCAAACCAGTATTTTATTTGGCTTCGTCATTAGACTTTTATTTGACCTTTATACAGACCAGATCGCCATTGCTGTTGCGGCAATAGAGCAACCCATTGGCAAGCACCGGCATGGTCCAGGATTTTCCGCCGCGCAGAACTTGACCGGATTTCAGAATTACTTCTCTGGACGGGTCAATCTTGACGAAATAAAGCTTGCCTTTTTCGTCGATATAGATAAGTTTTCCGTCAGCCGCAATCATTGATCCAAAGCGGATAGTTCCCTGCCATTTCTCTTTACCGGTCATGAAATCAACCGCACAAAGAGATTTTCTTGAGTTGGTATTACCGTCAACCCCGTAAAGCACGCCATCAATCAGGATCGGGGATGAAAACTGGCTTTTCATATTGGTGTTCTGCCAGACTTTGGACAACTTGCTTCCATTGAACTTCAGCAATGCTCCACGACCGGTATTATATCCAGTGCTGATAAAAATATATTGACCGTCAGCGCTGACCAACGGATCGGCGGCACTGATATCATATTTGGCAGGCCAGGGATAACTCGCAGCAACTTTGCCGCTTGAGGCATCCACAACGACCAACGATTTAGCCGAGAAAATAGCCGCATATGCTTTGCCTTTGAATTTAAAAACAGCGGGAGACGCATATGACCCTTTACCGCCTTTATTGGGCCATACCGCTTTTCCGGTATTTTTGTCAAACGCCATACCGTCTGTGCCAACATTAACAGTGACGATGTTACCTACTAAAACCGGGGAACTGGAAACGCCCCACCTGACATTGTCCGCGCCGTACTCGGACATAAGATCCTTGTGCCAGATTTTCTTCCCGCTAGTCAAGTCGAGACAAATCAGTTCACATTCGCGACTGAGCATCCACACTTTTTTCCCGTCAGTTATCGGGGTCGCGCGCGGCCCCGGATAACGGTTTCCGCGAGAACAGCTGTATGAATATTTCCAGATTTCGCGACCGGTTGCGGGGTCCAGGCAGTAAATAGTGTCTTTGCCGCCTTTGTGTCCGGCGGTCAACAGTTTTCCGTCACAAACGGTGACCGCGGAATAACCTTCACCGACATTTTTCTTCCAGGCAATTTTAGTCGAAGGCTTAATGCCTTTTTCTTTACTTATGCCGTCCTGATTCGGCCCGCGCCAAACCGGCCAATCATCAGCAAGGGCTGAAACTGACAAACAAAAAACAGCTGATAACAACAAAGCTTTCTTAAACATATCCATCTCCTTTTGAGTTATAAGTACAATTTAATATAATACACTTAAAATAGCCATATTCTTACTATAATCCTGAAAAAATATATATCCAGTATAATTTGAGGTTGGAGGTCGGTAATTATAAAAAAACAAGGCATCAGGAACTCCTGACGCCTTGAAATCAACATCTATAGATCAATTCACTTACCGGCAGATACACCTTCAGCAGCAAGCTTGCTTTTATCAACATAATTGCGCAGCGAGGAATTGCTTTTCAACAACTCTTCAATAATAATTTGGGCAATAAAACGGGCTCCGGCCAAATTAGTATGGGACGGATCAAGTTTCCCATATTTACCGGCACCGTTTTTTGCGGGAAAATACCGATATAGCTTCCCGGCGCTCTCCTGCCCCATTTTTTCCATTGCCTTTTGTTGATTATCAAACAACTCAAGGCAGGGCAGTTTGAGTTCAGCGGACACCTCTCTAATCGCCTGGCTGTAAGGAATCCGGTCGCGCCTCAGTGCACGACCATTCCGATCAAAAACCAGCATGTCTTTTTTCTTACTGTAATGCATTGACTGGTTGAGGGTGACAAAAATAATCCGCGCATTGATCTTTTTCGCATCCGCGGCAAAACGACGCAGGTTGTCGCGATATTCAGTTTTTGCATCAGTCCCACGATCTTTTTTGGCATCATTCGCTCCAAGGGTCATCAGAATATAATCCGGCTTGGATTTAAGCAGTTTCGCCCATTTTCCACGTTCAATAAACCACTTTGTACTGTATCCTCCTTTGCCAAAATTCAAAATCTCCACATCAGGTTTAAAGTAATTGCCAATCACCTCTCCCCAGCCGAAAATAAGTTTGGGGTCTGTATTTCCATAACCCTCGCACGCGGAACTTCCAGCCAATGCGACTTTTATTTTCTTTTCAGCAGCTTCAGCGATTACTCCAACTCCCAGGAATAATAAAAATAACAGAATAATATTCCTGAATGCAGGAAAAAACTTCTGGCAGCGGCTTAATGACATCTGAGAAACAGGCATATGAATCCTCATGCAAATTATTGAACATCTTCTTATTAATGGTTGATAAACATAATTTATCTAAAACTGTATACAGTATACAATCACTTATTAGATAAGTCAAAATGTTTTATCATAAAAAATATTCATCTTTAAAAACACCTGTCTTCGTCTGATTCGAACAATAGCGGTCTTTGCAATATATTTATTTTTTTTATTTTTGGGGGTTGACTTTTATTTTAATTGATATATAATTAGTATCATTAGATTAAATTCAAGGAAATGGAATATGATAACCAGAGAAACAGATTACGCAATTAGAACAGTACTTTACCTGTCGCAAACAGGAAAGGATTATATAAGTACTGCCGAAATTGCGGAAAACATGGATATCCCATACAGGTTCGCCCGAAAAGTGGTAAGAAACCTGACCGAGGGTCATCTGGTTGAATCCACCCGCGGAAAAACTGGCGGAGTAAGATTAATTCCAGCTCCGAATGAGATATCGCTCCTGCAGGTAATTCAGACCCTTGACCCGAAAAATATATTGCTCAATTCATGCTGCAGTGATGATTGTGACGATAAAAAATGTGAACGTGCCGGAATATGCACCGTGCACGAAAAACTTTTGGATCTGCAGTCAATGGTCGATTGCGGACTAGGAAAAATAACATTTGACCAGTTGTTAAATAAATAATTTTGAAATATTCCCGTTTTGCGGGATTTTTTTAATTTTAAATGACACCAATAAAGTATCATAAAGGAGAGAAAGAAAATGTCAAGATGTCAATCAGCAGACGGCTGTTTCGCCGAGTACCTGTCAAAGAAGAGTGAATACAACACCGCATTCGATCGTTTTGAAGATCAATGCTTGAAATGCGGTTATGGCGAAATGGGAGTATGTTGCCGTCTCTGTTCGAACGGCCCATGTCGAATTACCCCGGATTCACCAAAGGGCGTATGCGGCGCAACCGCCGATACCATGGTCGCCCGTAACTTCCTGAGAGCAGTTGCTGCAGGATCCGCATGTTACCTGCACGTGGCCGAATCAACCGCCCGCCGCCTGAAATCAATTGCCGAAGGCACTTCCCCCCTCCCCTTGCGTTCAGAAGAGTCGGTCCATCAGTTAGCCGAAATGCTTGGAACCGGCGGTGATGATGTTAACTCAAAAGCAAAAAATATTGCCGAAGCCATTTTGCGGGACCTGTATCTGGCCCGAGATGAGAAAATGCAGCTGGTAGAAAAAATGGCCCCGGCCGAACGGGTTGATAAATGGAAAGAACTGGGAATCTATCCCGGCGGCGCTAAAGCCGAAGTATTTGACGCCCTCGTCAAGACCAGCACCAACTTAAACACCGACCCGGTCGATCAGATGCTGCACTGCCTGAACCTCGGAATCAGCACCGGACTCTACGGCTTGGCCGCCACCAACCTGATGAATGATATTATTATGGGCGAGCCGGTGATCCGGGTTGCCGAAACCGGTTTTTCGGTGGTTGATGAAGATTATATTAACATTGCCGTCTCAGGCCACAGTCACTCTGTTTTTGCCGGATTGATCAAACTGCTGGAAACTGAAGAAGGTCAGGAGATCGGTAAAGCTGCCGGAGCAAAAGGCATCAAGATCGTCGGTCTTACCTGCGTCGGTCAGGATATGCAGTTACGCGCCGGCAGCAGTGGCGCTGAGATCTTCGCAGGTCAAGCAGGAAACAACTTCACCCAGGAAGCTTTGCTTGCAACCGGTGGTGTTGACCTGGTGATCAGTGAATTCAACTGCACCCTTTCAGGCATTGAACCAATTGCCGAAAAACTGAATATTAAACTGGTTTGTCTGGACGATGTTGCCAAGCAGGCCACCGCGGAAATGCTCCCTGACGAGAGAGGCTCCGAAATGGCTCTGGCCCGTAATCTCTGTGATATAGCCGCAGCACAATATATCGAACGCCGGGACACCGTTGAAATTGACGTTCCGAACCACGGTTATAAAGACGTTCTTACCGGCGTCAGTGAAAAATCACTGGTCGACTTCCTCGGCGGCAACCTTGATCCGCTGATCGAGCTTTTGCAGAACGGCACGATCAAAGGTGTTGCCGGTATTCTGGGATGTTCCAATCTGGCCGCTGGCGGACATGATATCACTACAACCGCGTTGACCCGCGAACTTATCCAACGGGATATTCTGGTTCTCTCGGCTGGTTGCACAACCGGCGGACTGGCCAACTGCGGCTTCTGTTCACCTGATGCGGCGGACTGGGCCGGTCCCGGCTTGAAAGCGGTCTGCAAGAAATTAGGCATCCCACCGGTTCTTAACTTCGGTCCATGTTTAGCTATAGGTCGAATTGAAATGGTTGTAAGCGCTCTTTCAAAAGCAATTGGTGTTTCAATCCCGGAACTGCCGGTTGTAATCTCCGCTCCGCAATGGCTTGAAGAACAGGCTCTTGCTGATGGCTGCTTCGGACTGGCTCTAGGCCTGACACTGCACCTGGCTCAGCCCCCGGCGATTCTCGGTTCTCCGATCGTCACCAAACTGCTTACCCAGGATTTGGTTGATATCACCGGCGGCAAGGTAATCGTTGAAATGGACCCGGTTGCGGCCGCGGATCAGCTTGAAGCGGTTATTGAATCAAAAAAGAAAGCTTTAGGCCTGGGCCTGGCAGTCTGAGGAGGTGCATGATGCGAAAAAAATTAATTGACAGATCAAAGTGTATGGGCTGCAAAAACTGTGAACTGGCTTGCATAGCGGTTCACAGTGACAACCCGACAGATAAACGAACCCTGCTTCTTGGCGGAGTTGGAGAAGTGGAATCGCCACGCAATAAGGTGCAACTGGACAAAAAAGGCAACAAATTCCCGGAATTCTGTCGCCATTGTGAAAAACCAGCCTGCGTTGAAGCCTGCATGAGCGGCGCACTGACCAAAGGCGAAGACGGCCTGGTCACCTGTAATCATGACCTGTGCGTCGGATGTTTTATGTGTGTAATGAGTTGTCCTTACGGCATGGCCAGACCTTCGGCAAAGACCGGGGATAAGATGATCAAGTGCGACGGCTGCCGCGACCGGGAAGTAATGGCCTGCGTCGCCGCCTGTCCGCAGCGTTGCCTGAAACAGGTCGATGATGCTCCGGACAAGGGCGGACACGTAATGCTTGAAAAGAATTGAAACATAAAGGGAGCAAGAACATGGAATACGTAATCATCGGCAGCAGCGCGGCCGGTACCGCGGCGGCAAGATCGATAATCAGCAATGACCCGTCAGGAAAAATAACCATGATAACCATGGACTCCGGTTTCTATTCCCGCTGTCAGCTACATTTGGCCGCGACAGGAAAACGTGAGGATGATAAAATATTCCTCAGCCTTGACGACTTGCTTAAATCTCCGAATTTTGAGTTCATGCCACAAACAAAAGTTACCGGAATGAGCGCAAAAGACAAAAATGTAACATTGGAAAACGGCACCAAAATCTGTTATGACAAACTGCTAATATCGACCGGCTCCCGAACATTCTTTCCTCCGATACCGGGGCTAACCGGCAGCAGGTCATTCGGTTTACGTAATATTGAAGATGCCAAAGCTATTAAAGAGCTTTTACCATACATCAGTTGTGTCGCCGTAATCGGCGCCGGTCTTGTCGGTGTTGAGCTGGCCGGAGAACTTGCCGAGGCGGGAATAAGCGTAAGTTTGATAGAGGTTGCGGACCGCCCCCTGCCCTTACAGCTTGAAGACATATGCGGACAGAAATGTGCCGAATTGCTGGATAAAAGCGGAGTTGATCTTTTTCTTGGAGAGATGGCCATGGAAGTCGTCAGAGATGAATCCGGCAATCCGCAAAGTGTTGAACTTAAGTCAGGCAAAAGTGTTCCAGCTGAAATTGTGGTATGCGCGGCCGGGGTAAGGTCAAACATCGAGTTCACCGACGGCACCGGCATGGAAATCAACCGTGGAATAGTGATTGACAGCTTCTGTAGAACCAACCTTCCTGACGTCTATGCGGCCGGTGATGTTGCTGAAACCACCGATTCACTTACCTCCCGCAATATGCCGAGTGCAATCTGGCCGGTAGCGGTTCGCCAGGGTAAAGTTGCCGGAACCAATATGTCGGGCGGAGAAGACATGCTGACCAGGAACACCGGAATGAAAGCTTCCGTCAACGTAGCTGGAACTCATGTTGTTTCCATCGGCCCGGTCACAGCTCCGGATCCTGATTGGAAGAAATATATCTATCGCCGCACCGACAGCACGGAACATGAGCGGCTGCGCATTGTTTTTATTGACGAAAACAAGACTTTATGCGCTGCGTTGCTCTGGGGCGACGTCAGGAACGCCGGACTTTACCACGAGGCGATAATCAACCATCGTAATATTTCCGATGACCTGAAAGAGATCGATTCACTCAACGCGGCCAAACGCGGCGAAGAGGAACTTTCGGTAATCTGATTATTAGCAGATAATTTCCGGCAGGGAACTGATGTAACCGCCGGCGCTGTCTTCAACCACGAGGAAGAAGCTGGTGGCGCAATCCGGAATCGCGGCCTTCACAGTTGACTCTGAAACCGCTGCGTCCGCCTGGTTCCATTTACGATCTTGCCAGGTTCCCTCATCACAGGTCCAGAGGAAATAACCTTTTACCGGAAGTTTACTGGTAAATTCTGCTTGAACATATTTGTCACAGACACAAAGATTGCCGATTTCAGGCAACTCGGTTCCATCACCAAGAATCGAATCGGCAAATCGACCGATCTCCTCCGGCTCCCATCCGGCTTCATGCCCATGCGCCATTTCAAGCCTGATGCAAGTACGAACATTTCCCTGCGGAGTGTTGCAGGTTTTAAGCAGGCTGTCCAGAGGATATGCAAAATCATTAGTTCCGGTAACAAAAAGCATCGGCATCTTCGTATTTTTCAGGTAAACGGACGGATCACAGTTATCGTGCCACCATTGTTTCCGCTCAGGGGTCATAGTCTTGAAAAACTTCAGCCAGTCGACCGCGCTGTTATCCTGAAGATAGCCGCAACCGTAAACCGGTACCGCGAGCTTGAAGCGATCATCAACACCGGAGGTGCAGCAGGTCAGATAACCGCCCCAGCTGATTCCGGTCATCCCGGTTCTATCCGCGTCAACTTCCGGCTGTTCACGTAAAATAGAATGAGCCCTTACAATTGCACAAACCGCGTGGTAGGTCCAGATATCCTCCCATTCAAGATCCGCCCCGAACTTTTGCTCGTGGGTCTGGTCCGGACCGGGGGCGGCATGAAATTCTCCATCCGGGCCTTTGCCGCCAAAATCCATGGAAATAGCAGCATAACCGCGGTCATTCCATAATTTAACCCATTCTTTGAACGCTTTACCGCCTCCGCCATGAATGCAAACCATGCCGGGAACCTTGCCGTCATTGTTTTCAGGGATACCCAAATATGCGAATACTTCCGTCGCTTTCCCTTTATAAGGTTCGTTTTTGTAGTAAATCTCTTTGATACCCTCTGATTCACCCGTCACCCGGTATTCAGGGCACTTGAACAACTCGTCCAAATTAAAATTCTTCATATACCTTTTACCTCTGCTCCACAGATCCCTCTCTCACCCGCGTTTGAATAGAATATAAATAACCTGCCGTCTTCTTCATATACAGCAGGATCACGTAATTGTCTGACCGGATCCGGCGCCCACCCGAAGCTGGAAGCCTCAAGCGGTTCATTTACACCCTCATAATCATGTTCCGGTTCCAATACAGTAACCGGTTCATCAGGACACCATTGCAGCCAGTCACCCTTGAGCGACATCGAACAATATAATATGCGCTCCGGACAATCTCCACCCCGTGAATAAAAAATATCGAGCGAATTGTCTGGCCTAAGCCTAAGCGCCGCATGCCGCATACTCGGCAGAACCTCCGGTCCCGGTACAAATGGTTCAACCCCGTCCGGGGAACGCAGCAAAACTCCGCCACCGTACCTGCCGCCAATCTTAGCCAGACCGTAGAATGCATCCTTATACTTGAATACCCTTAAATAAAAAGGGGCAATATGAACCGTATCTGATTTAAAATGAATACCATCAGCCGACACGGCCCGGAACGACCACTGTCCTTGCGGAGAATCCAGAACGCCATGATAATACATTATTATAAGGCGGTTCTTTTCATCTATATGAATATCCGGTGATGCTACATGACTTCCACATGGTGCTTCTTCAAGGGGTAAAACTTCATCTTTTAAGATATTCCATGGCCCATGCAGCACATCAGCCCAGGCCAATCTTATATACTTACCTTGATGATGGGCGAAGTACATCAAATATTTACCCGGCAGACAAGCCAACCATTCAGGCTTACGAATCACTGAGGGACCGTTTATGTTATAACCAATCGCAGGACTGGAGTCCGGCGTTACTAGAGGGTTTTCGTCAAAGCGTATAAATTCCATAGACTCCATTCCTTAGCGTAATTATAAATCAATTTTATAATATAGTGCTTTGATTAATCAAAACAATTACCTTTTTTTATTAAAAAATTGACAACATAGTTGCATATATGCATTTCGCGTATTACAATTTTGTATACAAACTAGAATTTATACACAAAAATGTAGGGCAAATATAATTATTGTAAAAATCTAACAAAACGGAAAACATCACATATTTCCATGAATATTAAGCATTTGCATCTAAAATTCATTTTTTGGCATGTTATCTGCGAGATATAACCCATTATCGAACGCATTTTGCACGAAAATGGCAAAAGGCAACAAAAACAACAGAAAGGAAAAATGGAATCATGAGAAAGAAGTGGGCTAAACTACCGGTAATCTTGGGGGCATTGGCTATATGCAGTGCTTCGGCTTACGCAGCTGAGGTCCCTAAAGCACCATTAACCCCGGAAAAGGTAATGGAAACAGCCAACGCAATCCAAGTCAATATGAATATTGTCTGGACCTGTGTTGCGGCGTTTCTGGTATTCTTTATGCAGGCTGGATTTGCGATGGTTGAAAGTGGATTCACCCGCGCCAAGAACTCCTGTAATATCATGATGAAAAACTTGATGGACTTCTCCATCGGCACAATTGCCTGGTTCGCGGTTGGTTTCGGACTGATGTTCGGAGCTGGCAATGCTTTCCTGGGAACTACCAACGGATTCTTCGGAAACGGCATTGACGCTATCAACGGCGACTTAGGCTGGACCTTCTGGATTTTCCAGTGTGTATTTGCCGGTACCGCCGCTACTATTGTATCAGGCGCGATGGCCGGACGTACCAAGTTCACCGGTTACCTTGCATACAGCGCAATAATCTGTGCAGTTATCTATCCTATCAGCGGTCACTGGATTTGGGGCGGCGGCTGGTTGGCCAACATGGGTTTTGTTGACTTTGCCGGTTCTACCGTTGTACACAGCTGTGGTGCCTGGCTCGCTCTCGCCGGTGCTATCTGTCTCGGTCCCCGTTTTGGTAAATATGGTGAAGACGGCAAAAGCAAGCCGATCTTCGGTCACAATATTCCGATCGCCGCTCTGGGTGTTTTCATCCTGTGGTTCGGTTGGTTCGGATTTAACCCCGGCAGTACTGTTGAAGCCAACAGCAGCATCGGTTACATTGCTGTAACTACTAACCTCGCTGCTGCCGCCGGCGCTATCACTGCCATGGTCATGTCATGGATCCGCTTCGGCAAACCCGACGTTTCAATGAGCTTGAACGGTGTTCTGGCCGGTCTGGTCGCGATCACTGCCGGTTGTGCTGACGTTACTCCGGTTGGCGCTATCATCATTGGTGCTGTCGCTGGTGTTCTCGTTGTTGTAGCGGTTGAATTCATTGATAAAGTTCTGCACATTGACGACCCGGTTGGTGCTGTCAGTGTTCACGGTGTTTGTGGTGCCTGGGGTACTCTGGCTCTCTGCTTCTTCCTGAAAGAAGGATCAAGCGCCAGCTTCATTACTCAGCTTACCGGTGTTGCCTCCATGTTCGCATGGGCTTTCGGTTGCGGTATGATCGTATTCTCTATCATCAAATACACCATTGGTCTGAGAGTCTCTGAAGAAGAAGAAATTCGTGGTCTGGATATCGAAGAACACGGAAACGAAGCTTACAACGGCTTCCAGATCTTCATCTCCCAGTAATAGACAGCTCAATTTAAATATAAGGAGACAAAAATGAAGTTAATCACCGCATACGTGAAGCCTGAAAAGCTCAATGCTGTAAAGCAGGCTCTGTACGAGAAAGAGATCTTTAAGATGTCTGTCACGAACGCCCTTGGCTGCGGACAACAAAAGGGCTATCATGAGAGTTATCGCGGGGTGGACGTCGAAGTAAACCTGTTGAAAAAAATCCGGATCGAAATTGCGGTCAACAAGGATTTTGTTCAATCTACCATTGATGCGATCATTTCAGGTGCACGCACCGGATCGATCGGCGATGGAAAGATCTTCGTAACGGATTTGGAGCAGTGCATCCGTATCCGTACCGGTGAAACCGGCGAAGACGCTATAGGTTAAAATCAGAACGGTGGAGTCATCCCCGGATGGCTCCACCAAAATTATAACAAGCTCATCAACAAAAAAGAGGTAAGAATGATGGCATCGAAAAAAATCACATTACTGTGTGCTGCTGCAATTGCAATGACCGCTGTGGTACATGGGGCAAAAGTCAGGAGCATCCGCCTGAATCAGGATGATGCACAGCGCTACTTGGTATCAAAAGTTTACAAGCTGAAGTATCAAAGGGCTGCCGACCTGACTCCTTTCATCGAGGGCGCGGTCAAACGCTATAATGTTAATTCAAATGTACAACGGTTATCCTATACCGCCGGTAAAGCGGAATACCTGGTTGTGTCCACCGGACAGGACATGATCCCGTACATTGACGATATGATCAAGAAAATGGACCGTCCCGGCAAAGCTGACGCTTCCGGTTCACTGGTTCAAGGCACCGGTATCAGCCGGTTCGTATACTTCCCGAAACATCGTACTTCTGAAGCCATGGGAAGAATTATCCGCAACAACCTTATCGCCAACACTGGTGCTGCTTATGTTGACCTGGCCGTATCCATGGTCTACTGGAAAAGCTCAAAATCAACCGGCGACCAGATCCTCCGCTGGATCAACGAACTGGACCGTCCGGTTCCCCAGGTTCAGCTGGTTATGAACGTATATGAAGTTCGTGACAGTGACCTGCGCGAACTCGGTATCGACTACGTTGCCTGGAAGAACGGCCCCGGTCTTGACCTTTTCGGTATCGGCATGCAGTCTCTTTCAATTAACGGTCTCGAAGAAATCGTAAACTTCGCCACTACCGGCGGCGGCTTTGACGTACTGACCTCATCCCTCGGCGGATTCGGCGGCATGTTCTTCGCTCCGCAGTTCGATTTCAGCTTTGTCAAGCTCATGGAGCAGAACGGCAAAGCCAGAATCGCCACTTCAGGCTGCTTGACCATGGTCAACAACCCCGATGGCGCTTACACCCTTACTTTCACTCCTGACTTCCAGAACATCATCAAGTCAGAAAATGACAAAACCACTGTTGACGCAAGTACCAGTTCCACTTATACACTGGGCATCAACGGTCCGATCATCTGCTACAAATCCGCCGGACGTAAAGTCTACGAATCCAAAGACGGATATCGTTACGACGAAGAGCAGGAATCCAAAGTTGACGGAGTTATCATGTTCAACTACAACCTTGACATTGCCAGCCCGGTCGAAGTTAACAACCTCGGAACCCAGCTGACTGAAAACGCCATCTTCGATTCAAACCTGACTCTTGATGTCGGTGAAGAACGCGTTCTGGCCACATGGGACAAAGTCAGCGAAGTTGATCAGGATACCGGCATGCCGTTCCTGTCAAACATTCCGGTTGTCAAGTATCTCTTCGGAACTGAAGACAAAATCAAAACCTCTTCACGCTACATCGTAACCGTTCGCGCCGAATGGATACAGTCTGACGCCAAGATGGCCGGTTGGGCCGGAAAACTGCTCTCAACCAATCAGATCGTTGAGCAGATGCCCAATGTCAAGCAAGTTCTCGATTACCAGCCGAAGGCTGTAACCGACAAGAAGATGGAAAAAGCATCTGAAGCTGCTACTCCGCTTAAAGAAGTCAAGTAAAGAAAAAGAAAGTTAAGGAGAAATTAATATGAAACAGCTTGCATATATTGTACCTGCAATTTGCTGTATGGCATACGCTGCTTCGGCTGCATCCGGCTCGTTCCTTGCCACAAACCCGCGTGCACCCCGTAGCGAAAACACTGAGGCGACCGAGCCTTATATGAAAACTCAGGTTCAGGCCCAGTTGCGCATGAATGTGGACAAAGACACTGAACAGGTTCACTTCATCCGTGATAACAACGACCCCTACGTCGTTACCAAGACCTACATCCTGAAACACGCTGATCCCTACGCCATCCGTACTTTCGTACTGAGAGCTGTCCAGGCCAACCGCGTGACTCCGGATAACACCACTGTTGAATGTATCAAATACAATGACGGTACCGGCGCGATCATCGTATCTGCTGAACAATACCGTTTCAACAAACTTAAATCCGGTATGACTGTTGACGAAATCGTCGCAGCTCTGGATAAACCGAACTTGACCTCTTCATCCGGTCAGACCACCTTCGTCTACCTGCCGAAATACTGGAAAGCCAGTGACCTGGCTCAGGAAGTTAAGAATGTTGGTGCCAACGTTTACGGCGACGATGTTGAACTGCAGTTCGGTAAAGACAGCATTCAGTATGACAATGAACTGAACGCCATTCTCATGTACCTGCCGCGTTACAGTCAGAAAAACGTTGAAGCCCTGCTGAAACTTTATGACTGCCCGACCTATGAAGTCGAAATCGGCTACAAACTCTATGAAATCTATGCTGAAAACGATGCCAAAATCGGTGTTGACTTCCAGGCATGGAAAAACAACGCCGGCGCGGACCTCTTCTCCGTTGGCGGTCGTTACCGTGACGGTTGGAGCGCAACCTGGGCCGGCGGCGCAGACAAAAGCAACTCCAGCAAAACCGGTTTCCTGAACTTCAATCCGAAGTGGAACACCCGTTACCTCGACTTCCTGCAGTCAACCGGTAAAGCAAAAGTCATGACCCAGGGTAAACTGCTGGTCATGAGCACCACTACCGGCAGCGTTGAAGTCAAGAACAACATCTTCAACTTCGAAAACGGCGAAAAGATCGACGACAAAGCTATTGTTAACGGCGTCATCGCGGTTGAAGGCAACTTTGTTACCTCAGGCACTGACCCTGACGTTAATGGCGGAAACTACAGAATTCTGGCTTATGACTCAAGCGGCAACCAGATTGACTTTTTGAATAATCTCGGATCCGGCAAATTCACGGTTTCCCGCATCATGAGCGGCAATGTACCGTACTACGTTCTCCGTCTCGACAAAAGCGCAGGCACCACTCTGGTTAAAGACGGTCGCACTTTCCTTGAAGGAAAAGCTCTCTCTTTCACCATGGAAGCAGACGGTGCTAATGCTGACGGAGACGCTGTATGGACTGAAGTTGCATGGAGCAGCGACCTTGACCTGATCGTTCAGAAAGGCTACAAAGTCGACACCAAGGCAGCAGCCGACGATTACGGCTTCGCCATGACCGTTACCCCGGACGTCAACGAAAATTCAACCATCCTGTCTCTGAAACTTACCAATGACAGCCTGATCGGTTGGAAATCCGACGGTTCTCCGCGTATCGCTCGCGATACCGATATCGAAACCAAAGTTGTTATCAACAACACCATCGAGAAATTCGTTATCGGCGGTATGGATAAACGTCAGCTCGTTACTACCGTTACCGGTGTTCCGTTCCTGAAAGATCTCCCGTTCCTGGGTTATCTGTTCTCCAGCGAAGCCCCGACCACCAAACGTTCACAGTTGGTTCTGGTTATCGAATGCAAAATGCAGAATCCTGATTCTGTTGTTGAGAAGAAGACTGCAGCTGAAATCAGCTCGATCAACAAGAAGATCGGTCCTGGAGGAGATTCCCTCCCGCTGGCTTCCCAGCAGTACTTCCTGGGTCGTGACAAATAAGTCATTCCCCAAAGCGGTTTAACCGCTAAGTAAAAAATCACAGCCGGAAAGACGCAAGTTTTTCCGGCTGTTTTTTTATTTATCCCAACTGATCGCCACACTCTGAAATACGACAGACGGCTCGTCTGCGCCTGCCTCTACATTTTGACTTAATATATTCCACGATCTGGGGGGCGAGCGGCCTC
>MDTD01139043.1_pt1 | contig 21017 bp, 32 predicted proteins | sample 811221 | NCBI WGS metagenome assembly MDTD01 (sample SAMN05326646, study PRJNA326480) | marine metagenome | isolation source: seawater | place: Pacific Ocean: South West | collected 2011
GTAAAAACATACAACCAAAACAATCCATAGAGGTAAAAGACGCATGGACAACATTCCAAGCATCTCAATCCCCAACATAGATCAGATACAAACTATATCTATACCTTTACCAACAGCTGATGTTCCAAATTACATCCCGCTGGTTGTACCTCCGAGCGATCTTCGTGAACCAGAGGGTACGCAACCAGCTACCACAGAAAAAACAGAACAACCAGATCCACCGAGCATAAACATTCCAATTATCAATTTTAATGTACCACTGCCTACTGCAGACACGGTGGTAGTTGCTGGTTATGCAGCTGTTTCAGCTGTTGCGGTAACTACCTTTGCTCAACCATTTTTTGACACTATAAAGAAAAAACTACAGAAGTTATTATTAGGTAGAATAGAAAAATGGAAGAAAAGAAAGACAAAAAACAAGGTTTGATGTCAGCGTGTGACACGCACGAAGAACGTATGGAAATAGTTAGTACACTTGTGCGTTTAACTGTTGTAGTTTGGAGTGGATTTATAATTACTTTAAATTATGTAGAAATACCAATGCTTAAAAAATCTTCTAATGCTGCAGACATAACTTTTGTAGCTTCAATTTTTGCAGGCGGTATTGCTAGTTTTGGTTTGTCTACATCTAACGGAAAGAAAGATACAAAAGGTGTAAAATGTTCTGAATGTCAAAAAGTAATTAAATGAAAAAATTATTAATTGTACTACTGTTGTTACCTGCGGGTGCGTATGCTAATACCGTCACGCCTCAGTTTACCACAGGTAGTATGAACTCAACAACTACAACCACACAAACTATAACTGAAGTTGAACAACGTCAAGTGTTTGGGGCCGAAGTAAAGACCTGGAATGGTTCTAATGTAACACCATCTGCCGATATAACTGGTGCTGGTACTACATTTACCATAACAGACACAACTTTACCTTGGACACTAGAAACCACATCAAGACCTGCTGGATTAGTAGAACAATGGGATACCACAACAAACTATACAATAAACTCTACTACTACCTCGCTCTCTGTATTTTCTCAGTAACACCTGCATACGCAGAGGGAGATACAAATAATTCATCAAACCCTGTGGCAGCAGCTACGGGAAATGTTACCAATCAGGCAGTGCAATTTCAGAACAATGGAGCACCGTCTAGGCAAGCTTACGGTTCTAACATATCATGTAATGGTTCTACAATGACCTTTAGCCCATTTTATATGGGTAATGATACATCACCTTACGACCCAGAGGGGTACGTAATTAGTGAAAACTGGGGCTTTCAAGTAAACTTTTCAGTGCCACTTAACAGAGATTTGACTGAACAATGTCAAAGAATAGCTAAGAGGCAAGAAGAAAAGATGCAATTAGATTTTGAGCTTGTACGTGCACTTAAATGTGCAGAATTACAACAAAAGGGTTTTACTATACGCCCTAATACACGTGTTTATCACTTGTGCCAAGATATAGTACCAATACAATCATTATTACCAAAAGAAGATGTTAGCACTACTAAAACCAATCGTTTTAACTTTCTTAAAAAGTGAAAAATTTAAAATATTTGTAGTTGATCTACTTGAAAAATTATCTAAAGAAAGTGACAACGAACTGGACGACAAAGCTGTTGAATTTATAAGAAATGGATTATTTCCAGCAAAACCTTTAGATTAATATGGATAAACCACAAAGAGCTGGTGAGTCGCAGTTTAATCACTTACACCACTTAGTAACTACTGAATTAATTGCAAGAGTACAAAGTGGTGAGGCAACAACTGCAGATCTTAAAGTAGCTGCTGATTGGTTATACAAAAACGACATTACGGGGGTTGCGTTTGATACGTCACCTCTTAGTAAGTTAGCTAGTATTATGCCAAAAGTTGATTTTGACTCAGTACAAAGATCAGTAACAAAATAATGGCTCCTAAGAAAAAACCTTTTTCACAATTACGTAAAAGTGCAAAAGCATACCGACTTAACCCAGAATCAAGGGCGAAAAAAAACGCAGCTCAACGCAAGCGAAACAAAACCACGGAAAACAAAAAATATAGAGCCGAACTTAACCGTGCCAGGAGGAAGGCTGGGCAATACGGCAAGGGGGGAAAGGATTTTTCACACACTAAATCTGGCAGAATAGTCAGAGAAAATCCTACAACTAATAGAGCAAGAAATCGTGGTAGAAAATGATACCAGTACTTCCAACTTATAAAGATTACACACAAAACTTAATAGTCATGACATCAACAGACGCTAAAAAACTCTGGAGAAAAGCTATTAAGGAGGCAAACAACTATGAATGTATTTATTGTGGAGAAAGACATCATGAATTTGATCTTACCATTGACCATGTACGCCCCAGATGTAATGGGGGTGGTCATATGTCTAACAACTGCGTTCCAGCGTGTCAAAGATGTAATCAATCGAAAGGAAGTAATAATTGGTTGACGTGGTTTCGTACTACGTTTCCACCTAACCCTTTTAGGGAACAACTAATAATAAATTGGATTAAATGAGTTTAGAAAAAGAGTTACATAAAGATTTTAGAATATTTCTAACAGCTATATGGACTCACTTAAATTTACCAATACCAACCAGAGCACAGTTATGTATCGCTGAGTATTTACAACAAGGCCCAAAACGATTACAGATACAAGCGTTTCGTGGTGTAGGTAAATCTTGGATCACCGCTGCATTTGTGTTGTGGACTTTATTTAACGATCCAAACAAAAAAATTATGGTGGTGTCTGCATCTAAAGACAGAGCAGACTCCTTTTCTATATTTTGTCAAAGGTTAATTATGGAGGTACCTTGGTTATCACACCTAAAACCTAAAAACGATGACCAAAGATGGTCACGTATATCGTTTGATGTGGGGCCAGCAGCTCCGCACCAAGCACCCTCAGTAAAGTCTGTGGGTATTACAGGACAGCTAACAGGATCTAGAGCTGACCTTATGGTATTAGACGATGTCGAAGTACCTAATAACAGTATGACGGAGCTACAACGTGAAAAACTCTTACAACTTGTTACTGAGTGTGAGTCTATTCTTACTCCTAAACGTGACTCTCGTATTATGTTTCTTGGAACTCCTCAAACGACTTTCACTGTTTACAATAAATTAAGAGAACGTAGTTATAGACCTTTTGTGTGGCCTGCTAGGTATCCTCGCAAGGTAACCATGTATGATGGTTTACTTGCACCGCAACTAGCAGAGGATTTAGAAAATAAAGATAATCTTACATGGGAACCTACAGATACACGTTTTAAAGAAGCTGATTTACTAGAAAGAGAAGCATCTATGGGTAGATCAAACTTTATGTTGCAGTTTATGCTAGATACTAGCTTATCTGACGCAGAAAAGTTCCCATTAAAGTTTGCAGATCTTATAGTAAATCCAGTAAATCCTACACATGCACCAGAAAACATAATATGGTGCTCAGACCCAGACAATGTTATAAAAGATTTACCTTGTGTGGGGCTCCCAGGGGATTATTACTACAAACCTATGCAAATACAAGGTAAATGGATGGAATATAGCGAAACTATTTGCAGTGTCGACCCATCTGGGCGTGGAGCTGACGAAACAGTAGCTTGTTTTTTATCACAACTAAACGGTATTATGTATTTGCATGAAATATACGCATCACAAGACGGTTATAGTGATGACACATTATTAGCAATACTTAAAAAATGCAGAAAATATGATGCGAGTACACTGCTCATCGAGAGCAACTTTGGCGATGGTATTGTATCAGAGCTATTTAAAAAACACTGTCAAACGACAAAAACAAACATAAATATAGAGGAAACAAGAGCAAATGTTCGCAAAGAAGACAGAATCATTGATAGTCTTGAGCCTGTGTTTAATCAGCATAGGTTGGTGGTTGACCCCAAAGTTATTGCATGGGATTATGAATCGAATACTGAGAGGGCAGCTGAAAATAGATACCAATATATGCTTGCCTACCAAATCTCAAGAATGTGCAGGGAAAAAGGTGCCGTTCGACATGACGACAGAATCGATGCCCTTGCCCAAGGAGTCAAATATTACACCGATGCCCTTGCCCTTTCAGCTGAACAGCAAATAAAAGACAGAAGACATGAGGAATGGTTAGATCATCTAGAAGCATGGATGGATGACCCAGAGTGTGAAGCAAATCATATTGCATTAGGAATGTCCTTAGACCAAAAAAGAGAGGCTAGAGGGGCTACTAGAAGCCACTCACACTCATGGATGTAGTCAACCCCACCATAACACACGGGGAAGTGGTGCTCCTCGTGGGTGGAAACAGCGGTCAGAGGGGTAGCTAGTCTATCCCTCACTCTACATCGTGGTAAGGTGCACGATATATTATGAAAAAATTATTCTTACTCTTACTAATACTTAGGGTAGCTGCTCCTATATCGTATATAACGTGGGTAGCTCTCAGGGATCAAAAAATTTGGCATAATTTTCCGAAGTCAATATACAGAGTGCGTTAGCTAGGCACCCCCCAAGCGGTTGGCTTGTGTTCGGTTATCCGTACTTGCCACAATCGTGAGACAGTCCCCACAAAGTTGTTTCAATATGTTACAAGGTACCGCAGCGGGGATAGCGTATAAATACATGAGTCTTATGAGACCAACACCATATATAGCAATGTTACAAAACCTTGCGGGGCCTTGACATAATCTCATGTGAGTCTCATGGGATCTGTATTTGCTTAGTGTGGATTATTATATATAAAGATGACTAATGTAAATGAGCACTTATACTTAATTAAATTTATCTATTACAGTAATGTTAAGCAATTATAAAGTTTTATTGACGATTCCTGGTTTTCATGATATCCTCCCACATTTTAAAATTTATAGCTAGAGTAGTACACATGTACTATCCACCATCATAGGCTTGCGCCTCATTTTGTCAAGTATTTTCTAAAATGTGTTGATTTGCTGACCTTACCAGGTAACACGTTGCAAAGCCTAAAAACTATGATAATATATATACATGAAACAAATTTTTTATTTTATGACTTCTATTTCTTCCTTATTATAAAAAGAGACCACAACAAATAAAACAAGCTACGGGGACTAACCCTTGGAAGGTTAGAACAGCACCACTTAACAATGTGCGTTACCTGCTAATGTGACCCAAACCATAGCACCGAATCAAGTAGGATAAGACTAGAGGCGAGACAGCATCAATGCGGGGACTGTAGTGAAGTGATCGGTAGGGATTACGTGTACGGTGGGGAGCGCAAACCGACAGCTCTGAGCTAGATAGCACTAAAGGCTAGCAATTAACAGTTAACACAAGGACTTATAGTGCCTACCCACAATCATCGAGTCCGCAAATGTTAACAATCACACGCAATCATTAATTACCGCTGTAGGCTGTACTATGTCAGCCAACTGACCTTGCAAGTGGGAACACTTCGCAATGTGTATCTACAGACTGCAGCTTTTATGCGGTCAATGGCAACTGGTCACTACTACCGCTCACTAACGATGTTGACGTTGAGTATTTACACTCATTCACATCCTCATACCTAACCAGTACAATGTAAACCGTAGAGGTTCGATTCCTCAAGACCGCACCACACCACACTAAACTAATGACATACGCTCAACTATCACACAATGCACGTGAGATTGTAGCCAAGTTTACGCTTGCTACATCCCAAGAAGTGCAAATCGGTTGTGACTGGTATCCGTCAGCTCTCAAGATCTCCGCTCGCATTGGCGAGAAGTACGGTGTATCCGCTGAGGTTGTTGCGGGTGTCATCGCAGCTCTATCACCTAACAACCGCTGGGAGCGTAACATCATTGACGCTGAGTCCATCATCAAATGCTGGCGATCTGGCGGTACTCGCACTGACATGACCAATGTCAAGGTGTGTACTTATGGCAAGATGAAACAAAAAGCCATTGACATACTGCTCACACGTGTGCCCATCGTTGACATACTCAAAGGCAAAAAGCTTATTGAGTTCTTCAACTGCATCACCAACCCAGCTCTCAATGACGTATGTATTGACGGGCATGCGTACTCTGTATGGTTTGGTCAACGCCTTACCATGAAAGAGGTTCCAGCCATTGGCATCCGTTTGCGATCACAAATCAAGACTGATTATCGTGACGCTACATGCTTCATCAATGAGGAGCTAGGCGAGCACTACACGCCAGCATCAATCCAAGCCATCACATGGGTTACCCACAAACGTATCTATGACGTATAACCAGCTCACACTCATGCCATACCTTGACGGTGCGGTTATGATGTACAAAGGATGTACTAAGGATCCAGCGGTTATGCTGGCACTCACATCCATACATGACAGACATTACCAGTTCGATTCACATGACTCAACACGATTCTACTTCAACACCGAAACAGGATTATCCACAACGCAAACGCCCTACGCTTAAACAGACACAAGCTATGCAAAGCGAGCAGCGTATACCAGCAGATGTTTGGCGAGCTATTCAATACCTTGAGTATCGTAAACTACGCCACAATCATCACGCATGAGAGTCCTTGACTTATTCTCTGGCATAGGTGGCTTTGCCTACGCAGGTCACCTCCTGGGAGGCTTTACTACGACTCAGTTTGTAGAGAACAACACCTATTGCCAGCAGGTTCTCCGCAAGAACTTTCCACTTGTACCTATTCACGATGACATCAACACCTTTGACACAGCATTTAGATTTGGTGAGTACGACCTCATCACAGCTGGCTTCCCATGCCAAGACTTATCCTCAGCAGGCAAGCAGGCTGGACTTCGAGAAGGCACACGCAGCAGCCTGTTCTACAGGGTTATGCAGATTGCTAGGCGTGTTCGACCTAAATTCATCCTCTTTGAAAACGTTGCAAATACAATCAGTCACGCCAAAGGGCAAACTTTCCAAGCTATCCTCCATGAAATTGCCAAAAGCGGGTTCAATGCTGAGTGGGGCATTGTATCAGCTGCAGACGTGGGAGCCTGTCACCTCCGCAAACGCATCTGGATTATTGCCTACGCCAACGACCCAAGATACTATCGCACATCCAAATGCCAAGCTGACTCCAAACGGACGGAGACTATCATCAAATGGTACGAGTCACAGCCTCAACATACAAGACAAGTTGACGCTATTACCGACACCCAGAGCCAGCGAATGGAAAGGCATAGGAGTCAAAGGCAGCCCCAGCAGCTTACGTTGGGCAAAACAGGGTTACTTAACTGGAGTGATACAGGAATCAGACTCAGTTCCGACTGGCGTTCCTACGCATCTCAACCCATGCTTCGTAGAGGAGATGATGGGTTATCCCGTAGGGTGGACAGACTTAAATGCCTAGGCAATACCATATGTCCGCAAACCGCAACAATTCCACTCAATCGCATCAAACAACTTGACACTCTCCTCCAGCATAGCTAATATGTTGGATGAGGGTCTCACCCTCTTGTTCACTTACTTATGATCGTAATGCAACCACAAACACGCACCTCTACTGTTGTAGATAAAATAGATGTCAACCCATTGACAGGTTATGCCAAGGTAGAATTACTATCTGGTGCAGTTTATGAGTACCACAATGTATCTCGTAGAGCATGTGCCAACTTACTAACACAACCTAACATGTCACTAGGTTTCTGGTTCAACAAGAACTGCAAAGCCAATGGTGTTAAGTGTAAGCAACTTAAAGATGTCAACCTATCTACCAAATGGTCAGAGTTCAAAAAGACATACGCTAAATAATGAGAGTAGTCTTCGACAAGTCTGTAGCCCCCTCCATTTTGGAGGCAGGCTATAGCTACAACCCAGTATCAAACACAAACACTGTTGAAGTAGAACTCACAGATAATTTTGATATTGACGAATCACTTACAGGTGCAGGTCTATCACATTTACTTGATGAATATATCTACACCATATATGATGTCCACTAAACGTTGCAAAGAGTGTGGAGAGTTCAGACATTACACTGACTTTCCATTATTCTCAACTGCTGGAGCTGGACGTAAGAACACATGCAAAGTATGTTCTAACAGCCTAGCTACAGTCAGACGCAGGTTACGCAGGCAAAACCCGCCACCATCATCACCTGGAAATTGCCCATCATGCGGTAGGCATACCACTAAATGGGTTCTAGATCACTGCCACAACACTAACAGATTCAGAGGTTACATTTGTGATTCATGCAACGTAGCCTTTGGCAAATTCGCAGATGATCCAATAATTATGCACCGTTCACTTACATGGTTACAAACACATGGCACCAAACAAAACTGGTTTAAAGGTAGTAGAGACAGAGGACTCCGCTAACCAAGATTTCATCAAGACATTTGACTGTTGCGATGACCCACTTGTATACACAATACAAAGGTATTCATACTATGATATGGATGGTACAATATGTGGAGTCTTTGACAGTCCAGAGACAGTCCAGGCAAGACTGACTAAACTTATGGATAGCCCTAGAGATGGGGAAAAGTTCATCATTGAAACACATCAACTACGTTCACACACAATGGAGACCGAATGACCAAAAAAGAACTACTAGACAAACTGACCGACTTAGGTTGGGACTACCAAAGCATGACTAGATCTGGTCAACAAACCTATGATGAAATCATGCAAGGTATAGGAGTATTAAAACCTAATGAAAAATGGATCGATTTATGAGTACACCACATGCACAAGAACGCCTCGAAGCTATCCTCGAAGAAGTCAAAGAGGCATTTCCCTATTATTCTGAAGAGAAACAATGTGCTATAGCTAGAGCACGTTTTGAGGGGGAACTTATTTGAAACCACGATACCCAGAATGGACATATCCAGTAGGTGGTGTACTGATTACAGCTATGTTTCTCAGTATATTTACTGGTTTAGTTATTGAAGGCAGGTATAAGCCAGCTAACCCCGTTATTAGAGAACTTATTGACAGGACATGAAGAAAGTTTATCCAAACCGTATACGTGAGCTAAACAAATGGAAAGCCACCGACAAGCTAACTCCAGTTGGTATTGACGATGGCTTGTACGCAGCAGATAACTGGCGTTTACCGCTCGGTTACATGTGTGTAATACGAGCCGAGCTCCCCAATGGTAAAGTAAAAGAGCGTTCGTATCGTTTACAAAAGGCTGCTAATAAATTTATGTTAGACCTCATTGCAAATGGTGCGGACTTTCACCTCATGACTCACGAATTTGTAAAATCAACCGCTTGGCATTATGACGATTAACCCACATGATCTATCAGAACTATTGTACAACCTAGGTTATTATGTTGATGATGAGACAGGAGAAGTCATGGTTGAAATACGACCAGACGGAACCACTACTTATGACAAATACCTTGTTGCAATGGTAACCACTGGTAGGTTAATTACAAAACGAGATGAAAATTGGCAGTTAAAAATATACTTGCCAAACTGGAAATGTTTTGACAGTATGGAGGAGTACTGTAAAGTATTTCCAAATGAACAACAGTGTAAAGACTATGACGTATAGATTAACCCAACATCAAATTGACCACCTCGATGACTACGAATACTCCCTCTTCCTCTCCTATGGTGACTCATTCAAACCTACACCGACAGTTCCTCCTGGAACAAGAAGCCATCAGCTGCGGGAGGCAGAGGCTACACGAATCCTTGAACAAGCTGGAGGAAAAATCCTATGCCTCGGCAAGCGTGTACGGAGTCGCATCAATAAGAGAGGCGTTGCCTTATTTAATGGAGCATATCGAAATCACCTTCGGCAAACTAAAAAACGGACAAGCAGGTAAGTTTTATAAACCTATTGCTGAACACATCAATGAGCTAGAACCTCTGGCTATTGCAACAATACTACTAAAAATAGTATTTGATAAAGTCTTTACGTTTGATCGTAATGCAGACCTTATCGTACCAATGATGACAGCTATAGGTGGTGCATTAGAATCTGAGTGTAAGTTTCGTTGGTACAAACGTGAACATCCAAACATCATGAGTTATATAGAGCGTGTCTATTTTCATGAAGTTACAGGAACACAACAGAAACTAAAGATCACAAGTGAAAAGTTTGGCGAGCGTGGTATACGTTGGTCAGCATGGTCAACCAAAACCAAGGTAGCACTAGGTAGATGGGGGTTGACAGCTGTTATGGAATCTACTGGTTGGTTTACAGTAGACAAACGTAAGTCAAGGCGTAAGAAGTATGAGTACCGTGTCGTTGCCACTGATGATTTCAACAACAAACGGAATCAACTAATTAAAACTGCTGAGTTATTTAGTGGTATACCTTGGCCTATGTTAGTAGAACCAGATGACTGGGGTTATGATGAAGAAGACAACATAATCTACGGTGGTTATCTAACTAATAGTTTAATGCGAGGTCATGAACTAACCAGAAGGGGCAACCCCACCATTAAACACGGGACTATCCCTATAACTTTTATCAACAAGTTACAGAAGGTAAAATACCGTGTGAACACTCATGTTCTAAAGACTGCCGAGTGTCTGAAAGAGAAGGAAAGGGTAGTAGGGAAGTTCATTCCAATTTCCCCAGCGTTCAAACCTCCTCGCCCTCCAGATGCAGAGGAAGATGCGAAGAAGAATTTGTTATGGCGTAGAGCTATGGCAGAATCACACACAGCTGACCGAATAAACTTTAAGAAGTCAGTAAGAACAAGAACACAATTAGAGGCAGCAGAAAAGTTTAAGGAAGACGATTTCTACTTATGTTGGTCATTTGACTATCGAGGTAGAACCTACCCCATTCAAGCTTTTCTTACACCACAAGATACAGATTTTGGTAAATCATTATTACGGTTTGCTGATGAATCTCCTGTTACAGACACAGCTGACACATGGTTAGCTTTCCAAGTAGCCACAACCTTTGGGCTTGATAAAGCCCCGATAATAGAAAGGTTACAATGGGTTGATAGTAACAGAGATTTAATCACAAGGGTCGCTACAGATCCGATAACTCATCTTTCAGAATGGGAAGATGTTGAAGAACCTTGGCAGTTTATGGCTGCCTGTCATGAATATTACCATTGCTGTATTAAAAATGATAAGGATACTACTGGTCTTATGGTAGCTGTAGATGCTACATGTAGTGGTCTACAAATACTAGCTGGTCTTGCTAAAGATCAGAGCACAGCTGAATTAGTAAATGTCGTTCCGTCTAAACAACCAAGCGATGCTTACAAGGCTGTAGCGGAGAAAGCCAAAGAGTTCCTACCGAGTTACATGCACCCTTGGATGACTCGTTCCGTGTGTAAACGCACAGTGATGACGATTCCATACAATGCTACTAAGGATAGTAGTCGTAAATATATACGTGAAGCATTGAAAGAAGCTAGCATTGAGGTACAAAATGAGGAACTAACACAGATAGTAAATGCTGTCTACGACAGTATGGATTGTATAGTTCCAGGGCCCATGCAAGTTATGCGTTGGATTAAGAAAAGTGTAGGAGAGTACATAAGAAACGGTGGTAAATATATAGAATGGGAAACTCCATCTGGATTTATTGTTAACCAAAAACGGGATGTCATTGAGACAGAACGTATGGAGCTACAGCTGTTAGGTCGTACATCAGTACGCATACCTAATGGTAAGCAGACACCCTGCCCTAAACGCCACAAGTCTAGTACTGCCCCTAACTTTATTCATTCAATAGATGCAGCGATTCTTCACAGATCATTTACTCAATTCGATGAACCATTCACAGTTATCCATGATTCTGTTTTATGCAGAGCAGGGGACATGGCAACACTCAATCAACTTGTGCGAGAAACCTACGCCAGTATCTTTACCGAAGATTGTTGGCTCACCAAATTTGCACAAGCCATCAACGCCTCTGATCCACCACCCATTGTTGGAACATTAAACCCAGAGGTAGTATCCAATTCCACCTATTTTTTCTGTTAAATGCAAACACACGTTACTAAAAACCCAGTTCTACTAGAAGGTTTCCAAGCTATACTTAAGCCTGGGGAGTGGGGGTATAAACTCTCAGTCCTTATGAAAGATGATATAGTAAAGGAACTAGAAGAAGAACGAGAAGGTGCATTAGAATGGGCTAAATCAAAAGCTAAAAATCCTAAGAGAGTATCTATTAAACCAGAACCTTGGGAAGAAGTTGAGTCACAGCCTGGACTGTACCAAGTTAAGTTTAGTTGGAGGGACGGAGACAAGTTCTTTCCAGTTGTTGTAGATACTGAGGGTACTCAGATTACAGACAAAGAAACACCAATCTATAATGGAAGCAAAGTTAAAATAGCTTTCTTTCAAAAACCATATGTATTACCTACGGGTGATATAGGCACATCACTTAAACTAAAAGCTATACAAGTTGTTAGTCTTAACAGCGGAGCTGGTGTTGTCGATGACGGTGATCTCAGTCCCGAAGATGCTGCCAAGTTATTCGGATCTACTACAGGATTTAAAGTAGAAGAACCAAATGTAGACGCAGCTCCCTCGTCATTAGAGGAGGACGATGACTTCTAATGAGAAGTAGACTAGAAGAACAAGTTGCTAGCTTGTTGGATAAACTAGGTATTAAATACACATACGAAGCTGACAAGTTACACTATGTTCTCGAAGCTAACTATATACCAGACTTTAAGGTAGGTAACATATATCTAGAAACCAAGGGTTACTTTCCACCAGACCAACGAAAGAAAATGCTAGCTGTGAAGAAAGCAAACCCAGATGCAGATATACGATTGGTATTCCAATCACCTACAAATAAAATATCTAAAAAATCTAAAACATCTTATGCAAAATGGGCTGAGAAACACGGGTTTCCTTGGTGCCCAGCTTACGCAATCCCCACAAGTTGGCTTAAATGAATCTGAATTTTTATATCACGCAGCTTGCGATAGGTGTGGTTCGTCCGATGGTAACAGCTACTACGATGACGGACATGCTTATTGTTTTGTATGTGGCCACTATGAGTCTGGAGGAGAACCAGTCCACCATCATCAAGCACCCAGAGCTATGTTAAAAGGATCGCCTGTTGGCTTACGTAAACGGAAGTTATCTGAAGAACATTGTCGTAAATACAGAGTGCATAAAGATGGGGATGTATTACGTTTTCATTACTTTACAAAAAGTGGTCAAATTTGTGCAGCAAAAGTAAAGACAAAAGATAAAGATTTCTATTGGGACGGTAAAAACACCGATAACCAGTTGTTTGGTCAACACTTGTTTCCAGACAAGGGCACCCGCCTTACTATATATGAAGGCGAACTAGATGCAGTATCTGGATATGCTGCATTACCTACATGGCCTCATGTTTCCGTGCCTAACGGAGCAGCTGGAGCCAAAAAAGACTTACAAAAAGTACTTGATTTAATTCAAGGTTACGATGAGATAGTGTTATTTTTTGACAATGATGACGCTGGAATCAAAGCTACCGATGAATGTGCTCAACTATTTCCCGCTGGTAAGGTAAAGATTGCTAGACTAGAAAAGTACAAAGATGCTTCAGATGCCTGTCAGGAGGGTGATCTTGAAGCTATCAGACGTGCTATCTGGGATGCCAAAACTTATAGACCAGATGGTATTGTTGATGCTAAATCATTGCTTGAAACAATTACCACACCTTCACCCCCCGCAGATCATGAGTACCCATTTCGAGGACTTAACGATAAACTACACGGCATACGATATGGAGAGCTTGTCACGATTACTGCTGGAAGTGGTATCGGCAAATCATCGTTTTGTCGAGAGCTTGCAGTACACCTCCTCGATAGAGGGGAGAGAGTCGGTTACCTTGCACTTGAAGAATCCAACCAAAGAACAGCCCTCGGCTTGATGTCCGCATCAGTTGGTAAAGCTTTACATTTGGGAGAACAAAAGAAAGAGGAGCTAGAACATGCCTACAATAATACGATTGCTAATTGGAATCTTTTTCTTTTTGATGGTTTTGGTAGCTATGATCCAGACACAATTTACAGTAGGATCGAATACCTTGCCTGTGGATTGGAATGTCGTATTGTATTCTTAGACCACTTGTCCATATTATTGAGTGGACTTGACGGTGATGAGAGGCGTATGATAGACGTAACCATGACTAAGTTAAGATCGTTAGTAGAAAGAACAGGTATTGCTTTGTTCTTAGTTTCACACCTTAGACGCACACAAAATGACAAAAACCACGAAGAAGGAGCCCGTATTACACTGGGACAGCTTAGAGGATCTGCAGCAATTGCACAGCTCTCTGATGGAGTTATCGGTCTCGAAAGAGATCAGCAAGACTCAAGTAAACAAGCTATTACTACAGTTAGAGTACTCAAGAATAGGTATTCTGGCGAATGTGGTATCGCAGCACAACTCTCGTACTCATTAGAAACTTGTAGTTTTGAAGAAAATGAAGTTACGCCCGAAGAGTTCGACCCCACAACGGACTTCGATTAACCTAGCGTATGACATAGAAACCGATGGTTTAGATTGTGAGAACATACATTGTATTGTTACACAAGATCTAGATACAGGTCAAGTCAACGAGTACAACGATCACGCTACACCTAATTACAGTATAGCTAACGCTGTTTGTGAATTAGAACTTGCCGATAATATCGTTTCGCATAACGGTATTATGTTTGACATACCACAAATCAAAAAACATTTTCCTTTTTTTACAGGTAAGGCAAAACATTGGGACACGCTAATCCTTAGTAGATTTTACCACCCAAACATACTTGACACAGACCTCAGACGTAAGTGGGCAATGATGCCAGCTCGTTTGTATGGTTCACATAGTTTAGAAGCTTACGGGTATAGATTAAAATGTCATAAAGATGAGTTCGGAAAAACTACTGATTGGAAAGAGTGGTCTCCCGAAATGCAAGAGTATTGCAAAAAAGACGTTGCCATTTTAGTTAAATTATGGACACATTTCCAAAAATTAATGAAGCAGTAATTCTCGAACACGAGATAGCACTAATGATGTCACAACAAAAAGTGACAGGTTGGCCTTTTGATGTAAAGAAAGCACAGATACTAGAAAATACATTACTAAATCGACTGCAAGAACTGAGAGATCAGTCTGTAAAGTTGTGTTGGTGTGTACCTGGAAATTTATTTACACCAAGAAGAGACAACAAAAAACAAGGCTACATAGCTGGAGCAGAGATGCAAAGGTTAAAGGAATTTAATCCCAGTAGCAGAGAACATATAGCTTGGTGGTTTAAAACATTTCAAAAATGGAAACCAAACAAGTTTACGCCTACAGGTAAAGCGGTAATTGATGAAACCGTGTTGAAAGAGATAGGCACAAAAGAGGCATTAGTATTCCTTGAGATTCTGATTACACAAAAGAAACTCGGAATGTTGTCGCAAGGCACTAATGCGTGGTTGAAACTGGTCAAGGATGGCAGGGTTCACCACTCTTGCTTTATCGGTGCAGTAACACACCGTATGGCACATTCACATCCGAATCTGGCACAAGTCAGTTCTGATAAGGATTGTCGTGAATTATTTGTTACTAAACCAACTTGGAAACTTATCGACAGTGACCTTGCTGGTATCGAATTAAGATTATTTGCACATTACCTAGCCCGTTACGATGGTGGACGGTATGCAAAAATCTTATTAGAACAAGATATTCACCAAGTCAATGCAGATAAAATTGGAATCTCTCGCAGACAAGTTAAGACAATTACGTATTGCTTCTTGTATGGAGGGGGCAACCAGAAACTTGGATTATCTTACGACAACATGTTACCCCTCGAAAAAGCGAAGAAGAAAGGGGCAGAGATTAGGAGAGCTTACATGGATGCTATTCCAGGTCTCGAAAAGCTTGTTGAAGATACTAAAAGAGTTGCTGGTAGAGGTAGCATACGTGCTATTGACAAACGCCAAATTATTGTTGACAAAGAACACAAAGCGTTGAATTGTTTATTACAGGGATCCGCTGCAGTCATTGCCAAACGATGGTTACTTCTAACTGACCATAACATACGCATGAGTAACATGGAGTATGAACGGTATGCTTTTGTACACGATGAGCAGGTACTAGGTTCAGACCCTAAGTATGCACATGACATAGCTGAAATTTGTAAATTATCTGCATTACAAGCTGGCGAATATTATAATTTAAGACTACCCATAGAAGCTGATGCACAAATCGGTGACAACTGGGCTGAAGTACACTAATGTTATTAATTGATTGTGACTTTATTGCTTATAAATCAGCACAAGTATGCGAAGAAGGTATAGATTTTGGTGACGATGTTATTGTTGCACAATCTAACTTTAGTCAAGTATTAAAAGTGTTTGAAAATGAGTTAGATAAAGTTAAGACCGCTATGATGGAAGATGAAGTGATCCTTTATTTTTCTAGTCCTGAGAATTTTAGGAAGAAAATTTCTGCCGATTACAAGGGACATAGAAACAAAAGGAAACCTTTGGGTTACAAACGCTTGGTCAACCATTGCAAAGAAAATTACAACTTTGTTTTACGTGAGGGTTTAGAGGCTGATGATTCTATTGGAATTGATGCAACTAGATACCCTAGTACAGACAATATAATCGTAAGTCCAGACAAAGATTTACGTCAAATCCCAGGTATACTGTGGAATTTGGACGGTGATGTTGAAGAGATTACAAAAGAGCAAGGCGATGATTGGCACTTAATCCAAACGATGGCTGGAGACCCAACAGATGGTTACTCTGGTTGCCCTGGAATAGGAGTCAAGAAAGCTAGTGCAATAATAGAAAAGAAAGACTTTAAATGGGAAGCCGTTTGTCAAACTTTTAGAGAGAGAGGGTTATCAGACGATGACGCTTTACTCAATGCTCGACTAGCTAAGATCTTACAGCACAGAGATTACGATTATGAAAATGAAAAACCTATTCTTTGGAATCCTTAAATGTTAAATGATTTGTTTCCACACCCTTTAATAGCTAGAACTGGTAGGATTGATAACTGGATGAAAAATCCAGAGGGACGTTTACCTGTTAGCTGCACAGTATTTGTTGTAGAAGATAGTATCGAGGGTGATAATGGAATCGAGGCATCGTGGCGTTTTGTGTCACATGCCTTGAGATTTGGAGCAGGTGTTGCAGTACACCTCTCGAAGATAAGACCCAACGGGCACACTAATGAGAAAGGGTTAGTCGCTAGTGGCCCTGTATCATTTGGTAAAGTATACTCAGCTCTTAATGAAACAATTAGAAGAGGTGGAGTATATAAAAATGGAGCGTGTGTCTTACACTTAGACTTAGATCACGCAGACATACTAGAATTTATAACCACACCAAGACATGAGTTACCTTGGGTAAAAAGATGTGTAGATCTTACACCTCAAATGTGGAAAGATACACCACACAAACAAGCTTTGTTAGAAGGCATAAAGTCTGGTGACATCTGGCTCAATAAAATTAAACATGACCGTCATGGAGAAAGAATCTACAGCAACGTCTGTCTTGAGGTTTACTTGCCCTCACGTGGAACGTGCTTGCTACAACATGTTAATCTCGCTGCCTGTACTGTCGGCAACATACAAGAGGGTTTCTCTGCAGCTATGTCCGAGTTGTGTGATCTCCATGCACGGACAGGTGTTGGAAAATCTGGAGAATACCTTGCCTCATCGGTTGACAAACAAGTGGGACTTGGGATGCTCGGTCTTGCCAACCTCCTTAGACGTGAAGGGATCACATACGAACAGTTCGGACACGCCCTTGACGCAGTCAACTACGGACTAGAACCAGACGGAACTGCTGGTATCATAGCTAGAGAAATAAATCTAGGTATACAAAAAGCAAAACAGATAGCATTATCTTACCAAATGGAAAGGGCATTTGCTATTGCACCGACTGCATCCTGTAGTTACAATTCAAAAGATCTCGATGGTTACACATGTTGCCCTGAGATTGCACCACCTATAGCTCGAAGTGTTGACCGTGATAGCGGAACATTTGGAGTTACATCATATGATTATGGCGATGTGGAGATCGCCTCTGAAGTTGGCTGGGACGCATACAAGCGTGTAGCAGACGGCATCATGACAATGCTTCACAAGACGGGACTTCTTCACGGATACTCATTTAACTCTTGGAGTGATGTGGTAACCTACGACAATACGTTCGTTGAAGAGTGGCTGGACAGCCCCCAAACATCTTTATATTATTCCCTTCAAGTTATGGGTGATACACAAGATAAGTCCAGTGCCTATGCTGCATTAGATGAAAGTGATGTAGACGATTACTTGAGTGGGATTCTTAAACCCGAACCCATTAAGTGCATAGGTTGTGAAGAATGAACCCTTATGAAAAACTATTTCAACGGAAGCGAAAGTGGACTCCCGTTAAACCAACAAAAGGAAAACTACTTGAAGGTAGTGAAGAAGCCATCTACCGTGCTCTGGCAATACGCCATATGGAGCTACCTGTCGGTGCCTTCATCACGGAAACTCTTAGTAAAGAAGTTCCCGAAATTGCTAGATTACTTCTCGAAGACAATGTAAAAGATGAGGAGCGACATGACGTTGCTCTCAACTACATTGCTGATGTCCACGGACTAGATGAAAAGGCAGAGAGAGAAGCAAAACTTTTACGTGATGCTTGGATAGCTCACCCAGACCACACCATATTAAAAGCATTAGTAGCAGAACGTGCAATCTTCTTTGTTATACTCCCTTTTAATCGTTTTTGTGGTGATGCAGCTCTTAGAACCGTATCGGCTGATATATCCAGAGATGAGCAGATCCACGTGGCTTGCAATAGCCTCGTATGTGCTGATATGGGTTTACGCCCTAGTCCTTCTTTGGATAAACTTAGAAAAGCTACAATTAATTGGATCTTTGAACCGTTAAAACACAAAGCAGACAACAAACATTTGAGCAGAAAATTTTGGACAGATTGTAGTGATCGTCTAATGTATGAGGGCAAAGCCCCAGAACTTTCTGACACTAAGCGAGCACGTATGCCCGCATTTTTTGAACATGCAAACACCAACTTACCACAGTACTCTTGACTGGGGACGCATCGAGAAGATCATTGATGAACTCGATCAGCAGTTTCCAGATAAGTTTCCAGACCACAACCTATCAGAGAAAGCAATATCTTATAGGGCTGGTCAATTATCAATCATAAGATTATTAAAAAATAAAATCAAAGGAGAATAATTATGTGTGTCGGCCCTATAGCTAACCTCTTCGGAGGAGGTAGATCAACCCCAGCTGCCCCACCAACACCAGCCCCACCAACTACACCGCCACCCCCAATGCCAATACAACAGGCACCTACACCATTACCAGAGGCTCCAACACCAGTACCTATCTCTGAAGATGAGACAAAAAGAAAAGCAAAAGTAACAGCTAAGAAAGTTGCTAAGAAAGGTAGAGGACAAGCAGGTACTTCTCGTTTAGCAACTAAGAAACCAGCCACTGGTGGACTTAGAGGTATAAAAACTGGACAAGGTACCAACACAGGAAACAGTGGTAGCGGTAGTAGTGGGGGAAGTTATTAATGAAGAAGGCACGGCAAAGATACAATGAGTTATCTAGTCACCGTGAACAATTCCTTGAAGTAGCATATGAGTGTGCGGAACTAACTATTCCCACACTTATCATGCGTAATGAAACTAATAATTACCAGTCATTCGTAACACCTTGGCAATCAGTTGGAGCCAAAGGAGTCACCACATTAAGTTCAAAACTTATGCTAGGTCTCTTACCTCCGTCTACAAGTTTTTTTAAGTTACAACTTGATGATTCTAAGTTAGGTGTAGAGATACCTCCAGAAGCAAAGAGTGAATTAGATTTATCTTTTGCTAAGATAGAACGTATGATAATGGAAAGCATTGCTGCCTCTACAGATAGAGTACAGATCTTTGCAGCATTAAAACATTTAGTTGTTACAGGAAACGCTTTAGTATATATGAATAAAGAGGGTATGAAAGTATACCCTTTAAATAGATATTGTGTAGAGCGTGATGGGAACGGTGAGGTAATAGAAATAATTACCAAAGAAAAAGTAAATAAAAAGATACTAGGTTTACCAGAAGTTGACGATGACAACAGCGTTAATGATGAGAGCTCTGATGACTACAGCGGTAGTAAGGATGTAGACGTGTACACCTGTGTTAAGAGAACTGACAAAGGTTGGCACTGGCATCAAGAAGCTAAGGACATGATACTACCAGACAGTGTAGGTAAAGCTCCTTTAGATAAATCCCCCTGGCTCCCCCTTCGTTTCGTTACGGTGGACGGAGAGGACTACGGACGTTCTAGAGTAGAAGAGTTCCTTGGGGACTTAAAATCTTTAGAGGCATTGATGCAAGCTCTTGTTGAGGGCAGTGCAGCAGCAGCTAAAGTTGTCTTTACGGTATCACCTTCAGCTACAACAAAACCAGCATCCCTTGCTAACGCAGGCAATGGAGCTATCATACAAGGTAGACCAGATGATGTTGGAGTAGTACAGGTAGGTAAGACAGCTGATTTTCAAACAGCGTTTCAACTTGTTAACGTATTAGAAAGAAGATTAGCAGAAGCCTTCTTAGTATTAACTGTACGACAATCAGAAAGAACTACAGCAGAAGAAGTAAGGATGACTCAGATGGAGTTAGAACGTCAGCTTGGCGGTCTCTTCAGTTTGTTAACGACTGAGTTTTTAATACCTTACCTCAAACGTAAGATGCATACGTTAACTAAATCTAAACAGATTCCTAGCGTACCCTCTAATCTAGTTAAACCTACCATAGTTGCAGGTATAAATGCACTAGGTAGAGGACAAGATAGAGAAGCACTTGTTCAATTTATTACAACCATAGCACAGACTATGGGGCCAGAGGCTCTTGCTCAGTATCTAAATGCTGACGAAGCAATCAAACGTCTTGCAGCTGCACAAGGTATAGATATACTTAACCTTGTCAAGAGCATGGAAGAACGTAATGCTGAACAACAACAAGCTATGCAGGCACAGCAGATGCAGTCTTTGACTGACCAAGCTGGTCAATTAGCTGGAACTCCTTTAATGGATCCATCTAAAAATCCAGAAATCACTGATGCAATCAACACAATGACAACTGGTAATGTACCACAACCACAGTAATTATGGCAGAAA